>VFQU01000913.1_pt1 | contig 20425 bp, 18 predicted proteins | sample 3512311 | NCBI WGS metagenome assembly VFQU01 (sample SAMN10412377, study PRJNA504923) | tailings metagenome | isolation source: Relicate 3 Philex TSF3 active mining site | place: Philippines: Tuba, Benguet | collected 2017-08-29
GATCGCCAAGGTTTTATTGCTCATCGTCGCTATCGCCCCGGTCAATGGGATGAAGTAAAATCTTGGAAATTCTATGCGGCGAACGGCGAGTCTTGGTTTGGATTTGAAGCAGTCAGAGACTTAGAAGGATTGCCACCAGAAATTCTATTGATCCCCTTAACAGGACATACGCGAGGTCATGCTGGAGTCGCGATCGAGACTTCCGAAGGTTGGCTGTTACATGCAGGCGATGCTTACTTTTATCGCGATGAAATGAAGCCAGAGTATCACTGCACACCTGGTTTAAAGGCTTATCAATGGATGATGGAAGTCGATCGAAAAGCGAGATTGCTTAATCAAGATCGCCTGCGTCAGCTCGCTCTGAGTAACGATGCCAAACTCTTTTGCAGCCATGATGCGATCGAGTTCAAAGCTTATGCCGAGCAATCTGCGAATGAGAATCGAAGTAGCTTATCTGGACGATCGTAAGTCTTTCGTAACTTAGCAATCAATAAAAAAACGATCGCTCCACAAATGAAGCGATCGCTAACCTTTACTCAATCCAACCTAACTACACCGAAGCTTGCTGTCGCTGATACAACGACCAATACAAACCTTTCTTGCGCAGTAATTCTTCGTGCGTGCCTTTCTCAGCAATTACGCCCTTCTCCATCACCAGAATTAAATCTGCTTTCTTCAAAGGCGCAAATCGGTGAGCAATTAAGAAGACCGTTCGATTGTCCGAAATCGACTGCAAACTCTGTAAAACCTGTTGCTCGGTTTCACTATCTAAAGCACTGGTCGCTTCATCGAGTACCAAGATCGGGCTATTCGATAAGAACAATCGCGCCAAAGCAATCCGCTGCCGTTGTCCCCCCGACAGTGCAGTTCCCCGCTCTCCTACATTCGTCTCATAGCCCTGCGGCAACTCACTCACAAAATCATGCGCCGCTGCCATTCGTGCCGCAGCTACAACCTGTTCAGCCGTAATATCAGGACGACCCAAACTAATATTGTCGATAATGTTGCCATTGAAAAGAAAATCTTCCTGCAACACAACTCCCATCTGACTCCGCAGCGAGTGCAGATCGGCACTCTTGATATCAAAGCCATCGACGAGAATCCGTCCGGCTTCTGGTAAATACAACCGCTGCAAGAGCTTTGACAGCGTACTCTTACCAGAACCACTTCGTCCTACAACGCCAACCAGCATTCCCGGCTGGACATCAAAGGAAATTCCTTTCAGCACAGGCTCTTGATTCGGGTTGTAGCGGAAAAAGACTTGATCAAATGAAACTTGCCCTTTCAACGTCGGCAACACCAAACCCGATCCCGGTTCTGCCTCTGGAGCGACATTGAGAATGTCGCCAATACGATCGACTGATAACAACACCTGCTGCAAATTCTGCCAAAGCTGAACTAATCGCAACAATGGACCTGTCACCCGTCCAGACAACATCTGAAACGCCACCAACTGACCGACCGTGAGTTCTTGCTTAATAACTAAATGCGCCCCCACCCAGAGAATCAGTAAATACGAGAAATTCGTGAGAAAATCTCCCAAATTATTACTAATGTTCGAGGTGGTAGAAGCTTTGAAACTCGTGCGAATATAGCGGGCAAATAACCCTTCCCAGCGATCGCGCGAAGGCTTCTCGGCACTATGCGCTTTCACCGAGTGAATCCCCGTCACCGTCTCAACCAGAAACGACTGACTATCCGCATTGCGGTTAAACGTCTCATTCAACCAATTCCGCAAGATTGGAGTCGTCGTTAACGTTAACGCTGCATACAACGGCAACACCGCTAAAGCGACCCCAGTTAACGGAATGCTGTAGAAAAACATTAAGGCTAGATACACCACAGCAAAAATCGAATCAAGCACAACCGTTAAAGCTGTCCCCGTCAAAAATTGCCGAATGTTCTCAAGTTCCTGAACCCGCGCAACCGTATCCCCCACCCGTCGCGATTCAAAGTATGCCAAAGGCAACCGCATCAAGTGACGGAACAATTGAGCCGACAGACTCAAATCTAACCGTCGCGCCGTATGCGTAAAAATAAACAATCGCAGAATGCCAAGAATTGCCTCAAACAACGCCACTGCCAGCAGCGCCAGCGCCATCACATCGAGGGTAGGAATGCTGCCTTGCACCATCACCTTATCGATGACAACCTGCGTAATCAACGGAGTCGCCAAGCCCAATAGCTGCAACGTGAACGAAGCAAACAACACTTCGCCCAGCAACACCTTATACTTCCAAACCGCAGGCAAAAACCAGGCGAGATTAAAGCGCTCTTGCTTCTGAACCGTCTCGACCTGCCAGAGTTGCCCATCCCAGAACTGCTCCACGGTCGATCGATGAATCGCTTGCGGTGACATGATCGGATCATGCGGATCCGAAATCACAAAGCGATCGCCCCGCACGCCATACACGACGACCCAATGCGGCTCTTCACTATCACCCCACAGCATCAGCGCCGGAAAATCCAACAAGCGCGCATCTTGCCAACTCGACTGAATCCGGCGCAATTGCAGCCCGAGTTTCTCCGCCGCATCGACCACATTTGTCGGACGCTGCCCCCGCAACTGTCGCTGCACCCACTCCATCTGAACTGGATTCTGCAAATGGTTTGCCACCATCGTCAGACAAGCCGCCGCACTATTCATCCCAGGCACAAACGGGAAACCCGTTATCGTCTGCGGAGAAAGATCCGTTTGGGGCACGTAGCGCGCACGTTGAATTGCCCAAAAGCGATCGATATCAGGAGTGTGTAACCCCTCCCACATCTGAGCGCTCCACAACACCGCCTGCACCTCACTGCTAGCAGCACGAGCTTTCCAGCCTGACAAATCCAACAAATCCCCAATCCATTCACCCGGATTTAAGACTCGTGAACTGTTGTCTTCTCCAACTAGGCGCACTTTTCCAGCCAGGATTAGCAATTGAATGCCCGCATCCTCACTCGACCAAAGCACGTCTCCTAACTTGTAGTGACGGACTTCGGCTCTTGATTTAAATTGCACCTGTTGTTCAGGATTGAGAAAACATAAGGGTGGAGATTCCCAGGGCAGATTGGCAGCAATATCGTTCGTCAGCATGAGCGCAAATGAATTTTAGGGGCTGAAACCGTCGGCAAGGCACTCTAATCTATCCGAAAAGAGCCGTTTATTTATTCAAGTCAGTCTAGTCGCTAACCTGAAGTTTCACCGTCATTTTTTGAATTTTTTCTGCAATCCAACGATCGAATAATTCCGTCGTCAGCATTTGCTTGAGTTGAGGATTGTCGAGCGTTGCCGGGAGAATATCTTCAACCCGAAACAAAGCCCAGCGTCCCTCTAATTCAATCGGGCCGACTAAATCACCTTTTTCAGATGAATCGATCACAGCCCTGACTGTATCCGGCATTGTCCCACGACTGACCGGACCCATCATGCCATTTGCAATACGATCATCGGCAATTGAATGCTCGCGCGCTAACGCTTCAAAGTTTTCTCCCTCGCTAATTTGCAGCTTTAACTCTTCTGCAATTTCTTTGCTTTCGACAATAATCCGAGACAGCACGACGCGATCGAGAAACACTTTGCGCTCAATAAAATACTCTTGCAGTCTGGGCTCGGTTGCCACGATCTTCAGCTTTTCATTCTTGAAATTGGTCGCAATTTGCTGATGGAACGTGGTGTAATCCAACCCGTTGCGACTGAGCCATTCTTGAAAAACGTTCGGATCGGTCAGTTTCTGTTGGAGGCGAAAATCGACCACAGCTTGCTCGATCACGGCTGGATTGATCTCCAGATCATCTCGATTTTTTACCTCGGTTTCCAAGACATATTGCCGGAGGATATCACCAATAAAGCCTTGCAGCTTACCGGAGGTTTGTAAATAGCGAAGGCACTCTCGGAGGCTGAGAGACTGCTCATCGATCGTCAGAAATGCGTTATTTTCCATAAGGTAATCCGTGCTGATGCAATATCCAAATCGATGGTAACGTGCCTAAATCTACTGAAATTTTGCCGCAAGTCCGTAAAATCTCAGCGATTTACCGCAAACCATTGCGATTAAACTAAAACTTTGTTCATCTAGAGTCCGCAATTTCAACTAATTCCCTGCCCCAATCCATGAAACTTTAAAAAAATACGCAGAGTAGGGAACCCTACATCGGCAAAATTTCACGTGTCCATTCTTCATCACAATCACGATCGCGGTAAAATCATAAAAAGATCTAAAGTCCGACCGGAAAACCGGGTTTTGTGGCATGATCAATCAGTACCTATCTGCGATCGACAGGAAATATAAAAGATTATGGCTCTCCGTTTAGGCGACACAGTTCCCAACTTTACCCAAGACTCGTCTGAGGGAACGATCAATTTTTACGACTGGGCAGGGGATAGCTGGGTTGTCCTCTTCTCGCACCCCGCTGATTACACCCCAGTTTGCACCACCGAACTCGGTCAAGTTGCAAAAATCAAGCCTGAGTTTGACAAGCGCAACGTCAAAGTGATTGCCCTCAGCGTCGATGATGCAGAATCCCACAAAGGCTGGATTAGTGACATCAACGAAACGCAAGCCTGCAGCGTCAACTATCCCATTTTGGCAGATGGCGACAAGAAAGTTTCCGAACTGTACGACATGATTCACCCGAACTCCAGCACGGGTTCGACGCTGACGGTTCGCTCTGTTTTCATCATCGACAACAACAAGAAGTTGCGTCTGACCTTCACCTATCCGGCAAGCACCGGACGGAACTTTGACGAATTGCTGCGGGTGATTGATTCGCTGCAATTGACTGATAACTACAGTGTAGCTACGCCTGCAAACTGGGTAGATGGCAATGACTGTGTAGTTGTGCCTTCGATCCCAACCGATCAGGCTCGTGAGAAATTCCCGAAAGGTGTCACTGAAGTGAAGCCTTATCTGAGAATGACTCCACAACCGAACAAATAAGCTTTGATCGCTGTGATTTTCAAGCTGGGTAAGACATTACCCAGTTTTTTTACGCCTCTTTCTTACACCTCAGCCAGGTTTGCGATCAAACGATCCACGCATTTTGACAACAACGTTTGCTCGTCTTCTGAGATATCCTGCATCATCATCTGTAATAATTCCAAGGCAGCCATCGGCAAAGTTTGTCTGAGTTCTAGCCCAGCATCAGTGAGCCAAATGCGCCAAATGCGCCGATCCTGAGCGTCACGCTCTCGCCGGATTAGCCCCCGCTCACTCATGCGATCGAGTACCCCGGTGAGTGTGCCACCGACTTGTTGCAAATTCTCGCCAATGCTGGAGGTCGCTTGTCCATCCTCTTGCCACAGACAGCACAGCACGACCCAATGAAATGGAGTCAGACCAAAGGGTTCAAGAAGATCTTGAAACTGACGAGTGCCCAATTGAGCAATGAGTTTCATCCGATATCCCAAATTATTCGGCGCAAAAATCGCTTCCCACCCTTCAGCCGGATGGATGATCGGTGACTCTCCGAGATTTGCAATCATGCGATCGACAATCGTTGACAACTGTTCGCGATTTGGTATCGAAATCCCTTGCAGCGCCGCATCGCGAAGCTCAGTTGCAAGAGGCGGCAGAATTTCTTCAAATTTTCGTCCAGCATCGGTGAGCCAAATGCGCCAAATGCGCCGATCCTGAGCATCACGCTCTCGCCGAATTAGCCCTCGCTCACTCATGCGATCCAGAACTCCGGTCAGTGTGCCGCCAACTTGCTGTAAGCGATCGCCAATACTCGAAGTCGCTTGCCCGTCTTCTTGCCAGAGGCAGCACAGAACAATCCAATGAAACGGCGTAAGCTTATAGGGGTCAAGACGCTCCTGAAACTTGCGATTTGCGAGTTGCGATAGTAGTTTGATACGATAGCCAATTCCGTGCGGGGCAAGCAGGCATTTGAGATGCATTGGGATCGGTTCAACCTGGGAAGAAATCATTGATATTAACTAAACTAAAAAGCGCTGGATTAAGGGATGGACTTGGGGTGCAAAAATCGGAGCGTCAGACATCAAGGGCAGACCGTAGCCGTTAAACAGCTAAACGCTGAGTAGAGAAATTTTAACGCCATAGGGGTCTGTATGCACAAAAGCGTTGCATAACTTTGACAGACTGTCGTATCCAAAACGGATATTGTAATTATCACCAAAAATGATTGATTCAGTCAGGTCTGCAACGCTTTATTACACGAAGTGCGTTGTAGACAAGGTTCAGAAATTCTCGCTTCGCTTTAATTAAGCTCAGTTTGTACATCTTGCCCTTGCAGAGGTTTGAGCGCGATCGTCGGCGGCTCAGTTGGAGGCAAAGACTGCGATCGTAGAACAATAGCCCCAATGATTAGCGTCAAAATGGGTATGCCGATCGACACCACACTCTTCAAGCTACTATTCATCCCCAGTAAATATTGAGCGCTACTTGCCAACCCAAACGCCAGAGTTGTTAGTCCAAACAGTCGCGCTTTCGGGATCAAGGCAGCAAATGTAATCAAAATCGAACAATACCAAGGCATTAACCACGAGGTCGCAAGAAGCATGAGGACTAAAGTTGTCCAGCCCATATCTTCTAACAACATCTGTGGCGTATTGTTCCAGCGTTTGTCGCTGCGATGGAGTTGCCAACCATAAAAGCCAAAAAATCCCGCCAGCGTCAGATTGGACAACAGGGCGAGAATCACGCGCTGCTGAGTAAGATCTAAGCGATCTGGATGAAAAATGCGAACGAGATCGAGGAAAAATTTCGCGATCGCCATCAGCGAAGACTGATACTGCCCCGACACACCCGGATTGAGGATACTTTGCCAAGCCGCTAGATTCGGCATGACCGTGAACACCAGCCCCGTGACAATTGCACCAGATGCCACAATCATGCCGAGCAGCCACCGCCAATGTCCTTGACGCAGTAAGGTTACAGCCACCCAGGGAGTCCAAATTATTGGTAGCGTTTTACTTAAAAAGCCCCCCCAAAGGGCGACAAACGCCATCCAGTATTGCTGTCTTGCATAGGAAACCGCAAACAGCACGATGCTCGTCGAGACAAAAATATCAACATGCGCCGAACTCACCTGTTCCATCAACAGCAAGGGGTGGAGTAGATAGGCGATCGTAATCCTGCCACGCTCCGGAATCGGCAACCAACGCCAAATTAAATAGCTATTCAAGAGATGCAGCAGTAAGCAAATTAGCTTAAAAATATAAAGTGCCACGATCGGACTCATCGTGACAAAGACGGCTGAGAAAGTGAAAACAGCTTGAGAAATCAGTCCATACGTCGAAGTTTGTGCCCAATCGACATAAGGCGACAGTTCGGTAACGTATGCCCCGGCTCGGATCAAATAGGGATTGGCTCCATTGAGATTCATCAATCCCGAATGCAAATAGAGATAAGTATCATTGCCGAGCGGATAGGCAATGAAGGCAAGCATCCAGAAGGCAGAAGTCCGAATTAAGATTTGGCGAAAGCTCCAAGTGGAATGTATCCACGAGGTACTGAGAAGATTTGCCAGCCAGATCAGATAAATAATCGAAAGTGCCAGATAACTACCGCCGATCGCGAGTTGCGTTTTGAGGTCTGGAAACGTTGCGAATTTTCGCCCACCCGCCAGAACGTAATAGAATTTATCAATTCCTAGGTATAAAAGAACAACACTTAAAAAGGTTGTAAGGATTAACGCGATCGCCGTTAGTATTCTAGTTTTATTCACGGAATTTTAAGATCGAGTAAATTCTCCTTAATATACTACTTCACGAATTTGGTGGCATCGCGTTTTAGAATTGTGAGCTTAGGAGTCAGACAAACGTGAGACAAAATCGCTGGGTACAGAAGTTGAGCATTGCTGGCGTTGCATTGATTGCGTTTCTAGCTGCAATGTTTTTGCTACTATGGCAGGCGACGAGTTCTCGTGGAGTCGCCAAGGTCTGCATGCCAATCTATGCGGCAGATGTGATGTGTTACGGACAGCGACAATTGATGACTTCACATAAGCCGACGACGATCACAGTCAGTCCTTTGGGTGGAATTTTAGCGGCAGGTTATGAAAGAGAGATCGAGCTATGGGATCTCAAGACTGGCAAAGCCCTACCCAGGTTACAGGATCACACGGATTTAGTCAGCGCGATCGCGATTAGCCCAGATGAGAAGATTTTGGCAAGCAGTAGTTTAGATGGAACGATCAAGCTCTGGGATTTACCCCATCATCGTTTAGTTTCGACCCTGAATGCGGGACGGGCTTCTAATTTAGCGTTTAGCCCGGATGGGCGCATGTTAGCGAGTTCGAGTGGAGTGCATCGTTGGGCAGATGGGGTATTTAGTCCACTAGGGGTGCAGATGTGGGACATTGCGTCGCGGCAACGGGTGTATGGTTTGGGGACTCAGCCAGTCCGCGCGATCGCGTTTAGTCCAGATGGGCATCTGTTAGCGGCAGGAGATCGGATGAAGACAGAACTCTGGCAGGTTCGAGATGGCGAACGACTGCAAACTCTGAATTCAGGCGAGGTGACAGGGCTGGTCTTCTGCCAAGATGGACAAACATTGATTACAGGAAGTAGTAAGCTCAAACTCTGGGATTTGCGGAATGGCAAACTGCTGCATGAGTTTGATGCGGGAGCTTCGGATATGGTACTCAGCCCGGATGGACAGACTTTAGCAACTTCATCGGGGGGATCGGTGCATCTGTGGCATCTATTTACAGAACAATCGTTGGGATCGTTGTATGCAACGTCCTTTAGTAGTTTGTTTGTGGAGTTTGCCTTGAAGGGACAAGCGATCGTGGCAGCGGGAACGGATGGAATTTGGCTTTGGCGAGATTTGCATTCTGAGACGGCAACTCCCTAAGTTTCATGAAGGGACTTGAACCAGAGGTTAGGGTTTGAATTAGCTCAGATAAAAATGGCTTGAACGAGTCTAATCACTCGCTCAAGCCGCAGATTTGAAACATTCGAGAAATAACCGGACGTTTACTGACAATTCAGAAGATTGCTACCAGGAACATTCACAAAGCCGTTAGAAACCCAACCTGAAACGGGTTTTGCAATCTGCACCCATACCCGTCCACTTGCATCTGTCTTGGATGTCGTTGGCGTGGTTGAAACATTGACTTGAGAATTGAACGCAACACTCCCTACAACCGCAGTTGACACATCGGGTCCTTGACGCACGATTAAACCTTGCGTTTGAGTGACACGGCGGCAGGTCGATGGGGAAGGATTCGGATTTGGATTCGGGTTCGGATTTGGATTACCACCAGGGCAGAGTCTCAGCGTTACCGTTTGCACAAAGCCTTTAGAGGGAGCGCTCACAGCAAGAAAACCATTTTCAGCTGTATTTTCCGCGATCGTCATTCTTTGGTTTTCAGGGACAGCGCGAACAACAGGACTAGCAGCAGAACGCTCTGCGAAAATAGCAGTAGACTGCTTTGCACACCGAACTTGACCGACGAGTTGTGCTTGAGCAGCAGGCATGATGAAAGGGGCTGTCAGTCCAGCAATTGTTAGGGCGGAAACCGAATGCTGCCAAAGATTTAATTTCATCGTATTAAACTCCTCACCTAGGGTAGAACCCTTTACCAGTGGACTATTTCGGGAATTATCCCACGGATAGCTCGAATTCTTGGCTTTTTCATAATGCTTTTAAACATTTCACAGAGATACCTCTCTTAAAGCGTAGTCATAATGAATTCAACCTGGTTATGATAGGGAGGTTATTCAAGGAATTTCATCTGATGGTCAAAGTTGTTGGCATTGCTGGAAGTTTAAGACCGGGTTCTTACAGTCAACTCGCTCTGAAAGTTGCGATTCAACGGGTTGCCGCTTTGGGAGCAGAGGTAGAAATTTTGGATTTACGATCGCTGAATTTACCGTTCTGTGATGGTGGGAAGGACTATTCGGACTATCCTGATGTGGCAAAAATGAAGCAGGTCGTCAGCGAAGCGGATGCGATTATTTTAGCGACCCCTGAATACCACGGCAGTATTAGTGGTGTGCTCAAGAATGCGCTGGATCTGATGGGGTTTGTCGAGTTTACGGGCAAGGTAACGGGTGCGATTAGTGTCTTGGGCGGGCAGTCGAATAGTAATTCGCTCAATGATTTGCGAGTGATTTTGCGGGCGATTCATGCCTGGACAATTCCCGAGCAGATTGCAATTGGGCAAGCTTGGCAGGCATTTGGGGAAGATGGCAAGTTACTCGATGAAGACCTTTCGCAGCGGTTTGATGCATTTGCTCAGAGTTTAGTAGAGAACACTCGCAAACTCAGAGGTTAATTGCGATCGGGTTTGAGTGGTGAATGTTCAAAAGAGTGGGGGGTAGGGAGTAGGGAGCTAATTAGGAAACAATTCCCCACTCCCCACTGATGCGACAGAGATTTCATGGATTGATTCGTCGAGCGATCGCTAACGGTAAAATTAAGACTGTTCATAAACTTAGTTTTTGATATGACCGTAACCAGTGAACCCAAGCTCAGACTCGCTTCTCGGCTTGTGAATGGAATTTTATCGATCAAACCTGTGTTTGATTTGGCGAGATATCGTGCTCGAACGATGATGATCAAACGGGCAGAATCGATCGGGGTTCCCTGGACGAAGATTGTGGCTGATTTGCAAGCTCGCGATTGGTCAACGGAATTTAATCAAGTCAATAATCCTGATTTGAAATATCCAGAGTATTATGTGCGTTCTTTTCACGCCTACGAAGAAGGGAATTTAGGGTGGGAGCCTGCTACTGAAGTAGAAGTGGCTGCCTATGCGGTTCATGCAAGGATTTGGAGTGATTCGGGAAAAGATGGCGATCCCCGGTTGCGTCAGAGCTATCACAACGTTTTGCAAGCTGAAATTTCTGAATCTCCAAAAGCGATCGTGGATCTCGGATGCAGCGTGGGAATGAGCACCGTTGCGCTACAAGACGCTTTCCCAGGTGCAACGCTCACCGGAGTTGATCTTTCCCCTTATTTCTTAGCCGTTGCGAAGCATCGAGTCGGAGAACGGGAAAACATTAACTGGCTCCATGCCGATGCCGCAGCAACAGGTTTACCCTCTGGCTCGTATGACTTAGTTTCGGCTTGCTTGTTGTTTCATGAGTTGCCGAAAAGTGCCGCGATCGACATTCTCAAAGAAGCCAGAAGATTACTTCGTCCGGGTGGACATCTTGCCATCATGGATATGAATCCCAACTCTGAAATTTATGCCAAAATGCCGCCTTACATTTTGACGTTACTCAAGAGTACCGAACCGTATTTGGATCAGTATTTTGGGTTGGATTTGGAGAAAGAAATCGTTGAAGCAGGTTTCTCTAAACCGACTTTGACCTGCAATACTCCGCGCCATCGGACTTTGGTGGCACAAGCTCGGTAGAACTCGATCGAGTTACAGGGAGCCGAAACTCCCTGTAACTTCATTTCAAAAGTGTGCTGAAATTTGAGTTGGCGCGGGAACTGGCTTTTGAGGCAGCGTGACTGGGAGTTGGGTTGAGAGCCAGAAAACACTGCCACCTGTAGCGAAGACAAGCGCTTTTTGGATGACTTTCTTTGCCATTTCGGTTGGCACTGCGATAACTAATTTTGTCATGTTCTCATCTTGGCTGAAGCCGATACTCAGACGTTGGGTTTGGTGGTTCATGGTATGTTTCCAAATTTCGTATAACTGCATTGTGCTTTCTTGTTGAGATGGTGCTAACCATCAGTTTTCTAGAGACGATCGCACTGTGTCTGAGATTTCTGAGATAAGACTGATGTGCAAGTCTAGGTTTTTCTAGAGTTGCTCTCTAAAACTTTTGGTAGAGTTTATAGAGGCGTTGGGTTTGATGGATGACTTGGGAAGAGTTCTTAGTTGTGACTGCTTATCACTGCGAACTGAAAGGTGCAGTCCAAGAATTTTTCATTCAAGTTTTGAGTGATGAAACTTATCTCGATCTGTCGAGTGAAAAAATTGCCGACCAAGCTGGTGTTGAAATTAAAACCTGTGAAGCGCATCTGTCAGCGATTTATAAAAAAGTAGGTCAAGGAACGCTACAGAGGTTTTCTTCAAGACAGACAATCAGACAATTGCGACAACTCCATAGCCGATTAAAAAATGAGCTTCGGCAGCGTGAATTTGAGCAATTCATTCAAGCAGAGGCACGATCGCAGATCCCATGTTCGCTAGATGAGCAATTTCATTTGCATCTGCGTCACTTCAATTACAAACGTCAGGAACGTTGTTTTTTAGATACTTTGATGGCTGATCAAGCTGCTCAAATTGTGTTGGTCAGAATTGATAATCTGGCTTTGCAGAAGTGGCTGGTGTGGCGATTGGTGCAGAGATTTCAAGACATTGATGGAATCGAAACTGAAAAGGCTCATCAATTGAGTGTTACTGCCACTCGTAAGTGGGCAGCAGAACCCGAAATCTTTTGGCAATGGCTTGCGAAGAGATTAGGTTGTGATAAGGCTACTCCAGAACAGGTACTTGATACGATCGCTTCGACTTGTCAGTCTCGATCAGTCATCATCGCAATTCACGAGGCGGGTCAGATTAAGCCGAGGGTGTGGGAGTATTTTTTGAAAGACTTTTGGCAGCCCCTGAGCCAGCGGCTCAACTCAGAGGCTTGTGGAATTCAGCGAAGAAGATGTTTGCTGTTTTTGACTGAACACGCAGAATATACCTGTTCTCAACCTATTTCAGGTCTGACAGAACTCGCACCTTGGAGAATGGTCGAACTGCGTGAAGACTGGCAACCCTGGCTGCGGAATGTGCAAGTTCAAGAATTTCTGAAGCAAAAAGCAGATTTGTCAGATTGGTTGTCAATGCGGCTCGATAAGCCTGAAGTGGTGATTAAGGGAATCGGGCAGGAATTTGAGTTGCAAGATGGAATCGAGGCAATGGTACGTCACTGGAATCTAGAAACTGCATAATGAACGTCATGACACAAGCAAACGAGTTGGATTACAGCTATACAGGGACGATTTTTCCAGAGTTGCCGAAGCTAGAGAGTCGTGGGCAAAAACGGTATCCCTATCTGCCAGAACAAGACTTGGTAGAAGCTGTGAATTTGTCGATCGCTTTAGAGCGCCCTCTCTTACTCGAAGGTGATCCAGGGTGCGGCAAAACTTGCTTGGCAGAAGCACTTGCTGATGAACTCAGCAAGAAAAATCAGATCGAAATCCCTTTCTATCGGTGGGATGTGAAATCTTCGACGCGCGGTAGGGATGGGTTGTATGTCTTTGATGCGGTGGGGCGGTTGCGGGATGCTCAAATGCTAGGGGCGAACCTGTCTGAACTAGAGAAATTTTTGGATAAGGAAGATGCAGAAACGCTGAAAGCGCGCTTGAAAAACAAGAAGGAATATATTGAGTTTGGGGCATTGGGAAAGGCAATTCAGGAAGAAAGTAAACGCGCGATCGTGTTAATCGATGAGGTAGATAAAGCAGATAGTGATTTTGCGAATGATTTACTGTTGGAGCTTGATCGCTTTGAGTTCACAGTTCCAGAACTGAACAATCAGAGCTATCCCGAAAAGCCGGAGACTGCTCCAAAACCGATCGTGATTTTAACCAGTAATCGAGAAAAGCCTCTGCCTGCGCCTTTTCTGCGGCGATGTTTGTATTTTTATGTGTCGTTTCCGAGTGGCGATCGCTTGCGGGAAATTATTGCAAAACGATTTGGGGAAATTCCGAAAAATCGAGCCGATTTAGTCACGAAAGCAATTTCGCAGATTGAGGAAATTAGAACCTTGCTCGCAGATCAACCGGGAAGTCGTCCGCCGGGAACGAGTGAATTTTTAGATTTTTTGACTGCGCTTTGGAAAAAAGAGCCATCACAAGCTAAAGCAGACTTAGAAAATCTTGCAGAGAGATCGCCGTTGTTGGGGATTTTGCTGAAGACGCAGACGGATCAAGAACTCTATCGACGCAAATCTGGGAAGGGATGACAGAAGCTTTTCTACCTTTTTTGGAGTTGTTTGAGGCGATGCAGAGTGCGATGCAACCGCTCGGAATGCCTTTGGGGATGGAGCAGTATGAGCTATTGTGCAGGGCTTTGGAGCAAGGAAATGGTTTAGCGAGTTGGGATGGGGAAAAAATTGAGAGTTGGGAAAATCTGCGGCGGGTGTGTCGGGTGCTGTGGGTGAAACCGATGCCGAGCTATGAAGTGGCATTGAAAGCATTTGATCAGGTGTTCGATCGCTACATCGAGCAATTTCATTTTTTACAAGCCGTCGAACAGCCGCGAGAAGAGAAAGCCGTTTCAGGATTGCAGTATCCGGAAATTCCGCCTCGTAAGGGATATCGCCAGGAACCAACGCCCAAAGCCCAGACGAAAGCGATCGCTGCTGTGAATTTGGGCGCACCTAAACGCCCGTATCCAGTTCGACCGGGCGATTATCGATTTGTGCTGAAGGATTTGCCGATTTCTTTGACTCAAGTGCAGCAAAATTGGCGATCGCTAAAGCAATCGGTGCGCGAGGGGAGCCTATACGAGGTCGATATTGAGGCGACGGTAGCGGAGATTGTACGGCAGGGTTTTTTGGATCAGGTGCAGATGCGTCCGGTGATGCAGCGACGGGCGGAATTGGTGGTGTTAGTCGATGATCACAGTGGAATGGTTCCGTTTCGGTTTGCGATCGCGCCGTTGGTTCAAGCGGTTGAGGGGGGTTGGGTGTCGCCTGCTCAGATCTATCGATTTACGGGCTATGTGGATCAGTATTTGTATAGGTGGCGTAAGGCGGGGCAGGCAACGGCGATCGATGTGGTGTTGTCGCGGTTGCATCCGAGTCGGACGGTGATGCTGATTGTGAGTGATGCGGGGGCGGCGTATGGGTCGGTGAATGGGGCGCAGATTTTGGGGATGCGGCGGTTTATTGATCGAGCAAGGCCTTGTGTGAGGCAGTTGATCTGGTTGAATCCTCTGCCGAGAGATCGCTGGCGGGGGTGTTCGGCAGAGGCGATCGCGGAGTTTCTAGCGGGGCGGATGATTGAGTTGGGGCAGTTCGATGCGGTGAGACTGCGATCGCGGGAATTGGGTGGGGTGCTGGAATGATGGACGTACACAAGCAGATTGAGGCGTTTGAGCGACAGCGGGGAGCTTTGACGGTTGAGTTGGCTTGTTTGGCAGCGTTTCCGATGGCGTTAACAACGGAGTTGCTGGGATGTTTAAGGGAGAATTTTTTGCCGAATGCGCCTTGGTATGCAGTGGCGGATGTGTTGCTGTCGGGGCTATGTCAGGAGATCGGGGATGATTTGTATGAGATGTCGGCTGCGGTGCGGCGGGTGCTGTTGAAGTGCTTGCGACACGAGCAGATTGCGGCGCTTGAGTCGTTTATGTTGGCTTATGTTCAGTATCGGATTGGGATTGAGGGAGATCGAGCAAGGCTGTTAGGCGATCGCCCAGATTGGACGGCGTTGGCTTGTTTGGGGCGGGAGTCGGAGGTGCTAGAGCAGATTCGGGAGCGGTTGAGATCGATGGTGTGCGATGCAGATTTGCGGGAGCGGCTGTATATCATTTCGATGGTAGAGAGCTATGGGGATCTGCTGACGGGGACTCCGATTTTGCAATGGGTGGAGCGGGTTGAGGCGGGGGTGGAGTTGGATGAGGCTGCCACCGTTGAGCGAGTGCTGGGGGTGGAGTTGAGATCGGTGCGGTTTGAGACGGCGCGGGTAGTGACGGCTGCGGTTGAGCAGATTGATCCGACGGTGCGGCAGCGATTTGAGTTTGAGACGGTATGGCTCGATCGACGGGGGAGGGTTGAGCGGCGAGAGACTGGGGAAACTTGGGGGTTTGTGGAGCGGTTGGATGCCGTGGGGTTGGAGATGGTGGCGATACCGGGGGGTGAGTTTGTGATGGGATCGCCGGAGCGTGAAGCGGAGCGATATGAGGATGAGAGTCCGCAGCATTCAGTTAAGGTGTCGCCTTTTTTTATGGGACGATATCCGGTGACTCAGGCGCAGTGGCGGGTTGTAGCGGGTTGGGAGCCTGTAGAGCGGACATTAAATGCTGATCCGGCTTATTACAAAGGGAATAATCGTCCGGTAGAGCAGGTGTCTTGGGAGGATGCAAGGGAGTTTTGTGCGCGGTTGAATCGGGAAGCGAAGTTACTCGGTAGGTGGGAATATGGATTGCCGAGCGAGGCAGAGTGGGAATATGCCTGTCGGGCTGGAACAACGACGGCTTTTAATTTCGGGGAAATGATTTCTCCAGAGGTTGCGAATTATGACTGGCGCGAAGCCTATAACCGTGTGCAGTTTGAGAAGCAGAAAGATTTTGAGGGGACGACTCCTATAGGTAGTTTTCCTGCCAATCAATTTGGGCTGTATGACATGCATGGGAATGTCTGGGAATGGTGTGAGGATCAGTGGCACGATCGTTATGAAGGTGCGCCAACCGATGGAAGTTCTTGGCTAGATAGAAACGCTGAAAGCCAATCAGAGAGGGTATTTCGCGGCGGTTCCTGGTTCTACGCTCCTCGCTATTGCCGTTCTGCCTACCGCCTCTATGGTTCGGCAGGCTTCGACTTCAGCTCTTACGGGTTTCGAGTCGTCTGTCGGCTTCCCAGGACTATGTAACCCTTTACCCCTATTGCCTTTTTGCTCTTTTCTCTTCTTTCTTTTTCCCTTCTTATTCGCGCAAAGCGCGAACAATTTTTTATGATTTTTTAGGGTGTAGGATTAAGAATGTTCAATTCGCAATTCGCTTCATTTGCGGTATGGTGCCCCCTCGCCCCCAAGTTTGGGGGACAAGATGCTTGGGGGATTGCGTCAACGAATTTTTAATGCCAATTCTAAAGTTGAACTATTCCAGAGCAATCCTAAATCAGTCGTGAGTCGCAAGATTGTTTGTGCCCCCTCGCCCCCAAATTTGGGGGAACAAGATTCTTGCTCCAGAATTCTACTGTGTACACACAAATCGGTGTTTGCTTTGTTTCAGACGGTTGCAGCCCCCTACATCCCTCATTCTGGGGGACTTTGAGTGAGAAGCAGTGCTCCAATGCTTAGAAATTTCCGACGTTCAAAGTCCCCCAAATTTGGGGGATTTAGGGGGCGAGAGGTTCAAGCAATGACCTGATCACTCAACTTGTGTGTACACGGTAGTCCAGAATTGGGGGACTCAGGGAGCTTCTTCTAATGTTTTACTTTCACTAGCTGTTAGAATCTGAGCTAGAACGAGGTCTAGGTTCTGCATGACTTCCTGATTGCGAAATCTGATGACTCGATAGCCATAAAAACTAAGATGTTGAGAGCGCTCAAAGTCGTATTCTGCTTGCTGATCATGGATCTCGCCATCGACTTCAACCACCAGCTTGCAGGTTGGACAGTAGAAATCGACAATGAATCGCCCAATCGGGTGCTGACACCGAAATTTCAAGTTGTTGAGTTGTCTTCGCTGTAAGGCTTGCCATAGTATCGTTTCAGCCTTTGTTAAATTTTTTCGCAGATGACGGGCTGCCGCTTCAATTTCAGGAGTCGTTCCTCGAATTCTAGAAGTCGTTTTTCTCATACCAAATCAAAAAATATCTGCGACAGATAGGGCATCTAAGATAAAGCTAAATCCTGTGACAGATGCAACTGTATCAGTTGTCAGGTCAGCAAGTAACTTATCTACTTTCGTCTGCAGTTGATCTAGGTTTTTGAATAAGCCCCAGCGCAAATCTTTTTTCAAGTGCTGCCACAATCGTTCAATCGGATTCAATTCGGGGGAATAAGGGGGTTGAAAGAGCAAGATCACGTTGTCTGGAACAATCAGATCTTTAGCTTTGTGAAAGGCTCCGTTATCCACCTGAAAAACGTTTAGGGTCTCAGAATAAGCTTGGGAAAATTGGTCAAGGAACAGCTGATAGTAAGCGCTATCAACATGCGTGAATTGCAAAAAGAATTGCTCTCCAGTGGTCGGTTCGACTGCCCCATAGAGCCAAAAGGCTTTGAACTGCCATTGCCACTTGCCTAACGGCTTGACTCCCAAACTCGTAATCAAGCGTCCCACCGTGGTTTTCAAGCCAAATCGGCTTTCATCTTGAGCAAAGTATCGAAGGCGCGGATACTGAGGCTTCTCAATGGCAGCGAACTGCTTAAGCAAGATCAGATCGTCACTGAGGTTTGCTTAAATGCCTCTAGGGCTTCAGGATTCTGTTTAGCATGAACCGGGCGTGCCGCTTTTAGCTTTGCGCCCAACTGATATCGCACCAGATGATGAACAGTCGCATACTCAGCGTCTACGTTCAACGTCTCGCATAACCATCGCTGCACTTGCGTATAGCTGCCAAACCCACCTTCTGGGTCATCGAGACGTTGCTTCAGGCTTTTGACTGCCCATGCTGGAATCACCTGAGGTCGTCCGGGACTTTGCCGTGTTGCCAGTAATCCTTTCAGCCCATCTTCGCGATAGTCACCCAACCAGCGTTGGACACTCGCTCGGTGTCGCCCGATGACTTTTGCGATCTCACTCACGCTGAGAGGATTGGGCAGTCGCAACAAATACAACACTTGCAATCGCTCTTTCAACTTGGGGTTCGATTCCTGCTGGAGCAAGGCTTCCAACTCCGCTAGCGTTTCTTGAATCTGAATCTGGGTAACTCCTGCCATTGCGGTTTCCTTCAACACGCTAGAACCCAGTATCCCATCTGTCGCAACCTTTCTTCAATTTGGTATCACGCATACAACTGAAATGGGACTAAGCTAAAGTACCCAGCGATCGTATGGAGAACGCCCCCTCGCCCCCAATTCTGGGGGCTAAGAGTCTTGTTCCCCCAATTTTGGGGGCTAGGGGCACAAACAATCTTGCGATTACAACTCATTCAGGGTTGCTATAACCAACGGAAATGCAGCTCCTGGATCAACACTCCTCGCAATTGCTGTTCTGCCTTCCGCAACTATAGCAATCTGGATTGAGTTGTAAGATTCGGGAACGCCCCCAAACCCCCAATTCTGGGGGCTAAGAGTCTTGTTCCCCCAATTTTGGGGGCTAGGGGGCATGACCAATCTTGCGATTCACAACCAATTTAGGATTGCAACTATAATTCGGCAGGCTTCGACAACAACAATAACGGTTTTCGAGTTGTCTGTCGGCTTCCCAGCACTCTTCAAGTACCAGAACTAACAGATATCAGATCTGCTAGGCGTGTCGAGGAGTCCAGACCTGTTCCAGTGATGTCGAGTCTTATAGCTCAGCATCCAAAAATCAAACCGGGTGAGATACTTTAGTAGCAATAGCGCGAAGATTTATCTCACCCACCCTATGCCTCTCAAAATTGAACGCGAAGAACGCACAACTCAAGGATTTAGTGAAGATCTAGGCAACGGCATCAGCTTGGAGATGGTCTTAATCCCAAGCGGTGAGTTTCTCATGGGATCGCCTGAGACAGAATTAGAAAGACGTAATTCAGAAAGTCCTCAACATTTGGTAAAAGTTTCAACCTTTCTAATGGGACAGTATCCTGTGACTCAGGAGCAATGGCGGATTGTGGCGGGTTGGAAACGGATTAAAAAGAATTTGAAGCCTGATCCTGCTCGGTTTAAAGGCGATCGTAATCCTGTAGAACGAGTCTCTTGGGAAGATGCAACAGAGTTTTGTGCGCGATTGAGCGCAAAGACGGGGCGGTTCTACAGTTTACCGAGTGAAGCAGAGTGGGAATATGCCTGCCGCGCTGGCACAACAACGCCTTTCCACTTTGGAGAAACCATCACGACTGACTTGGCAAATTACGACGCAAGCAGTATCTATGGTGAGGGAATTCAAGGAGAATACCGCCAGAAAACGACACCTGTAGGAAGCTTTCCTGCTAATGAATTTGGGTTGTACGACATGCACGGGAATGTCTGGGAATGGTGTGAGGATCAGTGGCACGATAGTTATGAAAGTGCGCCAACTGATGGAAGTGCATGGATTGGAAAAAACGCTAAAAGCCAATCAGAGAAGGTGTTACGCGGCGGTTCCTGGTTCGACATTTCTCGTCTTTGCCGTTCTGCCTACCGCCTCTCTTTTTCGGCGGACTTCGACTACGACTCTAACGGTTTTCGAGTTATCTGTCGGCTTCCTAGGACTTTGTAACCCTTTACCCTTTTGCCTTTTCGCCCTTTTCTCTTCTTTCTTTTTCCCTTCTTATTCGCGCAAAGCGGAATAATTTTTTTTCAAAAATAGCAGGGCTACAAAAAGAACCGTGATTTTAGTTAATGCGATCGTGATCCGATTAAGTTTGATCGTGATTTTGGTTAATGCGATCGTGATTCGATTAAGTTTGATCGTGATCCGATTGAGTTTGATCGTGATTTTAGTGAATGCAATCGCGATCTGATTAGGTTTGATCGTGATTTAATTAAGTTTGATCGTGATTTTAGCGAAAATTACAAGGTTTGCTTCAGACAGCTTGAGCCGCGATCAGTGATGCAACTGCTTTGACCAATTCCTCCGGTTCGGTCGGCTTTGAGAGGTGCATTTGAAAACCTACGGCTAAGGCTTGCTGCTGATTGACCTCGCCAGCGTAAGCCGTTAGCGCGATCGC
>VFQU01000914.1_pt1 | contig 20415 bp, 20 predicted proteins | sample 3512311 | NCBI WGS metagenome assembly VFQU01 (sample SAMN10412377, study PRJNA504923) | tailings metagenome | isolation source: Relicate 3 Philex TSF3 active mining site | place: Philippines: Tuba, Benguet | collected 2017-08-29
ATGATACACTCCCGAGGAAATCACAGCCAATTCCACATTCAACTGAAAGGTTTCGTTATAATAATTCAAAAGCCCTGCGGGCGTTAAACCGTGCCTATGCGGAACGGAACGAACTCCCACGAAAGATTCAAACTCCTGCGAAAGAGGAGTTCCTTCTACAGCATCTCCTATCGGGTTCGGAGAATCGACTACGATGAAAAGAGGGGCCTTGCCTGTATTCTTTTTCAGTCGGGAAACTGCATCTAACATATAGTAGGCAGTAGTCAAAAAAGTGTAATAACGAGAACCCACATCCCTGATATCTATGATCAGAATGTCTAGTTTTTGCAGAACTTCTTGTTTGGGTACAAGACTCTCTTCCGTATCTCCGTAAAGATTTACTATATTGCAGTCTCCGAACAGATATTGAAGATCGGAACCGCTCACTTGATCCTGCAACTCCGCAAACAATCCGTGTTCGGGAAGAAACAAGGTGTCTATTTTGAGATATTCGGAATAGGATAAAAAATGATATTTGCGATTCCAGCCGAATGCACTTTGATTGGTGAGAATTCCCGCCTTACAGCCGCTTAACTTAGATAGGTTCTTAATAAATTTCATGAGTTTTTTGAATTTTCTCTTTGGAAAGAAGAGACTCCTTCCAAAATTCCGTGATTCGATTTCGGTCCAAAGGATGAGACGGATGAAAAGCCTCAGTTACTTGTTCCAATTCCGATTTCAGGTTTTTTAAAGATTCGTAAATTTGATTCTGGTTTTCCTGAAAAATAGAAAGCCACATCTCTAAATTCGATCCGGCGATTCTGGACATATCCCGAAACCCTCCTCCCGTAATGGGACGAGGCGCTTCCGAAACTTGTTTGTTTACGACAGGATTTCCAATTGCAGTTTGAACCAACAAAGAAGAAACCAGATGAGGAAGATGGGAAAGATAAGCCAAGGTTTCGTCATGTTCCTTCGCTTCCATATCCAAAGTCCAACACCCTATGGCTTCCCAAAACATCCGAATTTCATCCGCAATGCCCGACTGAAGGCCGTTTGGTGAAGTTACAATACAGAGTTTTTCCTCGTATAAATTCTCTTTTGCGGCGCCAGGCCCTGAATGTTCCGAACCGCACATAGGATGAGAAGAAACATAACGATGAGATTCATTTGAAAATTTTTTATGAACCGCATCGATGATCGTTTTTTTAGTTGAGCCTAGATCCGTATAGATCGTTTGAGAATGGGAATTTAAGTTTTGGATATGATGGATTACTGAATGAACGGGAGTTGCGAAAATAACCAAATCATATTCTTCGAATTTACGATTTTGAAAAAACTCCTCTTCCAGAAAAACGAAGTCGGAGATGTTCTGTTTGAGAATCACATCCTTGGATGCTTCGGAGCGTACGACTCCTGTGGTCTTTGCCGTTTTGATTTTTTTTCTTATGGCAAGGGAGAGAGATCCTCCCATCAAACCCATCCCGAAGATCAGGATGTTTTTCCATTCTCTCATCCAAACTGTCCTGCGGAAGGGTATGATCCCAATATTTTAAAGACAGTGCACTCTTCTTCGATCGATTTCAGTAAAGAAGCGATTTTCGGATCGGACTTGTGTCCCAGAAAATCGATGAAAAAATGATATTCCCAAAGGTTTCTTTTCAAAGGTCTGGACTCTATTTTGGAAAGATTGATATTAGCTTCATTAAACTTTTGTAATACGGAAAACAATGCACCTGTTTTGTTGGGAAGAGAGAATACGAGTGAAGTTTTGTCTAGCCCGGTTCTAGGGCATTCCGTTTTACCGATCACAAGAAAACGAGTGGTGTTGCCGGAATAATCTTCGATTCCCTCATGGATGAGTTCCAATCCGTATTGTTCCCCTGCAATTTTGGAGGCGATGGCAAGTCCGTCCTTTCTTTCCGCAACCAATTTGGCAGCCATTGCAGTGGAAGAAGTTTCTATGATTTCCGCATGAGAAAGGTTAGCTGAGATCCAATTGCGGCATTGTTCGTTTCCGATTCGAATTCCGTAGATCTTTTTCACTGACTTCAGATCTTTTTCAAAACCGAGAAGTGAAAAACTGATTCGTTGGTAATGTTCCGAATAAATTTTAACTCCCGTTTCCAAAAACATATCCAGAGTGGAACTGACTTGACCTTCCGTTGAATTTTCCACAGGAACCACTCCGTAGTCCAATTTTTCGGAATCCACCTCTCTAAATACATCGGGGATGGTGGGCTGAGGGAATGAGTCGATGGAAGAACCGAATTTCGAACGAAGCGCTTCGTGGGAAAAACTTCCTTCCGGGCCTAAAAAACCGATGCGTAACGGATGTTCTAAGGCGATGGTTCCTGACATCATCTCTCTATAAATGGCACGGATGACGGATGCAGGAAGAGGGCCTTGGGATCTGGAAGAAACTTTTTCATACACGTCCCTTTCCCTATCCGGCCTATAAATAGGATCACCTGCATTTCTTTTGACCCTGCCGATCTCTTGTGCGAATTCGGCTCTTTTCTGGATCAAAGAAATGATTTGTCCGTCTAACTGATCTATTTCGGAACGTATCTTTTGTAATTCTTCTTCGGGAGAACTCATATTGGATCCTCCTCTGAGGAATCGGAAAGAGCCGCTTCTTCTTGCAGCTCTTCAGGAAGAGATGTTTTATCAAAATCGGGACTGATTTCGTCTTCCGCATCGGAAACAACGATGGAATCGGGAGTGAAATCCTCAAACTTGAGTTCTTTGACTTCCACGGGAGTCGGTAGATCTGCCAGTTTGCTCAAACCGAAATGGAGAAGAAACTCACTTGTGGTTCCGTACAAAGTAGGCCTGCCGGGAACTTCTTTTTGTCCCACAGCTTTGACTAATTTTTTAGAAATCAAACTGGCAACCATAGCCCTGGAGGAAACTCCCCTGATTTCGTCTAACTCTGTCAATGTGATCGGCTGTTTGTATGCTATGATGGCGAGAGTGTCCAGAGTTCCTCTGGAGAGAGTTTCCCTTTTTTTATCTTTGAATATATGAGACAGTGCTTCGCTGTACAATTGATTGGTGATGAACTGGTAACCGCCTGCGATTTCTCTCAAGAGAAAACCGCCTTCTTTTTCGCTGTAGTCCAAAATCAATTCATCTAATAATTCTCTGGCTTCGGTCTTTTCGATTCCTGCGGACTTGGCAAGGGAAGAAAGTTTGATCGGATCCGACGATAAAAAGAGCAGAGCTTCCAAAAGCCCTTTTGTGTATTTACGATCTTCCAAAACCTAAGCAACCTTAACGATTTTAATTTCGCCGAACACTTTGTGCTGAACGACTTTGCAGATACGGATCTTCACCGTTTCCAACACGGCTAAAAAAGCTGCCACGACTTCTTTTTTCTCGGGAGAATCCGTTTGGAAGATATCCAGAAAATGAACTTCTCCTCTTTCCTCAAGAAGTTTCTGCAGATATTCCATTTTATCTTCTACGGAATATTGTTGGTGACCTTCGTAAATAGGAGGAGGCAATTCCTCGTTCGAAGATTCCCTTTCTAAAATGGAATTGAATGCGGAAATTAAATCCACCAAACTTACATCCAGCCAAGTTTCTTCATCTTCCAAAACTTGATTGGTTTCTCTTGTGAACATACCCGCAGTGATGCGGTCCAGTTCCGCCAGTTTTTGGCCGGCCATTTGGAATTTTTTGTGTTCCAAAAGTTTATCAACAAGTTCTTTCGGAAGTGGTGGATCGTAGTCTTCTTCCTCAAAACCGGGATCGGGAAGAAGAGCTTTCGATTTCAAATAAACAAGATGAGATGCCATTACGGCAAACTCTGAAGTCAGCTCAATCGACAAAGATTGACTCGTTCTTAAAAATTGAATGAAATCCGAAGTAATGCGAGAGAGGGATACTTCGAAGATATCAACCTTATAACTATCGATTAAGCTCCAAAGAACACTGATTGGTCCTTCCGTGAGCCCTCCGTCCTGGTTGTTCCACCGGACAACAAATTCCGGAGTCTGCGACACGAAATTAGATTCCTAAAGCTTTTGCTGCTGCTTGTTGTAGTCTTTCTGGAGGGAAAGGTTTCACAACAAAATCCTTAACGCCCATTTTGATCGCTTTCGCAAGCAGATCTTCTTGTCCGAGGGCGGTTACCATAATGATCTTAGCTGCTGCGTCGAACTTAATGATTTCCTTGGTTGCTTCGATCCCGTCTTTTTCGCGCATGGTGATGTCCATAGTCACTAAATCGGGTTTGAGATTTTTGTATTGTTCCACGGCAATGTTTCCATTTTCCGCTTCTCCTACGATTTCATGACCTGCGCCAACTAACGCATCTTTTACAAGCGTACGCATAAACTTAGCGTCATCTACAACTAAAATTCTTGCCATTTTTTAATTCCCTCTCGTTTTCAATAATTCAATCATCTTCGGAACAATTTCTTCCAAAGGTAACACAAAATCAATGCCACCTAACTCGACCGCAACACGGTTCATTCCGTAAACCACCGATGTCGGCTCATCCTGCGCAAAAGTGACTCCACCTTTCGCCCGAATGTTAGAAATGGATTGAGAACCGTCTCTTCCCATTCCCGTCATAATAACAGACATTAAATGATTTGCTCCGTAGACTTCCGCCATCGAATCGAATAAAACTTCTATCGAAGGTCTGTGACCGTTGACCGGCCCGCTCTGATGCAATTCGATTACCTTCGCATTGTCCTTAGAGACAACACGCATTTGATAATCACCGGGAGCGATATATGCTTTCCCCGGCTCTATAATGTCGCCGTTTTCCGCTTCTTTTACTTTGATTTTGCTGAGAGAATTCAATCTTTCCGCAAAAGCTTTCGTAAAACCCGCCGGCATATGCTGCACCACAAGAATGGGCTTTGCAAAATCGGCAGGAAGTGCGCTGAATAAAGTCTGCAGCGCTTTCGGTCCGCCTGTGGACGTCCCAATTCCGATAGCGTTTACTGAGACTGGTTTTTGAAAACTTTTATTTCCCGGAACTTCGTGAACTATCTTAACAGGGGGTTTGATGCTTGCCTGACGGGAGTCGAGAAATCCCTTAATTTTCCCGGAGAGAACATCGGCGATTTCTTCCGGCGAAAATTGATTTCCGCTGGAAGGTTTCGGAACGAAATCGATAGCACCTAACTCCAATGCTCTAAAAGTAGCATCTGCTCCATGCTGCGTAAGAACGGACAACATAATGACTGCAGAAGGAAGTCTTTTCTTTTTGATTTCCGCAAGTGCAGTCAATCCATCCATGATGGGCATTTCGATATCGAGGATGATGAAATCGGGTTTCAATTTCTCTGCGAGTTCAATGCAGTCGACGCCGGTTTTTCCGGTGGCGACGATATGAAATCCGTCCTTTTTCTCCAGAACATCACTTAGGATGTTCCGTACCAAAAGAGAATCGTCTATGATTGCGATATTCGTTGCCATTATGATTTTTGGATCAGCTCTACAAGTTCGTCAAAGTCGGGAAGGAACACCAAAACTCCCAAAAGATTGCTTCCTTGGTGATTGAACTCGGTATGCATGGAAAGGAACTTAGTTCTTTCCGGTTTTACGATATCGATTACATCCAAAAAGCTTCCTGTGATCATTTCAGGAACGGAAGGTAAAATTTCCTTTTTCATTTTGTTGGAAAGAGAATTCATCACACTGGAACAAACGATATTGGAGATTTCGGAAAGTACGGATACCATATCGTCGGAAAGAACATTTCCGTTAGGGCCGAATTTAGCCTCTTCGGAACCTAACAGTTCTCTTGCGATTTCCGTTCCGTTTTCCTGGGAGAACATCATCAAAAGATTTCCGTTCAAATCGCCTGTCATTCGGATCTTCACTCCGAAGAAGTCGTCATGAGAAAAACGAAATTCGCGGGCAAGTCCTTCCCTATCGGTTAGGATGATTTCAGGAATGAATAACTCCACCTCCTTTCCAACTAACTGGGAAAGTACGACACCTGCGTTCATCATTCCTGTGTTGACTATATTTTCCAGTTTTTTGATGTCTTTTGCAGACATGAGTTCGGAAATGTCTCTGGATTGGGTGCTTGCCACCTGGTTGATTCTTTCTTCTTTCTGCTCAACAAAACCTTTGATAATTTGTGCGGCTTGTTCCCTTTCCGTCAGATTTACAGCATCTAACTTAGCTTTATCGGCAAGTCGATGCACTTCATCTTCTTTCGGATTGAAAGTGAATTCGTCTTTGGTTTTTTCAGGCACTTCCGCTGCGGCAGCATGAGTATGCCCGTTCCCGGAACCCACTCCCACAAGCTCAGCGGAAAGAACCACATTCGTAGTTGGCTCTTCTGCGAATACTTCCTCTTTAGGAACGATTACGTGCCTTTCCGTCTTCAATCTGTCCTTTTTGAGACGGGTTTTTTCCTTCGAACGAAGTTCGGAAAGTTTCGCATTATAAAAGTTAGTAGATAACTGGGATTTAAAAATAAGATCGGAATCGTTCATTTCCAAAGAACGGATGGAAGATGTGCGTTTCATCATATCTCCCGTCAAACGACTCTCGGACCAATCGATTTTATCTGCCGCAATTTCCACAAGGCCGGGAATATCCAAAACCAAAATGATGGTTCCGTCTCCCATGATGGTGGCTCCAGTCAGACCTTGCACGTCCTTGAAGTTTTTACCCAAGGATTTAATCACTGTTTCGTGTTTACCGATGAGATCGTCCACGATGAATCCCAATTTTCTCGTTTTGTAATTTACAATGACTACCGGGACTTCCAGAATTTCCTGTTTGTCGGCCAACCCTAAAATACGATTCAATCGGTAGATAGGAAGAACCTCCCCTCTCAGGTTGATGATCTCGTGTCCTTCCAAAGTGGTGATTTGATCGACATTGACTTTGATCGTTTCAGAAACTTCGGAAAGAGGGAAAGCATACACTTCCTCTTCCATAGTCACAAGGATGGAAGGAATGATGGCAAGAGCCTGAGGGAAGGATAAAGTGAAAGAAGAACCTTTTCCTTCCTCGGAGGGAATCAAAATTTTACCTTTGAACTCTTCTATGAGTTTATTGACTACGTTCATTCCCACTCCGCGACCGGAGATATCGGACACTTTGTCCGCAGTAGAGAAGCCGGGAGCGAATATAAATTGAAAGATGTCGGATTCGGAAAGATTAACCGATTCGGATTCGGAAACCAAACCGCGTTCGACCGCTTTTTTGAGGATTTTATCTTTATTGAGACCTTTTCCATCGTCTCGAATCTCAACTAGAATATTCGAACCGCCCTGGTAAGCATTGAGTTCCACGATTCCTTCTTCCGATTTGCCTGCGGCTTTTCTTTCGGAAGGAGACTCGATTCCATGATCCACAGAATTACGGATCAAATGGATCAAAGGTTCTCCGATAGCATCTATGACTTTTTTATCTAACTCTGTGTTTTCTCCCCGCAAAACAAGGTTTACCTGCTTTCCGGTTTCCAAAGAGAGATCTCTCACTAATCGAGTGAAACGATTGAATACGGAACCGATAGGAACCATTCGAATGTTCATGATCCCTGTTTGAAGATCTTTAGAGATGCGGTTGATTTGATCGATTTTACCTTTCAGTTCGTTGAAAAGAGAATCTTCTCCGAATTGAGCCACTAAATCGTCGTAGATTTTTTGGAAGCCGGAGTTGGTGATCACAAGCTCACCCACATTGTTCATCAGTTGATCGAGTTTATCGGAAGATACCTTGATCGTCCGCATAACAACCTTAGAGTCTGTTACAGCCTTTTCAAAATTCTGATTGGAAGAAGCCGGAAGTTGAGAAGAACCGTTTTGTTTGGGAGAAGAAACTTCCAAATCTTTCTTTTTTTCCTCAGCTTCAGGAGGAGATAATGCTTCCATTTCGGAAACCGGAGGAGAAATAGGCTCCACTACAAGTGAATCAACCATATCGATATTACATTGTGCGAAAAGTTCGTCTTTAGTTTGTTTTGTGATAGTTAAAAAATTAAGAGTGAGTCCACCCTCTCCCCGATCCAATGCGTCTTCCGTAGGATCGGATTTGATTACTGTTCCGGACTGCTTCACTGCTTGCAAAATCAAAAGAAGACGCAGGTTTTGCATAGGAGTGTCGTTCTTCAATTTTAGATCGACTTGATAGATTTTCGCTTCCGGCGACTCCGCAAGAATTCCTTTGATGTCACCCCAGTCTTCTTCCGTAATTTGGATCTGTCGCGAAGAAACATTCGATGGAACAGAAGCAGTTTCTTTTCTTGGAAGAGGAACCGCATTCGGTGCGGACACCAAACCGGGATCGGATTCGTAATCCTGCAGTTTTTGAATCATATCCGTAAAAGGAGTTTCCACTTTGATTCCGTTCGCAACGTTTTCGATCACATGTTTGATCAAATCGAAACATTCGAAAAGAAGATTCACCAAAGTGACGTTAATCTCCAAACTTCCTTCTCTGATTTTTTGAAGGAGGTTTTCCATCTTATGCGAAAGATCGGACAGATTGTACAATCCCACGAAAGCGGAACTGCTTTTCAAAGAATGGGCGGCCCGAAAAATATCGTTTATGATTTCAGGATTGCTGTGGTCTTTTTCCAGCCTGAGCAAGTTGGCATTCAATTCTTCAATTTGATCTTCGGATTCCTCCAAGAAGACTTCCGTGTATTCACCTAATATTCCAGCCAATTGACTACCCTGTCTTTCGTTATTTACCGATCGCAACAAAATCGACGATTTGATCTAAATCCAAATTCAAAATAAGATGATCCTCATATCTGGAAACGGACTCTACCATCTTACTGTAGTTTAAGGATAAATCGTCTGTGGTATAACTAATAAATTCTTTTTGGATCTTTACCACTTGTTTCACTTCATCCACAAGCACTCCGATCCTTTTTTCTTCCAACATAACGACAACGATACGGGAGATAGGAAAAATTTCCGAATCGGACTGATGAAACCTTTTTTTCAAATCTACGATAGGAATGATTTCTCCTCGCAGATTGATAACGCCTAATATATACTCTTCGACATTCGGGATACGTGTGATTAACACAGGTTTGAGGATTTCATGAACCAGAAGAAGGCGGATCCCGAAAAACTCCTTTTCTATGGTAAAAGTGAGGAATTGTTCGATATCCCCTAAGTCGGATTCTGCCTCATTTTTGGTTCTTTCGGCGATCGAAGTAAGTAGGGTTTCTTGGTCCATAGTCTTTCCTATAGTTCTAAGCAGTGAATCTGTCGGTTCAATCTAAAAACGAAATTATGCGGGATTCCGTAATTATTTTTCCTATTTTGCAATCGTGTGCTTCCGGTGCGAAAGGAACGGGAAAAAATTTAGAAAAGCAGAATCCGATTGTTTTTGTTCTTAAATGATCTGACGAAAGAAGTCTGTCGTAAAACCCTCCCCCTCTGCCTAATCGAGTGCCATCGGAAGAAAAACCTAAAGCGGGAACCAAAATCAAATCGGCTTCTTCCACAGTGATTTTTTCCTCACCTTTCGGCTCCCAAATTCCCCATTTGTTTTTTTCCCATTCCCAAGGACGAACGAAGTCCAAACGTTTTTCGGGCATCATCTTAGGGAAATACCATTTTGCCGAATGGCGCAGCTCCCAAAAACCGGCCGGCCTTGGCAAAGGGCAAGATTCCACCAAAGGAAGTAGATCCACTTCCCAAGCAAGATCAGCAACATAGGAAATAATTTTTTCCTTACCGGAAAGAAGAGGGAAAAACCTGGTTAGAATTTGAGATTCGAATTCTTCCCTTCTTTCGAGAACGGGAAGATGCTGCTTCAATCTAGAGCGAGCTTCTTCTTTGGAAAGTAGATTCAATAAATATCACCGATGATTCCCTCTTCCAATAGGGAGATGATTTTTTTGGTTCTATCTTCTATTTCCTTTGTTTCTTCCGAAGCGAGTCCTTTCTCACGAAGCTGAAACAATTCATCGGCTAAATTAAGAGCACATAACACTGCTACTTTGGTTTTGGAAGCATTAGGAAGTGAGGAAGAAATTTCTTTCAGTCTTTCTTCCACATAATCGGCCACTTGAGAGATATACTTAGGCGAAGCCTCGCCTACGATAGTATATGACTCACCGAATATTTGTTTTGTGATTTTTTGGGGTGAAGAGGCAGAGTCTGCCATTTTGATTACTTAGGATCGTCTTCGATGATCAAAAAATCATCGTCATCGTCAGCATCAAAAACACTGATTGTATCGTCATCATCATCAATGATGATGTCATCTTCATCGTCCAAGTCGACCGTAGGAACATCGTTCTCTTCTGCCGCCAGCACCACTTCTTCTTTTTGCAAAGAAACTTGTGCGGGAGGTTTTTCCAGAGATTCCTCAGGAGCGAAATCAGTGTCTTCTTCATCTAAAAGTATAATTTCATCGTCTTCTTCAATGATCGAAGCAGGGGTGGATGCCGCTGCAGCCACAGCAATCGGTGCTTCTTCTGCGGCGGGCGCAGTAGGAACAGGTGGTGGTGTAGGAGGAGTGCTGCTAGCTTGAGAAGAAGATCCGGAAGATGGAGAAATTCCATCAAAACGATTGAGCAATTGATGAACTTTCGATTCGAGTTTTTCTTCTCTGGCTCTTAGTTCGCTCAGCTGTTGGTTTGCATCTTGAAGTTGGGATTTCAGAGAAGTGAGTTCTCTCTCTTTCTCCTCCATTGCAAGTTTCATCTGGTCATTTTCCGCTCGGAGAGATTCGTTCTCTGTTTCCAAACGGCTGTTTTCCGTCCTTAAGTCCTGGATGAGCTCCAGAGCTTTGACTACTTTGCTTTCCAGCTCTTCAATGGTTTCCAATTTCAACATGATGATATCCGATGGAATAGAATAGGAGACCTATTCTATTCCAATCAAGCACTAAATTATTTTGCGACTTTTGTTTTTTCCACGAGAGCGTTAAAAACTTCTTTGTGGTTGTATGCAAGATCCGCAAGAGTCTTACGATCCAAATTGATCCCCAAAGTTTTCAAAGAGTGAATGAATTTGGAATAGGAAATTCCATTTTCACGAACCGCTGCATTGATACGAGTGATCCAAAGTTTTCTGAATTCGGATTTTTTCTTTCTTCTGTCACGGTAAGCCCATTGGCCAGCTTTCATCACCGCAGATTTTGCAGTCCTGAAAAGTTTGGATCTTCCGCCACGGAATCCTTTCGCTTTTTCTAAAAGTTTTTTACGACGATTTTTGTGAATAGTACCATTTACTGCGCGTGGCATCGTTTAACCTCCGTAAGGTAGAAGTTTTTCTACTCTGTTGTAATCGGAGTCGTTGATAACGACCATTCCACGGCTTTGCAGTTTCATTTTAGGAGATTTTTTCTCCAAAATGTGTCTTTTGAAAGCATGACCACGTTTGATTTTACCGTTTTTGGTAAACTTGAAACGTTTCGCTGCTGCACGATTTGTTTTTAGTTTATACATAGTTGTTTTTTCCTTTCAGCTCTTGCTGCCTATTGGGTTCATCACGACCACTATTGTTTTTCCGTCGTGTACCGGCATTTTTTCGGGAGAGGCATGCTCTTTTAGGTCCTCGACAAACCGGTTAACAATATTCATTCCGATCTCAGAGTGAACCATCTCTCTTCCTCGGAATCGAAGTGTCACTTTCACCTTATCGCCCTTAGCTAAGAACTCCAAGGCATGACGCTTCTTTATCTCAAAGTCATGGTTATCGATCCGCGGACGGATTTTGATTTCTTTTACCGTGACAATGTGCTGTTTCTTTTTCGCTTCTTTCGTTTTCTTCAGTAGTTCGAATTTGTATTTTCCAAAATCGATCAACTTGCAGACGTGAACATCTTGATCTCCAGAGACTTCCACCAAATCCAGGTTAGCTTCTTTCGCTCTACGTAGAGCTTCCTCCAAAGTAACAATGTCAGATCCCTCGTCGGAAACGAGTCGGATTTTATCAACATTGGTGATTTGTTCGTTAATTCTAATGTGGGCGAATTTGTCCTGGTTTGGGTTCCCTCTCGGGTTGGGCCTTTTCTGCATTCAGTCTCCGAAATTACTTTAAATTCCCAATTTCAAGCGGGAAACCCCAGGATCAAGTAAATTTCTTGGGGGAAAAGCGAGGGTACAATTCCCCGCCCTGATCGTGGGTGGGGATATCCACCCGCCGCCCAATGCTTTCCCGTTTATCAAAATTTTTGAGGAGAGTCAGTTCGTTTTTTGGGGCTGGATTTTTTTTTACGAAAGTTTTCACCTTTTTGCCCGCTTTTTTGTAATTTCAGAGATTAGGTTCTCCAGATTCGAAATAGGAAATTTCTAATCCGGTCAAATCCCCGTCCAAAAGAGAAGGCAAAATTCCAAAAGATACCTCTGTCGACTCGACAATTCCTTCCTCTGAGATCCGTCCCTCCCGATTTCCCGAACCTCTCAACTTTCCTTCACGGTCGTAAAAAGCAAAAAAAGCCAGAAAGTAGACAGGCTCTTTCGGTTTCCTAAGAGGATGTATTTCCATTTTCACCGTTTTGGCTTCGCCGGATTGGGAGAATACAAGTGAGATACGAACAGGACAGATTTCACCAAAACTATGTTTGTCGAGGCTTTCCACTTCCGAAATATCATTGTTAGAGGAAAACTCTTCTTTGAGATGATACCAGTTTCGACCTTCCAAAGAATTCCTTTTCGGACCGTTTGTACGAGAAACAGGTTTCGATGGGGAATCGTCTCCCAAAAGCAAAGGAAGATTCCCCAAAACGGCAGGACGCAAAGGAGACAAAACGATATTCACTTGAAAAGAATGAATCCAAGAAGCAGTAAAAGGATACCTCGCCCATAAAAAAGGCAAAGAGATCACATCTCCTTTTTCGGTTTCGTTTTCTCCCGTTTGCGCACAAAGCATCCTTCCTTCCCCATCGTAGAAAGCGAAAGACACCAAAGAGTGCAGAGGATTAGGCAAAGCATTTTGAGAACCGGTGATCACAAGAGTCGGGCAAAGATAGTTTCTATCCTCCCAATGCCGGGAAGGAAATATAACATTAGTAAGTTTCCATCCCAAAATTAATCCTTGGCACCACTCCACATTTCTCACTGCGATCGCATCATGTGCATCTTCCGGAGAATCAGGAGGATGAATCGACTGCTCATACCAAAACATTTTCAAAACATCCTCTTGCAGATACAAAGATCGATCGCGAGGAGTCACATCTTTCTCTTCCTGTGAAAAATCTTTAGGATCATTGTTTTGAGAAAAACCGAAAAAGCCGGATCCATGAGTCAGTGTTTTACGATGAGTTCTTCTGGCAAAAAGTCCGACAGCTAAAACCCCAAGACCGATCTCCGGTGCATAAGGTTTAGCAACAAATGGTTGATATGCGATAATATAAGAACCGGACAATATGCCCGACAAAGCAAAAAACCATAATAAAGTGGTTCTTGAAAAAAACAATCTAAAGCCGAATGTTTTGATTCTATCCGCGAATGGCGTTAACAAAGAAGCAAGTAAAGGAAGCTTTAGGAATAAGGCAAGTGCTCCCCCAAAAAGAGTAAGGATAAACATTACAAAAAGGGAAGAAAAAATCAGATTCCAATAGAAAAGAAACTTCGCAGGAGTTATAATTGCATCCTGCCAATTCATACCGGCAAAAATTAAGAATAACGAATATACAAATGCGATAAAAAAACCGAACATCGAAACCAAAACCTAAACATAGTTTGAAAACAGTCAAGATATTTCAGAGCAACTAACATTTATTCCTGCATTAGGAAAGAAAATTCCATTCCTATCTGTTTTTCATAGTAATGACACAAACAACTTAATTTGACTCATGTATATCCCTAAGATCGGGGATAAGATTCTGAAATAAAATGTAAGTTTGGTTGTAAAAAAGAAAACCGACCTAAGAAAGTCGGGTGCTTTCAGCAGGTCGGTTTTTTAAAAAAAGTTTTAGAGAATATGTGAGAATTTTTTAGAGCCGGATTGTTATAACTCTCCTTTCAGAAGAGATAAGAATGCATCTCTGGAAAGAGTTTCCGTTTTCTCTTCTCCCAATCTTCGAATGGAAACGGAACCGGATTCTTTTTCTTTATCCCCTAAAATCAAAATGTAATTTGCTCTTTTCAAAATGGAATCTCTGATCTTAGAACCGATCTTTTCGTTTCGAATATCCAACTCCACTCTAAAGCCGTTGCGATGCAAATCCTCATATACGTCTTTCGCATATTCATTATGTACTTCAGCAACAGTCAAAACTCTGATTTGAGTCGGATTCAACCAAAGAGGAAATTTACCTTCGAAATGTTCGATGAGAATTCCGATAAATCTTTCCAAAGAACCGTAAATCGCTCTGTGAATCATCACAGGTGCATGTTTTTTTCCGTCAGAAGCGGTGTATTCCAACTCGAAACGATTCGGCATGGAGAAATCGATCTGTACGGTTCCGCATTGCCACAATCTGCCTAAGGAATCCTTGATGTTGAATTCAATTTTGGGACCGTAGAACGCACCTTCCCCTTCTTTGATTCCGTATTCGATTCCTTTTTTCTTCAATGCATCGTGCAAAGCGTTCGTTGCAATCCCCCAATCCTCATCGGAACCTTGGGATTTTTCAGGCCTTGTTGCGATGAATGTTTTGAATTCGGTAAAACCGAACTTTTTGTACACATCGAATGTAAAATCGATAATATCCTCCACTTCGGATTCTACCTTTTCCAAAGGAGCGTATATATGCGCATCATCCTGAGTGAACGCTCTTACTCGAAAGAGTCCGTGCAGAACTCCGGACATTTCATGTCGATGCACGGTTCCAAGTTCCATATAACGCAAAGGAAGCTCTCTATAAGAGTGCATATGGTATTTATAAATCAAAGAACAGCCGGGACAGTTCATCGGTTTCACTGCGAAATCCGCTTCGTCGATTTCGGTGAAATACATGTTTTCCTTAAAGTTATCCCAGTGACCTGACCTTTTCCAAAGAGAGGAATTCAGGATCGTAGGAGTTTTAATTTCATGATATCCTCTTTGAAAACATTCTTCTCTGATATAAGTAGCGAGAGTGTTCCAAAGAAGAGTTCCTTTGGGATGCCAAAAAGGAAAACCGGGAGCTTCGTCTTGGAAACTGAACAGATCCAATTCCTTGCCCAATTTACGATGATCTCTTTTTTTAGCTTCCTCGATCAAAAAGATATATTCATCTAACAACTTTTTGTTGGGAAAAGAAACTCCGTAGATACGAGTCAACATTTGATTTTTAGAATCGCCTTTCCAATAAGCACCTGAAATGGCAGTCAGCTTGAAAGCCTTGAGAAGCCCTGTTCTAGGAACGTGAGGTCCTCGGCAAAGATCGTACCATTCCCCTTGTCCGTAGAGAGATACGGAAGAAGATTCAAAACCTTGGATGAGTTCTACTTTATAAGGTTCGTTCTCCGCTTTGAATTTAGCGATAGCTTCCTCTTTGGAAAGCTCCCACCTTTTTACAGTTAAATCTTCCTTTGTGATTTTTGCCATCTCCGCTTCAATCTTAGGAAGATCGTCGGGAGTGATTACCGTTTCTCCGAAATCAATGTCATAGAAAAAAAATCCGGGACCGTTTTCAATGACGGGACCTACAGTCAAACGAGCGTGAGGCCATAATCTTTGTACAGCCATTCCCAAAAGATGGGCGGAAGAGTGATGAAATACTTCCTTACCGTCCTTGTCATCAAAAGTCAAAAATCGGACTTGAATGTTTTCTTTCGGCTCAAAACTCAAATCCACCGTTTGCCCTTGACCCGTCACTGCAGCGAGTGCCTTTTCTTTCAAAAAAGGGAGCTGAGACTGAATCAAGTCGGACAGGGATTTACCGGATTCGAGTTCTTTTTTCGATCCGTCGGGGAGTGTGATAATCAGATGAGCCATAATATAAGGACATTTTTTTTGCAAAGCCCTGCAAGGAAAAGAAAGAAACAAAAAGCAGGGCAAAAACCCGGAAAAACATGACAATTCTTAGAATTCCACCTTTCTCCGGATGGAAAGAATCGAAGGATCACAGGGAAAGGAGGATGTTTCCCATCAAACAGCAAAGAGAGAGGATCCAACCTAACACTCCATTCACAACCATTCTCTGGCGATAAAACCTTCCGTCAAAATTTCAAATGTTTCCTCTACCGACTCAGGCAGACCGAAACCTTTTTCCTTTTCCAATGTTACAAATCCGTGAAGGATAGACCGCATAATTCTAATTTTGTGAATTGCCTTTTTATCCAACCTGTCCGAATCAAAGGCATTCAAACAGACGGAAAGAATTCTTTCGGCTGCCAATCGATGGGATTCGGTAGCCACAGGTGCTGCAATTAACAATGAATAAACTCCATAATGATTTCTTGCGAAATTCCTATATTCACGAAACAAAAGCCTGATTTTTTCTTTCTTTTTCAGACCGGAACGAGTCCCTTCTTCCAAAACGTTTTCCAAGTTCTCCGCAAGAAGATTACCCGCCCGTGCAGATAACTCTCCCACAATATCGGATAAATCGGTGACATGATTGTACACGGAAGGAGAACGAATGCCCAATCTTTCCGCAATCAATTTGATGCTTACTTCTTTTGCGCCGATCTCATTCGCTATTTCCCAGGAAACATCGATGACCGACTGTCGATTCAGAACTCCTGAAGAAGCTTTCGGCCTTCCCGTTTTATGTTTTATTTTTTTTGCCAAATTTGCCTCACTAAATCGGCCGTTTTAGAAGGATCTTCCTTATAAGGATAATGTCCCGCTCCGGGATACATCACATAACTTGCATTCATTTCTGAAGCGATCCACTTAGCTTCCTCTTCCGGATTCGGAAAATCAGGATCTTCGGAACCCATAAGAATTAAAACTTTCGATTTCACGGACTTGATTCTGGATTCGCATTCTTTTTTCTCTGCAAACAACATAGACCTCAAAGCGGACAATCTGCCCTCTTCCTTTAAGTTTTGTTTTAAAAAATCGGAATGAGATTCCAAATCGGAAGGTTTAAAGTTAGGATACAAACTTTGGTAATAGGATTTCCATGCGGAAGCTCCCCAAGGCCCTCGAAACATTCCATTGATCAGTAATTTCATAAACCAGTTCAACCCTTCTCCTTCCCGGACAAACGGTCCGGTTAAAACGATCTCCTCTACCTCTTTCGGCAATTCGGAAGCTGCATAAACGGCTGAAGCAGCACTCATCGAATTCGAGATGATACTTACGTTCGTTAATTTATTTTCACGTATAAACGCAACGATATCCTTTCCCGTTTCTTCCGGGCCGTAAGAAGAAAAACCTACATCAGATCCTCCCATTCCTCTCAAATCCATACCGTAAACAACCGCATTATGACTCAGTATCTCAGCCAGCTCCGAATAATTCTCTTTCGTATCACCGATCCCAGGGATCAAAATCACGTTCCTGACCCCGGATCCGATTTTGAAATACGAAATCTTTCCTTCCTTTGCTGCAAAATAAGAATCTGCAGATAGGATACCCTGCCCAACCAAAAGTCCCATCAAAAATAAAATTGTAATCTTTTTCATAAATTCTCCAACAATAAAACTAATCATATTAGCTTTTAAACTAATTCAATTAGTTTTTTTTTAAAGAAACAATAGGCTTCCCGGAAAAATCCGCATAAATTGAACAAAAAAGATCACTATGGAAGGAAAGCAAAAGAGGAACAGAAAAGGCGAAACGGAAGTAAAACGGGAAAATAGACAAAAAGAGGGGAAGTCTTTTATTTAAAAAGTGAGAGGGGGGGGAAACAAAACCGTAAGAGAAAAACTTTCCCTTACGGTTCCGATGGATCCTTTGCGAAGGAAACTTAGATGGCGTTTTTGCCTTTTTCTCCCGTGCGGATACGGATGACTTCTTCCAAAGGAGTGATGAAAATTTTTCCATCTCCGATTTTTCCGTCACCGTTTTTCGCTGCTTTCAAAATTGCGTCTACAGTCGGCTTTACGAACTCGTCGTTTACGGCAATTTCCAATCTCACTTTTCTAAGAAGATTTACGGTATATTCGTGACCACGGAAAACTTCTGTTTTACCTTTTTGTTGTCCGTAACCTTGAACATCCGAAACCGTTAGACGGTAGATTTCGTTTTTTGTGAGTTCCGCTTTCACTTCTTCCAGTTTATGCGGCTGAATGATTGCAATGATCAATTTCATAATATATACTCCTCTACCTATTAACCGCGCGCTCTGACGCTAAAATCAGGATACGCTTCCGCTCCGTGCTCGCCTAAGTCGAGACCACTGAGTTCTTCCTCTTCCGCTACACGGATTCCACCGGCAAGTTTCAATACATACCAAAGTGCGAAAGAAACGGAGAAGATGAAAGCACCGAAGGCTAAGATTCCGTAAATTTGAGTAAGAAGAGAAGGAACATCTACTCCTGCAGGAGCACCTTCGTAACCGAAGATCGCTACAGCTAAAGTTCCCCAAATACCGCAAACCAAGTGGACGGAAGTTGCACCGACTGGATCGTCGATTTTAAGTTTGTCGAAACCGAGAACGGATACAACAACAAGAGCACCGGAAATAGCTCCGATGATCGCAGCGGAGAAAGGACTCACTATCGCACACGGTGCAGTGATACCCACTAGACCGGCAAGAGTTCCGTTCAAAATCATACCTAAATCAGGTTTTTTCAAGATGATCCAAGCTGTTGCAGTTGCAGCAAGTGCACCCATCGCAGCGGAAATATTGGTAGTTACGATAACGTGAGCCATAACGGAACCGTCACCTACTCCCATCGTAGAACCAGGGTTAAACCCGAACCAACCCAACCAAAGAATCAAAGTTCCTAGAGCTGCGGAAGTCATATTGTGACCTAAGATCGGTTTAATGCGGCCGTCAGGAAGATATTTACCTTTACGTGCACCAAGAACGATCGCTCCGGCAAGAGCCGCCCAACCACCGGCAGAGTGAACTACTGTAGATCCTGCGAAGTCATGGAAACCTAGTTCAGCCAACCATCCGCCGCCCCAAACCCAGTGGCCGGTAAACGGGTAGATAAGTGCAACTAAAATGAAAGAGAAGATAAGGAAGGAATGAAACTTGATTCTTTCCGCAACAGCTCCTGATACGATTGTTGCAGCAGTTGCAGCAAACACAAGTTGGAAGAAAAATTTAGCAAAAAGAGGAATACCGGTCCAGTTCATGGAAGAGTAAACGCCTTGGTATGCATCACCTATAGCAGGAGAGTTATCAGCTCCACCTAGGAAAAATAATCCTTCGCTGGCAAGGTAAGGAGATCCGTCACCGAACATGAGTCCCCAACCGATCGCCCAATAAGAGAAGGTCGCCGCTGCAAAAACGATAAAGTTTTTTGCTAAGATATTTACGGTATTCTTGGATTGCGCGAATCCAGACTCAACAAGAGCAAATCCAGCATTCATAAAGAATACCAACATACCGGCAACTAACACCCAAAGTGTATCAAGTCCTACAGTAAGTGTTTGAATTGCTGCCGCATTTTCCGCTACTGGATCCGCAACTTTTGCAGGTTCATCTGCATAAAGGAACATCGGGACAACCAGGAGCAGGAGGGCTATTTTTTTGAAATGATTTTTCATATGCCTTTTATCCTTTCCGTGATAATTCAATCTCTCATTTGCAAGATTGGTACCTGGTTATTAAAAAATAGGCAGAAGACATAAAAAAAAATGAGGAGTGCTTAGAAAGCCCTCATTCTGCCTAAATTCCGCAGAGAAAGTCGAATGTGATTTCATAAGACTCTCTTATTTTATTTTCAAAATGTATAATCTATAAGCATCATGCTCATTTAAGGGAAAGATTGCAAAAAGATAGGAAGGTTTAGAATCAAATTTGCCACCTAGTTTCAGTAAGATTCCTTAGACAGGATGGAGATACTGGTCGCGAAACAGGAAGGGATCTATTGTCCTCCCGGAGATTTCTATATCGATCCTATGAGATCTGTCTCTAGAGCCCTCATCACTCACGGACATTCCGATCATGCCAGAACCGGAAGCAAAAATTATCTCACTCAGGAAAACGGAGTGGGAATTCTTAAACATAGATTAGGTGAAAAATCGAACATAGAAGGAATTTCCTACCGAAAACAAATCAAAATCGGAGACGCTCTGGTCTCTTTCCATCCTGCAGGCCATATTTTAGGCTCCTCTCAAATTCGAATCGAAGTAAAAGGAGAAGTATGGGTGATCAGCGGAGATTACAAAACAAAACCGGACCGCACCTGCCCCGAGTTCGAACCGGTTCCCTGTAATGTTTTTGTGACTGAATCCACTTTCGCATTGCCCGTCTATCATTGGAAAGACGATGAAGAGATTTTTAGAGAAATACTTTTTTACTGGGAACAAAATCGAAAAGAAAAACACAGCACCATCCTATACGCTTACTCCTTAGGAAAAACACAGAGAATTCTTTCCGGTTTGGATGAAAAATTCGGAAATATATTCTTAGAAGAACAAGGATTTCAAATTACCAAGGCCTACGAAAAGGAAGGGATTCGCTTTCCTTCCCATTTTTCCC
>VFQU01000915.1_pt1 | contig 20413 bp, 21 predicted proteins | sample 3512311 | NCBI WGS metagenome assembly VFQU01 (sample SAMN10412377, study PRJNA504923) | tailings metagenome | isolation source: Relicate 3 Philex TSF3 active mining site | place: Philippines: Tuba, Benguet | collected 2017-08-29
AACACACCCACGCCTGAACCATCTGGGACCACGGCACGCCCGATGGCGAAACCATCGAGCAGGTCTATGACCGCGCCTCCCGCTTCCTCACCCGCGCCGTCTCAATCGACGGCGATCTTGCCGTATTTGCCCACGGCCACTTCCTGCGCATTCTGGCCTGTGCTTATCTGGGGCTGCCCCCGCGCCACGCCCGCTATCTGGCCCTCAGCACGGCTTCGGTGAGCGTCCTCGGCTGGGAACGCGACCAGCGCGCCATCCGCCGCTGGAACCTCACCGCGCTTTAGCCGCGCTCGCCCGCGCTGCCACCAGGATTTCCGTCGCAATCAGGTTATTCTCCAGCCCCGACAAGCCTCCCGGCTGCTTGCCATCGCGCACCACGGCTTTCAGGTACGAAATCGCATCTGCCTCGTCCGGCGCCAGCGCCGCGGGCGTCAACACACTTTCAGTTTTCTCCCCCTCCTGACGCTGCCGCACCTGATTCCCCCCGTAAGCATGCGCGTAGGCCTTCGCCCCGTACACCTCAAAATCCTTCCGGCTGAACGGCCAGTTCCAGCTCGCCTGTATGATGCCTTGCGCCCCGCTCGCGTAATCCACCACAATCGTCGCCTCATCATCCACCTGCGTGTAGATCGCCGGCTTATGCCGCCGGGTCACCGCCATGACTTTTTCCGGCCGCTCGTTCCCCATCAGCCAGGTCATCAGATTCGCCCCGTAGCAGCCAAAGTCGAACAGCGCCCCCGCGCCGTTGCGCCGCGGGTCGTTCAGCCACGCGAAAAACTCCGGCCCCACCCCAATCTCTTTCGGCCCCGCATGCCCATGCATGGCCACCATCTTGCGTATCTTCCCCGCCCCGCCAGCCGCAAAAAATTTCTGCTGCGCCCCGTGGCTGGCATACCAGGTCGTTTCATAGTTCACGAAAAATGGCACCCCCGCTTCCCGGCTCAGCCGCGCCATCTCCCGGGCCGCCTCGTTGCTCACTGCCAGCGGCTTTTCCATCATCATCGGCAGCTTCTGTTCCGCGCAGTGCCGCGCCACCTCCAGATGCCGGTCCGTCGACGTAAAGCACGCCACGGCCTCCACCTGCCCCCGCTTCACCTCGCCCCGCCGCTCAAATTCGAGCGGCCCCACAATCTCGATATCCGGCCGCTTGGCCGCCGCATTCAGGAAACCGCGCACATGCCCATGTTCGGTGCCCACCACCGCCACCCGGAATCGGCTCTGCCCGTAGCTCAGCATCGGCACACTCAATAATGCTCGGCGGGAAATCATCTCGTCATTCTACAGAACTCCCGCCTTGCTGCCGATTTAGAAGAAAGGCTGTTATGCGACTTCTGAAAACTCCTGCACTGCTCCTGCTCACGGCCAGCTTCCTGCTGGCGGAAACCGATTTCCGTTTCGCCTTCCCCCAGTCGGAGATGTTGCTGGGCGTGGACGTCAAGTGGATGCTCAAGAGCCCCTTCGGCCAGACCATCCAGCGCGAGGCCAAGACCAACCTCGGCGAACTTGCCGCCTTTGAGTCCCTCCTCAACCAGGTGGATTCGGTTCACCTTTCCGCCATCTCCCGCAACGGCAAAAACACCGACGTCCTCCTTCTCGTCCAGGGCCGCTTTGACCTCGACGAACTCGCCGCCCTGGGTCTGAAAAACGGCCTGCGCCTCGAACAATGGGGCAAAACCAGAATCCTCGTCCAACCCAAGTCCGGCCGTCCCTCCACGCGCAAGGCCACCTTCCAGAAGGCGCAATTCTCCGTGGACCCCACAGGCGCCAAGCCCTTCTTCGCCCTCCTCGATAACTCCCGTATTGTCATTGGCGAAGAGGCGCCCCTGCGCGTTGCCCTCGAACGCATTGAAACCGGTATTGAGCCCAAGGCCAACCCCCTCTTCGACCGCGCGCGCGATCTCGAAGCCGCCAACGACATCTGGCTGGTAGGCAACACCGCTCCGCTCAACCTCGAAGCCGCTGCCAAATCCAAAGACCCCATGAGCAAATATGCTTCCCAGATCCGCAATTTCTCGCTTGGCCTCTCCGCCCGGCAGAATCTTTCGCTGGACCTTCAGCTGCAGGCCACTTCCCCCAAAGTCGCCAACGAAATGCTCGATCTCGCCAAAGGCGCCCTGGCCCTCGCCAAAATGCAGGCCGCCAGCAGCCCGGAGCCTCTCCCGGTGGACCTGGATCGAGTTCTGCAATTGAGCGCTTCCGGAAGCCTCGTGAAAGCCTCTCTCTCCATGGAGCAGTCCGATATTGACAAGCTCATGGCCAGCGGCATCCTGAAGTCCACCCCCGGCGCACCGGCTAAACAGAACCCCACCGTTAGCGCCACTCAGCCGCAGCCCCCGGCGGAAGCTCCCAAAGTGGTAGAGCCCGCCCGCAAAACCGTCATGATCTACGGTCTGCCCGGCGGGCCCAAAGAAGTCCCGGTTCAGTAATTTCGAGTTTCCCTAGAGGCCGGGTCCGTGTTCACGGGCCCGCATCTTCTCTTCCCGCTCCCGCTCCATCTTTTCGAATTCGCCAATCTGCTCAGGCCGCAGGAAGCTCTTGATCCGCTCCACCTGCCCCTGATGGATTTTCTCCATCTCCGGCTTATAGCGCTGCCGCAACAGACGGAACTCCACTCGCGTATCGTCCAGGGTGTCGTTCAGCTTTTTCATCTGCTGCTCGTCCATGTTCAGACGCACCCGCATGCTCTCCACAAACCGGATCCGCCAGTCCTCGTTATTGCGGGCAGGAATCGCCTTGGCGCTGACAGCCTCCGCCGTATAAAAGCGATACCCCAGAATCCCCGAAGCCGCCCCAGCGCAGAAGATCAGGCCCAAAAGCAGCGCAATGCGCGCCTTGGAGATCTGCATTAGCGTCCACCTCGCGGTTTCTGCACCACCGCGACGTACGCGGCATCCAGGAAGTAGTCCTCGCTGATTTCATCCGTCAGCTTTTCGATGTACGCCCGTTGCGGCATCGGCGTAGGCAATTGATAAAGGGCCGCAGCCAGTATGATCACCAACACCGTGGCCACACAGGCAAACACGTTCACCCAGCGCAGCAACCCTTGCTCGGCCTTCCGCCTCGCTTCGATCCGCGCCCATACCCCCGGCATGAAGTTCGCCCCCGCGTCCACTTCCGGAACCGCCGCCCGGTATTGCCGGAACAGCTCATCCAGTTGTTGTTCTTGATTCGCCATCACTTTCCTTCACCGCCTTCGATTTTTCAAAGGCTTTCAGCACCCGTTGCCGGGCGCGAAACAGTCTCACTTTCAATGCGCTCTCGTTGGCCCCGTAAATCTCTTCGAGCTCTTTGATGGAAAGACCTTCCACTTCCTTCAAAAGTAACAGGATCCGGTCCTCTTCGCTGACGCCACTCAGAAGCCACTGGACAAAATCCCGCAGAGTCGACTGCCGCTCATCAGACTTGCCTTGCAGCTCACCTGCCGCGGCATCGGCCATCACCATCTGCGCTTCGCTCAGGTCGGCCATCCGGCTTTCCTTGCGCCGCTTACTCTTCCGCAGATAATCATATGCGGCATTCACTGTCAGCCGGTACAGCCAGCGGTCAAACAGCTCCACATTCGACAACTGCTTCAGCGAGTAATACATCCGCAGAAATACATCCTGCGCTACATCCTCAACATCTTCCGGCCGGCCGATCAATCTTGCGATGATCCCCAGCACCTTCTTCCGGCAACCAAACACCAACTCATTGAACGCCGCGTCGTCACCCGACTGCGCACGTTCCACGAGCTTGGGATCAGCTGTCATTGTGATAGGCGAAATGCGTCGAGAATCCGTTACTGCCTGCGGATTAAATCCGGCCGTCCCATCGTAATCCAACCCGGATCAACCGTGGGCCACCGGTTTGCGGGAACGGCGTAAAGCCGGTGAGAATCTGCCGGTCGGCCAGGTTTTCTACCGCCAGCGTCGCCTTCAGACCCTTGTAAAGGTCTTGCCGCGCCGTGAACTGAAACAGCGCAAAACCCGGCAATATCAACGAGTTGCGGTCATCCTCAAACTGCAGCGCCGAACTCCGCAGGCTCACCGTCACCAGCGTCCGCTTTCCATACCAGCTCACCTGCGCACTGCCCTGATGCCGCGGCACCTGCGGCAGCCTCTCCCGCGTCACAAATCGCGAATCCGCCATCAGATAGGAGGTCTCAAACCGGAACTGCTTGTACCGCTTCTCCAGTTCCACCTCCACACCCCGCACCGTCGCCGCCGCCGCATTCTGCCGTTGCCGGATGATCTGCGTCGGCGAAAAGGAAAGCGTCACATTCGCCACCAGATCACTCACTTCCTTGTAAAACCCGTTGATCCGCCCCTGAAACAGCTCCCCCCGGTAGTCGAATCCCGTTTCCACGGCCCATAGCTTCTCCGGCCGCAAACCAGCGTTCGCCTGCGTCACCGCATTCCCTGCACGAAACTCCCGGTACAGCTCGTTCAGCGTTGGCGCGCGAAAACTCCGGTACGCGCTTGCCCGCCACCTCACCAGCCCCAGATCCACCGCCATGCCCCCCGAAGGCTGATAGAAGTTCCCCGCCTGCCCCGCAAACTGCCCTCGCGAGCCCACAAACAACTGCATCCGTCCAAACCGGCCGTCTCCCTGGGCAAACACCCCGTTCTGCCGCTGCGAACCCCCGCCCACCCGCCGCCCCACCGGCACCACCGTCTCCGTACTCGTCCCCTCCACATACTGCATGTCGGTGCCCGTCGTCCAGTTCCACCGTCCCGGTCGCGCCTTCACAAACACCCCAAACCCGGTCGCCTCCGCGGGCACGCTCTGAAAGCTCGTCTGCCGTTCACTGTTCCGGTCCGCCGCCAGCGCCGAAAACGACTGGTGGTACTGCTGCCGTTGGTGATAGCCCACCGCCGCCAGATTGAATCCCCCAAAATCCCGCGCATAATTCGCCCCCAGTGTCCCCAGACTGGTCGAATTCGTTTGCAACGGCGTCCCATTTGCTCTTTCCTCGGCCAGTATGTCCAGCTTCAGACTGATCCGTTGCCGCGCTGTCGCATAATCCGTCTTCAGCGCCCCCGCCACAAACCTCACCCCCGCCGGTGTATCCACCCGCCCAGCCCGTTCCCACGGCACAATCAGGTAGCCATCCGTGTCAAATGCCCGGAAGAAGCTGCTCACGCCCCACGCCCCGCGCGCATGCGAAAAACCCGCCGACGGCTGCACCGTCCCCAGGTTCCCCCCTTCCATGCCCAACGACAGCCGCCACGGCTCCGGCGCCCGCGTAAACAACGCCACGCTTCCGGCCATCGTCCGGTCCCCGAACAGGCTCGTCGTCGCGCCGCGCGTCACCTCCGCCCGCTCCACCTCCTCAGCCGGCACCCGCGTCCAGTAAATCCAGCCCCCAAACGGGTCATTCAGCGGGACCCCATCCCACAACACCAGCGTTCGGCTCGCCCCAGTTGACCCCACCCCCCGCAAACTCACTCCCTGCGTGGTCGGGTTCGCCACCAGGCTCGAATTCCGCCGGAACAGCGAAAACCCCGGCACCAGCCGCAGCCGGTCGTCCAGGTTTACCCCCGGCGCTTTCGCCACGTCCAGCTTATCCAGTGTGCTGATCGATGCCGGGCTTTCCTGCTCCAGCCGCTCCACCACCGTCACGCTGGTCCGTACCGGTGGCGCCGCCGGGTTGCCAGCCGTCCCCGCCGGCCCCTGCCCGCAACAAATCCCCACTCCGATAACTGAGTACAAAATAATTGTTTTCATTCTGAGAGACTTCCACCACGCGCGGTTCCACCACCGCCAACTTCCTTAAAATTGTATAAGCTTCGCCCGCCCGGTTCACCTCGAATTCTTCTCCCCCCACCAGCAGGCTGTATCGCCTCCCCGTAAACTCAAGATTCCATGCCAGATACGCCGTCAATTCCACCAGCCGCTCAAATTCCGGTGAGCCCTCATCCAGCCACAGGCGCAACTCCGCCCCGCCACTCCGCACTCCCTCCCGTACCACCCACTCCCCCGCTGCCGCACTCTTGCCCCACGCAATCCGCCGCCAGTCGTCCCCCGCCACATACTCCCGCAAGTGGCTGTACTCGCTCTCCTGCCTTCCCCCGTGTTGCCCTGCCCACCCTTCCACCATCGCCAGCACCGCCGCAAAGCCCTCCTGTTCCCGTATCGACGGGTACAGCGCCCGCCCCACCTTCACCATCACTCGTGTCCGCCGCCGGCTGAACCCGAACGGAAACCGCGTCGACAGATCCACTTCCACCGGTTCCGGCACGCCCCGCCGTCCCCAAAGCACTTCCACTCCCACCATCGCTTTGCCCCTGGCCGGCACCACCGGCAAGTAGAACCGCTTCCCCACCGGCGCCACAATCTCCAGCGCAAAACTCGCCAGCCAGTGCTTCGCATTCTGCACCACCAACTGACACGCCACCGGCTCGCCCGCCATCGCATGTTCCGGCAACTCCAGCTTCACCTCCAGCCCCGCCAGCATCAACCGGTTCACAAACCCCGACACCAATATCGCCGTCAGCAACAGGCTCGCCAGCAGAAAAAACACATTCTGCCCCGTCACCACCGCCAGGATTCCGCTCGTCGCCAGCAACCCCGCCATCATCGCCCCCAGCGGCGTCACCCGGTGCCGCACCCCCTCCCGCCACCGCGCCGCCAGCCGCTCTCGCCATCCTCTCCCCGGCATTCTTCGAGCATAGCGTTGTACAATCCCTCCCAGTGTCTGAACTCCGCCGTACTCTCACTCTCCCTGCCCTCATCTTCACCGGCATCATCATGATCCAGCCCACGGCGCCCATGCCCCTCTTCGGCGTCGTCCATGAAACCGCCAAGGGACACGTCGTCACCGCCATCCTCATCGCCATGCTCGGCATGATGATGACGGCTTACTCCTACGGCCGCATGGCCAATCTCCACCCCAACTCCGGTTCCGCCTACACCTACGTCGGCCAGGAACTCCATCCCACCCTCGGCTTCGTCGCCGGTTGGTGCATGCTCATGGATTACGTCCTCAATCCCGTCATCTGCACCATCTGGTGCTCCCGCGCCATGACCAACGTCTTCGCCGGCATCCCCGAAGAACTCTGGCGCTTCGTCTTCGCCGGCCTCTTCACCTGGTTCAACCTCCGCAACATCCAGGCCACCGCCCGCACCAACCGCCTCCTCACCTACGCCATGGGCCTCGTCATCCTCGCTATGCTCTACAGTTCCACCCGCTACTTCCTCAACCTCCCGCAAACCTCATTCGCTGACCTCACCCGCCCCTTCTACGACCCCCAAACCTTCTCCCTCGCCACCGTCTCGGCCGGCACCAGCCTCGCCGTGCTCACCTACATCGGCTTCGATGGCATCTCCACCCTGGGCGAAGAGGTCATCGACGCCCGCAAGAATATCCTCCGCGGCACCGTCCTCGTCTGCCTCATCATCGGCATCCTCAGTTCCATCGAGGCCTACGCCGCCCAGCTCGTCTGGCCTTACGGCGAAACCCTCCCCGACATCGACACCGCCTACGTCCACATCGCCGGTCGCGCCGGAGGCCCCTGGCTCTTCCAGATCATCAACCTCACCCTCATCCTTGCCACCGTCGGCTCCGGTTCCGGCGGCGTCCTCGCCGGCGCCCGCCTCATGTACGGCATGGGCCGCGGCGGCACTCTCCCCCGCGGCTTCTTTTCCTACATCCACCCCGCCTCCGGCATCCCCGCCCGTAATGTGGCCCTCATCGGCGCCGGCGCCCTCATCGGCAGCTTCATCCTCAGCTACCAGAGCGGTGCCGAACTCCTCAACTTCGGCGCCTTCATCGGCTTCATGGGCGTCAACGCCGCCGCTCTACGCCGTTCCCAGACCCTTACCCAGCGCCTGCTCGCCTTGGGCGGCTTCCTCATCTGCGCTTTCCTCTGGTTCAACCTCTCACTCGCCGCCAAACTCTACGGCGCCGCCTGGCTCACCCTCGGCATCCTCTGGTTCTTCTACCAGCGCCGCCAACTCCGCCAGCAGGCTTCCTAGCGCTCCGCCTTCAGGCTCCGCTCCGCTTTCTGCAGGTCCTCCATGGCCTTGCGCAACGCGGCCACCTTGTCCGCAGGCCACACCTGTCCGCGGGCCCCGTTGTAGGCCTGCGAAAACTCCTCCACCGCCTCCACCAGTTTGTTGAACCGCGCCTCAAACTGCCGCACTCGCATCTGCCGCTGCTGCGCCGTCAATCCGGGCTGCACCACCTCCCGCGCCACCACCGGCGCGCTTTCCCGGCCCACTCCCGGCCCGTCATGCCCCGTCTGTACCGTTAATCCCGGCGTCTGCATCAGGCTCAACATCAACAAGAAGGAATTCACTTCATCGCTCCTTTCCAGCCCAAAAGACTGTACCTGACTACAGACTAACTCTGTTTCAATTTCGTTACAACCTCAATTTTGGCCTCAGCGAAACAGCTGATTCCATTCAAAAATGAACCTTAAGGACTACTACCTACAAATCGTTAGTGCTATTCTCGATTCGATATGCGGAGTACTTTTCGTCTCGCTGCGTTCCTCACGCTGACCTCTTTGGCATCCTGGGCCGCTTCCTTCAATTTCTCGGGTACCGTCTTCAGTTCCTCCGGCGTATTCACTCCCCTGAATGGCGCCAATGTCTCTGGCACGGTTGAGGCCACCTTCGCCCCGGACCTTGACGCAGAGGACCCCACCTTCGGTTCCTTTGCGGCCCAGATCGCCAGCTTCAGCCTTCTGGCCGGCCCCTTCAATCTTTCCTTTAACGTCCCCAGCACTTTTGAACCCACAGTCACCGTGGAAACCAACTTCACCGAAGTGTTCCAGAACATCCGCGTTGTCGCGACTTACGCCGGCACCGAAGTGGATATCACCCTGACGGGCTCCGAAGGTTTCCTCACCAGTGACGAATTCCCCGGTGGTGTGAATTGGTCTCTCTTCACCACTGGTTCTGGCAGCGTGACGACTTTCCTGAATCTCGCCAGCGCCTCGGACCCCATCAATGAAGCCGTCGGCGACCAGTTCCTCTTCACCGTGGACAACTCAAGCGACGTCCCCGAACCCGGCAGCCTCGCTCTTGTCGCCGCCGGCCTCATCGGCGCCGCCACCTTCCGCCGCCGCTTCACCCGTTAAGCTGCGGTTTTCGGCCGGTAAGGCTGAACTCGGATATCCTGCTCGTACAGGCGAGCCTGCGCAAGATCGTAAGCCACCTGCAACCGCAGCCAATGGTCCGCGCTGGACCAGCCCGCCTTTTCCAGTCGTATCGCCATCTCCGGCGATATGGAAGAATGACCGTGCAGCACTCGTGACAAAGTGTGCCGGGCAACTCCCAGCACTTCTGCGGCTCGTGTAACACTCAACCCGGCAGGCTCCAGACAGGCATCCTTAATGGAGCGCCCAGGATGGGGAGGGTTCTTCATCGGCATGGAGATTCTCTTTTTCCTCTTCTTCTAGTGATAATCCACCAAGTCCACATCAATGGCGTTTCCATCCTGCCAGCGAAACAGAATCCGCCAGTTTCCCGAAATCGTTATGCTCCAGTACCCTTTCCGGTCGCCCTTCAACGGGTGCAGTCGATATCCCGGTAGGTCCAGATCAGCAGGCGAACTCGCAGTGTCCAGATGCGCCAGGACATCGCGAATCCGGGCGACTTGGTCCCCACGGATGCCGCTGGGGTTGTCTGCCTCGTACAAGCGTTTCAAGCCTTTGTGCCGAAACGCTCGGATCATGGTGAAAGTGTACCGCGTTCCGGTACAGCTATCAATGAACCCGGATTTCCACCTTACCTTCCCGCTACCATAGGGGCATGCGGCGCAATCTCGGCTCCTACCTGCCCGAATTCGCCGCCGACCCACACAACATCGCTTACGTTTACGCCGACGGCCTCCGCACCCGTCGGCTTTCCTATTCCCAGCTCGCCCACCTCGCCTGGCAAACCGCCGCCTGGCTCCTCCATCAGGGCCTCCAGCCCGGTGACCGCATCGTCCTCTGGGGCCCCAACTCGGGCGAGTGGGCCGCCGCCTTCTGGGCCTGCCTCGCCTCGGGCATCGTCGCCGTCCCGGTCGATCAGCAATCCAGCCCCGACTGGGTCCAACGGATCGTCAACGAAACCGGCGCCAAACTCCTCCTCGACGAAAACACCCTCGCCCGCCTCCCCCAACTCACCCACACCTTCCCCGCCACCCCTCCCCCTGGCGATGGCCCCGCCCGCGACTCCCTCGCCCAGATCATCTTCACCTCCGGTTCCACCGCCGCCCCCAAAGGCGTCTGCCTCACCCACGGCAACACCCTCGCCAGCCTCGAACCTATGGAGCAGGAAATCGCCAAATACCGCCGCTGGCAGCGCCCCTTCCGCCCCCTGCGCTTCCTCGTCCAACTTCCCCTTTCCCACGTCTTCGGCCAGATGCTCGGCCTCTTCATCCCCCCGCTCCTGCGCGGCGAAATGCACTTCCTCCCCGAACTCAGCCCCGCCGGCGTCATCGATGCCATCCGCCAGCGCCGCATCTCGGTCCTGGCCACCGTCCCGCGCTATCTCGACCTCCTCGCCACCGAAGTGGCCCGCCTCAGCCGCCACCCCCTCTCCACCGCCCCCACCGGCCACTTCCTCAAAAGCTGGTGGCATTTCCGCGACGTCCACGCCCGCTTCGGCTGGAAGTTCTGGGCCTTCGTCTGCGGCGGCGCTTCCCTACCCGAGGAAACCGAACTCCTCTGGCGCCGCCTCGGCTATGCCGTCATCCAGGGCTACGGCATGACCGAAACCGCCTCCCTCATCAGCGTCAACCACCCCTTCAAGATGAGCCGTGGCAGCATCGGCAAGTCCATGCCCGGCCGCCAGGTCCGCATCAGCGAAACCGGCGAAATCCTCGTCAAGGGCGAAACTGTCTCCCCCGGCTACTGGTCCAAAGACGGCGGCGCCCAGCCCCATGCCGGCGAATGGTTCCCCACCGGCGACCTCGCCACCACCGACTCCGCCGGCAACCTCTTCTTCCGAGGCCGCAGCAAAGAAGTCATCGTCGCCGCCAACGGCATGAACATCTACCCCGAGGACATCGAGCACGCCCTCCGCACCATGCCCGGCGTCACCGACGTGGTCGTGGTCGGCGTCGATCTCCCCGGCGGACCCGCCCCCATGGCCCTCTTCTGCGGCCACGCCGATTGGGCCGCCCTCGTCCAGCAAGCCAATACCCGCCTCGAAGCCCACCAGCGCATCGCCCGCTTCGCCCCCTGGCCCGAACCCGACTTCCCCCGCACCGGCACCCACAAGGTCCGCCGCAGCGCCGTCCGCGACTACGCCCAGGCTCTCGTCAATGGCGAGCCTGTCGAAAACCTGCGCGCCAGCGCCTTCGAGCAGTTACTCCGTACCGCCGGAGCCCGCTGGCAAGGCCCCCTCAACGACGATTGGACCCTCGGCCCCCACCTCGCCCTCGATTCCCTCGCCCGCGTCACCCTGCTCAACTCCCTCGAATCCCGCTTCTCCATCTCGCTCGCCGAAAGCCAGCTCACCGAATCCACCACCATCGGCGCCCTCCGCGAGGCTATCGCCAGCCAGCTCGACACCCTACCCACCTCCACCCCCATCGCCACCCCCGCCGAACCCACCTTCTCCTTCCCCACCTGGCCCCAATCCTGGTGGGCCGCCCTGCTCCGCGATGCCTTTCACCTGCTTCTGCTGCGTCCCCTCGCCGCCTGGTTCTCCGGCCGCGCCCACGTCCAGGGTCTCGAACACTTGCTCTCTGTCCCCGGTCCCGCCCTGCTCATGGCCAACCACCTCACCGCCTACGACGGCGCACTCATTTCCGGCCGCCTCCCTTGGGCGCGCATGCGCAAAATGGCCATCGCCATGAGCGGCGAGCTCTTGCGCGAATACCAGCATCCCGCCGCACACCTGCCCTGGTTCCAGCGCCTCTCTCTGCGCGTGCAGTACATCCTGGTCCTGCTGGCCTACCAGGTATTCCCCTTGCCCCGCACCAGTGGCGTCCGTCAGGCTTTTCACCATGCTGGCCGCCTCGCCGACTTGGGCTACTCCGTGCTCGTCTTTCCCGAAGGCCGCCGCTCGGAATCCGGCGAACTCCTCCCCTTCCAGCCCGGCGCGGGCCTGCTCGCCCACGACCTCCATCTCCCCGTCATCCCCATCTACATCCACGGCCTGCATGAGCTGCGCCAGCAATCCCGCCAGCGCGCGCGCCACGGCGAACTCACCCTCCACGTGGGTCCGCCGCTCAGCTTCGACGACAACACCGGCGCTGCCGCCGCCACAGAAGCCATCGAGCAGGCCGTCCGCCGGTTGCGTCCGCCCGGCTAGCGCGCCAGCTCTATGTCGCTCGCCTCAAACGTGAGCGGCTCTTCCGTCCTCACCCATACGCTTTCCATCCACTTCTGCACCAGCTTCCACATCGGCTTTTCCTCCTGTTTTTTGCCTTCACCCTCCAATACGCAAAGCCCCGGCGAAATCCCACAACACAAAAAAAGGCGCCGGTTTCGACCGGCGCCCACCCCACGGAGAAGCCTTTTGGGCTAGCGAATTCTCACTGCCCGGTTGCTCTCCACCACGTTCGTGTCGTTCATGCTGGTGAACGCCATCGCGCGGTAGAGGAACGTATTCCCTTCGGCCACGTTGTACTCCGAAGTCGCCGAAAACTGCAGCGCCTGCTGAAAACCACGGATCAGATTGCCTGACACACGGTCGCCCTTCGGGCCTTCCGGGTCGCCTTCCGCCGGGTTGTAGCAGATGCCGAACGGCGCGCTCAAACTCGCGGTGGAAATCGTATTGCCTTCAATCAGGTTGCCGAAAGTACTCCCGCCCCGCACAAAGATGCCCAATGCGGTATTCCAGATCTGGTTGCCCCGCACAATCGAGTTCGTCGTCTGCACCATCATGATGCCCGCTTCCGGCGGCGCCGCCATGCGGCCCCGTATCTGCACGTTCTCAATCCGCACGTTGCTCGCGTTCATGGTCACAATGCCCATCATCGCCCCGTCAATTACCCCATTCCGGATAACTACGTTGCGCGCTCCACTTACTCGCACACCCACTCCACTACCACTGCCCGAGATAGTCTGACCGTTCAGGTCCAGCGTTATATTGCTGCCCGTAATCTGAATCCCGTTCCCTGTCGAACCGATCATCACCCCCGTGGTCAGCATGTACTGCCCGGGCTCAGTCAGCATCGTCGGGCCGGCCACACCCACAAATCTCGTACCCTGGCCCGGTTGGGCCATCAATCCAAAAGCGCTCATCAGCACTAAGCCGATAGTTCCAGCTATGTTGTTTCTCATGTCCATTCCTTTATCAGTTTCAATCTGCGAAGCGCTTCTGTAGATACTGTCGTGACATTTGCGCCAATCCCCCTCAAAATAGAAAGAATGTTGCTGTTGCTGTTTTTTCTGGCCTCCGGCAGCGCCGCCGGCCAGTGGTACGCGGGAGGCTCCGCCGGCATCGCCACCCTGTCCGGCGATGGCGCCGCCAGTGTCACCTCCACGGCCGCCGCCACCGCGCAATACCAGCCCCGCATTGGCCTCGCCGCCCAGGCCTTCACCGGCCGCACCATTGGCAACTATCTCGCCGCCCAGGCCGCCTTCAGTTGGAATCGCAATCAGCTCACCTTCGTTGGCCTCGACAACTCGGCTGCCGCTTTTTCTTTCGAACAGCAACGCCGCTCCCAGCAGTTCACCCTCGGCCTCGACGGCCTCATCTATTTCCGCAAACGCGGTGAACGCCTCCGCCCCTACGTCAGCGGCGGCGCTGGCTGGCTGCGCGCCAGCAGTTCCGCCGCCGCCCTGCTCAACGCCAGCGGCACTCCCCCTCTCCCCGCCGCCCAATTCGCCGCCCACAAGCCCTACTGGCGCACCGCCGTCGGCCTCGACGTCACTCTCAAGTCCCGCTGGCGCTTCCGCTACACTTTCTGGGAAACCGTCTGTACCAACCCCTTCGGCGCTGAACTCCGCCCCCAGGGCCGCGCCCTCCTGCTCAACTTCCACAACCAGTTCGGCCTGCTGCGTGAGTTCTAGCCGCTACCGGTTCTGAAATTCACAGTACGGGCAGTTGTTCCAGTAAATCGGCGCGTTCTCCACCGTCTCCCCGGCCACCCGCGCGTGACACACCTTGCAGTACTGAAACGTCTGCAGCGCCGGCTGCTGCGGCAGTATCTCCACCAGCTTTTCAAACACGCACAACCCGCGGCCCCCCTCTTCACTCGCGCGCAAACTCGCCAGCGGCCCACTCGCTTCCTGCTCCACGATCAGCCGCGAATACAGCCGCGAACGCAGGCACGACGGCGCCAGCACATCCGCTTCATTTTCCGCCGCCGCCAGTTCTTCAAACCACCGCTCGTCGTTCATGCCTTTGCCTCCTTTCTGGCCCAGATTTCCTTGAACTTCGCTCGCGCCCGCGCCAGCAGCCTTTCCACTGCCTTGCTGCTCCGGCCCGTCTCCATCGCCATCACCTCCGCGCTCTGCTGTTCCCAGTAACGCCACAACAGCACCAGCCGGTAATCCTCGGGCAACTCCCCCAGCACTTCCATCACCCGGCCCTGCGCCTGCTGCCCCATCACCACCATCTCCATCGTCGCCCCAGTCTCCTCCCACTCCTCCACATCATCGGGCAAACTGGCTTGCCGCAGCATCTGCCGGTAATAGTCCTGCACCTTGTGCCGCGCAATCCCCAGCAACCACGCCCGCAACGGCGCATCCCCGCCATACCGCTCCAGCGACTTCCACGCCGTCAGAAACACTTCCTGCACCAGATCCTCCACCGCCTCCACCCGTGGGTGCAGCCGGAAGCGCACATAACGATACACCGGGTCGCTATGGATCCGTACCAGTTCGGCTGTCGCTTTGCGGTCCTTCCGCAATACGGCCTGGACCAGTTCCAGGTCCGCCTGCGCGGCCGCCTTCGTCAGTGTGCTCAATCGCCTCCTGCTCTTTATGTCGAACTCGTGCGGCAAATCCCCCGGACGTCCCCGCAATGATAAATTATCGGGGGGATCCCCGAAAGAGAGCATCAATATGTCCGAATCCACCTCACGCCGTTTCTTCATGGGCGCCGCCGCCGCGGCCAGCGCCATGCGCGTCATGGGCGCCAACAACAAAGTCAACCTTGCCATCGTCGGCCTCGGCGGCCGCGGCAGCGCCCATCTCAACCAGTACGCCCAGATGGATGACGTTGAGATCGTCGGCCTCTGCGACGTCAACCAGGCCGCCCGCGAACGTGCCCAGGCCACCCTCACCCGCACCAGCCGCCCCAAGGGCCGCGAATACGAAGACATGCGCGAGGCCTTCGCCGACGCCAAGATCGAGGCCGTCTCCATCGCCACCCCCAACCACTGGCACGCCCTCAGCGCTATCTGGGCCATGAAGGCCGGCAAGGACGTCTACGGCGAAAAACCCGCCTGCTACAACATCTACGAAGGCCTCAAAATGCTCGAGGTCGCCCGCCAGACCAAGCGCATGATGCAGGTCGGCAGCCAGCACCGCAGCACCCCCTTCAAGATCGAAGCCATCGCCGCTCTTCAGGGCGGCCTCATCGGCAAGATCTACCAGGGCAAGGGCCTCTGCTACAAACGCCGTGCCTCCATCGGCCGCAAGCCCGACGAGCCCACTCCCGCCGGCGTCAACTGGGACCTCTTCCTCGGCCCCGCCCCCATGCGCCCTTACAACGAGCTCCGCTTCCGCTACAACTGGCACTGGTTCTGGGATACCGGCAACGGCGACATCGGCAACCAGGGCGTCCACCAGATCGGCGTCGCCCGCTGGGGCATGGGTGACCCCTCCTATCCCAAGTCTGCCTACTCTTACGGTGGCAAGTACGCTTACGACGACGACCAGGAAACCCCCAACACCCTCACCACCAACTTCGACCTCGGCGGCCGCGAGCTCAATTTCGAAGTCCGCGGCTTGCTCACGGGCGGCGAAGGCATGGTGCCCCCACCCCGCCGTCCCCGCGCCGGAGAACCCGCCCCCGTCTCCACCGCTCCCAAGGGCGGCGCTCCCCTCAACATCATGGTTGGCAACCTCTGGTACGGCACCGAAGGCTGGGCCGCCATGAACGACGACGGCTTCCAGGCCTTCAAGGGTGAAAGCAACGAACTCGTCCTGGATCTCCGCGCCCAGCGCGGCCAACCCGGCGGCGACTCCACCTCCCTCCACATGAAGAACTTCCTCGAGGCCGTCCGCTCCCGCAACCCCAAGACCCTCACCGACGGCCTCGACACCGCCGTCGTCAGCGCCAACTACTGCCACATCGCCAACATCAGCTACCGCGTCGGCCGCAGACTCACCCTCACCGAAGGGCCCCGCTTCGGCAACGATGCCGAGGCCAACGCCCTCATCACTCGCAAATACCGCAAGGGCTACGAAGTCTAACCCTCCCCAATTCCTTAACCACCCGCGGGCGCTCCCTCAAGCGCCCGCTTTTCTTTTTCGCTCAAGTTCCCCCAAATCCTTGCCGATAAGCTATTGCAAATCGAAACGGAGCATTTGCGTATGGCGTCGTCCATCCCTCCGCTCCCCGCCGTTGCCGCGGAGAGTGCCAGTCAGAACAGGAATCGTGTGCAAGCTTTCACACAAAATCTAGCCAATCTTTCCGCCGGCGTTCGCGCCTCCGGCGACAGCATCCGGCCTGTCGAGGCCCCTCCGCGGGTTGAGCCCGTCCCGCTCGCCGCCGAAATTCGCGCCGCCTCCGACGCCATCACCCAGGCCCGCACGGCGGACCGTAACCTCAACCAGCTCACTGACGTACTCTCCCGCGCCCGCGGCCTCGCCTTCCAGGCTGTGAATGACCGTTCCCGCTCCCCCCGGCCTGACCAGCAGGAAGAATTCCGCCAACTGATCGAAGAAAGCCGTGACCTCACTGCCGACCCCGACTTCCTCCGCGACGTCTCCCTCGCCACCTTCCCCGCCTCCATCGGCGCCATCCAGGTCATTGATCGTACCTTGAGCGAAATCAGCGACCAGCGGGGCCTCCTCGGCCTTTTCCAAACCCAGAAACTCGCTCAGGTCGGCAACATGCTCCGCACCGGCATCTCGGGCGTGGTCAGCTCCAACGCCGTCATCCGGGACCGGGTGGTCGCCACCAACCTCGCCACCAGCGCCGTGGCGGACCTCACCTCCGCACAGAACTCCTCCCTGCTCAGCGGCAACACCGCCGCCGGCCAGATCCTCGCTTCCCTCGTAGGGCAACTCTGATGAAGCAACTCGAACTTCTCGTCCAGTTGATCGATCAGGCCCTCACCTCCATCGAGTCCGGCCGCCTGCCAGACCTTTTAGACGCCCAGTGCGCCGTCTACGGCATTGCCCAGGGCGCCAATCCTCCCCGCAGCCCCGCCGACGAGAAGGTCCTCCTGCTCTGCGAATACTGCCTCGATTGCCTCTCCCATGGCGAGCGGGACCGTGAACGCGACGCCGCCCACGTACTCCGCGTTCTCCGCTCGGGCTTCCTCGCCTGCCTCGCCCGCGACATCCCCGCCGCTGAGGTCCGTTCCCTGGTCAGCGTCTCCGCCTGATCGTCTTCATTCCCCTTTCACATTCATTCGGCATCCTGTCTCTGGATGCTGCTCGCCGCTGCTTTGCTCACCGCCGCCCTCGGCGACTTCGTTCTCGAATCCGGTCGCGTCCTCAAAGATCTCAAGCTCTGCTACCGCACCTACGGTGAAAAGAACGCCGCTGGCACCAATGTCATCCTGTTCCCCACCTGGTTCAACGGCACCACCGCGCAACTGGAAACCTACATCCTCGACCAGCCCGCCTTCGTCGATCCCTCCCGCTACTTCATCATCGCCGTCGACGCCATTGGCAACGGAGTTTCCACCTCCCCCACCAACGCCGCCTCCGGCCAGCGCGGCAAGGCCTTCCCCCAATTCACCATCGGCGACATGGTCCGGGCCCAGCACCTGCTCTTAAGCAAGGAACTCGGCATCCATGGACTTCATGCCGTCGTTGGCATTTCCATGGGCGGCATGCAGGCTTTCGAATGGATGGCCCGCTATCCCCACTTCATGAAAAAGGGCGTCTCCATCGTTGGCACTCCCCAGATGGGCCCTGCCGACATGGCTCTCTGGATCGAGATGGGCCTCGAGCAGGCCAACAAGCCGCGCCAGAGTGGCAATCATGCCGGTCTGGGGGGTATCCTCGGCGGCATCCTGCGCGGCGGTGGCGGTGGCCTCGGCAAGATCCCCCGCCCAGAAAATGCCGTCGCCCAATTCAACGCCATGCGCCGCCACGATGCCACCACCCACTTCGGCGGTATGGCGGGCCTCGCCAAAGGCGTCCGCGCCGAAGTGCTCATCTTCGTCGCCGACAAGGACCAGGCCGTGGCCGAACAGGCTCCCGCTGACTTTTCCCGCCTCCAGGGCGCCCGCTTCGTCCGCCTCACCGGCCCCGGCGGCCACAACGCCTACAAGACCCAGCGCGAACCCATCTCCCGCGAGTCTTTCGCCTTTCTCGACGGCATCCGCTCCACCATCTTTCAGTAACCGTTCCGCCTAGGGCAACCCAAACACAAACAGGCTGTTGCCCGCCGCCACCGCCACATACTGCCGCCCCTTCACCATGTACGTGATCGGCCCGTTCACAAAGTTCCCCCCCAGATTGCTCTTCCACAGCAATTCCCCACTCCGCGCATCCAGCGCCAGAAAGTTCTCCTCCCGGTTTCCGGTAAACAGCAGGTCCGTTGCCGTTGTCAGTATGCCCCCGTTCGTCACATCCACGAAGTCATACTGCCACTTCCTTTCCCCCGTCAGCGCATCCACCGCCAGCACTGCCCCATGGCCCTCGCCCTTGCCCCGCCGGTTGGCCTGCTCCCCCCGGTTCAAGCCAAAACTCGTGCGCGGAAATCCCCCCATGAAGCGCTGCCCTTCCTGATACGGCTCATCCCGCTTGATAAATACCGAGTAAGTGTCCATCCACGCCGGTATGTAAAACAGCCCCGTCCGCGGGCTGTAGGACGGCGAATACCAGTTCGTCCCTCCCTGCACACTCGGAAACACCTTCGTCCCCTGCGGCGTCGGCGCCGCCGCATTCAACTTCCGCGGCCGCCCCTTTTCATCAAACCCATCCATCCACGTCACCTTCGTGAACGGCTTGCCCAGCAGAAACTCCCCCGTCACCCGGTCCAGCACATAGTAAAGCCCGTTGCGGTTGGCCCAGAACATCAGCTTCCGCTTCTTACCGCCATACTCGGCATCCGCCAGCACCGGAATCTGCACCGCGTCATAGTCCAGCTCATCATGCGGCGTGAACTGGTAATGCCACTTCAACTTCCCCGTATCCGCGTCCAGCGCCACCACCGAATCCGAATAAAGGTTGTCGCCCTTCCGGCTATCCCCATTCCAGTCCGGCCCGGGATTCCCCACTCCCCAGTAAGTCAGATTCAGTTCCGCGTCATAACTCCCCGTCAACCAGATGGACCCCGCTCCCGTCTTCCACGAATCCCCCGCCCACGTTTCATTCCCCGGTTCCCCCGGCCCCGGAATCGTATAGAAGCGCCAGGCCTCCTTGCCCGTCTTCGCCTCATAGGCCGCTACAAATCCCCGTATGCCATACTCCCCGCCCGCCGTCCCGATAATCACCTTGTCCTTCACAATCAGCGGCGCCAGCGTCAGCGAATACCCCGCCTCCGGCCGCGCCACCGCCACATCCCACACCGGCTTGCCCGTCTGCGCATCCAGCGCAATCAACCGCCCGTCAATCGTCCCCAGATACAGGTTGTCGCCCAGGATCGCCAGCCCCCGGTTCACCCGCCCGCAGCACACCCGCGCTGCCGCCGCCGGCTTGTGGCTGTAGGTCCAGAAGATGCGCCCCGTCGCCGCATCCATCGCCACCACATCATTTGGCATCTGCACCGTGTACAGCACCCCGTCCACCACCAGCGGCGAGGCTTCATTCTTCTCAAACGAGCTCGATTGAAACACCCACTTCAACTGCAGTTGCTTGACGTTATCCCGCGTAATCTGCTCAAGCCCACTGTGCCGCTGGCCCCAATTCGTCCCCGAATAGGTCAGCCAGTTCTGCGGTTCCCGCCCCGCTTGCTCCAGCCTTTCCCAACTCACCTGCGCCATTCCCAGCGCCGCCACCAGCAACAACAGCCCCATTCTCATAACGTCCCTTTCTGCGCACTCAGATAGGCAATCAGGTCCGCCAACTGCTGCGCACTCAACTTGCCCCGGTACGACGGCATCCACGACTTCGTCTGCTCCATACCCTGCATCTCCCGCCTTTCGAGCGAGCGCAACCGCCCCGCCCGCGTCAGCAACTGCACACTCTCCCGGTCCTGGTTCAGCAGAAACCCTTCCACCGCGCCCCCCTCCACCAACCCCACCCGCACCGGCGCGCCGCCCAGCGGACTCGCCGCGTCCGGCTCCAGCATCGCCATCTCAATCTCAATCGGCCGCAGCAACAACCCCACCTCGTTCAACACCGGCCCGCTCCTCCCGCCCTCCGCCCCCACCCGGTGGCGCTGCCGTGCCCGCGGACGGGCTCCTATGTCC
>VFQU01000916.1_pt1 | contig 20405 bp, 17 predicted proteins | sample 3512311 | NCBI WGS metagenome assembly VFQU01 (sample SAMN10412377, study PRJNA504923) | tailings metagenome | isolation source: Relicate 3 Philex TSF3 active mining site | place: Philippines: Tuba, Benguet | collected 2017-08-29
AGCAATACACCCTCACAAGCTATGCTTCTGGGGGTGTTTTTTTAATCTTGGATTGTTTGTGAAGCACTGAATATTTGCGTACATTGTCACCAATGTGCTCTTCGCCACGTTGGCGAGCCAACTCTATTTGTTTTTGTCTTTCTTTGATGCTCGCTCGCTTTTCAGCAGACAACTGATCATAACAGCGAGGGCAGGAAATGCCTTTCATATATTTTGGCGAGGCCATATCTTCTGCTGAGATGGGGTGGCGGCAGGCAAAACACTGATCATAATCCCCCACTTCCAGGCCATGCTTCACGGCAACACGTTGATCAAAGACAAAGCATTCACCTTCCCACAGGCTTTCTTCCTCTGGCACGGTTTCAAGGTATTTCAAAATACCGCCTTGCAAGTGATAAACCTCTTCAAAGCCTTGCTCTAGCATATAGGAGCTGGCTTTCTCGCAACGAATGCCACCAGTACAGAACATTGCCACTTTTTTGTTTTTTGTGGGATCAAGGTTGTTGCGGACATAATCTGGAAACTGACGGAAGGTCGTCGTTTCTGGATCAATTGCTCCCTTAAATGTTCCAATGCCGTATTCATAATCATTGCGGGTGTCAATCACGATGACGTCGGGGTCGGAGATGAGGGCATTCCAATCTTCGGGTTTGACGTATGTGCCTACTGTCTTGTTAGGATCAACGCCTGGCACGCCCAAGGTCACAATTTCTTTCTTTAAACGCACCTTCATCCGGTAAAAAGGCATTTCATCGGTGAAGGATTCCTTATGTTCTATATCTGCTAGCCGAGAATCTTGGCGTAGATAGGCGAGCAAAGCATCTACTGCCGCTCTGCTACCAGCCACGGTGCCATTAATACCTTCCTCCGCAAGTAATAGCGTCCCCTTGATTTCTTGCAAATTACAAAGGGCTAGTAAACCTGGCTGTAGCGCTTGGTAATCTGGCAGGCTGGCAAATTTGTATAAGGCGGCAACGACAATATGGGACAAAGCAAATTCTCACAGATAAATAATACGCTTGTGTAAGCACAAGATCAGTTAAATGGTGCGACGCTCTACTTAGCATACGGAGCAAATCGTAAGGACAATATTCTAAATTAGATTTCCATAGCTTTCATAGGGTTATTGTGTGGTTTATTTGCAACAAATGAAAATTTGACTTGTATCGAGAATATTTCTTATTTATATTCCCATTTTGTTAATTTTTGTTAATAGTTGTAAAGGGAAGATCGTGCAAAACATTAAAAAAGATCAGGTGGTAAAGCCGATTGTGGCAGCTGTGACCCTGATGTTTACAGGCTCTGCGTGGGCGGTGGAAGAAGGTGGTGCATTGCCTGAGCTACAGGTGGAGACCAAGAAAAGCACCGGTTATAAAGCAGAGAAATCTGCCAGCCAGAAATTTACGGCGCCCTTGATTGATACGCCTAAAACGGTCACGGTGATTACCGAGGAGTTGATCAAGGACACTGGCTCCAACACCTTTAAGGAAGCATTGCGCACTACCCCTGGCATTACCTTTGGTGGCGGTGAGGGGGGTATTTCGGTTGGTGATCGTCCGTTTATTCGTGGTTTTGATGCATTCCAATCTATATACGTAGATGGGTTACGTGATATAGGTACTCAGCAGCGTGAAGTGTTTGCGATTGAGCAAATGGAGGTTATCAAAGGGCCAAGCGGTGCTTACGATGGGCGTGGTTCAGCTGGTGGAAGCATTAACATTGTTAGCAAGCAGGCTAGGGCTGGTAATTTTACAACTGGCTCTGTCGGCGTAGGCACTGATCGTTATCGCCGCGCTACTTTCGATGGCAACTACATGCTGGGCGATGATGCCGCCATTCGCTTGGTGGGTATGCACCATGGCGCTGACACACCAGGGCGTGATGATGTGGAGGTAAAGCGCTGGGGTTTTATGCCTTCTATCACCTTGGGTTTGAATGGCCCTACCAGTTTGACTGCTAGCTGGTATCACCATGAGACTGATGATGTGCCTGACTGGGGTATTCCAATTGCACAGGCTGGTGCGACAGCTATTGGTGGAGTTGCGCAAAACACACCTACTGGCAGGCCAGTTGGCAGTAGAGACGCTTGGTATGGCGTGAAGGGTCGAGATTATCAAGAGACTACAACTGATATTGGTACTTTAGCGTTCAAGCATGCTTTTACTGATGATGTGGTATTACGTAATACCACTCGTTATGGCTTAACTCAAAATGAGTATTTTGCAACCCGTCCTAACATCTACTTGTCAGCAGATGGTGCGAATGCTGTAACTCCCGCGGGAATGGTAAACCGACAAAACTCAAGAAGTCGGGGTATTGAAACAACTACCTTGGCTAATCTGACTGATGTTTCGGTTGCTTTCCAGACGGGGGCGATTAAGCACAAGTTAAATGCTGGTATTGAAGTCAGTAGAGAGGAAAATGACATATCGAGTTTCTCTGGTGGTGTGCTAGCTGTAGCAGATAGAGTTACGCCACTAGGTGATCCCAATCCTGATGTTGGGTATAGCGCAATTACGCGTTCTAATTATCCAACATCAGAGGGTCGTACCGTAAATAGGTCTGCTTATGTGTTTGATACGCTGGAGTTAACTGAGCAGTGGCTGCTGAATGCGGGCATACGTTATGACAGTTATCAGTCAGAGATTCAGAGCAGAAATGGCGCTACTGGTGTAAGAGGCACTAAATTTGAAAATGATGAGAGCTTCTTCAATTATCAATTAGGTGTTGTTTACAAATTGAAGCCTAATGCCAGCATTTATGCTTCTTATGCAACCTCATCTTCGCCTGTTGGTTTGGCAATGGGAGATTTTAATTACAGTGGCGGTGCCATTGATGCTTCTACGCAAAATTTAAGTCCAGAGCGAACTAAGTCATTTGAAATAGGCACAAAATGGAATGTACTAGAAGATCTGGCATTGACGGCTGCAGTGTTCCATATCAAAAAGAATAATGCTCGTGTCCAGATTGCTGGTGGTTGGGCTAACCAAGGCGAGGTGGAGTCCCAAGGGCTTGAGCTTGGTGCTGCTGGCAAGCTTACTGACAAATGGAAGGTATTTGCTGGATACACTTACATTGATGCTGAGCAGACAAAGGCTGGAAATCTATCGGACAATAACGTGCCTGGCTCACCTGAGTCTAAGGGTAAGCAGTTATATGGCATTTCTAAGCACAGCGCGAGCCTTTGGACTACTTATAAGATTCTGCCCAATTTGACTGTAGGGGGCGGTGCTTTTTACATGGATAAGATTTACACCAATCCAGCTAACACAGCTTACACACCTACTTATGTGCGCTGGGATGCCATGGCTAGTTACAAGATCAATGAGCAATTCGATCTGCAACTCAATATCCAGAACCTGACAGATAAGCGCTATTTCGATACGACTTATTTCCGTCATTACGCTACTCCTGCTGCTGGGCGCGTAGGGTTCTTGACGCTGAACTTCAAGTTCTAATTGTGCTAGTCTAAGTTCTATATATCTCAATATTCAGCCCTATGGAGGTGTAGCCTCTATAGGGTTTTTTGCTTATGGTGGATACAAGAAAATGTTGATTGAAATTCCAGGTGTGTTGACCAAGGAGCAAGTTGCCCAATGCCGGCAGTTGATGGATGCCACCGAATGGGTGGATGGCAATGTGACTTCAGGGCATCAGTCTGCGCTGGCTAAAAATAATATGCAGTTGCCGGAAGGTTCGCCGGTGGCGCGTCAGATCGGGGATTTGATCCAGGATGCGCTGGGGCAATGCCCTTTGTTCATTTCTGCGGCCTTGCCGCTTAAGGTGTTTCCTCCACTATTTAATCGTTATGCGGCTGGACAGGCATTTGGTACGCATGTGGACAATGCCATCCGGCAGTTGCGCGGGACCAATTTTCGTATTCGTAGTGATTTGTCAGCAACCTTGTTTTTCTCTGAGCCGGAGGATTATGACGGCGGTGTGTTGACGATTGAAGATACCTTCGGTGCGCAAGAGGTGAAGCTACCTGCTGGGCATATGGTGTTGTACCCATCTAGTAGCTTGCATCATGTGACACCAGTGACCCGCGGTGCGCGGGTGTCTTCATTTTTCTGGATGCAGAGCATGGTGCGGGATGATGCCCAGCGTACCCTATTGTTTCAGTTGGATAACAGCATCCAGGTGATTGGTGTCGAGCGTGGTGGTCAAGACTCTGAAGTGATTCGCTTGACGGGGGTGTATCACAATCTATTGCGGATGTGGGCTGATAGTTGAGTTACGAACCCTGAATGTGGTTGTGCTGTAAGCGCGCTGCCATTTGCCGCAGGAAGCCCATGGTGATGTGCGGCTCGCCCAGCAACAAGGTTTCAATGTTCTCTGCATTGACGACGACGACTTCGGCTTCATTCGACATCACAATAGCATCGGCCACCCTGGGAGTTTGCGTCAGGAATGCCATCTCACCGAAATAGTCCCCGCTGTTGAGCTCTCGAAGTAAGCGGTCTCCCAGCATGAGGCGAATGCGGCCTGATACTAGGTAATATAAATCGTGGCAGCTGTCATTTATTCTGAATACATATTCCCCGCGCTTGAATTTTTTGCCATAACGGTCCATGAGTTCTTCCAAATAGATCGCCCTGTCTTCCGGCATCTGGTCGAATAGCCCACGTAGTAACAACACATCTTTTTTGCGTAAGGTGGAAATCAGTGTTGTGCCTAGCATGAAGACAACAAAGGTGTAATAGAGCCAGGCGATAGAGATGAACAGGTTCTTCATGCCGCCGAATACTGCTCCATAAGCTGGGTTAACAGAGAGAAATAAGCTGAATGCAGGGCGCATTGCTAACCATAGAAGGGAGGTAATGATTGCTCCAATCAATATGTGCGATAGGCGTAGTTTTACCGGAAAGTAAACACGATAGAAAATCGCGGTTAGCAAGGTGGTTAGGCCAATTGAGGTTGCTGAGTTCAGATATTTGGAGTGTGCCGTATGCGGCTCCAAGATGTTGATGACCTTTTCCATTCCTAAGCCTAGGATGGTGAAAAGGAAAAACATCAGCAGTATGCCCAGCACGCCGAGGATATCCTTGACTTGACGACGTAGGAATGATGGCGTTTCTTTGACGCTGGCTATAGTGTAAAAGGCTGAACGTAGCGCTCCGGCAAGCGGAACAGCCAGCCAGAACATGGCAACAAAACCAAAAACTCCCCACGCTGCCTTATGCTTGGAAGCGTTATACACCTCCACCATAATGCGGCTGCTGAGGTTAGGTACTAGGTTGCTGACAAGAATCGCAAGCTTGACCGTGGCATAGTTAGATGACACCACCAAATGGCTTAGCAGGAAGAACATGAGCACGATCAGCGGGATTAGGGCAAACATGGCGTAAAACGATAAGGATGCCGAAATTGCGAACCCGTTGTGGGTTTGAAAGCTGCTCAGCGTTTCACGCAGCACGAAGAATGGTGTGCTGTAGCGATGGCGTGCATAAGCCCTGCGTGACTTATGTAGGGCCGGATGGCTGCCGAGGTGCTTGACCTTGGATAGATTGAATGCCAAAAAAATCTCCCTGCTTTGCTAGGTTACTAAGCCTGCTTGAATTTTTCTGTTGCGGCAATTAATGCGCTTCTGGTGCCCGGCTCCATGCCGGAGTGTCCTGCGTCAGGTACCATATGAAGCTCGGCGTGCGGCATGGCCTGATGCAGTTCATGCGCCGTCAGTGGCGGACATACCATGTCGTAACGCCCTTGCACGATGACTGTAGGGATATGTTGTAGCGTTGAAGCTGCCTCTGCTAATAAGTTGCGATCGCCCACAAAGCATTGGTGCTTAATGTAATGGATTTGCACCCGTGCCCGCGCCAACTCAACTTGTGTGTTGATTGCATGCTCACCTGTGGCTGTGACAGGGAGCAAGGTCATGATGCTGCCTTCAAACGCATTCCAGTGGATGGCGGCAGGTTCGCTAATGGTCGGGTCATCTGAGAACACGCGTTGTGCAAAAGCGCTTAATGGATCATGTCTTTCATTCTCGGGCAGGTAGGAGAGGAGTTTTTCCCATGCTTCGGGGAAGAAATGCTGCACGTCGTGCAGGAACCAGCCTAGCTCGCTTGGGCGGCTCAGGAAAATACCTCTCAATATTAATCCGGTCGCCCGTGCTGGATAAGCCAAGGCATAGCTGAGTGCCAAGGTGCTGCCCCATGAGCCACCAAAGACTAGCCAGCGCTCGATGCCCAAGTGTTGTCTCAGTGTATCTAGGTCCGCAATTAGGTGCTGGATGGTGTTGTCACGAACTTCGCCTTGAGGGGTGCTGCGGCCGCAGCCGCGCTGATCAAGCAGGATAATGCGGTAATGATGTGGGTCAAAATAACGTCGTTGTCCGGGGTTGCATCCGCTGCCAGGGCCTCCATGCAGAAAGATGACGGGTTGTCCATTCGGGTTGCCGGATTGTTCATAGTAAATGGCATGTAGGTCTGATACGGCTAACATGCCTTGCTGATAGGGTTGAATTTCGGGGAAAAGGGTGTGGGTCATGAATATTTTTCTCACTCAGCTAGGAGATTGCCATTCCACTCAAGGGAAATTGTCTTGGCAAGTTTAGGAATTATTTAATTGTAAGTAAAATGTAAATGAAGTATTGCAAAACATTTTTCCCTGCACTAAGATGCAGTCTACTCGCTTTGAAGTGAGTAAGAGGCAAAGTCTCAACGATGCTGCAAAAACCCGTAATTATAAATGGGAGGTAGTGTATGTGGGGCTGGGTCTTGTTAAACCCTTAGTAGTATCACTATGGAGATTTATAAAAATGGAGATGAGCAAAATCAAGCTGGCGCTTGGTGTGGCATTTGGCATGGCGATGGCAATGCCTATGGTTGCATCTGCAGCTGCTGACCAAGAAGCCGCAATGAAGGATGCCAGCAACTGGGTGCATCCACGTGGTCAACATAACAATCAGGGTTATAGCACCCTCAATCAAATCAACAAGAGCAACGTCAAGAATGTTAAGGCAGCTTGGCAATTCGCTACCGGTGTGAACCGTGGTCACGAAGGCTCTCCAGTTGTTGTTGGCAACATGATGTATGTACATACAGCATTCCCTAACAATGTTTACGCGCTTGACCTGAACAACAACCAGAAGATTGTCTGGGCTTACTTCCCTAAGCAAGATCCTTCCGTACAAGCTGTTCTCTGTTGCGATAACGTAAGCCGCGGTTTGGGTTACGGCGATGGCAAGATTTTCTTGCAACAGAATGACGGTGTATTGGTTGCTCTGGATGCGAAGACTGGTGCTAAAGTTTGGGACGTTAAGGTAAACGATCCTAAGGTTGGTGCTACTAATACCAACGCTCCTCACGTTATCAAGGACAAGGTTCTGACAGGTTGTTCTGGTGCTGAATTCGGTGTTCGTTGCTTCTTGGCTGCTTACAGCCTGAAGGATGGCGCGCTGGTATGGAAGGCATACAGCACTGGTCCTGACAGCGAAGTGCTGATCGGTAAGGACTTCAACAAAGACAATCCTCACTACAGCTCATTGTCTGTTTATGAAGACGTGAACGGTGGTAACAAAGAAGGCGGTTCCTTCAAGGCTCTGCCTAAGGAAAAGCTGAAGTTCCCAGAAAAAGACCTGGGCGTGAAGACATGGCTCAAGCCACAAGCGGTTAAGGATGGTTGGCAGCACGGTGGTGGTTCCACATGGGGCTGGTGGCCATATGACCAACGTACAAACCTGGTTTACTACGGTACTGGTAACCCGTCCGTTTGGAACCCAGATGTACGTCCTGGTGACAACAAGTGGTCCATGACTATTTTCGCTCGCGACCTGGATACAGGTATCGCTAAGTGGGGTTATCAAATGACTCCTCACGACGAGTGGGATTATGACGGTATCAATGAAGTCATCCTGTTCGACAAGGGCGGCAAGACATACGCTTGGCACCATGACCGTAACGGTTTTGCTTACACCTTTGATGCACATACCGGCAGCATCATCGCCGCTGAAAAGGTTCATCCATTCGTTAACTGGGCAACTGGTGTTGATCTGAAGAGCGGTGTTCCTCAGAAGGATGGTAAGTACTCTACCCACCAAGACTACAACGCTAAGGGTATTTGCCCTGCAGCGCTGGGTACCAAGGATCAGCAGCCAGCTGCTTACTCCCCACGTACTGGTTTGGTGTACTCCCCACTTAACCACGTTTGTATGACATACGAGCCAGTTGAGTCCAAGTACATCGCTGGTCAACCATGGGTTGGTGCTACGTTGACCATGTTTGCTGGTCCTGACGGTGTCATGGGTGGTTTTGCTGCTTATGATCCAATGACCAACAAGAGCAAGTGGTACAACAAGGAGAAGTTCTCTGCTTGGGGTGGTGTTCTGACAACTGCTTCCGATCTGGTGTTCTACGGCACTCTGGATCGTTGGTTCAAGGCTCTTGACGCACAAACTGGTAAAGAACTCTGGAAATTCCAGGTTGGCTCCGGTGTGATCGGTAACGCATTCACATACACCCACAAGGGTAAGCAATACGTTGGCGTACTGTCCGGTATCGGCGGTTGGGCTGGCGTAGCGATGAACCTTGGCCTTGATAACGATACCGATGCGCTTGGCGCAGCGGGTGGTTACAAGGAGCTGAAAGAGTGGAACGCGGCTCCTGGCGGCGGTGCACTGAACGTATTCAGCCTGTAATTGACGTCTGATTTAATGCAGAAGATTCAAAGCTGACATTAAGTTAGTTGCTCCCAAGCACCCTGTTTTAGGACAGGGTGCTTTTTATCTTTGATAGGTAATTAGTTAGCAAGCTTATCAACGCAGAAGGAAGTGCAATGCTGAAAAGACTGAAGAAGGTTTCATGGGTGCTGATGCTTGCAGGCATCAGTCAGTTTGCAATGGCGGGTGCCGCCAATACATTGGAAGTTGATAGTGAGGTGGGCCGTGGTGGCTTGCCGGTACGTGAAGACAACCCGCATGAGCTGAAAGTCTGTGCAGATTATGACAACTTGCCCTATTCAAATGGCAAGCAAGAAGGATTTGAGAACAAAATTGCCGAGTTGATTGCCAAGGATTTGGGCAAGACTCTGTCATATCAATTTTGGTATGACCGTATGGGCTTTATTCGGAATACATTAAATGCACGTCGTTGCGACGTGATTATTGGCACGGTGGCTGGCAATGATATGATGCTGACCTCCAAGCCTTACTACCGCTCTGGGTATGTGTTTGTCTACCGTAAGGATAGCGGTTATGACATTAAGGACTGGGATTCCCCAGATTTGAAAAAAGGCATTATTGGTGTTGTGGGACAAACGCCCCCCTCCCGTCCATTGAATGATAAGGGCTTATTGGGTAACTCTCGCCCATATCGTATTCAGCGTGACTTGAATCTGCCGCCAAGCTTCGTGATTGATGATCTGGTTAAAGGTGAAATTGATGTGGCTATCTTGTGGGGGCCGATCGCTGGCTACTATGCCAAGAAGGCATCTATCCCTTTAGTAGTTGTGCCTGCACCTGAATATGAGCAAGAAAATATTCATGGTAAAGAGTACTGGAATATTTCAGTTGGCGTGCGCAAGCGTGACAAGGAACGCATGGCACAGTTGCAGGATGTGCTTGACCGTCGTCACGACGATATCATCAAGATTCTTGATGAGTATGGTATTCCGCATGTGCCTGTTGTCGTGGGAGATGATATTGAGAAAAAATCTAAAAATAAGGGTGATGTAATTCCCAAATTTGAATAGTAATTTTCATGAACTGGGTCAACTATTGTGTGTCTGACACGTTAGATGGATTGCAGACTCATGATTTTATTAATGTAGTCGAAGTTTAAATGTTCAAAAAGCAAGGAGAAAGTATGTTGAATCATGGAGTGATCAAAGCAACCTTGGCCGCCTCAGTCCTGGCGCTGGTAGGGTTGGCAATGCCATTGCAGGCAAGTGCTGCCTGCAATTTGGTATCGACCAAGGATAACAGTCCGCTGAATATTAAAGTGACTGACGATGATACCCCAGAGGCGAAGCAGTTTCTGGAAACCTGTGTAAATCCCTATACCAAGATTTACGCTGCAGATCCAGAAAAGGCAAAACAAGGTAAGAAAAAATTTGGTTTGTACTCTTGTACCACATGCCACGGTCCTAATGGCGATGGTCAAGTAGCGGTTTCAATCACTGATGATCGCTGGCAGTATGCCAAACACATTACCGACAAGGGTATGTTTGAAACTATCGCTGGTGGTTCCAACGGCGGTATGGCTACTTGGCATAAGCAAGTAGCTGGTAACCCTGACTTGGTGTCTACTGATGAAATCCTCAAGATTATTGGTTTCTTACGTAGTCAATACAAGGGCGGTGGTAACAAGCCTTGGTTGGACGAAAAGCCACAATAATGAATGATATGTAGCGAAGGGGCGATGATTCAGACTTGCCAATTCGCCACTCTCTAAGAAAAGACGGTCATTGTTTATGCAATGACCGTTTTTTTATGCGCGAAGTCCAGCCTTTAGAGGTAAAATCGGAAGACTCCTTAGTCGCGCAAGCCAGCTACCAGATTGAATGAAGATGGTTACTAGATAGCTACGCTGTGCTTGCCGTGATATGTGCGGATTTATATTGATTAGTCCTGGAAAGTGAAGTTATGCAATTGGAAACGCAAACAAGTTCAGATTTGCACCGTGTCATTATTGTGGGCGGTGGTGCTGGTGGGCTAGAACTGGCAACCCGTCTCGGGAAAAGCCTGGGGCGGAAGAAAAAGGCTCATATTACCCTGATCGATTGCACACGAACCCATGTCTGGAAGCCTTTGCTGCATGAAATTGCAGCAGGTAGCATGAATCCAGACAAGCATGAACTTGAATATATTGCCCAGGCACACTGGAGCCACTTTCACTTCCGCTTAGGGCGCATGGATGGGTTAGATAGGGCCAAGAAGGAAGTACACGTCGCGCCTTATTTTGATGACGGTGTCGAGGTAATTCCCCGTAGGGTATTTAAATACGACACCCTGATCATAGCCGTAGGTAGTACAACGAATGATTTTGGTATTTCTGGTGCGCGTGAGCACTCCATCGCACTGGATACACAGAATCAGGCTGAGCGCTTCCATAGACAATTGACTAATGCCTTAATCCGGGCCCAAACCCAGGCCGAACCTGTCCAGGCCGGGCAGTTGGAGGTGGTGATTGTTGGTGCAGGTGCGACAGGCGTTGAGCTTGCCGCCGAGCTGCACAATACGACGCGTGAAGTAGCCGCCTATGGTTTGGATAAGATTGATCCAGACAAGGACATCAAGATTTCCATTATTGAGGCAAGTGACCGAGTGTTGCCTGCATTGCCTCCCAAGCTTTCCATGGCGGTCGATGTGGAGCTGCGTAAGTTGCGGGTGCATGTGTATGCTGGTGAGCGTGTAACAGAAGTGACGGCTAAAGGGGTCTATACCCACAGTGGCCGTTTTATTCCATCTGCTCTTGTTGTGTGGGCTGCGGGTATCAAAGCGCCTGATTTTGTTCGTGAACTGGATGGGTTGGAAGTTAACCGAATCAATCAACTGGTCGTGAAGCGCACTTTGCAAACCACGCTGGATGAGAACGTATTTGCATTTGGTGATTGCGCTGCTTGCCCATGGCCTGGTCACGATGAGAATGTACCTCCACGCGCTCAATCTGCGCACCAGCAGGCATCAATGTTGGTTAAAACTGTCAAGGCACGTGTAACCGGCAAGGATAACCTGCCTGAATATACCTATCGTGATTACGGCTCCTTGGTTAATCTCGGACGCTACTCTACGGTGGGTAGCCTGATGGGAGCTATCGCAGGCGGTAGCATGTATATTGAGGGCTTGTTTGCGCGCCTCATGTACCAGTCGCTGTATCAATTGCACTTGATGGCGTTGCATGGTTTCTTTGCCGTGGTGCTGCAGATTCTTGCACGCTTGATTACCCGCCGGACAGAGGCTAGGGTCAAGTTGCACTAAACGTGACTTCGTACATAAGATAATAAAAAAGCCCAGGGAAACCGGGCTTTTTTATTATCACTGCATCAAATACAGTATTCTAGATATGTCAGAGATATGCTATTCCAGCTTTTGCGGACTTGCGTTTTGCACTTGATAAAGCTTGTATATTCCACCCATGCTCAGGCTGACGAACAGGCCGAAAGCCACAATAATAAAATTGATGTGAATATCTGTTTTTATCATCAATGTATAAAGGCTAATGAGGGCAGCAATACCAAGGTTCTCATTGAAGTTTTGCACTGCGATTGAATGACCGGCACCAATCAATAGGTGGCCGCGATGCTGCAGCAAGGCATTCAGTGGTACAACCAAGTAGCCACTTAATGCCCCAATCATAAGTAGTAGGATGCAGGCAACTATCCAGTTGCTGACAAAGGTCATACCAATCACCAGCAAGCCTACCACAATGCCTACAGGGATGACGCGCACCGAGTGCTCAAGTTTGATCATGCGTGCGGCAGCAATTGAGCCTATCGCGATACCGATAGCAACTACTACCATGAGATAGGTGGATTGTTCTTGGGTGAAGTTCAATGCAAAGCCAGCCCAGGCCAGGACGACGAAACGCAAGGTAGCGGCTACACCCCAGAACAAGGTGGTGACAGCAAGTGAAACCTGGCCTTGTGAGTCTTTCCATAAAGTCTTGGTCGCAAGCCAGAAGTCCTTGATCAGGAAAGTCGGGGTTTTCTGTGGAGGTTTATGATCCACGGGCACCTTGGGGATGTAAATATTGAATATCGCTGCAGACATGTACAGCACTGTGATCACGATCATGGCGACCTGGATATTGATGCTGGGCAGGATAGCGCCAATGACAGTGCCTAGTACGATAGCCATGACAGTTGATCCCTCCATCCAGCCATTTGCTTTGACCAGCATTGATGGTGGCAGGTATTCCGTCAGGATGCCGTATTTTGCTGGTGAGTAGGCTGCTGCCCCAATGCCGACGATGCCATAGGCATATAAAGGCGGCATGCCAAGCACCATGGAGGTACTGCCAATGAATTTGATGGCATTTGAGACAAACATAACCCTGCCTTTGGGAAAGGCATCGGCAAATGCGCCGACAAAGGGGGCGAGGATGATGTAGGAGATGACAAAGAACCATTGTAACAATGGGTCATGCCAACTCGGGGCATCCATGTCTCTCAGGAGCGCAATTGCAGTAAATAGCAATGCATTGTCAGCTAGCGCAGATAAAAACTGCGCTAGCAGTATGATATAAAAACCCCAGTTCATCGCTGCTTTATTGCGCCCCGATCAAGGGGCGTATTTATCCTGTCATTATGACTGGCTATGCCAGATTGAGTCATTGTATTGACCAATTATTACAATATGTCTGCTGCAAAATCAGCTAGCCTGGATCGTTCACCACGCACCAGAGTGACGTGTCCGTTATGTCCCCAGCCCTTAAAGCGGTCAACCACATAAGTCAGGCCAGAACTGCCTTCTGTTAGGTATGGCGTATCAATTTGCGCAATATTACCTAAACAAACGACTTTAGTCCCGGGTCCTGCGCGAGTGATGAGGGTCTTCATCTGCTTTGGCGTTAAATTCTGGGCTTCATCAATGATGAGGAATTTATGTAGGAAGGTTCGACCCCGCATGAAGTTCAATGATTTTACCTTGATGCGAGTGCGGATCAGGTCTTGAGTCGCAGCCCGTCCCCATTCACCGGCATCTTCATCAGATTTGTTGAGTACATCCAGGTTGTCCTCCAGCGCACCCATCCAAGGCGCCATCTTTTCTTCCTCCGTACCAGGCAGGAAGCCAATATCTTCGCCTACTGGTACTGTGACACGGGTCATGATGATTTCGCTGTAAATCTTTTTGTCTAATGTCTGGGTCAGGGCAGAAGCCAGGGTTAATAGGGTTTTACCCGTGCCTGCCTGGCCTAGCAGGCTGACAAAATCTACTTCGGGATCCATCAACAGATTCAACGCGAAGTTCTGCTCGCGGTTACGGGCGGTAATCCCCCAGATATTATGCTTGGGCTGGGTGTAGTCCTTGACCACCTCCAGCACGGCTGTATTGCCCTCAATAGAGCGCACAATCGCATGAAAAGGTTTTTCGTATTCGTAATAGACGAACTCATTGATGAGAAAACTCTTACACAGGGGACCTGTGATGCGATAAAACATTCTGCCAGCATCCTGCCAGGATTCCATGGCCTTGCTGTGCTTCTCCCAAAAATCTGCTGGGAGCTCCTTCATGCCGGAGTAGAGCAGGTCGGTATCTTCTAATACCTTGTCATTGAAATAGTCTTCGGCGGCAACGCCAATCGCGCGTGCCTTGATACGGATATTGATATCCTTGCTGACAAGGACTACCTCGCGGCTTGGCTGCGAGGTTTGCAGGCTGAGTACGACGCTAAGTATTTGGTTGTCAGCTTTGCTGCCAGCCAACATCGGCAGTTCTGTAGCCACTGCTTCGGTTTGCAGGAACAATTTGCCACTGACATGCTTATTGCCGTTAATGGCAAGTGGGCAACCTTTTTCCAGGTCTGCCAAATTGCTTCCTACGATTTCTTCCAGGTTGCGGCTCGCTTGCCGGGCATTGCGCGCTACCTCGGTCATGCCTTTTTTATTGTTATCCAACTCCTCCAGCGTGACCATGGGGAGATAGATATCATGCTCCTCAAAGCGAAACAGGCTTGACGGGTCGTGCATCAGCACGTTGGTATCAAGTACAAACAGTTTGGTGCTTGCTGCGCGCTTTCTAATCATCTGGCTGCCTTTTTAAAGGGATTGAATGAATTCGAGCACCTGCTGGGCGTGACCGTCCACTTTCACTTTGCGCCACTCTCGAACAAGCACGCCTTTTTCGTCGATGACGAAAGTGCTGCGCTCTATGCCACGTACTTCTTTACCATAAAGCTTCTTCATTTTGATTACGTCGAACAACGTACAGGCTTTTTCTTCTACATCTGATAGCAACTCAAAAGGAAAGCTGAATTTGGCTTTGAAATTTTCGTGCGACTTTAGGCCATCACGCGAAATCCCGATGATTTCCGTATTGTTGGTTTGGAACGCTTCGTAAAGGTCGCGCAGATCCTTGCCTTGATTGGTACAGCCGGGGGTGTTGTCCTTGGGATAAAAATAGATGATCAGTTTTTTGCCGATAAAGTCGGAAAGCTTGAAAGTTTTTCCGCTGGTGGAAGGTAATTCAAAATCAGGAATTGCTTGATTCAACATAGTAGACAATAAACTCTAGACGCTCTCATTGTTGATAAAAACGGGAGATAAGGCAAGCAGCTTATGGTGAAAACGTTCAATACCTTATTCAGATTGATGGTCGCGAGGCAATGTAAGCTCTGTGGAGGTGCCACCTTTGACCCGGTTATTGAAGTGGATGTGGCCGGACAGGGTTTCCATCACCTTAAAAGCAAAGGGAATACCTAACCCGGTGCCAAAACGCTTGGTCGTTGGTCCTGGGCTGGCTGCATGAGGATCAGGAGTAAATGGCATGCCGGGGCCTTGATCATTGATCGTAATATGCAGGCTGTCATCAAAGGCATCACACTGGATAGTGATTTCACTACCCTGAGGGGAGGCCTCTACCGCGTTGAGTAACAAGTTATACAGTGCTTGTTCCAGCAGGTTTTCATCAGTAAACATGCGGTCATTGAGGTCCTGCCAATCGGGCAGTTGAATGGAAATTTTCTTTTCCTGGATTTTTTGCTGTAGTGGAGCTATGGCACCTTGTAGTACCAAGCGTAGCGTTGTGGGGCTTGGATGAGGCTTGAGCGGGTGCAGATATGCCAAGAGGCCACGAGTCCAGCGATCCAGGCGATCTACGGTACTGATGATAGCGATCAATGAGTCACGTGTTTCCTGGTCAAGATGTTGGCTGTCTGCGACTTGGGCAGTGGCACGAATACTGGCGAGTGGGTTACGGATATTGTGTGCCAGCATGGGAACGAGAAGGCCAAGGGCCGCTTGTTTTTCCGAGCGAACTAGTGCTTCCTGGCTGCGGCTGAGTTCCTGTGCCATGGTATTGATGGCTGACGATAGCGCTGTTAACTCAGCGACACCTTCCTCTGGTGCCTTGTGATCCAGGTTCCCCGCGCTGATTTCGCTGGTGGCATGCAATACATTGCGAATAGGGCGAACGATGGCGCGCTTGAGGAAAATATGGGAAAACACGAGCAATAGTAAAGCAAGCCCAATGGGAATGATGAGTAAGGTGAATGCCGTGTGTTTAACATCTTCCAGCCGGGATGAAAGCTCCCGGTGCTTTAGGAGTAGCAGGCGTTCGGCACGTGCGGAAATGATTTCATAATGATGGAAAATACTGGACTCCAGGTGAGTATTCAGTGCCTTTTCCAATTCGGCATTGTTGTAATCCTCAACCAGCGCAAAAATGTTCTGAGTTTCTTGAATCAATTCCTGATAACTCGCGTTCAACTCCATGATGGCAGTTTTTTCTTCGTTATCGGCAGTTAACTCCAATAGTTTGCGGAAATGAGCATCAATGGAAAGGGTGTAGACGTTATATTCCTCTTGCGCTTGTGGGTCCTTGAGGAAGTGCAAGTCGAATAACTCTTTCATTTGCCGGTACAAATCCCCGCGGGTTTGCTGGATTTCCTGCACCATGAGGTGGATGCGCTGCGATTCTTGAGAGGATTGATCCCAGATACGCATGCCAATAACGCCAGCTGTACCTGCGAGAATAACCAGAAGGAAGAACGTCAACTCATGGATTAGCAATACATCCTTGAGGGATTTTGCCTGGGGAGCCTTACTCATGACGACTCTAGTGAAAATGGCACAGGCACCAGGATGACAAGGTTCTTGCTGTTGCGCAATATTTCAGGTGGTTGAGGGAGTGGTGATGCCTTCTTAACCATCGTGATGGCTTGCTCATCCAGTACGTTATGTCCGCTGGATTTTTTTACATGTGTCGAAAGGACATGGCCTTTTTCATCGCAATGGACTTCCAATAGCACTTCTCCCTCCCATCCCCGCATCTGTGCGATGCGCGGGTATTGCTTATATTTGGCAATGGCACGAGAAAGTAGGCTGCCATATAAGCTACGGGCAGCATCTATATCCTGTTGGCTTGGGCCAGTAGGCTGTGGTGAGGGGGTAGGTTCTGGTGCTGGAGGTGCTACTATCGTCACAGGTGCTGGCGCAGCGCTTTCTCGTGGTGGTGCTGTCATGACCTCAGGCATGGCGGGAGCAGTAGCATTTTCTGCTTGATGCTCCACGGGTTTCTCTGTGGTACGAGCTGGTTCAGGATCCGGTTGTTTGGGAGTTTGCTTAAGCGGTGGTGGCACAGCTTTAGGGCTGGGTTTAGGAATGACAGGAGTAGGCTCTGGCTCTACCTGTTTTACCGGCTCTATGGGCGTGCTGGTTTGCGGTTCTGGTATGGCAGCAGATTGTTCTATGCTAGGTGTTAGCGCTAATTCAACTTGCAGGATTTGCGGCTCAGTAATTTCTTGCGAAGTAAAATCTAGTATGGGTAGCTGCATCAGTAGCATGATGTGCAATGCCAACGATGCCAAGATAGCCCAGCTGATGCTGTGATTACTTGTTGTTGGTAATGAGGCAGATTGGGCGATAGCAACCAAGGTATTAAAATGAATGACTGTGCGTTATCGAAGAAAAGTTCGCTGATTATAGACTGACCATCACGGCCTGTTTGGAATTATTCCCACTCCAATACAGGGAATAGTAGGTTGATATTACGCCGATTGATTGTATTGAAGAGCTGCCAATGGCCTTCTTCAGTATGAGCTGCAGTATCCATGGTTTCTTCCATGCTTTTCCCTTTTTTGATGGCATCACGGACATCATGCAATAACAGGTTGAGATAAAGTGCCTGTTTATCTAAGGCAATGGCGAACTTATCCGTAGCGGGGCCATGCCCAGGGATGGCATGTTGAATACCTTGAAGCTGCTTGAGTTGCTCAATGGCAGATAGCCACCCCTTGATGTCCCCATCCAAAGAGGGCGTGCGCTCGATAAACAGTAAATCCCCGGTCCATAACGTCTTGGTATTTTCGTCCAATACCGTCAGGTCGGTATTGGTATGGGCATTCGGGTAAGCTGTCAGTAGTAGTTTTCTGCTGCCTAGATCAAGTTTCAGCTGAGTGTCTACTAGTTTTGAGGGAGGGATAACATCGCTCCCAGAGAATTGTTCACCTAAAAGATGCTGGCCCTGGCGTAAATAGGCATCTTGACGTAACGCCATGGCATTAGCCAATTTGGCATGGCCGATAAATACAGGGTGTTCAGATGTAAATGCTGCATTGCCGAAAATGTGGTCGGGATGAATGTGGGTATTGATCACATACAGTATCGGGAGATTGGTGACCCGGCGGATGGAGGCTAGTAGTGCCTGGCCAACTTGTTTGCTACCACCTGTATCAATGACGGCAACGCCTGTTTTTCCGACGATAAAACCAATATTACTGATGTCGCCTTGATAACCCTCATCCAGGTCAAGATGAGCACCTTGGTGCATATATACCCCGGGCGCAACCTGCTGTACTGGCAATGCTGCAGGCGCACCATACACGGGTAATAGCCAGAAGCCGCCGATGAGGTAGAGCAAGCTGGTGAAGTATGGGGTAAATCGCAGTGGCATAGTTAAGGGGCCTGCAAAAATTGCATGTTAAATGCCTATATACTGTTCTGTAAACACTAGAATTGAACTTGAGAAGTATCGCAGCGTCTGAAACAATGCGTTATATAAAGATATAAACGATAAAAACAGCAATTCAAACACTATTGGAGAATGTATATGCAATGCAAATTTGAGTTAAAGCTCATCACGGCAGCCGCTGCGCTGGCGTTTTCAGGCTCTCTGCTCGCAGCACCTTTCGCTTACTCCACCAATGAGAAGTCAGGCTCTATTTCTGTCATTGATACCCAAACCGATAAAGTAGTCGATACCTTCGACGCAGGTAAGAAGCCACGTGGTGCTGCGATTACCAAGGATGGCAAATACATTTTTGTCAGTGACCAAAAGCAAAACTCCTTGCTGGTGATTGATCTCCAGACTAAAAAGGTGACTGATAAGATCAAGCTTGAAGAGTCTCCCGAAGGCGTAGGAATCTCCCATGATGGCAGATGGATTTCTGCTGCAAATGAGGAAGATAATAGCGTCGCTGTGATTGACACCAATACGCACAAAGTGAGCTATATCGTCAAAATGCAGGGCAAAAACCCTGAACATGCCGAATTCAGCCCAGATGGTAAATGGATGTATGTGAGTGCAGAAGAGGCTAAGTATGTGGATGTCGTAGATGTCGCCAAACGTACTTCCATCAAGCTGGTTGAAGTGGGCGAGCGCCCTCGTGGTATTGGCTTCCTGCCAGATAGCTCTCGTGCCTATGTTGCTAATGAAGCAGCTGGTACGGTTTCTGTGTTTGACACCAGCAAGCATGAGGTGATCGCGACTATTCCAGTAGGGCAGCGCTCTAATGGGGTTCAAGTGTTGCCAAATGGCAAGAAGGTTTATATCTCCAATGGTGGCGATGGTAGTTTGTCCGTGATTGATACTGCTACCAATAAAGTGACTGCAACCATTCCAGTTGGCAAACGGCCATGGAATATGTCACTGACACCGGACGGCAAGAAGCTTTATGTCGCCAATGGGAAATCAAACTCGGTCACCGTCGTTGACACTATCAATGACAAAGCGCTGAAGGAAATTCCAGTAGGTGATACACCATGGGGTGTCTTCGTCCACTGATTCCGCTTGTTGGTTGATATCGGCCCTCTGTACTCACCATGAGATTGGTTCAGTGCAGAGGGCTTTTTAGGCTAGAAACATCATGAATAACACTATTAGGTATACCAAGGTCGCTATTATCTTGCACTGGCTGATTGGTATTGCCATCCTTGCCCTATTTGCCTTGGGTTGGTATATGAATGAGCTTCCCAAAGGGGGAGACAAGATAACGAGCATTGATCTGTTCGATCTTGGGTTATATAGCATCCATCTGGCAGAAGCAGCGACCTCTCGTACTTTTTATTTCAATTTGCACAAGTCTATAGGCTTCACCGTGTTTCTCTTGGTTGGGCTAAGGCTATATTGGCGTTTGATGCATAGGCCGCCCGCTTTGCCTTACTCCATGAAGCGCTGGGAAAAAGTGCTGGCACATGGCACGCATCATTTACTATATCTTATGATGGTATTGATGCCAGCGACAGGTCTATTGACTACTCTATACAGTAAATATGGCCTGCACTGGTTCTCTGTACCTGTATTGCCCGGGTTGGATAATGCTGGTTTGCGAGACTTTTTCGTAGACGCGCACGAATTCTCTGCCACCATACTGATTTTATTGATCGGTTTACATATTGCTGCGGTATTCAAGCATCAGCTCATCGATAAAGACAATATCCTTAAGCGCATGTCTTTATTTCAATAAATTTTTAATACCCACCATAAAAAGCACCCCCAGAAGCATAGCTGATGGGGGTGTATTGCC
>VFQU01000917.1_pt1 | contig 20377 bp, 15 predicted proteins | sample 3512311 | NCBI WGS metagenome assembly VFQU01 (sample SAMN10412377, study PRJNA504923) | tailings metagenome | isolation source: Relicate 3 Philex TSF3 active mining site | place: Philippines: Tuba, Benguet | collected 2017-08-29
ACCTTCTGGCACAGGGTCAGCTGGATGTCGCCGGTGCCCGGCGGCAGGTCGATGACCAGATAGTCGAGCGCGTCCCACTGCGTCTCGTTGAGCAGCTGCTGCAGCGCCTGGGTGACCATCGGGCCGCGCCAGATCATCGGCGTGTCCTCGTCGATCAGCAGCCCGATCGACATCGCCTGCAGGCCGTGGCCGTACTTGGGCGCGATGTGCTTGCCGTCCGGACTGTCCGGCTTGCCCGACAGCCCCAGCATCCGCGGGATGCTCGGGCCGTAGATGTCGGCATCGAGCACGCCGACCCGCGCGCCCTCGGCCTGCAGCGCCAGCGCCAGGTTGACCGAGGTCGTCGACTTGCCGACGCCGCCCTTGCCCGAGGCCACGGCGACCACGTTCTTCACCGACGGCAGCGGCGACAGGCCGTTCTGCACCTGATGGGCGGCGACGCGGGTGGCGATCTCGACGTCCACCAGCGCCGCGTCGGTCCCCAGCGCAGAGCTCAGGGCGGCGCGCGCCGCTGCCGCGAGTTCGGCGTGCCAGCCGGCCGCCGGGTAGGCGAGCTGCAGCCTGACTTCGGCGCCCGCGCCACGGCGCAGCACGCGCCTGACGGCCTGCGCCGCGGCCAGGTCCTGTCCGGTGTGGGGATCACGCAGGGCACCGAGCGCGCGCGCCGCCTCGGCCTGCCAGGTTGCATCGTCCATGCGATTCGGAGCTCCTCGATCATCGGGTGGCACGGGCGCGCATTCTGAGGCCTGGGCGCCGGAACCGCCGCTGCGCATTCACACGATTGTCACGAATCGGTGGGTCGGCGTGTGTGGCGGGCTTGTTAATCTCCTGTTATGTTTCGGCTTCGCCGACGCCAGGCGGGGGCGCACCCCGCTTGCCGGCCGAACGCCCGCCGTCTCCCAACGATGGAACCCGACATGACCTACGACGTCCGCTTCCTGCGCCGCCCTCTCGTGCTGGCACTCGCCGCCGCCCTGTCCGCGCCCGCCATGCTGATGGCGCAGTCTTCCGCGTCCGATGACGACGACGAAGACGCGAAGGACGCCGAACTCGACCGCATCACGGTCGTCGGCTCGCGCATCAAGCGCGCCGAGGTCGAGGGACCGGCGCCGGTCACCGTGATCACCCGTGAGGATTTCGAGCGCGAGGGCTTCCTCACCGTCGGCGACGCCCTGCAGACGCTGACCCAGAACACCACCAGTTCGTTCACCGGCGACCTCGCGGTGACCGGCTTCACGCCGAACGCCCAGGTCGTCAACCTGCGCAACTTCGGCCCCGGCTACACCCTGACGCTGATCAACGGCCGCCGACCGGCGCAGTACCCGCAGCCCTACAACCGCGACAACAACGTCGTCAACATCCGCGCCATTCCGTCGGCGATCGTCGAGCGGGTCGAGGTGCTGACCGGCGGCGCCTCGGCGATCTACGGCTCGGACGCGGTCGCCGGCGTGGTCAACGTGGTGCTCCGCCAGAACTACGACGGTCAGTCGATCCGGACCACGATCGGAACCACCGCCGGCGGCGGCGGCGACTCGGTCGACTTCGAGTTCACCGGCGGCGCCACCGGCGACCGCTGGACCGCGGTGTACGCGCTCGGCTACGGCAACATCGAGCCGGTGTTCGCCAGCCAGCGCGACTTCCTGTCCGACACCCGCCGTGGCCCGCTCGGCCCCAACTTCACCAATCCGTCGCTGGCACTGGCGGTGCTGCGCTTCAACCCGGCCAACTCGGTCATCACCACCAGCCTGTACTACCCGGGCCAGGACGTCTGCAACCGCTTCGGCTACACCACGGTGACCACCGCCGCTCGCGGCCAGTACTGCGGCGGATTCACCCAGCCGGCTTCGCGCTCGATCTCCAACAAGGACGAGAACTGGACCGGCTACACCTACGGCACGTTCGACATCAACGACGACCTGCGCGTCTTCGGCGCCGCCAACCTGTACAAGTCCGAGTCGTCCTCCAGCTCCGGCACCGAGTTCTGGAGCACTTCGGGCAACCAGTTCCTGCTGACTTCCACCGGCGCCCGCGTCAACGGCTACTTCGACCCGCAGTTCAACGATTTCACCTTCCTGCAGCGGATCTTCAATCCGTTCGAGCTGGGCGGCCCGGAGGCCGCCACCACCGACTTCGACGAGAAGACCTACGACCTCTCGGCCGGCATCGAAGGCTCCATGTTCGAGCGCTTCGACTGGGAGCTGACCGTCGCCTACTCGAAGTACGACTACACCGCCGACCGCCCGCGCCTGCTTTCGCAGGCCGTGCACGAGTACTTCCTCGGCGAGCGGCTGGGCTTCCGCGCCGCGCCCAACGGCGTGCAGTATCCGATCCACCGGCTCAACCTCGAGCGCTGGAACGCGCCGATCACGCCCGAGATCTACCGTTCGTTCTCGACGCGTGCCATCAACGAGGCCGACGCGACGTCCTCGACGATCAACTTCACCATGAGCGGCGATCTGTTCGAGATGCCCGCCGGCACCGTCGGCTTCGCCGGCGTGGTCGAGGCGGGTCGGCAGACCACCGACCTGCGCAGCGACCCGCGGCTGAATCCGCTGCGTCCGATCGACAACCAGACCGTGTACAACCTGGTCAGCTCCGGCCGCACCAAGGGCGAGCGCGACCGCTATGCGATCGGCGCCGAGTTCCGCATCCCGCTGCTGGCCAGCCTCACCGGCAACCTCGCCGCCCGCTACGACAACTACGACGACATCACCGCGGTCGACGATGCCGTCACCTACATGGGCAGCCTCGAGTGGCGTCCGCTCGACAGCCTGCTGCTGCGCGCCAACTACGCCACCAGCTTCCGCGCGCCGGACATGCAGCTGGTGTTCGCCGAAGGTGCGGCTTCCTTCTCCGGCATCCTCGACCAGTACGCCTGCCGCTCCGGCACCGGCGTGGGCGAGGCGCTGGGGCCGCGCACCGTCGCCGCCTGCAACCGGGCCGGCGACCCGACCATCTACACCACGCAGACCACCATCGCCGGCAACCCGCTGCTGGAGGAGGAGAAGGGCGAGTCGTTCGGCGGCGGCCTGGTCTGGGACATCATGGACGGGATGAGCGTTTCGGTGGACTACTACCGGATCCGCCTCGAGGACCAGTCGATCCAGCTCAGCTCGGCGTTCCTGCTGCAGAACGAGGCCAACTGCCGGCTGGGCACCTTCGCCGACGGCACGCCGTTCCCCAACCCGATCGAGTCGCAGTTCTGCCAGAACATCTTCGGCCTGGTCACCCGCCAGGGCGGCGTGCCGACCGGATCGATCCAGCGGATCAACTCGGCCTACATCAACGCCGCGCTGTCGGACACCTCGGGCGTCGACACCAGCTACGACTACCGCTTCGAGACCGACGACTGGGGCACCTTCCGCATCAACCTGGGCTGGTCGATCGTGATGACCGACAAGTTCAAGCAGTTCGATGCGGACCCGCTGGTCGAGTTCCGCGACGTGCCCGGCCTGAGCTCGCGCAGCCGCGCCCGCGGCTCGATCACCTGGTCGTACTCGGACTGGAGCGCGACGGTTTTCGGCCAGCGCATCGGCTCCAACTCGAGCAATGCGGGCGTCGACGGCACCAACGCGGCCGGCGGTACCTTCCCCCGTCGCCTGCCGCCCTACATGCTGTACAACTTCCAGATCGGCCGCAGCTTCGGCGAGTCGCTGCGCGCCGACTTCACCGTGGTCAACGTGCTCGACAACCAGTACCGCGAGGACAACAGCTTCACCGGCTACCCGTTCTTCCAGCCGTTCATCGGCGCCGATCCGCTGGGTCGCCGCTTCAACCTGGCGGTCACCTACCGCTTCTGACCGGGGCGCGTCCACGGCACCACGGAAGAGCCCGGCGCAAGCCGGGCTCTTTTTTTGCCTGCGGGCGAGGCGGTGCGGAGACTCCGCCCATCGCGCACCACCATCCGGCCTGCGCTCCCGATTTTCGACCGCAGCGGTGGGATAATCGCCGGCCGTTCCATGCTGCCCGATCACCGATGGCTTCGCCGACCCTGCTCGTCACCTGCGCCCTGCCCTACGCCAACGGGCAGCTCCATCTCGGCCATCTGGTCGGCTACATCCAGGGCGACATCTGGGTTCGCGCGCAGCGCATGGCCGGCCGCCGGGCGCACTTCGTCTGCGCCGACGACACCCACGGCACGCCGATCATGCTCGGCGCGGAGAAGGCCGGGCTCACCCCCGAGCAGTACATCGCCGACATCCAGGCCGCGCACGAGCGCGACTTCGCCGCCTTCGCCGTCGACTTCGACTGGTACGACTCGACCCACTCGCCGCGCAACCGCGCCCTGACCGAGCGCATCTATGCGGCGCTGCAGGCCGGCGGCCACATCGCGACGCGCGCGATCGAGCAGTTCTACGATCCGCTCAAGGCGATGTTTCTGCCCGATCGCTACATCCGCGGCGAGTGCCCGCGCTGCGGCACCGCCGACCAGTACGGCGACAACTGCGAGAGCTGCGGCGCCACCTACGCGCCGACCGAGCTGAAGCACCCGCGCTCGGTGGTCTCGGGCGCCACGCCCGAGCTGCGCGAATCCGAGCACTACTTCTTCCGCCTCGGCGACTTCAGCGGGCGCCTGCGCCAGTGGCTCGAGGGCGACGTCGCGCACGCCGGCGTCAAGGCCAAGCTGCGCGAGTGGCTGGACGCCGAAGGCGGCCTGCGCGACTGGGACATCTCGCGCGATGCGCCCTACTTCGGCTTCGAGATCCCCGGCGCGCCGGGCAAGTACTTCTACGTCTGGCTCGACGCGCCGATCGGCTATCTGACCAGCCTGCAGGCGCTGGCCGAAAGCGGCAGGTCGCCGGGGTTCGGTCCCGCCGAGTTCGAGGCGCTGCTCGCGCCCGGTCCGCAGGCGGAGCTGCACCACTTCCTCGGCAAGGACATCGTCAACTTCCACGGCCTGTTCTGGCCGGCGGTGCTGGCCGGCGCCGGCCTGCGCCTGCCCGAGCGGCTGCACGTCAACGGCTACCTCACCGTCAACGGCGCCAAGATGTCGAAGTCGCGCGGCACCTTCATCGAGGCGCGCACCTACCTCGACGCCGGCCTCGAGCCCGAGTACTTGCGCTACTACTTCGCGGCGCGCTCCTCGGGCGGCGTCGACGACCTCGACCTCGACCTCGACGACTTCGTCCAGCGCGTCAACGCCGACCTGGTCGGCAAGTTCGTCAACATCGCCAGCCGCTGCGCCGGGTTCATCGAGAAGAAGTTCGGCGGGCGATTGGCGGTACTGGACGAGCAAGGCTCTGCTCGCTATCGCATGGCGCATGATCGGCTTTCGGAAGCCTGGCAGGGCGGGCACGGCGGCTATCGGCGCGGCAATCTGGGTGCCGTTGTCCGCGCTGTGATGGCTGAAGCCGACAACGCAAACATCATGATCGCGGATCGCGCACCTTGGGTCATCGCCAAGGACTCCTCGCGCGATTCGGAACTCCACCAAGTCTGCTCACTGGCCATCAACCTGTTCCGCCTGCTCGCCGGTTTCCTCGCGCCGGTCATGCCGACCACCGCCACGCGCGCCGCAGCGTTCCTGCAGGCGCCGCTGGCTCGCTTCGACGATCTCGCGCAGCCGCTGCGCGACCACGTCATCCAGCCCTACCAGCCGCTCCTCACCCGCATCGACCCCAAGCAGATCGCCGCCATGATCGACGCCAGCAAGTCCTCTCTCCAGCCCGTAGCCACCGCCGTCGTAGGAGCACCGGAAGGCGCGACCAAGATTGCAGCGTCGGACAAGCATGCGGTCGCGCCTTCCGGCGCTCCTACCGGAAACGACAAGGCGAGTCCGCAATCTGGCGCAGCACCGGCCACCATCGGCATCGACGATTTCGCCAGGCTCGACCTCCGCATCGCCAAGGTCCTCGAGTGCGACTTCGTGGAGGGCGCCGACAAGCTGCTGCGCTTCCGCCTCGATGCCGGCGAACTCGGCGAACGACAGATCTTCTCCGGCATCCGCGCGGCCTACGCCGAGCCCGAAAAGCTGGTCGGCCGCCACGTCGTCTTCATCGCCAACCTCGCTCCGCGCAAGATGCGCTTCGGCATGAGCGAGGGCATGATCCTCTCCGCCGGCAGCGGCGGCAGCGAACTGTTCCTGCTCGACGTGGATGCGGGCGCGGTGGCGGGGATGCCGGTCAAGTGAGGAGAGCGAGTTCCAGTGGCCAGTTCCAGAAGAGAGCGCCCAGCGCGGCGAGGTGGCGTGATGTCACCGCAGCGTTCGGATGCAGCGCAGCTCGTGAGCTTCTGAACTGACCACTGGAACTGGCCACTGGAACTGCAGTCTTGTTCACGGACACATTCCTCCTCCTGACTGGCGCGATCCTCGTCAACAACTTCGTCCTGGTGAAGTTCCTCGGGTTGTGCCCGTTCATGGGCGTGTCCAGGCGGCTGGAGTCGGCCTACGGGATGGCGCTGGCGACCGGCTTCGTGCTGACGCTTTCGGCGGCGCTGGCGTGGGTCGTGCAGCACTGGCTGCTGGCGCCGCTCGGACTCGATCACCTGCGCACGCTGACCTTCATCCTGGTGATCGCCGCGGTGGTTCAGTTCGTCGAGAGCGTGATGAAGGCGCGCGCGCCGCTGCTCTACCGCGTGCTCGGCATCTTCCTGCCGCTGATCACCACCAACTGCGCGGTGCTGGGCGTGGCCCTGCTCAACGTGCAGGCGCAGCGCGGGCTGTTCGAGGCGATCCTCACCGGTTTCGGCGCGGCGGTCGGCTTCGGCCTCGTGCTGATCCTGTTCGCCGCGATGCGTGAACGGCTGGAGGCGGCGCCGGTGCCGGCGAGCTTCCGCGGCGCGCCGATCGCGCTGGTCAACGCCGGGCTGATGGCGCTGGCCTTCCTCGGCTTCGCCGGGCTCGATCGCGGCTGATGGCAACCCAGCTGCTGGTGGCGGTGGGGCTGGCGCTGCTGCTGGGCGCGCTGCTCGGCTACGCGGCGCGACGCTTCCGGGTCGAAGGCGACCCGGTGGCCGACCGCATCGAGGCGCTGCTGCCGCAGACGCAGTGCGCGCAGTGCGGCTATCCCGGCTGCCGACCCTACGCCGAAGCCATCGCCCTCGGCGAGGCCGACATCAACCAGTGCCCGCCCGGCGGCGAGAAGGGTGTGCGTGCGCTCGCCGAGCTGCTCGGCCGCGAGCCCAAGCCGCTCGACCCGAGCCACGGCGCCGAGAAGCCGAAGCTGCTCGCGCTGATCCGCGAGGAAGAATGCATCGGCTGCACCAAGTGCATCCAGGCGTGTCCGGTCGACGCCATCATCGGTGCGCCCAAGCTGATGCACACCGTGATCGCCGACCTGTGCACCGGCTGCGAGCTGTGCCTGCCGCCGTGCCCGGTCGACTGCATCGACCTCGTGCCGCTGCCGACCACGCTCGCCAACTGGAAGTGGCCGAAGCCGGCGATTCCGCTCAGCCTGCGGGTGGATTGAGCGCGCGGGTAAGCGCAGCAGGCTGCGCTCCACGGGCGTCGACTTCCGCTCGGCTGTAGAGCCGAGCTTGCTCGGCCGGACCGTCGCGAAGCGCAGCAAGCTGCGCTCTACAGAGTAGCGGGAACGCGGTAGCGCTTCTCGCCGGCGGTGACCGCGATGTCGAGCCGGTTCTCCGGCGGCGGCAGCGGGCATGTGGAGAACGCGGTGAAGGCGCAGGGCGGGTTGTAGGCGAGGTTGAAGTCGATCACCGTGCGGCCGTCGACCGGCAGGTCGACGTAGACGAAGCGGCCGGCGCCGTAGGTCTCGCGGCCGCTGGTGCGGTCGGCGATGATCAGGAACAGCTGGGTGGCAGTGCCCTCGACGGCCTCGAGGCTGAAGGGCTTGCCGTCGATCTCGAAGTGCAGCCGGCCCGGGTTCGGCGTCGGATCGAGCGAGCCGGTGACGTTGGCGATGTCGATGGTGCGGCCTTCGGGATGCGCTTCGTAGCGGGCCTCGACCCGCCACTTCGCGTCCACCGGAAAACGCTCGATGCCGGCGAACTGCAGCCGCGTCGGCGCCTGCGCATCGCGCACGCGCAGCGCGCGGCGCTCGCCGCGCTCGAGCAACTCGATGCTGGACCGGCCCGGCTCGATGTCGATGCGGGTTGCATCGGGTGCTGGCGCAGCGACGCCGCTGTCCGCCGCCGGCGCGATGCTGAGTCGGCCCTCGCTCGACGTCACGGTGCCCAGATGCGCCGGCCCGGTCGCCAGCACGATCGCGTTGTCGGCCGCGCTGCCCAGCGTGTGCGTTCCCGGCTCGACCCAGTGCAGCCCGACCAGCGACAGCCAGCCGTCGGGCGCCTGCAGCCGCTCGATCCGCTTGGCGTGCCAGGCGTCGACGGCCGAGCGGTGGGCTTCGACGTCGACATCGGCGGCCGCCGCCGGAAGGGCGGCGAGCACCGCCAGCGCGAGGGAAACGGGACGAAGCATGGCGTGACTCCTTCAGCGACCGCGCAGGAAGAGGCGGTCGAGTTCCTGCATGGACAGCCGTGTCCAGGTCGGACGGCCGTGGTTGCACTGCCCGGAGCGCTCGGTGGCCTCCATGTCGCGCAGCAGCGCGTTCATCTCGGGCACGGTGAGGCGACGGTGGGCGCGCACCGAAGCATGACAGGCCATGGTGGCCAGAAGTTCGTTGCGCTGCTCCTCGACCCGGCGCGTCGTTCCGTGTTCGATCAGGTCGGCGAGCACGTCGAGCGCGAGCTGGCGGGCGTCGACACCCTCGAGCAGGGCCGGGATGCCGCGCAGGCTGAGCTCGCTGGGCCCGACCCGGCGCAGGTCGAAGCCGAGCGCGGCCAGCGCCGCGCCCTCGGCCTCCACGAAGTCGGCCTCGCGCGCGCTCACCGCCATCGACACCGGCACCAGCAGCGGCAGGCAGCGGATGCCCTCGCCGTCCTGCGCGGCCTTCAGGCGCTCGTAGCCGATCCGCTCGTGGGCAGCGTGCATGTCGACCAGCACCAGCCCGTCGGCAGCCTCGGCCAGGATGTAGACGCCGTGCAGCTGGGCCAGCGCATAGCCCAGCGGCGGCACGTCGCCCGCCTGCGGCGATGGGGTCTGCGGCAGCGTGCTCGCGATCCCTGGTGGTGCACCGTACAGCGCAGCGTAGGCCGCAACCTGCTCGCGCACCGGCAGGGCCAGGCGCGACTGGCCGCCGCCGCCCCACGCGGGGGGCGCTGATGCCGTCGGCAGGGATGCGGAAGGATCCGCTGCGGGAACTGCGTGTGCCAAGCCCGCCTGCCCGGCCCGCGTCTGCGCCAGCGCCTCGTGCAGGCTGCGGAAGATGAAGTCGTGCACCAGCCGGCCGTCGCGGAAGCGCACCTCGTGCTTGGCCGGATGCACGTTGACGTCGACCCGGCGCGGATCGATCTCCAGATACAGCACGAAGGCCGCATGCCGCCCGTGGAACAGCACGTCGGCGTAGGCCTGGCGCACCGCGTGCGCGACCACGCGATCGCGCACCGCGCGGCCATTGACGAAGAAGTACTGCTGGTCGGCCTGCGAGCGCGAGGCCGTCGGCAGCCCGATCCAGCCGGACAGGCGAAGCCCGGCCGCGGCGTGGTCGATGGCCAGCGACTGCGCGGGGAACTCCGCGCCCAACGCTTCGGCCAGGCGACGCTGCCGGCTCGCCTCGTCCACCGCCGGGCGATACAGTCGCACCTGCTTGCCGTTGTGGGCCAGCCGCAGTTGGCGGTCCATGTGCGCCAGGGCCAGCGCGCGCAGCAGCTCGTCGACGTGGCCGAACTCGGTGCGCTCGGCGCGCAGGAAGCGGCGCCGCGCCGGCACGCAGTAGAACAGGTCGCGGACCTCGACCTGTGTGCCGGCCGGATGCTGCGCCGGCGTCGGCGCCATCAGCTGGCCGGCCTCGACCTCGATCCGCGTCGCGTGTGCCGCGTCGGCGCGGCGCGAGGTGAGCGAGAAGCGCGACACCGCGGCGATCGACGGCAGCGCCTCGCCGCGGAAGCCCAGCGTCATCACGCCTTCGAGATCATCGAGGCTGGCGATCTTGCTGGTGGCGTGGCGGGTCAAGGCCAGCGGCAGCTCGGCAGCGACGATGCCGCAGCCGTCGTCGCGCACCCGGATCAGCCGCGTCCCGCCCTCCTCGAGATCGACCTCGACGCGACCTGCGCCGGCATCGAGCGCGTTCTCGACCAGCTCCTTGACGACCGACGCCGGGCGTTCGACGACTTCGCCCGCCGCGATCTGGTTGATCAGCGTTTCCGGAAGCTGGCGGATCGACAATGTCTGGGCACTGCAGGCGGGCGAGGCCGCGCAGTGTAGCGCGCGGCATTCAGCCCGAGCCCACCGGGATGCGCAGGCGCTCGCCGATCCGCACCGTGTCGCCGCGCAGGCGACCGGCGTTGGCGGCGCGCAGGCTGGACAGCGGAACGCCGTGGCGCGCCGCGATCAGGCTCAGCGTCTCGCCGCGGCTGACCACGTGCTCGCGCGGCCGGGCCTCGACGTTGGCCGCGAGCCAGGTGCCCGGCGGCGGCTGGACGTGGAAGTAGTCGCGCACGCCGTCACGGATCGCCCGCGCGAGACGCTTGCCGTATCCGGCGTCGTTGAGCTTCTTCTCTTCACCCGGATTCGAGATGAACGCGGTCTCGACCAGCATCGACGGCACGTCCGGCGAACGCAGCACGACGAAGTTGGCGTGCTCGACGTTGGGCTTGTGCGCCTTGCCGACCCGCTTCATCGCCGCCAGCACGTTGTTGGCGGCGTCCTGCGAGGCCTTCATGGTCGCGCTCTGCGAGAGGTCGAGCAGCACCGCGGCCAGCGTGTCGTCCTTGCCCTCGAAGCTGACCCCGCCGACCAGGTCGGACGCATTCTCGCGATCGGCCAGCCAGCGCGCCGCCTCGCCGCTGGCGCCGCGCGTCGACAGCACATAGACCGAGGCACCGGCGGCGGTCGGCTTGTGGAAGGCGTCGGCGTGGATCGACACGAACAGGTCGGCCTTGGCCTCGCGCGCCTTGCGGTAGCGCTGCTGCAGCGGGATGAAGTAGTCGCCGTCGCGGATCAGCACGGCCTTCATGCCGGGCTCGGCGTCGATCTCGCGCGCCAGCTCACGGGCCACCTTGAGGGTGATGTGCTTTTCCCAGCTGCCTGACGGACCGCGCGCACCGGGATCCTCGCCGCCGTGGCCGGCGTCGATGGCGATGATGACGTCGCGGTCGCTGCTCGGCACGGCCTCCGCCACCGTCCGTACCGGCTTGGCCGGGCCGGCCTCGGGATACAGATCGACGACCAGGCGATAGCCGAGCTTCTCCGCCGGCGGCAGCAGGAAACTGCGCGGCTTGACCCGCTCGCCGAGGTCGAACACCACGCGCAGGTCGGTGTCGCCCAGCTTGCCGGTGCGCACGCCGCGCAGCACGCCGCTGGCTTCGGCAGCGCGGAAGTTCGAAGCGAGCCGTCCGCCCTTGACGTCCAGCACGATACGGTCCGGACCCTGCAGGTCGAACAGCTTGTAGTCCAGCGGCCCGGCGACGTCGAACACCGCGCGGGTGTACTCGGGCCCCGCCCAGATCCGCAGCGCCGAAACCTCGACCGCGAAGCTCGGCATGGCGGCGCACAGCAGCACGAGCGCCGCGAGCCTGCGGACACCGGCGTGCACGATGACGGGCGGATTCGGGCGCATCGCCCAGATTGAACGCCAGCGTCGAACGGAAATCAAGCGAATTCTTCAATCAAATCCGCTACCTGCCCAGCTTTCCTGATTCTGCGATGAGGTTTCGGCGCAGAGCAGACCCGCGGCGTTCGTCGTGACCTTGTCCATCGGAGCGGGCCGAAGTCTTTGCAATCAATCACTTCGATGCGTGGGCAGAGGCGATTCGGGCCGCCAGCCGGTCCAGCCAGCGCCGCGCGGCGGCGCTGCGCGGCGTCAGCGTCGCGCGCCGGCCGCTGCCCTCGACTTCGAGCCGGATGACCAGATCAGCCGGGGGCAGGCGTCCTGCACCGCGCGCCGGCCACTCGACCAGCCACAGCCGGCAGTGCGCCGCCAGCTCGTCCAGCGCGAGGTACTCGAGCTCCTCAGGGTCGGCGATGCGGTACAGGTCGAGATGGGCCGCCTCGCCTTCGTCCAGCACGTGCCGCTCGACCAGCGTGTAGGTCGGGCTGCGCAGCGCCCCGCGCGCGCCGAGCGCACGCAGCAGAGCGCGCGCCAGGCTCGATTTCCCTGCACCGAGATCGCCTTCGAGGTGGACGTGCATGTGCGGTTCGCCAGGAAGCGCCGCGGCCAGCGCCTCGCCGAGCGCGTCGGTCGCATCGGGCGTCGGCAGTCGCACGTCGTGGATCGGCGCGCCGGTCATCGCGACGCGTCGGGATCGCCGCGCAGCAGCGGCAGCAGGTCGCTGGGCAAGAGGCCTCGCCGGCCGCCGAGCGCCGCCAGGTCGCCGGCGACCGCATGCAGCAGGGCGCCTCGCCAGGCCGCCTCGAAGGGGGCCAACCCCTGCGCGAGCAGGGCCGCCACGACGCCGGTCAGCACGTCGCCCATGCCGCCCACCGCCATGCCCGGATTGCCGGCGCCGATCACGACCGGGCGCTCGCCCGGCGCCCCGACCAGCGTACCTGCGCCCTTGAGCACGACTGCGCAGCCGAAGCGCGCGACCAGCGCGTCGAGCGCGCCGAACCTGTCGCTCTGCACTTCGCCGGCCGACGCGCCGAGCAGCCGCGCGGCCTCTCCCGGATGCGGCGTGAGCACGGCGTTTGCCAGGCGACGCGGCGCCTGCGCCAGCAGGTTGAGCGCATCGGCATCGAGCACGCGCGGCCGAGGATCGTCGACCAGCGCGGCGAACAGCGCGCGCCCCCAGTCGCCCTGCCCCAGCCCGGGGCCGAGCGCGATGACGGTCGCCCGGCGGGACAGCGGCGCGGGCAGCTCGCCCGCGGCGCTCGCGTGGACCATGCATTCGGGCCAGGAGGAGAGAAAGGCAGCGACGTGCTCGGCGCGGGTAAGCGCGCTGACCAGGCCTGCACCGCCGCGCAGCGCGGCCGCCACGCACAGCAGCAGCGCGCCGCCGGCGCCGAGATCGCCGCCCACCGCCAGTACGTGCCCGTGGTCGCCCTTGTGTGCGTCGGGTCGGCGCCGGGGCAGACCCGACAGCGCCGCGGCGTCGACCCGCCATGCGGCGGGCTCGCAGCCGCTGAACGCCGAACCGGGCACCTCCAGCGAGGCCAGCTCGATCCGGCCGACCTTGTCGAGCGCGGGGCCGGTGGCCAGGCCGCGCTTGCGGGCGATGAAACTCAAGGTCAGGTCCGCGCGGATCGCCGCGCCGTGCACGCAGCCGCGCTCGGCATCCACGCCGCTGGGCACATCGAGGGCGAGGCGGGGAACGCGCAGCGCATCGGCCGCCGCGATCAGCGCCGCTGCAAGACCTTCCGGCGCGCGGTCCAGGCCGATGCCGAACAGCGCATCCACCAGCAGGTCGGCATCGGGCAGTGTGCCGCCGGCGAAGCTCTCGACACCTCCGCCCGCCGCCTCCCACTCCGCGCGCGCGCGCCTGGCATCCTCGGTGCGCGGCGGCGTAGGCAGCGTCACCACCCGCGGCAGCAAGCCGGCGGCGCGCGCCAGTCGCGCCAGCACGTAGCCGTCGCCGCCGTTGTTGCCCGGCCCGCACAGCACCAGCAGCTTCCGCGCGTCCGGCCAGCGCGCGCGCAGGGTTTCCAGTGCCGCTGCCGCCGCCCGCGTCATCAGCGCATAGCCCCCGATGCCGCCGGCGATCGCCGCGGCATCGATGGCGCGGACGTCGAGCGTGGCAAACAGCGGAAGGGCGTCCTGCATGGGCCCGATTCTATACTTCGAGGCTTGCGCGACTCAGGCCCGCCAATGTCCGATCCCGATGCCCTCCGCGCGCTGGTCGAGCGCATCCGCGGCTGGGGCACCGAGCTCGGCTTCCAGGCCGTCGGCATCGCCGATACCGAGGTCGCGACGGATGCGGCGCATTTGGCGCGCTGGCTCGACGAGGGCCTGCACGGCGAAATGGGCTACATGGCCCGCCACGCCGGGCTGCGCAGCGATCCGGGTCTGCTGGTGCCGGGCACGCTGCGCGTGATTTCGGCGCGGATGGACTACTGGACCGAGGCGGAAGACGCCTGGTCGACGCTCGACGACGGGCATCGCGCCTACATCTCGCGCTATGCGCTGGGCCGCGACTACCACAAGCTGCTGCGCCGCCGCCTGCAGCAGCTGGCCGATCGCATCGTCGACGCGGTGGGTCCGTTCGGCTATCGCGTGTTCACCGACTCCGCGCCGGTGCTCGAAAAGGCGCTGGCGCGCAAGGCCGGCCTCGGCTGGATCGGCAAGCACACCAACCTGATCGACCGCCGCAGCGGCTCGTGGTTCTTCCTCGGCGAGCTGTACACCGACCTGCCGCTGCCGGTCGACGGCGAAGCCACCGACCACTGCGGCACCTGCACGCGCTGCCTGCCGGCCTGCCCGACCGGCGCCATCGTGGCACCGTGGCGGCTCGACGCCCGGCGCTGCATCTCCTACCTGACCATCGAACTGCACGGTCCGATCCCCGAGGACCTGCGCCCGCTGCTGGGCAACCGGATCTACGGCTGCGACGACTGCCAGCTGGTCTGTCCCTGGAACAAGTTCGCCCGGCTGTCGGCAGAGCCGGACTTCCGTGCTCGCCACGGGCTCGACCGCGCAAGCCTGGTCGAGCTCTTCGCCTGGGACGAGGCGACGTTCCTGCAGCGGACCGAAGGCTCGGCGATCCGCCGGATCGGCTGGGAGCGCTGGCTGCGCAACATCGCCGTCGCGCTGGGCAATGCACCACGCGAAGCAGCCACAGTCGCTGCGCTTCGCGCGCGCGCCTCGCACCCTTCCGGGCTGGTTCGCGAGCATGTCGCCTGGGCGCTGGCGCGCCAGCAGGCAGCCGCCGGGGAGTGATCGCCGGCGCGAGGCTCAGCGCCGCGCGTGCAGTTCGCCGAGCAGGACGCGCGTCACCGGATCCGCCGTCGTCGTCACGTGCTCGGGACTGGCTATCGCAGGCAGCAGCTCGTTGGCGATGCGCTTGCCCAGTTCGACGCCCCACTGGTCGAAGGCATTGATGCCCCAGACCACCGACTGCAGGTACACCGAGTGTTCGTACATCGCCAGCAGCGCGCCCAGCGCCTCGGGCGTGAGTGCATCGAGCAGGAACAGCGTATTCGGCCGGCTGCCCGGATAGCGACGCTGCGGATCGGCGTGATCGGCACCGTTGGCGAAGGCCTCCGACTGCGCCAGGAGATTCGCCAGCAGCGCGCGATGCGATTCGGCGTAGGCATGATCGGGCCGGACCACGCCGATGAAGTCGGCCGGCACGCTGTCGGTGCCCTGGTGCAGCGCCTGGAAGAAGCTGTGCTGGCTGTCGGTGCCGGGCGCACCCCAGAGCACGGGCACGGTGGCGGCTTCGACCGGACTGCCGTCGTGGCGCACCGATTTGCCGAGGCTCTCCATCACCAGCTGCTGCAGGTAGGCCGGCAGGCGCGCGAGGCGATCGTCGTAGGGGAGCACGGCATGGGTATCGAGACCGAGCGCGTTGCGGTTCCACACCGCGGTCAACGCATGCCAGGCAGCGAGATTGGACGCCGGGGGGCTCGAGATGACGTGCGCGTCCATCTGCGCGGCGCCGTCGAGCAGGCGCCGCCACGGCTCGTGACCCAGGGCCAGGCGCGCCGCGAAGCCCACCGCCGACCACAGTGAGTAGCGACCGCCGACCCAGTCCCACATCGGCAGCACGTGTTCGACCGGCACGCCGAAGGCGGCGGCGCGCTGCGGGAATGCGCTCACCGCGTACAGCCGACGATCCTGGCCGAGCCAGTCGCGCAGCAGCGCGCCGTTGAGCAGGGTCTCCTGGGTGGTGAAGGTCTTCGAGACCAGCACGACGGCCGTCCGACCCGGATCGAGCTGGCGCAGAAGCTGCTGCGCCGCATGACCGTCGACGTTGCTCAGGAAGTGCACGCGGAAGCGGCCGCCCGCATGCTCGCGCAGCGCCTCGGCGACGAAGCGCGGGCCGAGGTCGGATCCGCCGATCCCGACGTTGACGACGTCGCTGACCGGCCCCGCCGACAGTCCCGCGGCGAGGCTCTCGCACTGCGCCTGGACTTCGCGCGCCATGCGATGGGCTTCCGCCGGGCGCGGCCCGCGGCCGAGGTCGGAGCGCAGCGCGGTGTGCAGGGCCGAACGGCCTTCGCTGCGGTTGACTTCCGCCCCGTCGAACAGCGCGCGCAGAGCGCCCGGAAAATCAGCCGCAGTCGCCAGCCCCAGCAGCGCGTCCCACGCCGCGCGGTCGATCCGCTGGCGGGCGAAGCTCGCGTAGATCGGGCCGACCCGCAGGCCGAGCCGTTCGGCGCGACCCGCATCGGAGGTGATCAGCTCGGGCAGGGGAAGGTCGACGAGGCGGCCGGCGTGGGCGGCCAGAACGTCGAGCCAGGGGGCGATGCGCATCAGGCGTTCTCCGAACCGGACGGCCCCTGCGGCCACTCTGCAAGACTGTTGCTCATCCGCAACACAGAGGGCGCCGGGCAAAAAAAACCCCCGCCGTTGCCGACGGGGGAATAAGCGGAGTGACGATACCAAACAATGCGCCCTGCTGTGGCCGGGAGCGCGCCGAGCGCGACAGGTCCGACCACGTGGCCAGAATACGACAGTCGATGGGAAAACGCAACACCCCCGTCAGACAGCCGCATCGGGGGCCCAATCGCGCAGGGCGAGGTTGTCGATCAGCCGGGTTCGCCCGAGTCGAGCAGCGACCAGCGCGACCAATCTCGGGCGGTCGGCCGTCGACACCGGCCCCCACAGGCTTTCGGCCAGACGATCCTCGCGCCGCAGCACGGCATAGTCGGGCTCGAAGCCCGATTCGCGCAGGCCGCCCATCGCTGCAGCCTCGACCGCCTGCGCGGCGGTACCGGCGAGCGCCGCATCCAGCATCTCGCCGAGGCAGCGGTAGATCGCAGCGGCGCGCATGCGTTCGACCGGATCCAGGTACTGGTTGCGCGAACTCATCGCCAGCCCGTCGGGCTCGCGCCGGGTCGGCCCCGGGACGATCTCGATCGGGAAGGCCAGGTCCTCGACCAGGTGGCGGATGAGCTGCAACTGCTGCAGATCCTTGCGACCGAACACGGCGACGTCGGGCTGCACCATGTTCAGCAGCCGCGCGACCACGGTGGCGACGCCGGCGAAATGCCCGGGCCGGTGGGCGCCGCACAGCACGTCGGAGAGCCCGGGTACCTCGACGCGAACGGCCTGGTCGATGCCGCGCGGGTAGACCACTTCGACGCCGGGGCGGAACAGCAGGTCGCAGCCGGCGGCGCGCAGGCCCTGCTCGTCCTTCGCCGGCGTGCGCGGGTAGCTGCCGAAATCCTCGTGCGGCCCGAATTGGGTCGGGTTGACGAACACGGTCGCCACGACGCGCCGCGCATGGCGGCGCGCAAGCTCGACGAGGCCGAAATGACCGGCATGCAGGTTGCCCATGGTCGGCACGACCGCGACCCGCTCGCCGGCCTCGCGCCAGCCGCGGACCTGGCCGCGCAGCTCCGCAAGGTCGCTGACGATCCGCATTCAGTCGAATCCGTGCTCGGGCCCGGGGAAAGCACCGCTGCGAACCGCCTGCACGTAGGATTCGAACGCCGCGGACACGCTGCCGCCGTCGCGCAGGAAGTCGCGGACGAACCGCGGCCGCCGCCCGGGCGTCACGCCGAGCAGGTCGTGCATCACCAGCACCTGGCCATCGCAATGCGCGCCCGCACCGATGCCGATCACCGGGATCGCCAGCTCGTCGCGTACCTCCGCGGCGAGGGACCGCGGCACGCACTCCAGCACGAGCAGGGCTGCACCCGCGGCCGCAGCGGCGCGTGCGTCTTCGCGAAGCCGCGTCGCCGCCTCGCCGTCGCGGCCCTGCACGCGAAAGCCGCCCAGCTTGTGCACCGACTGCGGCGTCAGTCCCAGATGGGCGCACACCGGGATCTCGCGCGCAGTGAGGAAGTCGATGGCGTCGAGCACCGGGCCGGCGCCTTCGAGCTTGACCATCGCCGCACCACCCTCGCCCATCAGGCGCGCGGCGCTGTCGAGCGCGCGCGTCGGCGTGGCGTAGCTCTGGAACGGCATGTCGGCCAGCAGCAGCGCGCGCGTCAGCCCGCGCGACACCGCCACGCAGTGATAGACCATGTCGTCGACGGTGACCGGCAGGGTGTTCGAGCGGCCCTGCACCACCATGCCCAGCGAGTCGCCGACCAGCACCACATCCACGCCCACGGCGTCCATGCACGCCGCGAAGCTGGCGTCGTAGGCCGTGAGCATCGCGATCTTCAGGCCTTCGGACTTCATCCGCCGAAGGCCGGGAACCGTCACGGGAACGCGCGGGAAATCGGCGGTGTACATGGCGGCCGGTGAGGGGTCGGGCCCGCTAGCCTAGCCGCTCGACGCCGCTGCGATCCACCCCGGCCAGCAGATCGACGACCCGACCGCGACCGGGCAGCACCAGGTCGGGCGCGATCTCGGCGAGCGGCACCAGCACGAAGGCGCGCTCGTGCGCGCGCGGATGCGGCACGGCGAGACCGGGCTCCTCGATGATCAGGTCGCCGAAGGCGAGCAGGTCGAGATCGAGGCGCCGCGGTCCCCAGCGCAGGTCGCGGATCCGTCCGGCCGCACGCTCGATCCCGAGCAGCCTGTCGAGCAACGCGCGCGGGGCGAGCGAGCAGTCGAACCGCGCCACCGCGTTCACGAAGGCCGGCTGCGGCAGCGGCCCCCAGGGCGGCGTGCGGTAGAAGCCCGAGGCGACCAGGCCGCCTACGCCCGGCGTCGCGGCGAGCGCATCGAGGGCGCCGCGCAGCTGCCCGGCCGGGTCGCCGAGATTGGCGCCCAATCCGACGACGGCCTGCACGGGGTCAGCCAATCCGCCGATCCCCGATCAGTCCGCCGCCGTCGGCCCGGGACGTCGCCGCCGCCGCCGCTTGCCCGGGGACGGCTCCGGGGCTTCGGCGGCGAGGCGCGTGTCGAGGCCCTGCGGATCGAGGCCCTGCGCCTCGCGCCAGAACGCGGCCTCGGCCGCGAGTTCGGGAACCACCGACGCCCGCAGCTCGAGAAAGTCGTAGGCAGCCCGGAAGCGCGGGTGGGCGAGCAGGCGGAGAACGCGCTTGCGCTGTCGCGTACCCAGTCGCGACTGCATCCACCACAGTTCCTGCAGCGGTACGCCGAAGCGACGCGGGATGGCGATGCGCTCGACCTGGTGGAGCAGGATGCGGTCGGCGGCGCGCTGCTCGGCGACCGCCAGGTCGAATCCGTCCGACAGCATCCGCTGCAGATGCTGCGCGTAGGCCGGCCAGAGCAACGCAGCGAACAGGAAGGCCGGCGTCACCGGCTTGTCCTCGCGCACCCGCTGGTCGGTGTTGCGCAGCGCCTGCAGGATCAGTGCGCGGCAGCCGCCGCGGGTGTCGGTGGCGAGCGCCTTGGCGGCGTCGGGCAACAGGACGTCGAGCAGTCCGTGCCGTTCGAGACCGAGGAAGCTCGCCTCGGCATGGCCGCACAGGAACATCTTCTGCGATTCGTCGAACAAGCGCGCGCTGGACGCCTCGCGCAGCAGCGCCGCGAGCTGCGGGATCGGCGCGGCCGTGGCGGGCTCGATGTCGAAGTCGAGCTTGGCGGCCAGGCGGATCGCGCGCAGCATTCGCACCGGATCTTCGCGATAGCGTGTCTCCGGGTCGCCGATCAGGCGCAGCAGGCGGCGCTGCACGTCCTCGAAACCGCCGACGTAGTCGCGCAGCGAGAAGTCCTCGATCGCGTAGAACAGCGCGTTGGCGGTGAAGTCGCGGCGAATCGCATCGTCCTCGATGCTGCCGTAGACGTTGTCGCGCAGCAGACGCCCGCCGTCCTCGGTCTCGCGATCGCCGCTGCCGTCGTCCTCGGCGGAGCGGAACGTCGCGACCTCGATGATCTCGCGACCGTAGACGACGTGTGCCAACCTGAAACGGCGACCGATCAGCCGGCAGTTGCGGAACAACTGGCGCACCTGCTCGGGCGTGGCGTCGGTGGCGACGTCGAAGTCCTTCGGCGCTCCGCCGATCAGCAGGTCGCGTACGGCCCCGCCGACGAGGTAGCCGCCGTAGCCGGCCTCGCGCAGCCGGTAGAGCACTCGCAGCGCGTTGGGGCTGATCTGCTTGCGGGAGATGCCGTGCTGGTCGCGCGGCACGATGCGCGGCACGAGGCCGCTGGCGGACGGAGATGGCTGCACCGGTCGGGAAACTCGCTTTGGCCTTCGCTGCGCGCCAGGTGAAGGACTCGGCGGCGTCGGCGGGCGTCGTCGTCGGCGTTCGCCGACGCGGATGCGTTGCGCAGGCAACGCGGCTTGGCTATGCTAGCGGTTCTACCGCGCGTAGATCAACGCGCTCCCTTCGTCTAGTGGTCCAGGACACCGCCCTCTCAAGGCGGGAACACGAGTTCGAACCTCGTAGGGAGCGCCA
>VFQU01000918.1_pt1 | contig 20339 bp, 20 predicted proteins | sample 3512311 | NCBI WGS metagenome assembly VFQU01 (sample SAMN10412377, study PRJNA504923) | tailings metagenome | isolation source: Relicate 3 Philex TSF3 active mining site | place: Philippines: Tuba, Benguet | collected 2017-08-29
GCAGCGCGAAATCGACCAGTCGCTCGACGAGACTCAGGATGAACTCGTCGTCGTCGGCTTCGGCGGAACGGATCAGAAGCTCGGTGTCACCGGCCTGGATGTGCATTGGTTCGCGTGCAAGCGTGCAGTGGAGGAAGCACTGTTTTACCCCGTCCGCGCGGACGGGGGAAGGGCGGGCCGGCGGCTGCCGGCCCGCCCCAAGCCTCAGGCGATGGCGAACAGCGTTTCGTCGAGCGCCATCAGGCTGTCGCTGCCCGCGCGAAGGGTCGCCGCGTGGCTGATCGTGCGCGGCAGCAGACGCTTGAAGAAGAAGCGCGCCGTCTCGCGCTTGGCAACGCGGAAGTCGTCAGCGTGGCCGCCGGCATCGGCGGCGGCGACCGCGCGTGCGGACCAGTAGGCCAGGGTGACGTAGCCGGAATAGAACAGGTAGTCGACCGCGGCCGCTCCCAGCTCCTCGGGATTCTTCTGCACGCGCTGGGCGATTTCCAGGGTCAGCTGCTGCCAGTCCTGCGCGGACTGCGCCAGCGGCGCGATGAACTCGGCCATCTCCGGCTTGCCGGTATTGGCGCTGCAGAAGTCGACGATCATGCCGAGGAACAGTTTGAAGCCGGCGCCCTGCTGTTGGATCACCTTGCGGCCCAGCAGGTCGAGCGCCTGGATCTGCGTCGTGCCCTCATAGATGGTGGTGATGCGCGCGTCGCGGGCCAGCTGCTCCATGCCCCACTCGCGCACGTAGCCGTGGCCACCGAAGCACTGCAGAGCGTGGTAAGTGCACTCCACCGAAGCCTCTGTCAGCACGCCCTTGACGATCGGGGTGAGGAAGCTGAGCAGGGCATCGGCTTCGGCGCGCGCCTCCGGCGTCTGTGCTTTGTCGACCAGGTCGACGAGGCTGGCCGCGTGCAGGGCCAGCGCCCGGCCGCTCTCGGCGAAGGCCTTGCAGGTCAGCAGCATGCGGCGGATGTCCGGGTGCACGATCAGCGGATCGGCCGGCTTGTCCGGGCGCTTCGGGCCCGACAGAGAGCGCATCTGCAGGCGGTCGCGCGAGTAGGCCAGTGCGTTCTGGTAAGCGCGGTCGATCAGCCCAAGACCTTGGATGCCGACCGCCAGACGCGCCGAGTTCATCATGGTGAACATGGCATTCAAGCCCTTGTTGGGCTGGCCGATCAGCCAGCCTTGGGCGCCGTCGAAGTTCATCACGCAGGTGGCCGAGCCGTGGATGCCCATCTTGTGCTCGATGCTGCCGCAGCGCACCGGGTTGCGCTCGCCGACGCTGCCGTCGCGCGCCACCTTGAGCTTGGGCACGATGAACAGCGAGATGCCCTTGGTGCCGGCCGGCGCGTCCGGCAGGCGCGCCAGCACCAGATGCACGATGTTGTCGGTCAGGTCGTGCTCGCCGCCGGTGATGAAGATCTTGGTGCCGGTGACGGCATAGCTGCCGTCGGCCTGGGGTTCGGCGCGGGTCTTCAGCAGAGCCAAGTCGGAGCCGCAGTGCGGCTCGGTCAGGCACATGGTGCCGGTCCAGCGGCCCTCGACGATAGGCTTCAGGAACACCTCCTGTTGCCAGGCTTCGCCGTGGTGCTTGAGCGCTTCGGTGGCGCCGTGCGAAAGCAGCGGGTAGTTGCCCCAGCTCAGGTTGGCGGCGTCCAGCATTTCCTTGAAGGCCGCGCCGACCAGCTCAGGCAGACCCTGGCCGCCGAACTCCTCGGGCGCGGTCAGGCCGCTCCAGCCGCCTTCGACGAACTGGGCGTAGGCCTCGCGAAAACCTTTCGGCGTGCGCACCGCACCGCTGTCCTTGTCGTGCGTGCAGCCCTCGGCGTCGGCGCTCATGTTGAGCGGCGCCAGCACCTGCTCGGCGAACCGTGCCGCTTCGTCGAGCACCGCGTCGACCAGCTCGCGGTTGAAGTTCTCGCCGCCGGGCAGCTTGGCCGCGTGGGCCTCGAGGCCGACCAGGTCATGCAGGGCGAAGCGCAGGTCGCGGACGGGAGCGCGGTAGCTGTTCATGGAGGAGTCTCGCAGTGAGGTGGTGGGTCAGCGCAGCACGCCTTCGAGCCCCGGCATCGGGGTCAGCGCGCTGTCGAATTCGAAGCGATCGCGGCGATTGCCGGGCTCGCTGGTGGTGAGATGGCCCTCGAGCCGGTAGCCGACGCCACGGCGGTTGTCGAGCGCGTTGCGCACGGCTTCGGCGGCGCTTCCGGCGGCCTGCAGTTCGATCCTGACGATCTCGGCGCTGTTGGCGGGGATGGTGTCGGCGATCGCCTGGTCGATGCGTGCAGCGGCGTCACCGCCCACGAGGAGCTCGGCCTCGATGCGATCGAAGCGCATCGCCACGGTGCTGAAGTTCTGCACGCGCAGCTGCAGCTCCCAGCGCCCGTCCGCCAGCACGCGCAGCTCCTGCACGCTCGCGCTGGGCGGAAAGATGCGCTTCTTCGGTCCGCTGCTGGCGCAGGCACCGATCAGCCCGACCAGCAGAGCCATAAGCATCCATCGAGCGGCAAGGGCGAAGGCGTCGCGAGGGGAGGGCAGCATGTCCGTGCTCCAGCGTACGGTAGGGGAGGATAGCAGCCCGGATCGCAGCGACTGCGTCAAGCCGCAGGTAGGGGCAGTGAGCGAATGCCAGCGGCCCTATCCGAGCCGGTCCAGCTGCCAGTGGTCGCCGCGCACGCGCAGCACGCTGCCCTGCTCGTACCAGTCGCCCAGCACATAGCGGCGCGCGCCACCGGGCAGTTCGTGGACGGCGGGGCGATGGGTGTGTCCGTGGATCATGCGCCGCACGCCGTAGAGGGTCAGCATCTCCGCGACAGCGCCGGGCTGGGCGTCGGTGGTGTCGGACTCAAGCGAAGCCTGGTAGCGCTGGCTCTCCCCGCGGGCCTGCGCGGCGAAGGCCTCGCGCTCTGCGCGCGGGCGGGCAAGGAAAGCGGCCTTCCATTCCGGCTTCCGGCATTCGGCGCGGAAGCGCTGGTAGCCGAGGTCGGCCGTGCACAGCAGGTCGCCGTGCAGCAGCAGGGTGGGCTCGCCATCGAGCGCCACCACGCAGGGGTCGGGCAGGAGCTGCAGGCTCGCGCTGCGGGCATAGGCCGTGCCCAGCAGGAAATCGCGATTGCCGCGCATGAAGGCGAGGCGCGTGCCGGCGCGGGCGCAGGCCGAGAGCGCCCGCGCCACCTCGATGCCCAACTCGCCGGGCGCGTCGTCGCCGATCCAGGCTTCGAACAGGTCGCCCAGGACGTACAGCGCATCCGCCTGCTGGGCCTCGTCCCGGAGAAAGCGAAGGAACAGCTCGGTGATCTCGGGACGCGTCGCGTCCAGGTGCAGGTCGGAGATGAAGAGATGGCTCACGCCGGCCTCGGTCAGCGGTGACTCACGGAGTGGACGGGCCCGGCGCGATGCCGGGCCCGCGGTGCTTCAGCCGGCGGCGGGTGCCTCGGCGACGATCTCGGCGCTCTCGATCAGCACCGGCTCCAGCGGCACGTCGCGCGGCAGCGGGCCCTGGCCGCCGGTGGGGATGGCGATGATCTTGTCGACCACCTCCATGCCCTCGACGACCTTGCCGAACACCGCGTAACCCCACAGGCCATCCTGCTCGGAGACGAAGTCCAGGCGCTGGTTGTCGACCACGTTGATGAAGAACTGTGCGGTGGCGGAGTGCGGATCGTTGGTGCGCGCCATCGCGACCGTGCCGCGCAGGTTGGACAGGCCGTTGTTGGCCTCGTTCGGAATCGCCGCGCGGGTCGGCTTCAGCTGCAGGTCGGCGGTGAAGCCGCCGCCCTGGGCCATGAAGCCCGGAATGACGCGGTGGAAGACGGTGCCAGCGTAGAAGCCGTCACGCACGTACTGCAGAAAGTTCTCGGACGACTTCGGCGCCTTGACCGGGTCGAGCTCGATGACGATGCGGCCGAGGTTGGTGGTGAGCGCGACGCGCGGCGCGGGCGCGGCCGGCTGCTCGCTGGCGGGCGCGGGGGCCGGCGCGGCGGGGGCGCTGGGAGCGGTGTCCTGCGCGAAGCTGGCGAAGGGCAGGAAGGCGAGCGTCAGGGCAAGGCTGCGAAGCATGTCGGCTCCTCGTAGGGCGAAGGAAATCGGATGAGGGTAACGAGCGCGGCCTTCCGCGGCCGGCGCCGGCCGTGAGGCCGGGCCCGGCATTGTAGGCAGCAAGCGGGTCGCGCCGCGCGCCGCTGGACCCGCATCCGCGGCCGGAGGTTCCCGATCGCGCTGCTACAATCCGCGCCCGTTTTCGCCGCCCGGCCCTGCCATGACCTGTCGCACCCGTTTCGCTCCCAGTCCCACCGGCTATCTGCACATCGGCGGCGCGCGTACCGCGCTGTACTGCTGGCTGGAAGCGCGACGTCGCGGCGGGCAGTTCGTGCTGCGCATCGAGGACACCGACCGCGAGCGCAGCACCCAGGAGGCCGTGGACGCCATTCTCGACGGCATGCGCTGGCTGGGCCTGGACGCTGACGAAGGTCCGATCTTCCAGACCCATCGGCTCGAGCGCTACCGCCAGGTCGCCTCCGAGCTGGTGCAGGCCGGCAAGGCCTACTACGCGTACGAAACCCGTGAAGAGATCGACGCGATGCGCGCCGCCGCCACCGAGCGCGGCGAGAAGCCGCGCTACGACGGCCGTTCGCGCGAGCTCAATCTGCCGCGCCGCGACGACCCTAACCGGGTCATCCGCCTGAAGAATCCGCTCAGCGGCAGCGTGGTGTTCGACGACCGCGTCAAGGGCCGCATCGAGTGGTCCAACACCGAGCTTGACGATCTCGTGCTGATTCGCTCGGACGACTACCCGACCTACAACTTCGCCGTGGTCATCGACGACCTCGACATGGGCATCACCGATGTCATCCGCGGCGACGACCACGTCAACAACACGCCGCGCCAGATCAACCTCTACGAGGCGCTGGGCGCGGCGGTGCCGCGCTTCTCGCACCTGCCGATGATCCTCGGCGCCGACGGCGCCAAGCTCAGCAAGCGCCACGGCGCGGTCAGCGTGATGCAGTACCGCGACGACGGCTATCTGCCGCACGCGCTGCTGAACTACATCGTGCGTCTGGGCTGGAGCCACGGCGACCAGGAGATCTTCTCGATCGAGGAGATGATCCGGCTGTTCCGGATCGACGACGTCAACCGCGCCGCCTCGCGCTTCGACTTCGACAAGCTGGCCTGGCTGAACCAGCATTACCTCAAGACTGACGATCCGGCCGAGGTCGCGAAGCATCTGCACTGGCACCTGGAGCAGGCCGGCTACGACCTCGCCTCGGGGCCGAACCCCGCCGATGTGGTGGTCGCCCTGCGCGATCGCGTCAAGACGCTGAAGGAAATGGCCGAGCGCGCCGCGCTTTGGTATGGCCCGATCCAGGCCTGGGACGAGGCCGCGGTCGAGAAGCATCTGAAGCCAGCGGCAGCGGTGCTGCGCGAGGCCCACGCGCGCTTCGCCGCCCTGCCGGAGTGGAGCCCGGCCGCCGTGCACGGCGCGCTGGAGGCCACCGCCGCCGCCTTGGCGTTGGGCATGGGCAAGGTCGCCCAGCCGCTGCGCGTCGCCACCACCGGCGGCACGGTCTCGCCGTCGATCGAGCACACCGTCTACCTGGCCGGTCGCGCCGGCGCCCTGAAGCGCCTAGAGAACGCGCTCGCGCGCATCGGTTGAGCCCGTCGCCGCCCGGCTGCAGCGGGCCGGAGGCGTCGGAGGGCGGTGCTATGATCCCAGCCCATGTCGCACTCGCACGCGCCCGGCCATCAGGCCTGCAGCCACCCCGAAAGCCATGTCCACGACGCCGCCGCCTACCTCGCGGAGGTGGCGGCGGTCTGCCGTGAGCGCGGCCTGCGCCTGACCCACCTGCGCGAGCAGGTTCTGCGCCTGATCGCCGAGGCGGACAAGCCGGTCAAGGCCTACGCTCTGCTCGAACAGATGCGCGACGAGCGCGGACCGGTGGCGCCACCTACGGTCTACCGTGCGCTCGATTTCCTGCTCGAGAACGGTTTCATCCACAAGCTGGAGTCGATCAACGCCTTCGTCGGCTGCCACCATCCGCGCCAGCAGCACTCGGTGCCCTTCCTGATCTGCAAACGCTGCCTGGCCACCGTGGAACTGGAAGACGAGGCGGTGACCCGCCTGCTGCTGCAGCAGGCGCGCGCACTCGGCTTCGAGCCGCACGCGCAGACCCTCGAAGTGCACGGCCTGTGCGCCGACTGCGGGGCGGCGAATGCGGCGCGCTGAGGGCGGGAGCTGGCCCCGGCGTTCCCACGCTGGAGTGCCGCGGTGGTGGGCCGCTCTGCTGCTCGCGCTGAGCGCGGGCCTGGTCCAGGCCGTTGAAGCTCCGCAGGAGCGGCCCACGCCGCCGCTCGAACTGGGGCCGTGGCCGGATCCGGTGGCCACCGATCCGCCGGAGGGCGGCGAGACTCTGCCGATGCCATCGCTGGAGCAGGATGCGCGGGCGCGGACCGAAGCCCTGCCGGAACCCTCGACGCCTGCGCCGCCCATCGACACCCCGGTCGCGGAGACGAGCGCGTCCGGGGCGGCGGCCACGCCCGGACATCCGGAGTTCGTCGGCCCGCCTGCGCCATCGCTGGCGGACGAGATCCCAGTCGGCATTGATGCCTCGATGGGGCCGCCGCCTTCGCGAGCGGCCGACGCCGAGGCCGCCGGGCTCGACGAGGCGACCCGCCTGCGTCTGGCCTACGACTGGCCCGGTCAGCCGGATGCGGGGCCGCCCGCCGTCGAACCTGCCGGCGATCCGGACAGCCGTGACTTCGTCGGTCCGAGGCTCATTCGCAGCTTCAGCCTGCTGAGCGCGGAAGTCGCCCCCGGCACACGCACCCGCCTCTACTGGAACGCCAGCCAGACTTATGCCGGCGGCGACATGCGCACGCCGGTGGATGTGGTCCATGGTGATCGCGAGGGGCCGGTGCTCTGCCTCACCGCCGCGGTACATGGCGACGAGTTGAACGGCGTCGAGGTGGTGCGGAGGGTGATGTCGCAGGTCGCCCCCAGCCCGCTGGCCGGCACCGTGGTCGGCGTGCCGGTGGTCAACCTGTTTGGCTTCAGCCGCAATTCGCGCTACCTGCCGGACCGGCGCGACCTCAACCGGTTCTTCCCCGGCAGCCCGACCGGCAGCATCGCCTCGCGCATCGCCTACAGCTTCTTCGATCAGCTGGCACGCCACTGCGATGCCCTGGTCGACATGCACACCGGCAGCTTCGACCGCATCAACCTGCCGCAGGTGCGTGCCGACCTGCGCATCCCGCATGTGCTCGAGTTCACCCGCGGCTTCGGCGCCACGCCCGTGCTGCACAGCGGTGGTTCACGCGGCATGCTGCGGGTGGCCGCGACCCAAGCCGGCATCCCCGCCGTCACCTTCGAGGTCGGCGGTCCCGGCGAGTTGGAGCCGCGCGAGATCGACGACGGTGTGCAGGCGCTGCTGACCCTGCTGCACAAGCTCGGCATGGTGCGTGACAGCCCCGAATGGCTGGAGCCGCAGGCGATCTTCTACGAGTCGCGCTGGGTGCGCGCCAATCGCGGAGGCATGCTGATCAGCGACGTCGCGCTGGGGGATCGCGTGCAGCGCGGCCAGCGCATCGGCGTGATCGTCGATCCGCTGGAGAACGCCGAAACCGACATCGTCGCCAGCGTGTCCGGGCGAGTGATCGGCATGGCCCTGAACCAGGTGGTGCTGCCGGGCTACGCGATCTTCCACCTCGGTGAGGAGACCAGCGAGACGGGGGCGGTCAACCAGGCCGCGACCGGCCAGGCCGTGCTGCCCTACGAGGAAGACGCCGGACGTCCGCCGGCCAATGGCGAAGCGCCGGTGGATCCGCTGGAGGATGCGCCTCCGGACATCGAGCCCGAAGGCGCCGAAGAATCGCCCGCGGACGACGAGACGTCCGGCGAGGACGAGGCGGTCGACAACTACGAGTAGGCCGCCTCGCGCCGCATCAGCCCTCGCCGCGCGGCTCTTCGCCGGGGCGCGCGAACAGGTAGCCGCGGGCGCGGATGGTCTTGATCAGGCGCGGCTGGGTGGGGTCGTCGCCAATCCGCGCGCGCAGCTGCGAGACCAGCAGATCGATGCCGCGGTTCTGGCCGTCGTAGTCGATGCCGCGCAGCCCGCTGAACAGCTCCTGCCGCGACAGCACCACGCCGGCATTCTTGAGGAACAGCCGCAGCAGCCCGAACTGCGCCTCCGTCAGATCGATGGGCTCGCCGTGCACGCGCACTTCGTGCGCGCCCTCGTCCAGCGTGATGCCGCTGACGCTGAGCACCGCCGGCGCCGGTAGCGAGGCGGTGGGCGCGGCGCCGGACGGGGGGCTGCCGGCCGCCAGCTCCCGCCGCAGCAGGGCGCGCACCCGCGCCAGCAGCACCCGCGGTTCGACCGGCTTGCGCACGTAGTCGTCGGCGCCCAGCTCCAGGCCCAGCACCTGGTCGATGCTGTCCTCGCGTGCCGTCAGCATCAGGATGCGTCCGTGGTAGTGCGGCCGCACCTGCCGGCAGATGCCGAAGCCATCCTCGCCCGGCAGCATGAGGTCGAGGATCACCAGTGCGTAGGGCTCGCCGAGGATGCGCTGCACGGCGGCGCGTCCATTCGGCTCGAGGTCGACCCGATAGCCCTGCGCGCCGAGGTATTCCTGCAGCAGGCTGCCGAGTTCGGGGTCGTCCTCGACGACCAGCAGGCGTGGGGTGTCGGTGTCTGCCGATTCGCTCATCAACGGTTCCATTCGATGCCGATGTCGATGCTGGTGCGGTCAAGGGAGGTGTCGACGCCGCCGATCGCCGACAGCTGCCGCCGCAGGCGCAGCTGCAGGCTCCAGCGGGCGTCGAGGTGGTAGCGGTAGCGGGCCTCGAAGCTGCGATAGATCAACCGGTCCACCCCGACCGCCAACGGCGTGGGCACGTCGCCGATGTCCGATTCGAACTCGGGCAGGTAGGCAAAGGGCGGCTGACCCGCCCCCCCGTAGCGGTAGCGGCTGTCGTCGAGGAGGAAGGACCACTCCTGACGCGCGCTGCTGCGGCCGGCGTGCAGGGTCGCGCGCTCGAGATCGCGTGACTGCACGGGATTGCGTGCGGCCTCCTCGCGGTACTCGAGGTCCAGGGCCACCCACCATTGGACTTCACGGCCGAACAGCAGCTGGCTGCGCAGGCTGCCGGCCCAGTGATCGGCATTCAGACCCTCGAAGTCGGACCTGTCGTAGCGACGCCAGGCGCGTTCCAGGCCAAGACGCATCGACAGCGGATCATGGCTCAGACCCGCGGCCAGCTCGAGGCTGCCGTCGCTGAGCAGGGCGTCGCCGGCGCGGCGCAGATGACGCGCACCCGGCGCCAGCGACATGCCAAACAGGCCGCTGGGACGCCATTCGACGCCCGCGCGCAAGCGCAGATCCTGCAGGTCGAAGTCGCTCTCGCGCGCGTAGCGACGCAGGTTGAGATCGGCATCGAGGCGGCTGTTGAAGCGGCCGACGCCCACGCTGCGCAGGCGCATGCGGCCGCTGGCTTCCGCGTAGTCATCGGGACGTCCGCCGACCGTGCCGATCGTCGTGCTGGTGCCCTCGCGTCGAGCGTCGAAGTCGGCGAAGCTGGCGACGTTGTCGTCGTGCCCCAAGGTGGCGCGCAGGCCGAATCGCGCGGTCGAACGCGACGTCAACCGGTAGCGGGCTTCGTCACGCAGGGCCTGCAGGTTGGCGCGGACGTTGCGCGGGAGCTCCAGCGCGAGCAGCCCGTCGATCTCGTCGATGCTCTCCTGCATGCGGTGCAGCCGGTACAGGCTGAGCGCCCTTTCGGCGCGTGCCCGAAGGCGCTGTGGATGGGCGGCGATCAGTGCGTCGAGGTGCCGCAGGGCCGCCTGCTCGCCCTCGCTGGCACGCGCCTCCAGCGCCGCCGCGAGGCAGGCTTCGGGATCGTTGCAATCGGCGGCCGCGACAGACGCGACGTGGGCAAGCGACAGGAAACAGGCCGCCGCGAGCGCGGTCAGCAGCGGCGCAGGCTGCGGGGGGCGTGAGTGTGGGCTGCGGGCCGGGGGGCGCTCAGTTGCCAGCATCGGGCTTGGGCGGCGGCGGCAGTTCAATGCGGCCGCTGTCCCAGGCATTCAGATCGATGTCGCCGCGACCGGCGGTGCCGGAGGTGGCGTCGCCGCGGGCGGCAGCGTCGATCGGTTCGGGGGTGGGGGCGCGCTCGCGCTGGCCCAGGGCCAGCAGCGGGTCGCGCCCGGCGCGCCGCGGCGCGCGGTTCCAGATGCCCCAGTCCTCGGCGGCGGGCTTGGCAGCCACCGTTGCGACCGACGCGGCCTTGTCGGGCGCGGCGTCGCGGGCAAGGGCTGCGGGTTCTGCGGCCTGGGCGAGAGCCAGGGCCGGACAGCAGAGAGCAGCCAGCAGCGCGAGCGGAAGGGTCTTCATAGCGCGCGAGTGTAGCTGTTCATGGATGTGCAGGCGAGGGGGCCGCGCCGGCGGCACCCCAAGGCAGCTCAAGTTCGAAACGGGCGCCGCCGAGGCGAGCCACGCCGCAGGCGATGCGACCACCGTGCCGCTCGGCGATCCGGCGCACGATCGCAAGGCCGAGGCCGTAGCCGCCCGAGGCCTTGCTGCGGCTCTCGTCCAGCCGTGAGAACGGCTCGAAGATGCGCTCTCGCTGGCTCTCCGGAACGCCGGGGCCGTCGTCTTCGATGGCGATGGTCACGCCGCTCCCCGCCGCGCGCAGTTCGACCTCGACCCGGGTGCGCGCATGCCGAAGGGCGTTGCCCAGAAGGTTCTGCACCGCCCGTCGCAGCAGCGCGCGGTCGGCCGCAAGCGGACGCGTGGGCGCCTGCAGGTCGGCGGACAATTCGATGTCGCGCGCCAGCACGCGCTGGTCCTGCAGCAGCGCGTGCAGTTCCTGGGCGACGTCCATTGGCTGAGAGGCGAGCGCAATGCCCCCCTCGTCGAGTCGCGAATAGGTGATCGCTGCGTCGATCAGGCTTTCCAGCTCGTCAAGGTCGCGGCGGATGCCGGCGATACGCTCCTGCTGGGTGGCATCGGCCTGCAGCAGTTCCAGGCGCAGGCGCACCCGCGCGACCGGCGTGCGCAGGTCATGCGAAATCCCCTGCACCAGCTCCTGCTGCGAGCGGAGCAGGCTGCGGATGCGCCCGGCCATGCGGTGGGTGGTCTGGGCCAGACGGCCGATGGCATCGGAAGTGGCCGGGCCCAACTCGCCGAGTTCGAAGTCGGACGCGCCAAAGCGAGCCAGCGCACGGTCGATGTGCTGCAGGCGTCGCTCCAGCGTGCGGATCGCCCACAGCGCGACTCCCGAGAACGCCAGCGCGGCCGCCACGATCAGCATCAGCACGGTCGAGGCGGGCAGCGGCCCCAGGCTCGGCACCGGACCCACCGCCAGCACGTCGCCTCGCTGCCCGTAGGGCGCGAAGAAGCGCGTGCTGGGGCGGCCTCCGTCGCGCCATTCGATCTGCATCACCACTTCGCCGGCGGCGATGCGTTCGCGCTGGCGCGGGTCGAGTTCGGCTTCATTGAGCCCGAGATGGCGCAGCGGGTAGGGCAGGCGGTCGGCGATCCGCTGCAGGGCCTCGCGCTGTTCGCCCGCCGGGAGTCGGCCCAGTTCGTTGAGCAGCAGGAAGGTGGTGGCCCGCCACTGCTGCTCGGTCCAGTTCTGGAACAGCAGAACCAGCTGCTCGTTGTCACTGCCGGGCAGCGCAAGCCGGGCGCGGTACTGCTGTTCACCCATCCGTTCGACCACAAGCTCGCGCGGCGGCTGCGGCGTGGTCTCCACCCGCAGTTCGGAGGTCAGCAGGCGCGCCGCGATATCGATCCAGCGCTGCCGCTCCTCGCCCGTGTGGCGGGCGACGCCCTCCGCCATCAGCTGCATCGGCGCCGACAGCACCGCCTCGCGATAGCGCGCGGCGCGCTGCGTTTCCAGAAGGCTGAGCGTTGCCACCACGCCGCCGGCGATCAGCAGCATCGCCAGAATCAGGGCCACGTAGAGGCGGACGAAGAGGCTGGACACGAGGTCTTGGAACGGGGTTTCAGTGCAGTTCGGAAGGTCACGCACGCTAGCACGGGGTATCGAGGGTCGCGCGGCGCTGTACAAAGCCTCTACAAACTTCGCACAGAGCTCAGGCGGCCCCGACCTTGTCCTACGCAAGCCCCACAGTCAGGGGACTGACCCCGCATCACGCGCGTGGTCTTCTGACTACCCGACTGCCATGCATAGGCGCGTCCCAAGGAGCTCTGGTCATGTCGTTTTCCGCGCGGGCACTCGTCCCCTTCGCCGTGCTGGCGCTGACGATCGCGGCGCTGGCCAGCGCCATGCAGCCCGGGAGTGCCCAGATCCAGGCAGCTCCGGCCCGATCGGGCGAACTGAGCGCTCGCGGTCTCTGGGCGGATGCGCGCGGGAATACGCTGCTCGTCAGTGAACGACTGGCCGAGGAGGACGGCCGCCGCCCCCCCGAGGTCGAGCTCAGGTTCTTCGACGCGCAGGGACGCACGGCTTGGCTGTTGGGCCTGGGCCAAGGTGCGGTGACTGCGCTGGTCGACGACCGCGAGTTGCTTTACCTCGCGCTGGCCCGCGGCGGCGCAGTGGAAGGTGAGGAGATGCGTACCCAGCTGCTTGCGGTGGCGACGGACAGCGGACAGATCCGCTGGCGCCTGGAGATTGCGGGCGAGGTGACGGATCTGCTCGCGGACGGCGTCGGCGGGCTGCGCGCCCGCAGTCTGCGTCTTGGTCCCGCGGCGCAGGCGGATGAGTACCTGTTGAGCCTGCGCGAGGGCGCGCTGCTCTGGGAGGTGCCCCTGCGGGACTAGCGGCTTCGCGGCGTGCGAAGCCCGCACGGCGGTGCCAGCCCGCGAGCCCGATGGGTACGGCCTGTGCCATCCACTGAAGGAGGTGTCCGATGTTGATCGTCTGCTTCGCCTGTCTTCTGCTGGCAGGAGGGGCTTTCTGGCTGACCGGTGTGCACCCCGCGCGCAATGTGCTGCGCCTGCGTCGCACCCTGGTGTCCTTCTTTCTCCTGCTCGGGCTGCTGAGCCTTGCGCTCCAACTCGCATTGAACACCCCGGTCGATCCCCCGGCACTGTCTTCGGCGGCTGGTGTCGGCACCCGTCATCGGTGAGTCGCCCGTCACGCGAGTGCTGCTTGCGCGTCCTGCGCTTGGCTTGAGGGGACTCTGACGGGCCGGGCATTCCCGTGCGCCGGTTCAGCGCGCGAGTGAATCGGGCCAGCAACGACACGGGCCGGCGCAAGCGAATCCCGACTGCGTCCGGCTCGCAAGGTTTGAGCGAGCGCGGGGTGGAGCGGCTCAAACCTTCCTTGAGACGGGACACCTGCCCCTTACGCGTTTCTACGACCTTGGCTTTGCATCCCGCGATGTGCTGACGCATCGCGCCGCGTCTTCTCTGCTTGGGCAGACCTTCGCGCGCCACGGACGGCGCGCCCTTATCTGCGGCACGGCATTCCTCGCGACAGCGACCGGAAGCGCCAGTGCGCAGCGTGGCGGGCACGGCAGGCGCCCGCCACGCTGGCTCGGATCTAGCGGCTGGGGTCATCCGCCCTGTTTGGCGGATCGGAGGCTGGCCCGCTGTCCATTGGGCCAGGGCCAAGCCGTCAGAAGAAGACGCGCACGCCGAACTGGAGATTGCGGCCCGGCAGCGGCGCGTCCTCCTTGAGCGCCGAGGTGTGCATGCGCCCTTCGCGATCACCGAGGTTCTGGCCGCGCAGGAAGACTTCCCAGCCCAGGTTCTGGACATCCCAGTGATAGGCCACGCTGGCATTCAGCAGGCTGAAGCCAGCGGTGGGTTCCTCGAACTCGGCGACCGCGTTCTGGGTGGCGTAGCGCTGGGTGTCGACCGTGGCGCGCCAACCTTCGAGAGACCAATCCAGAGCGAGCCCGGTGCGATCGGGGGCGATGCGGGGCAGCGCGCCGCCCGAGTCGCGCGTGGCGTTCACCGCGTCACCGAAAAGCCGCAGTCGCCAAGCGCCGCTGGCATTGTCGATCAGGGCCCATTCCAACTCCCCTTCGATGCCGCGGAAGGTGGCGTCCGCCTGTGACCACTGCAGCACCGGGAGGTCGTCTTCGATCGCGCCGGTGTCCGCCTGGTAGATGAAGTCGTCGATGCGATTGCGGAACACGGACAGCTTGCCGCTGAGCGGGCCGGCGTGGAGGTGCAGCCCCAGCTCGAATTGACGGGCGGTCTCGCTGCCCAGCGTGGCATCGCCGAGCTCATAGGCGCTGGTTGCCAGATGCGGCCCATCCGAGAACAGCTCCTCGGCGTTCGGAGCGCGCTCTGCGCGATCGAAGCCAGCGCTGAAGTGCAAGGCTTCGTTGAGACGGAACAGGGCCCCAGCGGAAGCACTGAAGCCCGAGAAACTACGCCGCGCGTGGCCGTCGGCCTCGATCCTGACGCGGTCGGCACGCAGGCCCCATTCGAATTTCCAGCGTTCCAGGTCCTGCTCCTCGATCAGGAAGACGCCCATGTCGCGCGACAGCGAGGGCGGCACGAAGGCCTCTTCGCCCAGCGCGCTGAAATCGCGCCGAGAGGCCTGCACTCCGAGCGCGCCTCGCCAGCCGGCGATCGGCGCGTGAACGAGGTCGGCGCGCGCTTCCACGGCATCGTTGTCGAAGCGGGTACCGATCTCCTCGCCTTCGAGTTCGAAGTGCCGGTAGTTGTTGGCGCCGACCCGCAGGTTCACCGACTCGATACCGTCGATGGGGGCGATCAGACCGCCCTTCAGGTCCCAGCGCGTCTGGCCGAGGTCGATGCGAACGTCCTCTTCTTCCTCGCCTTCGGCCTTGTGGCTGCCGTGCGCGTGGTCAGCCTCGTCTTCGTGGGCGTGATGCGCATGGCCCGGGACGCCGTACAGGGACTCGAAGCGGCTCAGCGCGAGGCCGATGAACCCCCGCTCACCGATGTAGCTCGCGCCTGCCGCCCCGCCGCGGGTGTCGACAGCGCTGTTTGGCAGCAGGCCGAAGGGATTGTCCTCGTGTTCGTGCTCGTGGCCCTCATGTTCTTCGTGCTCGTGCTCGTCGTCGTGCTCGAGCTCTACGTAGCCCGGGATTTCATAGTCGGCAGTGTCGCGACGGAAACCGTCGAGATGCCAGGCGATCCGTCCCTTTGCGCCGTCGAGGCGGAGCATCCCGCTGCGCTCATCTGCGGCAGTGCCTGCCCGCAGCTCGGCGCGACCGCTCACTGCTGCCTCGGGTAGCACCGTGGGAACCCGTCCATCGACGACGTTCACTGCGCCACCAATGGCGCCCGGCCCGTACAGCAGCGTGGCCGGACCTTTCAGGACTTCGATCTGGTCGGCCAGGAACGGGTCGATGCTGACTGCATGGTCCACGCTGGTCGTCGAGGCATCGAGGCTGCCGATTCCTTCGTTCAGCACCTGCACGCGTGCGCCCTCCTGGCCGCGGATGATCGGACGTCCCACGCCGGTGCCGAAGAACGAGGTCTGCACTCCCAGCACGCCGGACAGCGTCTCGCCGAGGGTGCCGGCGCGACGGTCGTCCAAGGCCTCACCGGCGAGAATCTCGACGGGTTGCACGACGTTTTCAGAGTTCGAGCGCAGCGGGCTCGCCGTGACGATCAACTCGTCGAGCTGCTTGGCCCGCTCCTGGTCGTGGGGGGCACTTCCGGGGGTCTGCGCTAGCGCGAGTCCGGGCAGAAGGAGGGCGATGGCGAGGCTGAGCGGGTGACGCAGCATACGGACTCCGTAGTTATAACGTTGCACTTCTGGATCAAAAGAAAGGACGCCGCAGCGTCCTCGGGTCTGGATTTGAACGTTATACTATCACTCACGGTGCGCAGGAAAGTGTCCGCCGCCACCCGCCAATGGAGTGCTCATGCCGTCCCCCAGTGCCTGCCTAGAGTCACCGCTCGCTACGGGCGCGCGCGTGGCGACCCGTCGATCCGCTGATGACATCGGCGAGCGTGCGGATCGCGTGGGGGCCATCGCCTCGGCAGTCTGCGCCGTGCACTGCGCGTCCTGGCCCTTCCTGCTGGCGCTGCTGCCGGCGCTGGGCTCCAGCCTGCTGGCGTCGGAATGGCTGGAGCGCGGTTTCGTGGTGTTCGCGACCCTGCTTGCCATCGCCAGTCTCATGCATGGATTCCGGCGCCACCGGCGGCGCTCCGCCATGGCGCTCGCTGCGCTGGGCCTGGGTCTGATCTGGTTCGGCAGCTTCGGGCCCTGGCACCACGATCTGATACCCCATGCCGTCCTCATGACGCTGGGTGGGGTGCTCATCGCCGCCGCCCACGTGCGCAACCTGCAGATGCAGCGGGCCCTCCATGCGCACGATGGAGCCTGCAGCCACGACTGAACGGCAGGTGCCCACGGCGCCTGCCCAGTCCTCGCTGGCGGGCCGGGGTTCAGCGCGTTCGCGGGACCCAAGCCCAGAGCATGCGACACGCGATGGGCGCTTCGCCGGTTTCGTCGGTCACCTCCACGGGGACGAGCAGCTCGCCCTTTGGCATGGACGTGATTTGAGCGATCTGGGACGGTTCGAGCCGTGAGCTTGCGGTCAGAGCGCCCTGGGTGCGGCGCAGGAAGTCGACCTGCAGGCTCTTGATCAGCGGCAGCCGATCGTCCGGCAGGTGCCAGCCGAGGCAGAAGCCGCTGGCCGTTTCGGCGAGCAGGGCCATGGCGGCCGCGTGCACGCCGCCGATGTGGTTCTGGACGTGTCGACGGTTGGCAATGCGCAGGATCACGGCGTCGCCATCTACCCGCTTGAATTCGATACCGGCGGTTCCCACCAAGGGAACGGCGCGACCCAGGATGCGGTCGCGGAACCACGGGCGGACGAAGGCAGGCAGCCGATCGAGCTGGCGGATGCGTCGGGACAGGCGGCTTTCGGTCATGGTCAATCCAGTCGATGGGGCGCGGCGCGGCATGATGCCGACTTGGATGCTGCTGCAGCGAAGACGCGGGCGCGAGGGCCCTCGGTTTGCGCAGCCTCTCCGAGGTGGTAGGCTACGCGGCTTTCCGAAGCGACCCGCTTTACCACAGTTCCGAGGAGCACATCATGGGCAAGGGCGATACCCGCACCCGCAAGGGCAAGATCTACAACGGCAGCTACGGCAACGCCCGTCCGCACGGCAGCAAGGCGACGGCCAAGTCGGTCGTCCCGGCCGCGCCGGTGGCTCCGGCCAAGAAGGCCCCGGCCCGCAAGAAGGCCTGAGTCCGCGCAGCGGCTCATGGCCGCAGCTGGCGTTCCGAACACCCCGCCCTGTGCGGGGTGTTCGCGTTTGGGAGCCCGGATGGCCCTTGCGAAGCCACGCGCGCGCGCAACGCGCGGCCCTCAGGCCGCGGTCGCCGCCATGAAATCCTCGATCAGCGGGCAGAAGCGCTCGAAATCGACCAGGAAAGCGTCATGGCCCTGCGGCGAAGGCAGGCTGGCGAAGTGCACGTCGGCGCCGCCGCGGCGCAGGCCTTCGGCGATCTGCGCCTGCTGCTCGATGGGGAACAGGATGTCGGTCTCGACCCCGATCACCAGCGCCTGCTGCAGGCGGATGCGCGCCAGCCCCCGCAGCACGTCGCCCTCGCCGTACTCGGCGCAGTCGAACCAGTCCATCGAGCGCGACAGGTAGAGGTAGCAGTTCGGGTCGAACTGGCGGATAAAGCGCCGCGCGTGGCCTTCGAGATAGCTCTCGACCTGGAACTCGTGGCCGAAGGGGTCGTCCTCGCGTAGCTCGCTGTCCAGCCGCACGCGGCCGAAGCGGCCGTGCCATTCGATGGCGGAGCGATAGGTCAGCACGCCCAGCTTGCGGGCGATCCGCATGCCGCTCTCCGGGTAGGCCGAGTCGCTGTAGTCACCGCCGTTCCAGAGCGGATCGAGGCGGATCGCCTCGCGCTGCAGCGAGCGCACGGCGATCGAGAAGGGCAGGGCATGCGCCGCGCCGCAGACATTGAGCATGCGCCGCGCCGCCAGCGGGTGCTGCAGCAGGAAGGCGAGGGAGGTCATGCCGCCCATCGAGCAGCCGACCACGGTGTCGAGCTGTTCGATACCGAGGCCCCGCACCAGCGCGTAGGCCGCGCGCGCGCCGTCCTCCACGGACAACTCGGGGAACGTCAGCCGCCAGGGCTTGCCGGTGGCCGGATGGATCGAGGCAGGCCCGCTGCTGCCGCGGCAGCTGCCGAGTGAGTTCACGCAGATCACGAACCAGCGGCGGGTATCGATGGGCTTGTCGGGGCCGATCATCGCCTCCCACCAGCCCGATTCGGGATCGTTCGGATGGCTGGCGGCGTGCGCGCTGGGCGAGAGCCCGGTCAGGATCAGCACCGCATTGCTGCGCTCGGCGTTGAGCGTGCCCCAGGTTTCGTAGGCCAGCCGGCCGCCGTCCAGGCAGCCGCCGCGCTTCATCGGAAACGGCGAGGGCAGGTCGAACCAGCGGGTGGCGGGGGGGATGAACTCGGTCACGGCAGGACGCGGTCGATGACGACGCTGGCGCGGCCCGCGCTGACCGGCAGCGGCTCGCTCAGGCCTTCGAGGTCGCCGCTCTGCGGCGTGGCATTGCCGCTGGCCGAGATGCGCGCGCCGACCACCACATCGGGAAAGGTGCCGAGGTTCATGCCCTCGATCATGCCCATGCTCTGGTCCAGCACAAGCGTGGTCGGCAGCGATGCGGCGGAAAGTCGCTGGATGGCCAGCGGCGCGCGCGGGCCCTCCGGCGCGCGTGCGAACACGAACAGCACGGCGTCGGCCGGCACCTGCGCGGCGAGTTCCGCGGTCAATTCGACCGTGACCTCGATGCGGGCGCCGATGGACTCGGCCGAGGGCGTAGTCGCTGCCGGCGCGCTGGCCTCCGGGAGCGGTGCCAGGCCCGCCTGCTGGCGGGCGTCGTTGATCTGGCGGGTCAGCGCGGGGCGCGCGGGCGCGTCGGCAGGCATCTGCGCCAGGATCGGCTCCCACAGCTGGGCGGCATCGGCCGGGCGCCCGTCCTGCATGGCGGCGATGCCCAGCAGCCAGCCGGCGCGGGCGTTGCCCGGCTCGCGCGCATGGGCCTGCTGCAGCAGCTCCAGCGACTCGCCCTGAAAGCGCCGGCTCGGCGTTGCCAGGGCCTTGGCCTCGGCGTAGTCGATCTGCACCTCGACGTTGTCGGCGGCCAGTGCGTAGGCCTTGGCCATCGCTGCTTCGGCGGCTGCGAAATCCTCCTGCGCGCGGCGGCTGCGGCCCAGCAGCACCCAGCCCTCGACGTCGTTGGGCTCGGCGGCGAGACGCGCTTCGAGTGCCGCGATCGCCTCCTCCATCGTGGTGGGCGCAGGCGGGGCGACGTGCGATGCGGGGTCGAGCGCCTCCGGCGCGCCGACCTCCAGGTACAGGCCGAAGCCCAGGGTCGGTACCAGCACGGCCATCGCCAGCACGAGCGCGATGGGCGTGCGCTGTGGCGCGGGTTCGACCGGCAGAGCCTGCAGGCGCTCGCGCAGCTCGTCCTCGCCGAGGGCGCCGGCGGCGGCGGCCGCGCGCAGCGCGCGCCGCTTGTCGGCGTGCTCGTCGAGCACGGGGGGCTTCAACAGGGGGCGCAGCACGAAGGCCAGCGCAGCGATGCCGAGCATCGCGGCCAGGATCCAGAACATCGGGTTTACCACTCCTCGTCGGTGGTGGAATCGCGCGACGGCGCGGCGTTCTTCAGGCCGGCGCTGCGCCGGCGGACGATGACCACGAGCGCAATCGCACCGGCCAGGAGCACGCCCGCAGGCGCCAGCCACAGCAGCCAGTTCGCGCCTTGCAGCGGCGGCCGGTACAGCACGAAGTCGGTGTAGCGCGCAGCCAAGTGGTCCTTGATCTGCTGGTCGCTCTTGCCTTCGCGCATCAGGTTGAAGACTTCGCGCCGCAGGTCCTGCGCGATCATCGCGTTGGAGTCGGCCAGCGACTGGTTCTGGCACATCACGCAGCGCAGTTCGGCGGCCAGCTTGCGGAAGCGGTCCTCCTCGGCCTGGTCGCGGAAGGGCAGGGGGTCGATGGCGAGGGCCGACAGGCTGAGCAGCAGCCCCAGCACAGCCGCTATCAGCCGGCTCACGGGCCGACTCCGCCAGCGTTGGCGAGCCTGGGCAGGATCTCGCGCTCGATGTCCGCCCAGGTGATGGGGCCAATGTGCTTGTACAGCACGGTGCCGTCTGCGCCGATCAGGAAGCTCTCCGGCGCGCCGTAGACACCGTAGTCGATGGCCGTGCGGCCCTCGAAGTCGACCACGATCAGCGCATAGGGGTCGCCGAACTGGTTGAGCCAGCGCAGGGCGTCCTCGCGCTCGTCCTTCCAGTTGAAGCCGACTACCGGAAGTTGGCCGCTGCGGGCCAGTCGCTCGATCACCGGATGCTCGTCGCGGCAGCCCGGGCACCAGCTGCCGAACACGTTGAGCAGGTAGGGCCGGCCCAGCAGCTCCTC
>VFQU01000920.1_pt1 | contig 20312 bp, 21 predicted proteins | sample 3512311 | NCBI WGS metagenome assembly VFQU01 (sample SAMN10412377, study PRJNA504923) | tailings metagenome | isolation source: Relicate 3 Philex TSF3 active mining site | place: Philippines: Tuba, Benguet | collected 2017-08-29
CGGGTTTGAGACACCCAGTAGTAGACGGTCTGCCACTCTCTCAAGATACAAGTAGGTCGTCTTGAGGAAGAACACGATGAATCCGCTTACTCCAACTGGAATTTCTGAAAGGATGCAGCAAATTGAAGGAACTCTTTCAGGTGTGGGAGAAAAAATGAAAGAAACGGCGACTCTTCCTCTTCTCGAAGCTAGAAGTTTAAGCGATGCGATTACCGCGAATGTCCAAAATTCTGTGCACGCTTGGATCGATGCACATCCCATTTTTGCGTGGATTCTGTTGCATCCGCTTTGGAGCATTGGCATTGCGATTTTTGTCCTTTGGCTCGCATTCAGTTTGTTAACCGCGCTCGTGGATGCAGTGGTGCAATTAATTTCATCGATTCTAAAATTACCGTTGACTGGCTTCAAACGGCTTCTTTTGCCGCGTCGATTCGCTAAGTCTGATTCTTCTCAACGATTGATAGAAGTGCTCGATCGATTAGAAGCTTTACGACAAGAACAAGACGACTTACTGAAACAAGTGAAAACAATGTTAGCGTCGGAGCACAATGTTAAAGAGAGAGCTGTGTCATCTGATCAAACCTTGTCAGCAAAACGCTAATCAAGTTTTTGCAAGTTTAAGTCTAGACAAGCCGTTGCGTACAGACAAGACTTGAACGGATGCAACGCGAAACAATACTTGACGGTTGAAGCGGATGCTCAACTGAAATGGCTAGCACTTTGGAATCAACGGTAGTGATGCCGTGAGATTTCCGCAAATCAAGCTAGCGGGCTTTGTCTCAACCCGCTCCAAAACCAGTCTGAAGAAAAGCGATACTTTCAATGAGGATGCTTTCTAGATTTATCTTTTCCTAGACCGTACCTTCCTCCTCTCCGATCGGCTCTTTCTCACTCGTGGTCAGAGAGCCGTATCCTGAAGTGGTAGCGCCATTGCTACGGTTTACATTGATGTAAAGTTGAAGCGGTTTCTCTTGCCGTACTGTCGCCATAACTGCCTCAAAGCGACTCATCGGCATGTGAAGCACGATGTACTCTGCTATTGGGGCAGGATGCCAGAGATAGTCCTGAGTCAAAGCTGTGCCATCCGGGTAAAAATCAATTCGCCCGACGAATGAGTTGCCGCTGTAGCACATGAGCAAGCCGACACGACCTTCAGCTCCGCCGGAAAGGGTGACCGTGTATTGGTCAAAAGATTTTGTTGTCGCCATAAACTACCTCCGATTTGTTTCTGTTTCAGAACTTTGAATGGTCGAGAACATACACGGGCAAGATCGGTAAGTTATGCAAATCCTTCTACGATCGCGCATCAATCAGATCAAGGATTTCGGGCGGGATGATTGACAAGTATTTAGCAGAGTTGCAGAGGCTCGTTTGAAACGGAGACTGTCACTGTTCACAGATTATGGAGCTAAGAGGATTCGAACCTCTGACCCCTTCAGTGCCATTGAGTATAGTCTGTTTCTCATAAGCTAGATATAGGTTGCATTCCAGGATTTGCAATAACCGCAATACCAATGTCGAACCAATCAGATTACACCCAAAATAAAAAATGTTTTATAAGAAATAGGTGGTAACGGTGGTAACAGTAACCCAAAATGCCCACAGATTAACGCTTTCGGCTGTTGTCACCTTAATTTACAAGATAGTCACAGGTAGTAACAGGTGCAATCATGATAAGTCACCAGTACTGACTGAAAGTCAACAATTGCGAGTTTTTCAGCGCTGTTACCACTTCAAAATAAGGTGTTACCACTCCGATCAACGAACTCTCTCCCTGGGAAACCTAACTCGTCCCCTCTCCCAATAGCCATGAAAGAGATCGCAGCATAGCTGATCCTGGCGTTAATGCTTGGGTTAGTGGCTCGGGGGTTTTGGTCAGAGCGACAGGATTGACGATCAATTGCAGGGCGCGCTCGCTAATTTTTTCTATTGGGCAAAAAGTCTGTGAACTGTCAGGACTTGTTACAACTATTTTCTACTCTTACAATCGACTCTGAATTTTCCGAATTCCTGTTTGGGCACACCCTTCGTCTCGTTCTCCAGCCGGTGCACCACCAATGCCGATCGAGCCGATCACCTCGTTGCCCGATCTTATTGGCAAGCCGCCTGCCAACGCGATCACTCCCTCAAAACTTGCCAAAGCTGGAGTCGTAGCGACCCGTTTCGCAAACTCGGCGCTCGGTACGCGAAAGGTCAAGGCTGTGTAAGCTTTGCGCCGTGCGCTATCTAGAGTATGCAAGCCTGCGCTGTCGTCGGTCATCGCTATTTTAGTATTTCCGCCTCGATCAAGAACCACAGCGCTCACGCGAAAGCCTTGCTCCCGACATTGCGCGATCGCCGACATTGCCGCTTCGCTTGCGAGTTCTAGCGAAATTTGCTTTTCATTTCGCACGGATTGACCGAAAGCGTGAGTCCCATTGACCGCTAAAAGCGAAAAGACAATTGTACTCACAACTGATCTCGCACGTTTTTGCATCTGAACTCTCCTCACAATATTGAACCATTGAACTTCAGAAGCGCGATCGACAACCTAGCGCAAATTCAGCGATCGAGTTTTAATAAAAGTGTCTTGCTCTTTCATTCGGCTGCCCGAATGGAAACCAGTATAAGCATAATGGGCGAATCTCATCTTATTCTGGGCACTTCGATAGAAACTCTAGTGAATTGTTACTTAAGCGAATGATGAACGATACCGAATTGCAACATTTACGTCGCTGTGTAGAACTGGCAGCCGAGGCACTAGAGCTAGGCAATCATCCGTTTGGCTCTGTCCTTGTTGCTGCCGATGGAACCGTTCTTGCCGAGGATTACAACCGCGTGGCATCTGGCGACCAAACCCGCCACCCTGAGTTCGCGTTAGCACGATGGGCAGCGACAAACATGACTCCTGAAGAACGAGCTACAGCGACCGTCTTTACTTCCGGTGAACACTGCCCAATGTGTTCGGCGGCACATGGATGGGTGGGTCTGGGTCGCATTGTGTATGCAAGCTCCTCGGAGCAGTTGGCAACCTGGCTTGCTGAGCTAGGGGTTCCTCCCCTTCCCGTACGTTCCCTACCGATCCAGGAAGTCGTCCCGGATGTGGTCGTGGAGGGTCCGGTTCCCGAACTTGCAGTGCAAGTACAAGATCTGCACCGCCGCTTCTATCGCTCATCCCCGACGGAGTGACGTTGTGTGATAGCTACAGTGTCAATAACTTCATTTTCAGCGTGCAGCATAGTTACTTCCCTTTTAGATTTGGTTTGAATCACAGAAACATACTGCCAGAGACTTCGATTCTCTAGGTATTCACCGATGAACTAGCAATTGTGCGATCGCTCTATGTCTTTAGCCATTGAGAACCGATCGAAGACCCCATTTCTTGGGAAGATCAACGGTTAGACCGTTCGATGTAGTGTTCAGATGCGTGAATTCATCTTCTTATGAGAGATTGTTAATCGCGGTGCTAATATCTTCGTTGATATTGTTCAGCTATTGCAAAGTTATTGACGAGCCATTCTCCCACACTGAATTTAAATATTACGGTGTGAGGCTTTTACCTAATTTGGCTAAAGCGGCAATTCATGGGCTGGAAATGGCGCTCAGTGATACGGAAAAGGCCCCCCGGTAATTAACAGGAACAGAACCAATGGTCGATTTGCGAATTGTGAATGCTTGTTTGCCAGAGCAAGAGGGACTTTGGGAGATCGCAATCACAGACGGAATCATTACCGAGATCGATCGCGCAGTCCAGGGAAACACCATTCTAGATGCCCAAAAGCAATTGGTGATTCCAGGCTTAGTCGATGCTCATATCCACCTCGACAAAGTCTTTCTGCTCGATCGCACTCCTGCTGTAGAAGGTACCTTTCACGAGGCAATGCGAGAAACCCTAAAAGCAAAGCAGGCTTTTACCGTTGCAGACATTCAAGCCAGAGCGCGACGGGCACTCTGGCAAGCGATTTCCTGGGGAATAACCCTGATGCGATCGCATGTCGAAGTAGATCAAGTCATTGGATTGACCGGAATGGAAGCTCTGCTACCCTTGCGACAGGAATTTGCTTGGGGAATTACACTCCAACTGGCTGTGTTTGCTCAAGAAGGAATCACGAATCAACCGCATCTTCCGAAACTTTTGCGTGAGGCAGTCGCTTTAGGAGCAGATGTGATTGGCTCTGCTCCTTACGTCGATCCAGACCCAGAGCAGAATGTGCGGATCGTGTTTGATATTGCTCAGGAGTTTGATTGTGATGTCGATTTTCACCTTGATTTTCTCGATGATGACTTACCGTTGATGCTGCCTTTTGTGATTGCAGAAACTCAACGGCGAGGATGGCAAGGACGAGTGTGTTTGGGGCATATGACCAAGCTCGCGAACTTGCCCCCTGAAGAACTCTTGGAGCTTGCTCGATCGATGCGTTTAGCGGGAATTTCGCTGCTCGCTTTGCCTGCATCTGACTTGTATATGATGGCGCGAAAAGATACGCATCGAGTCCGGCGCGGCGTGGCTCCGATTCACACCTTGGCAACCTCCGGCGCGACGGTTGGTGTGGCAACGAACAATGTGCAAAATCTCTTTACCCCCTTCGGAGATGGAGATGTACTAAAGATTTGTACATTGCTGGCGCAGGTGCTGCATTTAGGGACTGCAAGCCAGCAGGCACAATGTTTAGCGATGGCGACGACTGAGGCTGCCGCAGCGATCGGAGAACTCAATCACAGCATTACACCGGGTCATCTTGCCGATCTGGTGATCTTGAATGCTCATTCTGTCACTGAAGCGATCGCGGCTGCTCCGCTTGAACGAACGGTGATTAAGCGTGGGCGTATTGTCGCTCAGCGCAAATGTGAATCCCAGTTTTGGACTTCCAAATCTGTTTGATTGCTTATCTAGTGAAAATGGCAGCGTCTCTATCTTCTTTTAAGAAGATGAAATAGAAACCGACGATACAGCATTCCACATTGTTTAGAGGTAAGAGATTAATCATCTAAAAAACAATTACATGAGCAATCGATCTTACCGAATTATGAATCGCCGCACAGTCATTCGCGGTCTGCTAGCTGCTGGAGCATTTGGTGCAAGTTCTCGCTTATGGATAGGATGCACACCCACCTCGAATATAGCTACGAATCCGAATCCTACACCCAGTTCTAAACCCCTTGAGATCGGATTCATTTATGTCGGACCCAAAGATGATTATGGCTATAACCAGTCCCATGCTGAGGGCAAAGCAACTGTCGATAAACTGAGTGGAGTCAAAATTGTTGAGGAAGCGAGCGTTCCTGAGACGACGGCAGCCGAAGAAACGATGACAAACATGATTAAGCAGGATGGGGCAACGGTTTTATTTCCAACCTCATATGGATACTTCAATCCTCACAGCTTAAAGATTGCTCGTGAGTTCCCAGAAGTTCAACTTTTTCATCCAAATCAACCTTACAAGGATGAATATCCTAAGAATGTCGGTTCCTACTTCAGCGACTTAGTTGAACCTGCTTATCTGGCAGGGATTGTAGCAGCATTGACTTCTAAGACTGGTAAGCTTGGCTTCATCATTCCAAAACCTATTCCTGTCGTTTTACGGGAGGCGAATAGCTTCGCACTAGGAGCGCAAAGTGTTAAACCGAACATTGTAGTTCAGGCAATTGTGACAGGCGACTGGTCATTGCCTGTCAAAGAAGCTGAAGCTGCAAATAGCCTGCTCGATCAGGGGGCAGACGTACTGACCGGTCGAGTTGATAACATGAAAGTCATCATTACTACTGCTGAAAAACGAGGTGCGTTTTCCTCTGGCTACCATATCAATCAGGCAAGTTTAGCACCCAAAGGGTATTTAACAGGCGTGGAGTGGAATTGGGGCAAGATTTACAGCACTTATGTTGAGATGGTTAAAGCTGGCAAAACCTTGATGAATGGCGGGATTCCTCATGTTGTTGCAGGCGGACTGAAAGAGGACTTCTGTAAGCTTTCCCCCTTTGGTGCATCTGTGAGTGCTGAAGCGAAAAACGCAGTGGAAGCTGCCAAAGCAAAGCTTCTTGATGGAAGTTTGGCGATTTTTAAGGGAGAACTGAAAGACAATAAAGGAAATGTTGTGATCCCCTCTGGAAAGACGTATAGCTTGCAAGATCCTCAGTTGCAGAAAATGGATTGGTTAGTGGAAGGCATATTAGGAGATGCAGGGACAAAATAGGTGTTAATTGAGGCTATTCTAGACAAGTTCTCTTCATGCCTTATGGGAGTTTTGGAATGTATGTAAATCGAGTTTTGGACTTGTCTGTGCAGGGGGCAAAGGTGCTGTTGCAAGCAGCGATCGCAAAAGCTGAAGCGATGGGTGTGCCTCAATGTATTGCCATTGTCGATCGAGGGGGCAATTTGATGGTGTTTGAGCGGATGGAGGGGGCTAAACTTCATAGCCAATTTTCTGCGATTCAAAAGGCTTATACGGCAGTTTCGGCAAAGGTTTCTACAGGGCAATTACCAACTGACTTAGCAGTGGGAATTGCCTTGGCATCGGGAAATCGGTTTGCCACAATTGCAGGAGGTTTACCGATCGAGATTCATGGCGAGGTGATTGGTGGTATTGGCATTGGTTCTGGCACAGATGAGCAGGATATTGAAGTTGCTGAAGCAGCAATTGAGGCTTTGAAAGCAGCGATCTCATCTGAAGCAGGTAGTTAAAAAGAATTGAGCAACGATAAATTTACGAATCGTCTAGTTTTTAGCCACAAACTTCTTAACCATTCTCTAAGAACTGAGTAAGCACTAGAAGTTTTTTGTGGATGAAACTCAGATATAGTTCGATATCTCTATTTCAGTAGTAAACACTCTACATTACCTATAGGGCACCTCGAAAAATTAGATTAAGCCCAGAGCCAACTAGGAAAAAGGATGTCAGGCTAGAAGCAGGGATACTGGGAGGATAGTACTGATGAGATAGGGGTTCGGGAAAGACAAAATCGAACAGCGTTAGGCGAAGTTGGAACAGAAGAAAGACTTGCTGGTGCGTTTAGGGGAAGAGATTGAATGGGAGAGCTTTCGGGCGTGTTTGGAAACAGTGCATGAGAAGCCGCGAAAAAGCAAGGCGTATTGAATAGAGTTGGTTGCGTCCCGATGACTGCAAGCGACATCAACCCCACTGTCCCCGCAACTCGGCAGCAAGAGTCATACAAGCTGGCAAAGGTTTCATAACGATTCTGACGGAGATCCATTCGCTGACCTTCGAACGGTTCGCGAAAGGGATGGATGTCGAACTCAAATCGTTCGATGCTATCTGTTAAGGCTGCATCGTAATCGTCCTGTGGCTGACCCGCAACGCTTCGAGCCGTCTTTCCCATCTGTCTAATGTCAGCAAGGTGGTAGCAGCAGATACAACCCCATCCACTAGTTCATCCGTGCGCCGACACTAAGCGTAGATTGCCCAGATTGCTTGGCGTTTAAATTGCGGCAGCAGTTGGCTACTGAGATAAAACGTGGTCGAATTCACGCAAGTGAGTTGACGACAGAGATCGTAAGCATCAGCAATATCAGACGGTGCGTTTTCGGCAAAAGTAAGTTGCAGCATAGAAGATTAGAGATCAGGGGGCAGAATCACACGATCGATGACATGAATGACACCGTTACTTGCTTTCACATCCGCAGAAATGACCGTTGCATCGTTGACCCTAACCTGATTATTTGCCACCTGAACATTCACCGGACTCCCTTCCACTGATTTCACCTGACCAGAGCGCAGGTTCTTTGACTCTAATGCTCCTGGAACCACATAATAGGTCAGTACTTTTCTCAGTGCTGCACGATTTTCGGGCTTCAACAACTGTTCGAGCGTTCCTGGAGGCAATGCAGCAAAGGCTTCGTTAGTCGGAGCAAAAACTGTTAACTAAGTCTGCTCAGACAGCGTTTTAACCAGTCCTGCGGCTTTGACTGCCTCAACCAGCGTACTGAAGTTTGGATTCGAGGCGGCAATATCAACGATCGTTTGGGGCTGACGAGCGGAAGCTTGAACGGATGTAGACTTTGACGCAAACGGACAAGTCTGAGCAGGGAAGCTGAGGGCAAAGCTTGAGAGAACGATCGCGAAACCAATAATATTGAGCTTTGAGCAGTTCATAACACAGTAACTCCTTGTAGATAACAGCGAAAGATTTTTACAGCAAATATCTCAGAGCGATCTGAATCTTGGTGCTTTCTCCAGCGACGAGAAAGGCAGTGTCTCTGAAACTCGGCGCACGGGTTCCAATTCTCGGATTGCGCGAAAAGCCAAACCCTTCTCTGGGAATGCCGAGAAAACCAGTGTTGAGCTTGCCATCGTCGTTAGAGTCATGAATAACAGCAACGGCATATCGTCCCGGTGGCAGTTGATCAAAGGTAGCTGTCGCTTCTTTAGCTTCAATACAGCGAGAGGCAATGGCGCGATCGCTTTGATTTGGAAAGCCTTGTTCACTCGAAAACAAACTCAGACACAGCGTTCCATCCTGGTTTCTCAAGCCGCTAACCTCAACAGTAAGACGGCTATTAGAAACGGCATCCACAGGTAATGTCATCATCTGTACTCCTAAGATTGATACGATCGCTAAACTGATCGATTGTCCGTTCATGTCTTTCTCCTGGTAGAATCTCCGTGAACTTGCTTCAGAAACTCTTTCGGCATCCTTAGTCTTTTTGAATTAAGTAACCGTCTTCCATCTCGATAATTCGGTCAGCAATATCAAGAATGCGATTGTCGTGCGTAACAAGCAAAATTGTGCAGCCTTGCTCTTGAGCAAGCCGTTGCATCAGTTCGACCACATCGCGTCCTGATTTCTTATCGAGTGCAGCCGTGGGTTCATCTGCGAGAATAATCTTAGGATTCGCTACGAGCGCGCGGGCAATGGCGACCCGCTGCTTCTGCCCGCCAGAGAGACTATCTGGATAGTAAGTGGTGCGCTCTCTTAGTCCAACCGTCTCCAGCATTTGTTGTGCTTTCTGCTGGCGATCGCGCCAAGGAATCTGGGGATGTAACTCCAGCGTCATCTCTACATTCTCTTGAGCAGTTAAGCTATTGAGTAGATTGTGTGCTTGAAAAATGTAGCCAATTTGCCGTCTTGCCTGAACTAACTGCGATCGTGTTGCTCCACACAGTTCTTGATCCATCGCCTTCAGCAATCAATTCCGCTTGATCCACTCGGTCTGAATCTCAGCAACCCCATTCGATTTATCATCTTTACGCTTGCCATCTACACGGCTGCCAGTTTCTTCACGGTCATGCTCAGCCAGATGATTGTGGTGCAACAGAAAAGCGATCAGAAGATCGAAGAACTGACCGAACAAGTTGAATCTTTAGCCGCTACCCTAGAGCGAACCCGGATTGCACAAGAAATTCATGACTCGCTCGGACATACCTTAACCGATTTAGATACCCAGCTTGCGGTTGCTCAAACCCTACGATCGCACAATCTCGATCAATCGTTTCAAGCTGTCGATACCGCAAAACGATTAGCGCGACAGTGCATCGAGGATGTGAGTCAAGCTCTCGATCGAATGCGTCAATCTGACTTCGATCTAAATCACGCCTTGGTTGCGCTCCTCGAACAACTCAGACAAACTTCAACGGTTCAAGTGCAATGGAAAGTAAACTTGCCGCATCTCCCTGTTTATCAGAGCTATCAAGTGTACTGCATTGTAAAAGAAGGATTGATGAATGTTCAGAAACATGCCCAAGCAACTCACGTTTACTTTTCTGCCGATCAAACACCAACAGGTCTAATGCTCAATCTCAAAGATGATGGAATTGGATTTGATGCAACAACACTCAAGCCAGGATTTGGACTTCAGGGTATGATCGAGCGAGTTCAACTGTTGCGCGGACAGTTCGAGTTACAAACCGCACCTACTCAAGGGACTCAAATCTCGATCATACTGCCGCTATGATTCGTCTATTGCTTGTCGATGACCAGGAAATTTTCCGGCAAGGACTCGCGACCATGCTTTCAGTCGAAGCAGATCTGGAAATTGCGGGTCATGCAGCCAATGGACAAGAAGCGATCGAGGCAGCAAAGCATTTACAACCCGATGTGATTCTGATGGATGTGCGAATGCCCGTTTGTGATGGCGTACAAGCTACCCAAGAGATTCATCAGTACTATCCGTGGATTCGGATTTTAGTCCTCACCACCTTCGATGACGATGAGTACATTCTGCGATCGCTTCAAGTCGGGGCACTCGGATATCTCTTGAAGCGGACTCCTGCCCCTGAAATTGCGACTGCAATCCGATCGGTCGCTCAAGGATATAGCCAACTTGGACCGACGATTGCACCCAAAGCTTTTTCTCAACTGAAACCACTGTCCTCGAACTGCCATCTCGACGAATTAAGCAAACGTGAAATTGAAGTATTGAAACGAGTAGGTGAGGGGAAGAACAATCAAGAGATTGCACAGGAGCTTTTCCTCAGCGAAGGAACCGTCAAAAATCATGTGACTCAAATTTTGAGCAAGTTAGGAATGCGCGATCGAGTAGCAGCAGCACTGTGGGCGCAGCGGAATTTGATCTAAGGATATCGGAAGTTTCTCTACATCACAAAATTTTGGCAGAAGCCGATCCACGGATGAAAGCGTTGTGGGAATGGCATGCCGCTAAAGAACTCGAATACAAAAGCGTTGCCTTTGAGCTGTTCCAACCCGTCAGATTTAGAATATTGCCCGAATTGCAAAGGCTGCTAAAAACTGAAAAAGGTATTCATAGCTTTTTATAGAAGCTACTGCCTTTAAAGGCTGTGAATACGCCCTTAATATTGTACTCCCGCTATTCATTACAAACAGCTTTAGAGATGATTTAGGGACGCTCCCAAGCTTGATCGCTGAAAGGTATGGAGCTAAGGGGATTCGAACCCCTGACCCCTTCAATGCCATTGAACATAGTCTTCCTTCACAACTTCGATATGGATCTCATTTCAAGATTTGCAATAACAGCAATACCAATATCGAACCAATTAGATTACACCCAAAAATAAAAACTGTTTTATAAGAAATAGGTGGTAACAGTGGTAACAGTAAGCCAAATTGCCGACGAATTAACGCTTTTGAGTGTTACCACCTCGAAAATTAAGGTGGTAACAGGTGGTAACAGATACAATTATAATCAGTCAGCACAGGTAGCTGAAAGCCAACAATCACAACGTTTTCAGCACTGTCACTGCCCCAGAAATAAGGTGTTACCACCTCGATCGATAAACTCCACTACTAAACCCCTCCTCCTTTTTCAAGCGACAAAAAACCGCTTGATCTCAGTTGTTCAACGGGGCTTCACAGTAATTTTGTCACTTTACCGGGCGATCTCGGATTGGGCTGATTCTGGCGTTAATATGTGGGTTAGTGGCTTAAGAATTTTGGGCAGAGTGGCGCGATTCAGGAAGATGATCGGTTGCAGGTGACATGGCTCATATTCCCGTACTCTAAAGCTATCCTTTCCAAGCTTGCCCAATAAAAAATCAACAGATTGTCGTCTTAAGAAATTGTTTTGAGGAATAGAGATCTTGCTTATTATGGGATTGTCCCTAACGATCCTCGACTACCTTGAAGATATCACCTGTCTTTTTCGATAAGCCTGCTTAGGATGATTAGGGACATCAGGGATACGAGCTTCTAGCCGTCCGTCGCGAAGCATAGAATTAATGTAGTGCGTTCTTAATGTATCTGAACGTCGGTTTAATAAGTCAGTTAGATTGCGTAACGTGCGCCACTCATTTTCGCATAGTGCCAAGATGATATTTTCCATTACTGATCTATTGACTTTTCGAGTATCGCGTACAGGTGCAGCGATTTTCAGTAAAGCAAGCTCTTGATCGTCCTCTGGTTCGCTTATTTTTTCGGAGATTGTTTCTGGATCATTTGGCAAATGCTCGGAGTTAGACGGCAAATGCTCGGAGTTAGACGGCAAATGCTCGGAGTTAGATTGCTGTAAAGAAGGAAGTTTTCTTTCACCTGCATCAGTTTTGCACAGGCAATAACGTGTCCCGCGTCCATGTCCTTCTTTTTGTAGCCAGCCATAAATCGTCAGTTGTCCCAGTCGTTGTCCAATATCGCGGGGATGATTTGAAAGATAAGTTTGGATATCTGCATTGCGAATCTCACCTAAGCTATGTGTTAGGAGCAGAATCATGCGACCTAGCTCGTCTAAGGTGTTGTATGCATCACCGACAACTGCTCGAAGTTCTTTTTCAACAGTTTCTGGAATCATGCTGACGAGGGGCATCTGCACACTTGTCATTTCCAACTCTAGATCTTCGGAAACTAGCGGCATGAACCACTGTTGATCATGCCAAGCTCGTAGGATTTTCTGAAAACCTGATCCGGCTTTCTCTCCCAGTCCTAGCATTTGGAACATTTTTTGCAAATTGGGATTTCGAGGATCACTCACTCCACCCCGATAAAGTTGCTCAAGCGAAATTCGTAGACGACCAGGGTTATAGAAGATAAAAACATTTTTTCGCTTGATAATCTTAATTGGGCGGATGTTTTGGTGATCTGCATGAATTAATGTGTTTACAAGCGCTTCACGAATCGCGTCATGGACAGGTGTCTCGTCTTGACGAGTTGCCGTTTTATCGAGCCTAAAAGGAACATCGATATCTTCTACAAGGCGAGGGTAGATGCGATAGTAGAAGTTATATAGGTTTGGCACCCATGTACCGTCGATCGTAATACGATCCGTCCAACGCGTATCTGGGTTGCTGGATAACCGTTCTTGGTAATCTAAATGAAACTGGGGGAGGACTTCAAGAAGGCTACGCTCTTTACCAAACATCAATAGTCCAGCAAGTGTAATACCTTCAATATTGCGGTGTCGATCGTATCGCCAACCTCCTAAACTTTCAAGGAAATCGCGACCGCTTTTGGCAAGAAAGGGGTGAACAGGAGAGCGTGAAGCGAAACGATTGCGATAAGCCGTAATAGAGTCTGCATCGAGGTCGTCGATCGTAAATCTCTCCAAAATCTGCCCGTCGAGTGGCTCATCACTTGCATCTCGTAACATTGCGCGAACTTCACTAGGATTACAACGGTAATCTCCCTCATAGTTTCGCTTAAAGCTGCCTGTCATTGGATTACCGTTGATAAAGACAGGGCTATGTTGCCGAGAAACGCGAGGAACCCGAATACAGATAACTGTCTTTCCAACAATGGTCAAGATTGTAATGTCAGAGTCACGACAAACTGGAGAACTTAACTTCTGCAAACTATTGTGCGTATCCCAAAATGATTTAATCAGCGTTTTGGGTTTCTGAACGCCTCCAATCTCGCATTCACCATTCCGTTCCAGGACACCCAGAATGATTACTCCACCTTCAGTATTAGCGAATGCTGAAATCGTTTCCCACAAAGATTTTGGCAATCCTCCCTGGGCTGATTTAAACTCAATGTCTTGGTTTTCACCAAGTTTCATGGCTTCCAAAAATTGCTCACGGTTCATGCAAGTTGAATCCTTCCAGTAAGTTGCTCGTACATCACACTTTGTGTAGTTTTTAGGCTTTGTTGAGTTTAGCTTTAATCTCATCAGTTTCGATTCTCTCCGGACAGTACGGGAAAGATTTGCTACGGCTCCGAGTGAGATCGCTAGGTGAAGCGAAACGATCGGTAATGGATGTAGGAATCTTGAACATATCCATTTATTGAATCCAGTCTCGGCAGCGATGGCGGAATTTTTTGCTTAGAGAGAAGGGAAGTGTCTCTGCTGACAGATCGTTTGGCAAGCCTGAGATTAATCTATTCCTCAGTTCACAGATCTATCCCGCCAAAGTGACGGGATTTTTTGTTTGGGGGATAAGCGAGATCGACAAACTTCATCACTGGGAGAACTAACCCCGTCCTATATCTCAGTAGCAACAGAAGAAAGCGATTTTCTGATGAATTTCGGGCTTGCATTTGAACCAATGACGACCGAAGCTTGGTGATCCTGTTGCTGATACTTGGGTTTATGGGTTGGGATTTTTGAGTAGAGCAACACAGTTTGAAACAGCGAAACCTCCCCAACACTCTATTTCATTAGGTTTGGCAACTCGGTTTACTCGGATGGGAAAGGAGAAAGTTCTTATTGATGATAAGTGCGCTGCTGAATTAGTGGCTTTTAGAACTTGTCTTGTACAGATTATTATCGCTCGAAGTGATTCGGATTTCTCTGTCAAGCATAAGCATTTACGGTATTCACTCTATTATTTAGTCTGCGTTGAACAAAGCTTATAAATTGTCTGAAATATGTGTAAAGCTGCTAGAACGTTCGACTAGAGAAAGATCAAGAGCAGATGCTGTCAGAAGTTTGTATAAAAGAGCCAGTACTAAAAGATCCCCCAAAAGGGTAAAGAGTAGTGCTTTAATTTCAATATAGAATAAATGGCTACGGATCAAATTGTAAAAAATCGACTAAGATTTCTCATTAATCTTTCGCTGCCATTTTATGTTAGGAGGGAGGAAGATATCTGGACATAATGGCCCAAGGGTAATCTAAGGAGGACATAAACATAACATATACGTAACAAATGTTGCTAGAAGCTATAACAATGAATTGGTTCAAAGATTTTAGGTATGCAAGAAATGCCAGAAACGATTGTAGTCCCTTGGGATTTAGAGCGAAAGAGATGTCAAGTCTGCCCAGGAAGGAACTTGGATACAGATAGCGACCTTTTAACCTATGTAATCCGCGATTCGCTAGCTACTCTCATCTTAGTCGCTGCTGCTATAGGTATAGAGTTTGTAAAGAAGCCAGGATTGTTGCCTGTACAACTATCCTCTCTAACATTATTGATCTTGACAGCGGTAGAAATTACGAGCTTAGTTGAAATGATTAGACGTTCTATAAAAACAGGTAATGAGCTTATTGATGAGTTAAGCAGTTCTGGGAACTATATTAAGAAACTTTTAGGAATAAGAAGGCATCGTAGGGGGAGAAGAAGTAACTAAATACACAATTTAAATACAAAAGGTGTCGAAAATACAAGAGGTGTCGAAAATACAAGAGGATCTGAAGAATACAAGGAAGGAGCAAACAATGGAAAGTGATTATTCTTTGAGAGCGCGCAGAAGGTTCGCAGCAACATTTGTACTTAGCCTGACCTTACTAGCGTCAGCCTCCATACTATCAAAATTGTTACCGAGTATAAGTTCTCGGACTGATATTCTCTTTGTCTTCTCTGATTTTCCTTGGGTAGGGATGATTCTAGCCATAGCAATGACTGGATTTTTACTCATAACTCTTACATTAATTCTTCAATTGATAAACAGGAAATTGTTAGCACCTTGGACATTGGAAGCTATCCAGGAACTTCAGAAAGAAGAAACAGCTTCTTCAGAAGCTGAAGCTGTTTCTGATGCAATAGAAGAACAGTTTTATAAGAAGCGTGAAGAGGAAAGTACTGAAAAATTTCATGATTTAAGCGCAGTCCAAAAAGATGATTTGATTCAAAAACTTGCTAGAGTTCTGCCATCTTCAATAGGTCTCAGGCAGCCTGTTTCAGTAGCAAGCTTAATCGCAATCAAACATCTTTCTGAAAAAATTGAATATCTCAAGAGAAATAATCCTGAATTGCCTTTTACCGCGTTAGAGTACGAGTACTTGGGAGATGCACTATTCTTAGAGGGTCGCTATGAAGAAGCACTTGCTTACTTCAATGAAGGTACAGCATTGGAGAGAAACAGACCAGAGATTTGGTACAGCCAAGGGATTACTCTAGGTAGATTAGAAAAGCATAAAGAGGCACTTGACTCTTTCAATAACTCTGTCGTGCTTAATCCACGATATGAAAGAGCTTGGATTGGTAGAGCAGTCGCACTATATATGATGAAGAACTATGAAGAAGCTCTTCAATCTTGTGATGACGCTTTAAATGTTAATCCCAACTATTTCTATGCTTGGAACAACAAAGGAGTAATGCTACTTTCTCTTAAAAGGTATGATGAATCGATTGCTTGTTTTGAAAAAGCGCTGGCTCTTAAACCAGATGCAAGTGCTTTTTATAATAAAGCCTGTGTTTATGCCATTACTAGCAAAGCTAACCAGGCACTAGAATCCTTAGCGTTAGCGATTAAGCTTGACCCTTCTTTTAAGGATGTAGCAAAAAAAGATCTAGATTTGGTCAGCCTTTTTAACTTGACAGAATTTGAAGAAATGACAACATCTAGTCCTAAAGACTCATCTGAGTTTTCAAGCAGTCTGACAGGCTATCTCAAAAATAACGGTTTAACTAACTCAGTCTCTCCTTACTAAACTAATTCATTTTTCGGTCATTTTGAAAGACAAGAAGGCTAGGTATGAAGAGGTGGAATGTCATCGCCCAAATACTTCACGATCGCATTCTCTAAAACCTGACTCGAATCAACAAATGACTTGCTGATAAGTTTAGGTCGGACATTCGCTTGCCAAGTTTTCGACCAACGTCATTTTTCCAATGTTTTTTATAGCGCGTTTTTGACCTTCGCGTTTTTCCTAATTGAGACAAACTTTGAAAATTATTTTTGGACAGGGATAGAGTTCCGGAGACGATGATTGGACAAGCCCCTCTATTCGCTTGCTCTGCTAGATTGGCATAGCCTTTCTCTTAGCTTTGTCTCGACCTAGAATTCCGTATCTGCTTGCTGTCGGAGTTCTTCACAAAATTGCTGGGGGTCGCGTTTCAGGTAGTAGAGAACCGCTAAGAGAGGGAAGGGAAGCTCCAAATTTGCGATCGCAAATGGACGACAGCGATGTTTGAAATTCTCCCAATCTCCCTGAGCAAATTTGGCTTGGCGCTCCCAGTATCGCGCAGATTCCCGGATTAGCGCATTTTTGGAACGCAAACCACGCTTTAGACTGTTTGTGCCTATGATTGCACGACCCAGTTCGGTTGTGGCTCCGCGTGTCTTAAGCCAAGGCTTTGTCCGTTGAATTCTCTCGCGAAGCTCCTCTGATGAGACAGGCATAAGCTGATCGACTCCCAAATTGAAATTGTTTAGAGTAACCCAACCTGGATTAACCAGGGTCGTTCGTTGAAGCACCCAAGTCAGCCTGACTCTCCCCTAGACGGGTGGTCAGGCTGCGGACTTTGCCATTTCTTCTCGGAGTTCAGCCAACTCCTTGAAAACAGGAGCAAGCTGCCTTTCCAGATGAGCGTTTATACGAGCATCTAAATGTTCAGGGTTGCTGTCTGTATCGGTACTAAACCCGTCTATATATGCCCGAACATATTGTAGAAGAACGGCTGAAGCATTGCTCCCGTTTGCTTTAGCCTTCTGCTTGAAGGCTTCCCACAAAGCATCATCACATCGGAAGGTTGCAAGCTTTTCAGGCATCGTTGCACTTGTCTAGATTTTGTCTAGCTCAGTCTAACAGCCCTGACCTCGGTTGACCGATCTTTCTGCTGGCTGAATCCCTAAAACGCCCGCATGAAGTTCACATATCTGTCTATACGAGTCTAGATTTTGTCTAGCATTCAGGGCAAAATGAATACAACATAACTACTGTTTTGGTGCATACAGGTTCTCAGGAGTTAAAAATTTTATGCTGGTCACTAGACAGGCAACGATTCCAACTTTCGCGATCGCAACCGTTGAGGACGATACCCAATTGATTGATTTGTGGCTTCACAATGACAAGTCCCCTAAAACCCGTGAGGAGTATCGCCGGGATGTCAATTTCTTCCTGGCGTTTCTGAACGGAAAGTCTCTTCAAACTGTCACCCTCAATGATGTGCAGGGGTACGCTCAAGCTTTGGAGTTGAAAGGGTATGCAGTCTCCACCCAACAGCGCAAAATCAAAGCGGTCAAGTCTCTCCTAAGTTTTGGGTGCAGGATTGGAGTTCTAGCGGTGAATGTCGGGGAATTGCTCAAGGCTCCCAAGGGTAAGGACACTCTGGCAGAACGGATTTTGACGGAATCCCAAGTCCTGACGATGATTGCTCTGACCGAGAAACAGCGCGATCGCGTTTTGATCCGGTTCTTGTATGCCACCGGAGCTAGAGTTTCGGAGCTTTCCCGGTTGAAGTGGCGAGACGTTCAGGAATCGAACCAGGGCAGAGGACAAGTCACGCTGTTCGGTAAGGGCAATAAAACCCGTGCGGTCGTTTTCAGTGCTGAAACCTGGAAAGAACTCCAGACCTTAAGAGGGGAGTCGGAACAGGATGACCCTGTTTTTCAGAGTCGCAAGAAGAAGGGACATCTCGATCGCTCCCAAATTAAGCGAATCATCGAAGCAGCCGGAGAACGTGCCGGGATTCAGGGTAAAGTCAGTCCCCACTGGCTAAGACATTCCCATGCTTCTCACAGCTTGGATCGGAATACCCCGATCAGCCTAGTACAAGCGACTCTTGGACATGCCAGCGTAGCCACAACGGGTAGATATCTTCACGCTAGACCTCAAGACAGTTCGGCGCTTCACTTGGCAGTTTAGATCAAGGGTTATGCTTCTTTTCTGGTGGTAGTCCTAGCTCCTCGCGGAATTCTGGATCGAGTTTTGCGTCTGTGAGTTCTGCGCCTATAAGTTCTGCACCTTTGAGGTTTGCGCCTTTGAGGTTTGCGCCTTGAAGTTTTGCGTATGTGAGGACTGCGCCTCGAAGGTCTGCATCTTGGAGGTCTGCATCTTGGAGGTCTGCATGTATGAGGTAGGCACCTCCAAGGTCTGCATGTGTGAAGTATGCGCCTCCAAGGTCTGCATGTGTGAGGTCTGCACCTTGGAGGACTGCATGTGTGAGTTTTGCATGTGTGAGGTCTGCGCCTTGAAGGTCTGCAAGCTGAAGTTCTGCACCTTGAAGGTATGCACCTTGGAGGTTTGCACCTTGGAGGTTTGCCTCTATGAGGACTGTATCTTTGAGGTTTGCGCCTTCGAGGTCTGTGCCTATGAGCTTTGCTTCTATGAGTTTTGCACCTGCGAGGTTTGCATATGCAAGGTCTGCGCCCTGGAGTTCTGCCTGACTGAGGTTTATATCTAATTTTCTAATGACCTCGGCTTCGCTAAGAAATCGAAGTACAGCCCCTTTACGAACAGGATCGTTTTCTAATTGCCTCAGTATCGATAAAGTTCTGGCTCGAACAACATCTGCTGCTGTGTCAAGTAATTCCTCTTGTTCACTTATTTCCAACTTCTGTTGTTCACCTTCAAGTCCAGTTGCATTTTTGACCTTGGTTGAGATTGCCAGCACGTTTTTATCAATGAGAAGAGTTGAGATGCGATCAAAATAGGCTTGCAAAACTTCTTCTCGCTGATTGTCTTTCTCGCGTCTTGCCTGCTCCTCAGTCTGCTTCTGCTGCAAACGTTGAAGCCACCAGCCTAAGACAACCCCTGATAAAGGAACAACAATTAGGCTCCCCCAGTCCCAGAGGGTCTTTCCATCCTCAAATGTCGTTGTTGTAACAGTTTCAATAGTTTTACCATTTGCCCCTTTCTTTTCACTCTTGGTGATTTTCTCGTCTGAACTAATGCCAGTTTTGATCTTTCCGGTTGTAACTCCATAAGCTAGTTCTCCCACTAAGACTAGAGCTATGCCCCCAGCAAATAACGTTCTTCGTCTAATAAGCCATTTGGGAATTTTCATCTAACAAGCCTTACAAGCCACCGGATGATGTGATTTCTTACACATATGAATTATTACTTCAAATCTTACTCCTGCCGCTCCGGAACCCAGGCAGAAGGGGAAATTTGACTGGAGCCGGGGGGGGTTACTCCTGTTTCGATTCTTCCGGTGGTAGCCCTAGCTTCTCGCGGAAATCTGGATCGTAGCGAGCCTCTTGCCAGTAGCGAGCTTGTTTGATTTGCCCTAGCCTCATCCTTGTTGCGCCTCTAAGGTCTGCGCCTGTAAGGTCTGCGTATGTAAGGTTTGCATCTGCAAGGTCTGTGTATGTAAGGTTTGTGCCTCTAAGTTTTGCGTCTGTAAGTTTTGCGTATGTAAGTTTTGCGTATGTAAGGTTTGCGCCGCCGAAGTATGCGCCTCTAAGGTCTGCGCCTCTAAGGTCTGCGCCGCCGAGGTCTGCGCCTGTAAGGTCTGCGCCTCTAAGGTCTGCGCTGTCGAGGTATGCGTCTGTAAAGTTTGCGCCGCCGAGGTATGCGTCTCTAAGGTCTGCGCCTCTAAGGTCTGCGTATGTAAGGTCTGCGCCGCCGAGGTCTGCGCCTCTAAGGTTTGCGCCTGTTAAAATCGATTCCTTGAGATCTGCTTTTTGTAAATCAATATGAGCAAGGATTCGGTTAGATAAATTGATTTCTCGAAGTTGAATTGCTCCAAGTGTTCTCCATGTCTGATTCCAATCACCTATTTCTTGTTTCCCACGTAAGGAACTTGCATCTAAGTTCGACTTTATCCATTTTCTGAGGAGGAAATGGTAGCAAGATCAGAAATAGGATA
>VFQU01000921.1_pt1 | contig 20286 bp, 18 predicted proteins | sample 3512311 | NCBI WGS metagenome assembly VFQU01 (sample SAMN10412377, study PRJNA504923) | tailings metagenome | isolation source: Relicate 3 Philex TSF3 active mining site | place: Philippines: Tuba, Benguet | collected 2017-08-29
CCACCAGATGCTCCGACAGGCCGAGGCCATATTGGGGCGCGGTATCGACATAGTTGATGCCCATATCCAGCGCATGGGCCACCGTGGCGCGCGCCTGATCGGCTGGAACCGGGTTGAAAATTCCGGCCAGTGTCGCCCCGCCCAGGCCCAAAGCCGTCACTTCAAGATCGGTCTCGGCAATGCGTCTTTTTTCGAAGCGGCGTGCGGTCATGGTCATCCTCCTGCGCGGGCAGGGATAACTGACATGTTAGTTGTCTGGCGTAAAGCCGGATCGTGCAGGCATCCGGCTTTTTGCGCGCAAAAGACACGGCCGGGATTGCTCCCGGCCGCCATATTGTCCAGCCATGCCGGGCGGATCAGTAAAGGCCGTTGATGACCACCGGCTTTTCCGCTTCCACCTTGACCGGATTGCGCAGCGGCAAGCCGAACTGGCTTTCCTCGATCTCGAACACGTCGTCGGGCTTGGTGGAAATGCCGTCGGCAAAGCTCAGCGTCGCGGTGCCGAACATATGCACATGCACGTCGCCGGGCTGGCAGAACAGGTCATATTTGAAGTGGTGATATTCGAGGTTGGCGATTGTATGGCTCATATTGTCCTCGCCGGAGAGGAACGGCTTTTCCCACAAGACCTGCCCATTGCGCTTGATGCGCGACATGCCTTCGATATGGCGCGGCAGGTCGCCGACGCGCAGTTCGGGGCCAAACGAGCAGGCGCGCAGCTTGGAATGGGCCAGATAGAGATAGTTGATCCGCTCGGTCACATGGTCGGAAAATTCGTTGCCCAGCGCAAAGCCCAGCCGGCGCGGCTGGCCATTCTGGTCGATCACATAGATGCCGGCGATTTCCGGCTCTTCGCCGGCGTCGAGCGCAAAGGAAGGCGAGGGGATCGGCTGGCCGGGATTGGCCACGATATGGCCATTGCCCTTATAGAACCATTCCGGCTGCACGCCCTTTTCGCCTGCTGCCGGCTTGCCATTTTCCAGCCCCATGCGGAACATTTTCATGCTGTCGGTCAGCTCATTGGCCGGCTTTTCGCCATTGGCCTTGTGCATGGCGTCGCGCGTTGCCGCCGAACCGAGATGGGTGAGGCCGGTGCCGGTCACATGCAGATGCGCCGCGTCGGGATGGTCGATGGGGGCCAGCAGCCGCCCCTCGGCAAGTAGACCTGCCTTGTCGACTGCTGCGCCGAGGCCCTTGCGATCGATGGTTGCCGCCAGTCCCTCATTGCCCGACAGCGCCGCCTGCACCAGTTCATACACGCTCGACACGCCATTGACCTGGCTGGTGGCGCCATTGCGGGTCACGCCGACGGCGCGGTTTCCCTTGTCGTCGAAATACTGGATCAGGTGCATCGGGGCAGTCCTTGGCTGGCAGCCCCGGCATGGGGCGGTTGGCCGCATAAAACGCATCTGGCCGCGCAGTGTCCAGTCAAAAAATCATACTTTTAAAGGCCACGCCTCCGCCGGTGACGAATCGGGCGGTGGCGATAATTGCCTGATATGACGATGTTCTCATTTTGTCCCTTGACGGATACGAAACAAAATGAGAACAAATATGATACGGAAGCTGAAAATTCCTCTCGTTGCGTGGTGCTCGGGAGCGTGAAATAAGGAGTCTTCGTCATGGCAAGTACGCCGCTTCGGGTCGTTGAAGGTGGATCGATGGACAAGGATAAGGCTCTTGCAGCGGCGCTGAGCCAGATCGAGCGCAATTTCGGCAAGGGCTCGATCATGCGACTGGGCGAGAATGCGTCCATCGAGGTCGAGGCTATCTCCACCGGTTCGCTCGGGCTCGACATTGCCCTGGGCATTGGCGGTCTTCCCAAGGGCCGTATCGTCGAGATTTTCGGGCCGGAAAGCTCGGGCAAGACCACTTTGGCGCTGCATGTCATTGCCGAGGCGCAGCGCAAGGGCGGCATCTGCGCCTTTGTCGATGCTGAACACGCGCTTGATCCGGTCTATGCCCGCAAGCTCGGCGTCAATGTCGATGATCTCCTGATCTCCCAGCCCGATGCCGGCGAACAGGCTCTGGAAATCACCGATACGCTGGTGCGTTCCGGCGCCATCGACGTGCTCGTCGTCGACTCGGTGGCGGCGCTGACCCCGCGCGCCGAACTCGAAGGCGAAATGGGCGACAGCCTTCCCGGTCAGCAGGCGCGCCTGATGAGCCAGGCCATGCGCAAGCTCACCGGCTCTATTTCCAAGTCCAAGTGTCTCGTCATCTTCATCAACCAGATTCGCATGAAGATCGGCGTCATGTATGGCTCGCCCGAAACCACTACGGGTGGTAACGCGCTCAAATTCTATGCCTCGGTTCGCCTCGACATCCGCCGCATCGGCGCGCTCAAGGACCGCGAGGAAGTCGTCGGCAACCAGACCCGCGTGAAAGTGGTCAAGAATAAGCTGGCGCCGCCGTTCCGTCAGGTCGAATTCGACATCATGTATGGCGAAGGCATTTCCAAGACCGGCGAATTGCTCGATCTGGGCGTCAAGTCCGGCATTGTCGACAAGTCGGGCGCCTGGTTCTCCTGGGACAGTACACGTCTGGGGCAGGGGCGCGAAAATGCTCGCCAGTTCCTCAAGGACAATCCGGAAATCGCCAATACGATCGAACAGGGCGTGCGCGAAAGCTCCGGCCTGCTTGGCGAAGTCCTGCTGGTTGCCGGCAGCGACGATGATGACGGCGGCAGCGACGATTAAGCCTAGAGAACGACCCCATGCATCTCCCCCCGCTTCGGCGGGGGTTTTTGTTGGTGCTCTTGCCTACCGTGTCATTCCCGCGCAGGCGGGAATCCCTGTTTTAGGGCGCGCGGACAACAGAGATTCCCGCCTGCGCGGGAATGACACGGTGCAAGAGGCGCGATCAACGCTCCGAATCCCTATTCCCACCGCTGGACACAGCTTGTTTCCCCAAGCTAAAAAGCCCCGTTTTTCCTATTGGGCGCGCCCGCGTCCGCTCGCCATGAAAGCTTCTGCATGACCAGCGTAAACGACCTTCGTTCGAGCTTTACCGGCTATTTCGCTCAGAACGGCCATGAGGCCGTGGCGTCGAGCCCGCTCGTGCCGCGCAATGATCCGACGCTGATGTTCACCAATGCGGGCATGGTTCAGTTCAAGAACGTCTTTACCGGCGTCGAAAAGCGTCCCTATTCCACCGCCACTACGGCGCAGAAATGCGTGCGCGCCGGTGGCAAGCATAACGATCTCGATAATGTCGGCTTCACCGCCCGCCATCACACCTTCTTCGAGATGCTGGGCAATTTCTCCTTTGGCGACTATTTCAAGGACCGCGCCATCGAATTGGCCTGGAACCTGCTGACCAAGGATTGGGGTCTGCCCAGGGAAAAGCTCATGGTCACCGTCTATCAGGACGATGACGAGGCAATGGACCTCTGGAAGAAGATTGCCGGCCTTTCCGAAGACCGCATTGTGCGCCTCGGCGCCAAGTCCAATTTCTGGCAGATGGGCGATACCGGTCCCTGCGGTCCCTGCTCGGAGATTTTCTACGACCATGGCGACAAGGTCTGGGGCGGTCCTCCGGGTTCGCCTGACGAGGATGGCGACCGCTGGATCGAGATCTGGAACCTGGTCTTCATGCAGTTCGAGCAGCATGCAGATGGCTCGCGCACCGGCCTGCCACGCCCCTCGATCGATACCGGCATGGGGCTCGAGCGCGTCGCCGCCGTCATGCAGGGCGTGCACGACAATTACGACATCGATCTGTTCAAGGCGCTGATCGGCGCGGCCGCGCAGGCGACCAATTCCGACGTCAGCGGCCCGGGTAATCGCAGCCTGCGCGTCATTGCCGACCACCTGCGCTCGATGAGCTTCCTCATTGCCGAAGGCGTGCTGCCCTCCAATGAAGGTCGCGGCTATGTGCTGCGCCGCATCATGCGCCGCGCCATGCGTCATGCCACCCTGCTCGGGGCCAATGAGCCGGTGATCCACAAGCTGGTGCCCGCGCTGGTGCGCGAAATGGGTCAGGCCTATCCCGAACTCAGCCGTGGCGAAGCCATGATCACCGAGACGGTTCGTCTCGAGGAGGGGCGCTTCCTCAAGACGCTGGGCCGTGGCCTGCAGATTCTCGAAGCGGAAACTGCCAGTCTGGGCGAAGGCGCAGTGCTCGATGGCGCCACGGCCTTCAAGCTCTACGACACCTATGGCTTCCCGCTCGATTTGACGCAGGATGCCCTGCGGTCGCGCAATATTTCCGTCGATCAGGCCGGTTTTGATGCCGCCATGGCCCAGCAAAAGGCCGAGGCGCGCAAGAACTGGGCCGGCTCGGGCGAAGCAGCCACCGATACGGTCTGGTATGGCCTTGCCGACAAGCTCGGCCCCACCGAATTCCTCGGCTACGAAACCGAAACAGCCGAAGGCGAAATCAAAGTCCTTTTGGTCGATGGCGCGGAAGTGTCCGCCATTGCCGCCGGGCAGGAAGGCATTGTCGTCGTCAACCAGACCCCCTTTTATGGCGAAAGCGGCGGTCAGGTCGGCGATAGCGGCACGATACGTGGCGAAGGCGTGGTGGCCGAAGTCACCGAAACCAACAAGTTCCACGGCGTCTTCGCTCACAAGGTCAAGGTGACCGAGGGCAGCCTCAAACTCGGCCAGCCGGTCGAGCTGATCGTCGATCATGAGCGCCGTTCGGCCATTCGCTCCAACCATTCGGCCACTCATCTCCTGCATGAGGCCCTGCGTCTCGTGCTGGGTGATCATGTGGCCCAGAAGGGTTCGATGGTTTCTGCCGACCGGCTACGCTTCGATTTCGTCCATACCAAGCCGATGAGCCCGCAGGAACTTGCCGAGGTCGAAGACATCGCCAATGCCATCGTCCTGCAGAATACCCCGGTCGAAACCAGGCTAATGGGTGTCGAGGAAGCCAAGGAATCCGGGGCTCGCGCCCTGTTCGGCGAAAAATACGGCGATGAGGTGCGCGTCGTTTCGATGGGCGAGCCCACAGGCAATGGTCTGGGCTGGTCGGTCGAATTGTGCGGCGGCACCCATGTGCGCCGCACCGGCGATATCGGCCTTGTTTCGGTCGTCTCCGAGGGCGCCGTCGCCGCCGGCGTGCGCCGCATCGAGGCATTGACCGGCCATGCCGCGCGCCATCGTGGCAATGCCAATACCAATATCGTCGCCTCGGCCGCCGGCCTTCTTCGGTCCGGCACGCATGATGTGCTCGACCGTATCGAGGCTTTGCAGAACCAGCTCAAGAGCGCGGAAAAGGCCCTGGCCGATGCCCGCCAGAAGCTGGCTCTGGGTGGTGGGGGTGTGGCCGCCAGCGCCGCCGAAACCGTCAATGGCGTCACCTTTGTCGGTCGTGTGGTCGAAGGCGTCGCTGCCAAGGACATCAAGTCGGTGGTCGATGCGGAAAAGAAGCGCATCGGCTCGGGCGTTGTGGTGATGGTGCTCAAGGGCGAGGACGGCAAGGGCACCGTCGCCATCGGCGTCACCGATGATCTGACCAGCAAATATGCCGCCGGCACGCTGATCAAGTCCGCCACTGCCGCTTTGGGCGGGCAGGGCGGTGGCGGCCGTCCGGACATGGCGCAGGGCGGTGGCCCGGATGGCGCCAAAGCCGACGAAGCCATTGCGGCCATTCGCGCGCTGATCTGATCTGCCTTGAAATTCATTAGCCCCGCTGCGCCGCAGCGGGGCTTTTTGCTGCCTGCTACAGCCCCGCGCGGAAGAAGAATAGGCGGGGTTTCCAGCGGATTTGTGTTTTTTCGGTCAGGACGTTGAGCAGGCCAGCCCCGACCACGACCAGCATGCCGACAATGGCGATCCAGTCGGGATATTCGCCGAAGAACAATGCGCCGAACAGGATGGCCCAGATCAGCTGGCTATATTGTACTGGCGCGATCAGGTTGGCAGGCGTCTGCTTGGTCGCGGCGATCAGCAATAGTCCGCCGCCGCCACCCAATAGGCCAATGCCGAGCAGAATGGCGAGTTGCTCGAAGCTGGGCACGACAAAACCGGGCAGCATCAGCAGGCCATTGAAAATGCCCGAATAAAGCACCTGTAGTCCCACAAGGCTGATCCGGCGCTCACGCGGCGCCACATGTCGCAGGATCACGGTGGTGATGGCGCCCAGCACGGCGCCGACCATGATGACGTAATGGCCAGGCTCCAGTTCGCGCAGGCCGGGGCGGATCACGATCACCACGCCGACAAAGCTGATCAGCAGCAATATCCAGCGATGCAGCGCCACATGTTCGCGCAGCACCAATACGCTGAGCAGCGTGACGAAAAGCGGGGTAGCGAAGCCGATGGCATAGACATCGGCAAAGGGAATATGGGTGAAGGCATACATGACGCAGGCCGTGCCGCAGATGGCCGTGCCGCAGCGCAGATGCACCAGAAATGGGTGATGCAGCCGATAAATGTCGCGCCAGCGTTCCGTGCGGTTGGTCACCAAGGCCGGAATGATCGAGAAACTGGTGGTAAAAAACGCGATCTCGAAAACCGACAGGGCAGGGCCCGTGGCCTTGATCAGCGCGTCGGCGATGGAAAAGCTGGCATAGGCAATAAAGGCAAGAATGACGCCGACGGGCATCGCAATATCCAAAAATGACAGGAGCAGGACTCGGGGAGTGCGTCCCTACCATACAAGCGGCTTGGCATCCCGTCATCAGGGTGGCGGCGGTAATTGCGCTGCGGCAATGCCTTTTAGCGAGGGCCCGATCAGCTCGATACGATTGGTCCAGATATAGCCGTCAAAGTCGGTGGGCACCTGGGCCAGGGTTTCCAGATCGTCGATGCCTGCCGTGCCGGGGTCACCGGCGCCGAATGGCCCGAGCAGGATGATCTCGCTGCCGGCCTCGCGCAGCCTTTGCTGAAGCAGGTTCGGCCAGCCCCAGAGCCAGGGCGCCACATTGATGGGGATCATGACCTTGGTATTGCGGCAGGCGTCCGGCATCAATCCGGTCCATCCGAGCCCGATATATTGGCCCAGGCAATCGATAAGGCCCCGGCGCGACCAGATATTGAGCCCTTCGATCTGTTCTGCCGCGCGGTAGGTAGGCTCGTCACCGCCATAGGCGCCCCACACGCTGTCGCGCCATTGCGGGTTCTCGCGGAGCAGCGCGGCGAGCATTTCGCCCTCCCTTGCCTCACGGCTCTTGAAGTTGACGAGGAAGTCATGGCTGGGAAGGGCCGCAAATACCTCCTTGAGCTCCGGGGCCAGGCCGACGCCTCGGCCACGAAACGGATAGGTCGCGCCGCCATCGGCCGTATAGCCATATCCGATATCGAGAGCGCGCAGCGTGTCCATGGAATGGGCACGCGTCTCGCCGCTCCCCTCCGTCCGGCAATCGAGTGTCCAGTCATGCAGCACGGCGAATTGTCCGTCCGTGGTCGGGTGCACATCGAGTTCCACAATATCGGCGCCCGACGCAAAGGCTGTTTCCATGGAGGCCAGGGTATTTTCCAGCAATCCATGGCGCGGCGTGTCGATGCGCTCGGCGGTGCAGGTGTCGTTGTCGAGATTGGCCCGGTGATAGGTCTGATGCACGCCGCGATGGGCGATCAGTCGGATAGCGCCGTCTTCTGCTGGCCCCACGCGCCAGCCGGCATTGTAAAGATAGACGGCGCTCCCGACGGCAATCGCTGTGGCCAAAATCCAGAAACGGCGCTTCATCAGGCATGTCCCCCCAATGTCAGGCATGCGACAAGACAATTGGCTGAAGCGCAAGGCCCCAATCTCATGGATCGCGACGCGTGCTGGCTGCCCCTCAAACGAGGGTCGATATTTGTCTGAAAAAGCTGGTAAAAATGCGGCTCGCGAAAGCTGCGAAGCTGAATTGACTGTTCATCCTGGCTTCACGCGAAGCATGGCTTGGTGTTTGCGGTTGCGGGCGCGTTTGGCGGTCCGCTTATTGGAGGGCTTTTCCAAATGAGTTTATTCAAGAAGGTCATTCTCGGCGCGGTTGCCGTGATTGGCCTGGCTTTGCCTGCCGTGGCCGCGGAACGCGCCATTATCGTACTCGACGGGTCCGGTTCGATGTGGGCGCAGATCGACGGCAAGGCGCGGATCACCATTGCCCGCGAAACGCTGGGTTCGGTGCTTGCGACGCTGCCCGGCGATCTCGAACTGGGTCTGATGACCTATGGTCATCGTGAAAAGGGCAATTGCGACGATATCGAAATGCTGGTCGAGCCCGCGCCGGGCACGGGCGCCGCGATTTCCGCCGCCGCCGACAAGATCAATCCCAAGGGTATGACGCCGCTCAGCGACGCTGTGCGCCTTGCCGCCGAAGACCTGCGCTATACCGAAGAAAAGGCCACTGTGATCCTGATCACCGATGGCCTCGAAACCTGCGAAGTCGATCCCTGCGCGCTTGCCAATGAGCTGGAAAGCCAGGGCGTCAATTTCACCACCCACGTGCTCGGCTTCGGTCTTTCCGACGAAGAAGGCCGCCAGGTGGCGTGTCTCGCCGAAAACACCGGCGGCAAATATCTCTCTGCCCAGAATGGCGCCGATCTGGTCACCGCATTGACCACGACGGTTGCCGAAGTGGTGCAGGCAGAGCCTGAGCCGGCGCCCGAACCCGAACCGGCCAAGCCTGATTTCAACTACAAGCCGACCGCTTCGCTGTCTGAAGGCGGGCCCGACATTGCTCGCGGCGATTATGAGATCACCTGGAGCTGGTACACTGTTGCTGCCGATGGTTCGGCGGGCGAATGGGTTGGCACCGACTACTACGCCGACTTCAAGGGAACGCTGCCCGCCGGCGACTATATCGGCCGTGCCGAAGTTGGCTATGCCGTGGCCGAGCAGCCGATCACCATCGTTGATGGCGAAGTCACCGAGACGCATTTCATTCTCAATGGCACCGTGCTCAAGCTGCGCCCGCGGCCCAGCGAAGGTGAGGATGTGGACAGCAATGCCTCGGTGGAGATCCGCCATGGCAATGACTATGTCACCACCTTCTATGGGGAAGTGAAAACCGTTGCGCCGGCCGGCGCCCTGTCCGCCCTCGTCAAGATCGGCGAAGCCTCTGTCACCCGTGAATGGCAGGCCAAGGCTGGCGAAACCATCGATGAAGACGTCATCGTCGGCGTGGGCGTGGCGGAATTCTCTGGCCAGTATGTCGAAGGCATGGCCATTACCGGCGACCTCTTCCTCGAAATCTTCGAGGCCAAGAAGTCCATCGACGGGTCGCGCAATTCGGTTGCCTATGGCTATGGCCCCGAACAGCAGTTCAAGCTGCCGCCGGGAGACTATGTGGTGGCCTATCGCCTTGGCGGCGCCAAGAACGAGATTCCATTCAGCGTGGCTGTGAATGAACTGACCGAGGTGCCTGTCGTGCTCAATGCCGGCGTCATCGCCGTCACCGTGCCGGGCGACATCTTCGTCGAGTTCCTGAGTGCCGCCAAGAGCATCGACGGGACCCGCCAGTCCTTCGACTACGGCTATGGTCCGCAGGTTCAGACCACCCTGCCAGCCGGCGACTATATCGTCGCCACCGATCGCGGCGACAAGCTCACCGAAACCCCGGTGACCATCAAGGCCGGTGAGCGGTTCGAGCTGACTGTCGAGGCGGCGGCGGAAAAGACCAAGACCAAGTAAGGTCGCGCCGCACGCAAGCAAAAGGGCCGGAGCATCGCTGCTCCGGCCCTTGATGTTTTCGGGAAGCTGAGGCTTACGCCATGGCCTTCTGCAGGTTCTGGTCGATGGCGTCGAGGAAGCCCAGGGTCGACAGCCAAGGCTGATCTGGGCCGACGAGCAGGGACAGGTCCTTGGTCATCTTGCCTTCTTCGATCGTATCGACAGTGACCTTTTCGAGAGTGGCGGCAAACTTGGCCAGTTCCGCATTGTCGTCCAGCTTGGCGCGGTGGGCGAGGCCACGGGTCCAGGCAAAGATCGAGGCGGTTGAATTGGTCGAGGTTTCCTTGCCCTGCTGGTGCTGGCGGTAGTGACGGGTCACCGTGCCGTGGGCGGCTTCGGCTTCCACGATCTTGCCATCGGGCGTAGCCAGAACTGAGGTCATCAGGCCCAGCGAGCCAAAGCCCTGCGCCACGATGTCGGATTGCACGTCGCCGTCATAGTTCTTACAGGCCCAGACATAGCCGCCGCTCCACTTGAGGGCGGATGCCACCATGTCATCGATCAGGCGGTGTTCGTACCAGATCTTGGCAGCTTCGAACTTTTCCTTGAATTCGGCTTCGTAGATTTCCTGGAAGATATCCTTGAAGCGACCGTCATAGGCCTTGAGGATGGTGTTCTTGGTCGAGAGGTAAACCGGCACACCGCGGGCGAGGCCGTAGTTGAAGCTCGAATAGGCGAAGTCGCGGATCGAGTCGTCGAGGTTATACATGGCCATGGCCACACCGGCGCCGGGCGCCTGATAGACTTCGTGCTCGATGACCTTGCCGTCTTCGCCGGTGAACTTGATCGACAGCGTGCCCTTGCCGGGGAACAGGAAGTCGGTGGCGCGATACTGGTCGCCGAAAGCGTGGCGGCCGACGATGATCGGCTGGGTCCAGCCGGGGACGAGGCGCGGCACGTTCTTGCAGATGATCGGCTCGCGGAAGATCACGCCGCCCAGGATGTTGCGGATGGTGCCGTTGGGCGACTTCCACATCTTCTTGAGGCCGAATTCCTCGACGCGCGCTTCATCGGGGGTGATGGTGGCGCATTTGATGCCGACGCCGTATTTCTGGATGGCGTGGGCGGAGTCGATTGTCACCTGGTCATTGGTGGCGTCGCGGTTTTCCACCGACAGGTCATAATATTCGATCGGCAGATCGAGATAGGGATGGATGAGCTTGTCCTTGATCGCCTGCCAGATGATGCGGGTCATCTCATCGCCGTCGAGGTCCACGACCGGATTGGCGACTTTGATCTTGCTCATCGAAAAACTCCCTTGAAAAATGCGGATTCCGGCCTTTGCCGTTCGCTGGCCCGTATAGCATCGTGTCAGAAAAGCGCAAAGCCGCGCTCGGCAAGGGGGCTTGCCTATTTGGGTGGCAGGGTGGCGACGAAGGCGCGGGCCATATCCAGCCAGCCCTCCAGCAGATCGTCATCTTCAATGGCGTCGCCGCCGAGCACGACAAAGCCGCTCATGGAGCGTCCGTTCATGTCCATAATCTCGGCGCCCGGCCGTGACAGCGCCTCGGCCATGCCCTCCTTGCCGACCCGCACGATCAGCGCGCCTTCCTTGGTCGGGCACACCAGCATATTGCCGTCTTGCATGAAGGCGATGCCGCCGAACATCTTCTTTTCGACGATGGCGGCGCGTTGCGGCAGCATCTGCCTTATGCGGTCGGCCAGTTCCGCGCAGGCCATGCTCATGTCCGCCGCTCCGGCCGATAGGTTTCGTAGCGCGGCATTTCCGCATCGATCCGGTCCCAGTCCGGATGGCTGCGGGAGAAGATCAACTGGTTTGGCGCAAACCAGTCATTGTCGCCGGCGAACAGGCCCGCCGGCACTATGCGGAAAGCTGGCGCGCGCGAGGATTGGGCATAGGCCGTCGTGCCGCATTCGGGGCAGAAGTGCCGCGTGAAGGTCGCCCCGGACTCGGCTGATCGCACATGGGATTTCGTCGCGCCGGTCACCTTCACGCTGTCGGCCGGCAGCAAGAGGATCGAGGAATGTCCGCTGCCCGAGACTTTCTGGCAGTTGCGGCAGCTGCACTGGAACATGGAAATCGGCTGGCCGTGCACCGAAACGGTGACGGCGCCGCAGGCGCAGGCGGCGGTAAGGTCGAGTTCGGGCATGGGTGATGGGCTCATGGTCAAAGGCTGGCATGCCGGTATGCGCCATGCAAGGGGTGCTTGCCTTTGCGGCGGGGAGAGACAAAAGTGCGGCAGCCCGAGGAAAGCAATGGCCCTGCATCCCGACTATCCCTTGACGACTGAGCGCCTGCAGCTGCGCCCGTTCACCCGTGGCGATGTCGATGCGGTCTTTGATTATCGCGGGCGCGAAGACGTCGCGCGCTATTTGTTCGACGCGCCGCTAAGCCGGGATGAATGTGCCCTCGCCATTCAGCAGCGCGCCACCCAGTTCGCCTTTGTCGAGGAAGGCGACCGCATCATCCTGGCGGTCGAGCGCGCCGAAGACGGTGTTCTGGTCGGGGAGGTTTCGCTCATCTGGCGGTCGCAGGAGGGTCGACAGGGCGAGCTGGGCTGGATTTTCCATCCCGATCATCAAAGGCGCGGCTATGCCGGCGAAGCCACTGGATGCCTAATCGACCTTGCCTTCGGCCCCGCCGATCTGCACCGGGTCTTTGCGCGTTGCGACGCGCGCAATGATCGCTCTTGGCGGTTGATGGAGCGGCTCGGCATGCGCCGGGAGGCGCATTTTCGAGAGCATGGCCTGTTCAAGGGCGGCTGGGACGAGGAATTTTATTACGCCCTTTTGCGGCGCGAATGGCTGGCGGCGCGCCATTCCGGAAATCGGCTATAAACCCCTCGGAAAAAGCAAAATTTTCCATCCGTTTGCCGGAACGCCGGCCAGCGGCGCCGCGTTCTCTCGCTTAGGGCTTTGACGTCCCGTTGCGGAGGGAACACCATCATGTCGTCGCTTAGTCTGCCTCTCGAAACCTCCCACCTGCTTTTGCGGCCCTTCGAACGGGCGGATAGCGAGGCGGTCGCGCGCTATCATACTCTCCCGTCCCTGCAGCGTTACCTGGAGCGGCCCACTCGCTACCGCGAGGATGTGCCGGCTGCCGTGGAATTCATGCGCCACCAGGTGGTTCTACACCGGCCCGGCGATACGCTCAGCCTTGCCATGGTGCGCAAGGGCGATCAGGTTCTGGTTGGCCAGGTGCATCTCAAATGGTCCGATGCAACAGCGGGGCAGGGCGAAGTGCGCTTTGCCATCAATCCGGCCGAAGCGGGCAAGGGCTATCTGACCGAGGCCCTGCGTGCCATGTTCGATCTGGCTTTTGACTATTTCCGCGTGCACCGTCTGATGGTTCGCTGCGACGGCAAATGCCACCATTCGGTCAAGCTGATGCAAAAGCTCGGCATGCGGCTTGAAGCACATTATCGCGAGCATGCGCTGTTCCAGGGCGATTGGGACGAGGAACTGCATTTCGCCATGCTTGACCGCGAATGGCGCCGGGACGAAAAGGTGCTGGATCTGCCCATTCGCGATAAGGTTGCCTGACCTCGCGCGCGCGTTATGTTATCGATGACATATTGTGTTGTCGATTAGCATAAATCACATAGCTGCCCTGCAAAGGGTGATGAATCGCGCGTGTTTGTTTGCTTAGCTGACGCATGAGCTGCGGTTTGCGGTATGGGTTCGAGGGGGCCTGTTCCGCCGATTGCGGCGACAGATAAACGCGTCACAAGGCCCCTCATGTTTCGGACTTCCGTTTCGCCCAATTCAGGGCACGGCCGGGAACTCATCTTTTCCCAAGCCAGAACGATCTTTCTCGTTTCCATCCTCATATGTTTGGCGGCGCTGGCCGGCATTTATTCCCGACCCGCAGGATTCCTTGCCGCTTTCTGGCCGGCCAATGCCATCCTCGCCACTCTGCTCGTGCGCGCCGCGCGGTGGCGCCGGCTACCGATTCTGCTCGGAGCGATCTGTGGCTATCAGGCCGCTGGCTATCTCACCGGCGATGTGCCCTGGACCGCCGTGCAATTGACCATGGCCAATCTGGTCAGCGCCGTCAGCTTTGCCTTTGTCTATACTTCGCTGGGCGAACGGGATTCAGGTTTTGCCTCGGCCCGCTCGGTGCCGTCCCTGGCTGGCTCCGCCGTTGTCGCCGCCGCGGCCGCCGGTGTCGCGGGTGCGGCCGTTCTGGCGCATATGTCCGGAGGCAGCCTGTTCGATGCGTGGCGCACCTGGTTTGCTTCCGAGCTGATGAATTATCTGGTGCTGCTGCCGGGCCTGCTTTCGGTGCAATGGCCGCTCTCCCGGCCTCAACTGGCGCAGATCAAGACATTTTTCGTCGGGCCGCTGGTCGTGCCGGTCGTCGCCGTCATTGTCACCACCGCCATGGCGCTGCTCACGCCGCACCCGGTAGCCATTGTGTTTCCGGTTCCGGCCCTGATCTGGGTGGCGCTGGTCATGCCGCTGCCTGCCACCTGCTTTCTGGTCATGCTCTATTCGGGTGTCACCATGTTTGCGGTCAAACTCCACGTCTATGATTTTGGCAGCGGGCTCAGCGACGATCTCATTGCCTCGATCCATCTCGGCGTGGCCATGATCGCCCTTGGTCCGGTCCTGGTGGCAACCTTCACCGCCGAGCGCCGCCGCCAGTTCGTCGAGTTGCAGCGGGTGGCCCGGATTGACGATCTCACCGAGGCGCTCAATCGCGGTACCTTCTTCAATGAGGGCGTGGACCGCCTCCGTCCGCTTAAGGCGGCCCAGGAGCCGGTAGCGGTTATCCTGGTCGATGCCGACCACTTCAAGCGCGTCAACGATGTGTATGGCCATGCTGCAGGCGACATGGCGCTGGTGGCTTTGTCGGCCGCCATTCGCAAGTCGATCCGTTATGGCGATATGTTCGGGCGTCTTGGCGGGGAGGAGTTCGGGCTCCTGCTGCCAGGTACGCCGCTGGACGATGCCCGTATCGTGGCCGAACGTCTGCGCGTTTATGTCGAGCGCATGCAGACTACCCTTGCCAGTGGCGATATTCTCCAGCTCACGGTCAGCATTGGGGTCTCCGTTGCGCCAAAAGCCAGTTCCGATCTGGCCGAAATGCTTTTGTTCGCCGACCGGGCGATGTATGAGGCCAAGCGAGCGGGCCGCAATCGGGTGCATATCCACGAAATGCCCGCCTGAACAAGGCAAGGGCAGGCAAATGGCAGGTACGGACCGGTCGCAGGAAACCATCTATCGGCCGTCCCCGGCGATCATTCTGTGCGAACCCCAGTTGGGAGAGAATATCGGCGCGGCGGCGCGGGCCATGGCCAATTTCGGTCTTTGGGACATGCGCCTCGTGCGTCCGCGCGACGGCTGGCCCAATGAAAAGGCCACCGCCGCCGCCTCGCGAGCCGATCATGTGCTGGAGCGCGTCCGGGTGTTCGAGACACTCGAAGAGGCGATCAGCGACCTCAAGCTTGTCTATGCCACCACCGCCCGGTCGCGCGATATGCAGAAGGAAGTGCTCGGCCCCGAACAGGCTTCGGCCAATATGGCGGCCTATGTAGCGGGCGGGCAGGGCGTGGGCCTGCTGTTCGGGCGCGAACGCTGGGGTCTGCTCAATGACGAAGTGGCCATGGCCGACGCCATTGTCACCCTGCCGGTCGAGGCGGCCTTTGCCTCGCTCAACATCGCTCAGGCCGTGTTGCTCATGTCCTATGAATGGCGCCGCACCAGCGAAGAGGGCAGGGCGCTGCCCTTTTCCGACGGTCTCGACGATGCAGCGCCACGCAATGAGATGGTTGGCCTGTTTGAGCATCTAGAGGGTGTACTCGATCAGAGCGGGTTCTTCACCACGCCGGACAAGCGCCCTTCCATGGTCAACAATCTGCGCACCGCCCTGACGCGCGGCCGCTTCACCAGCCAGGAAATCCGCACCCTGCGCGGCGTCATCTCCTCGATTGATCGCCGCCATGAGCGGCCCAATCCGAACCGACAGAAGAAGGCCGAGGAATAGCAGGGAGACGTATGTTTTCACCCTGCGCTCGATGAGTGAGCTTTGGGCCAGAGCTCTCCCTAAACTCTATTGTCACCCCCGGCGAAAGCCGGGGCCGATCCTGAGATATGGAGATGGATCCCGGCCTTCGATGGGATGACACCGTGGGTGGAAAGCCATAGGGCTTCAATAGGCGTGCGGGCAAATCTCCCCACCGTACCCAATCCCGTCATTTCGCCTTTGACCGCTGGCCGTCAAAGTGAGATGGCTTGGCTACCATGAGTACCGCGCTCCCAGACCTCCCCTCCAAATTCGCCTTTCACTATCTCGGCTTCCGCTTCTTCTGGCTGACCACCCTGTTCGTCAGCTTCGCGGTGCAGATCATGGCCGTGTCCGTTGCCTGGCAGATTTATGACGTCACCGGCAATGCTTTCCTGCTCGGCGTGGTCGGGCTCTGCCTCTTTGCGCCCGCGCTGTTGCTGATCCTGTTTACCGGCCTTGCTGCCGACCGTTTCAGTCGCCGCGGCATCATGCGCATCTGTCTGCTTGTCGAGGCGGTCTGCGCCGGCGGCTTTTTCCTCCTCGCCAATGCCGATGCCGATCAGATCTGGCCGGTTTTCGCCATTCTGTTCCTGCTGGGCACGGCGCGGGCTTTCTGGGGGCCGGCGGCGCAGTCGCTGGCGCCCAATCTCGTCCCGCCCGAGGCGCTGGCCAATGCCATCACCACCAATGCCTCGGCATGGCAGTTCGCGTCCATTATGGGGCCGGCTGCTGGCGGCCTGCTTTATGGCATCTCGCCCGAAGTCGCCTTCGGCACTGCTGGGGTGCTTATCCTTGTCGCCGTGGTCATGGTCTCGCTGATCCCGCGCCCGGCCCAGATCAGGGAAGCGCAGGCCAAGAGTCTCGAAACCCTGCTTGGCGGCTTCCGCTATATCTTTTCCAATCGGGTCGTTCTGGGCGCCATGTCGCTCGACATGTTCGCGGTCATGGCGGGTGGGGCGGTGGCGCTTATGCCCATCTATGCCAAGGACATTCTGCAGGCGGGGCCGGAGGAACTGGGCCTGTTGCGCGCCGCGCCGGGCATCGGGGCCCTCGTGATGGCGCTCTGGCTGATGCGCCATCCGGTGCGCGACCATGCGGGCAAGCTGTTGTTCCTGTTTGTCGGTCTTTTCGGCGTTTTCACCGTTGTTTTCGGCCTCTCCACCAATGTCTGGCTGTCCATGGCCGCCCTGGCCCTCGTCGGCGCGGCCGATATGGTCAGCGTCACCATTCGCGAAACCATCATGCAATTGTGGACGCCCGAAGAGGTGCGTGGCCGGGTCAATGCGGTCAATTCGGTGTTCATCGGCGCGTCCAATGAATTGGGCGATTTCCGCGCCGGCAGCGTCGCCCATCTCTTCGGGCCGGTGCCCGCCGCCATCATGGGCGGCGTCGGCGCCGTCATTATCGCAGGCGCCTGGGCCGGACTTTTCCCCGAATTGCGCAATCAGCGCAGCCTCGACAAGAAGATGGCTTAGGACGTGCGGGCGCTCCGATCGACCTTATCGCGGTAGATGCGCTCGACAATTGGGATGGCCAGCGAAAACGGCACGGCGCCAAGCGCGATGATCTGGAGCCAGAACGTGCCCTCGATAGCGAAATGGGCCCGTTCGGTATTCAGCAGCAGTTGCGCGACGGTCTGAAAGGTGAGGTGGAAACCTATGGCGGTCCAGAGTGAGCCGGTGATGATCCGCAGCATGCCCAGCACTGCGCCCATGACGTAAAAAAGCGATGCGTGTGCCACGTCGATGCCGCCGGCGGTGATCAGCCAGAGCGCAACGCCCCAGGAGCCGAACAGCGCGGCCTGAATGGTGACGGCCAGCCAGGCTTGCAGGATTTTGCCGAGATTGGTCTGCATATAGCCGCGAAAGGCCAGTTCCTCGGGCAGGGCTTCGAGCAGGAAGACCAGAAGGATCAGCAGCGGAACAAAGGCGAGGATTTCCGTCCATGCCGCTATCGCATGGATTTGTACGAGGCCGAAGGCGAGACAAAGGCCCAGACCGAGCAGAAACGGCGCGAACCATGAGAGCGCGCCGACGAGGAACGGTTTTAGCGCCGAACTGTCCAGTGAGAGGCCCAGACCGGCGAAAGGCTCCCGGTCCAGCAGACGGCGCGCCACTACGACAAGCGGTATGACGAGCGCGGTGGTGAGCACCGCCATGGCGATGTGGCGGTCGAGGCGGTATTCGGCGCCGAAGATCAGCGTCGCCAACTGGGTCTTGCCGAGGAAAATGGCGAGGAGGGCAACCCAGACCAGACTGATGCGGATGATGATTTTCTCGGTCATGGAGACCTCCTTGGCTTCTAGCGAATGGCCATGGCGGCGAGAATGCCGGCCTCGGGAGCGAAATGGGCGAGATAGGCGGGCCATAGGCTGCCGGTCAGTGTTCTGATCCAGCCCAGTACCAGCCCCATGACAAAGGCGAAGGCGAGCCAGGTGGCGTCGAACTGCGGCGCACCAGCTTGATCCAGCGTGATGCCGTGGGCGAGGCCAAAGAGCCACGCCGTCAGCACGACACCCCAGCCGATCCTTGTGCCGCCAAAGGACCAGTCGCGCGTGAAAACGCGATCGAGCAGCGCAAGCATGAAGCCGCGAAAGGCGATTTCTTCGACGAGATTGGGATAGGAGGCGTCGAACAACAGGCGCTTGAGCGTCAATCCGCCATCGGTACGGCCGGGCGCGGCGTCGGCGAGCAGAAAACCGGCGACAACGAGAATGCCGATATTGATGAAGGCGACGGGCAGGGTGCCCTGGCGGGTTTGCCAGGTCCAGCCGATCTCGCGCCGCTGATCAGCGGAGAGCAGGACGATAATGGCCAGCATCCAGACCAGATCGAGTGTCTTGCCCTGCCAGTTCCACTCAAGGCCCGTAAAGATGTCGAACCGGGGGAGCGAGAGCACGAAGAGATTGAGGGCATAGACAATTGTCATGAGCAGCACGGCGAGCCAACGGTCGCGCTCTGTTCGCGCGGCCAGTGCGGCAAGGGGCAGGAAGGCGATAAGCGTGATGCTCGAGAGCATGCCGGTGGATGTGCTCCACTGCGCCAGTTCATCCGCGCGTCCGGATACGCCCAGAGCCAATCCCATGATCAGCAGCACCGCCGCGCCCGGCAGCAGCAGGCGATAGGTGAGATCGGCAAAGGGTGTGTGGCGCAACAGGCTAGCCATCGGTCTTCCCAACGGCCCGTGCGAACAGCGCGATGAGTTCCCGGGAATAATGGTCTAGATCGGTATCCGGGTTTTCGGCCCAGCGGCTCAGCGTGCTTTCGATGGCGCCGGACATGGTGGCTGCCATGACATTGGCGTCAAAGGCGGCAAAGTGGCCTGCCGCCTGTCCTTCGGCCAGCCAGTCGCGCAGTAAGGCGTGTTCTTCCACGCTGATCTCGGCGATATAGTCTGGCGTTGTGCCGGTGCCGATATGGCTGAGAGCGATATGGCCGATGGCGAGCAGTTCCGCGCGATGGGTTTTCATATAGGCCAGTTGGCCGCCGATATAGGCGGCGATGCAGTCCCAGGGGCTGGTGGCGCGCTCGATTTCGGGCACAAGCGCCGCTTCGATCCGCTTGCTGACGCTGGCGAAGAGCTGCTCGAAAATCTCGTCCTTGCCGTTGAAGTGGTAGGAAATGACGCTTTTGGAAATGCCGGCTTCCGCCGCAATGCGTGACAGCGATGTCTGCGCGACGCCATGGCCGGCGAGAACGCGAATGGTAGCGTCGATGATCTGCTTGCGGCGCTGTTCTTCGATGAAGGACATGGAATTCCAAAAATTAGACCGATTGGCCTGATTTTGGAACGATCGGCCTATTTGTCAAGTGCGGGGCGGCGATGCTTGACTCAGATGGTCGGCCCCTCTATGACGCGGCCACCTATTCCGGCCTTTTGGCCCATAGGCGCACCCGGGATTCTCTGTTGGGAGTCTGTCGGTCCTGTCGCAAGGCGGGGCAGAGGAGGGCGTGATCCATTCAACCGGTCCGCAGGGACGCAAGCCTTAAGTCAAGGTCTGCTGCCTTTGCGGCCACGCTTAAAGAAGGATACGCGATGCCGAAGCGTCATTCCGTAAAGTACAAAATTGACCGTCGCCTTGGCGAAAACATCTGGGGCCGTCCCAAGTCCCCGCTGAACGCCCGTGCCTATGGCCCCGGCCAGCATGGTCAGCGCCGCAAGGGCAAGCTCAGCGACTACGGTCTGCAGCTGCGCGCCAAGCAGAAGCTCAAGGGCTATTACGGCTCGATTACCGAAAAGGGCTTCCGCAAGCTCTATGACGAAGCCAGCCGCCGCAAGGGCGACACTGGTGAGAACCTGATCGGCCTGCTCGAATCGCGTCTGGACGCGATCGTTTACCGCGCCAAGTTCGTCCCCACCGTCTTCGCTGCCCGCCAGTTCGTGTCCCATGGTCACGTCATGGTCAATGGCAAGCGCGTCAATATCCCGTCCTACCAGGTCAAGATTGGCGACAAGATCGAAGTGCGCGAACGCTCCAAGCAGCTGACCGTGGTTCTGGAAGCCAATCAGCTGGCCGAGCGCGATGTGCCCGACTATATCGAAGTCGATCACAACAAGCAGGTTGCCACCTATGCTCGCGTTCCGGCCCTGTCGGACGTGCCCTATCCGGTCCAGATGGAACCGAACCTGGTCGTCGAATTCTACGCCAAGAACTGATCCTGCCCCTGTGCAGATCGAAAGGCCCGCCGGTTGGCGGGCCTTTTGTA
>VFQU01000922.1_pt1 | contig 20243 bp, 16 predicted proteins | sample 3512311 | NCBI WGS metagenome assembly VFQU01 (sample SAMN10412377, study PRJNA504923) | tailings metagenome | isolation source: Relicate 3 Philex TSF3 active mining site | place: Philippines: Tuba, Benguet | collected 2017-08-29
CGCACGTCTTCGCCGGCGCCGACGCGCCGTGGCTGCAGGCCCTGACGACCTACGTGACGCAGCCGGTCGGGCAGATCTTCCTGCGCCTGCTGTTCATGCTGGTGATCCCGCTGATCTTCTCGGCGCTGGTGCTCGGCGTCGCCGAGATGGGCGACATCCGTTCGCTCGGCCGGATCGGCGGACGGACGCTGATCTACACCGTCGTGGTATCGACGATCGCGGTCGTGATCGGCCTGACCCTGGTCAACCTGTTCCGGCCCGGCGACGGCATCGATCCGGCCGTCGCGCAGTCGCTGATCAGCGACGCGGCCGATCGTGCCGACACCATCGTCGCGTCCAGCCAGCAGGCGTCCGGCGTATCGCTGCTGGTGCAGATCGTGCCGGACAACGTGATTCGTGCAGCCGCCTCCAACGACATCCTCGCGGTGATGTTCTTCGCGCTGATCTTCGGCATCGGCATGGTCGCGACGCGGACGCCGGCGACCGAGCGCGTCAAGGAATTCTTCCAGGGCGTGTTCGAAGTCTCGATGACGCTGATCCACGGCGTGATCCGGCTGGCCCCGTATGCGGTCGCCTGTCTGGTGTTCAATCTGGCCGCCCTGTTCGGCTGGGACCTGCTGGTCAAGCTGGCAGGCTACGTCGGCGTCGCGCTGCTGGCGATGGCGATCCATTTCTTCGTGGTCTATTCGCTGGCGGTGCGCTGGTTCGGCGGCATGTCGCCGCTGGTGTTCTTCCGTGGCGTGCAGGAAGCGATCGTCATGGCGTTCACGTCCTCGTCCAGCAACGCCACGCTGCCGACCGCGCTCAAGGTCGCCGAGGAGGAGCTGCGGCTGCCGCCGAAGGTCTCGCGCTTCGTACTCACGATCGGCGCCACCGCCAATCAGAACGGCACGGCGCTGTTCGAAGGCGTCACGGTGCTGTTCCTCGCCCAGTTCTTCGGCGTGGATCTGACGCTGTGGCAGCAGCTGACAGTGATGTTCGTGTGCATCCTCGGCGGCATCGGCACCGCCGGCGTGCCGTCCGGCTCGCTGCCGGTGATCGCGATGATCTGCGGCATGGTCGGCGTGCCGCCGGAGGGCATCGGCCTGATCCTCGGCGTCGACCGCCTGCTCGACATGAGCCGCACGGTGCTCAACGTCACCGGCGATCTCGCCGCCGCGGTCGTCGTCTCGCGCGGCAGCGAGGCGGACTCGCCGGCCGACAGCGCCTGAGGCCGCGCCGGCGCGCGGCCGGGCGCTGCTTATACTGGCGCACTCCGGCGCGATGGCCCGGATCCGCCCGACAGCGAACGCGCACACCGACGATGGCCGGCGCTCCTCCCGATGCTTCCGCCGACGCGGCCGACGGTCCGACGCTGCCGCTCGGCCGTTCCGGGGCCGGCACCGAACCCGATGTGCCGACGATCACCGTCGGACAGGCGCCTGCGTCCGCGCCGGCGGCCGCGGCGGCCGCCGGCGAGCGGATCGGCGCCTGGCGGCTGCAGCGCGAGCTCGGCCGCGGCGGCATGGGCACGGTCCATCTGGCCGAGCGCGCCGACGGTCATTTCCGCCAGCAGGCGGCGCTCAAGATCGTGCGCGGCCCGCACAGCGCCGACGGCGTCGCGCGCTTCGCGCGCGAGCGCCAGATCCTGGCCAGCCTGCAGCATCCGGGCATCGCGCGGCTGCTCGACGGCGGTGCGACGACGCGCGGCCAGCCGTATCTGGTCATGGAGTACGTGCAGGGCGTGCCGATCGACCACTGGTGCAGCGAGCACGGCCTGGACCTGCCGGCGCGGCTCGGCCTGTTCGTGCAGGTCTGCCGCATCGTGCAGTTCGCGCATCAGCGCCTGATCGTCCACTGCGACCTCAAGCCGTCCAACGTGCTGGTGCGCGAGGACGGCACGCCGGCGCTGCTCGACTTCGGCATCGCGCGTGCGCTCGACCACGAGCCGGCGGCGGCCGACGCCGACTGGTTCTCGCCGCGCTACGCCAGTCCCGAGCAACTGCGCGGCGAGGACGTCACGGTCGCCAGCGACGTCTACGCGCTCGGCCTGATCCTGTTCGAGCTCCTGACCGGCCGCCGCGCGCGCCTCGATCAGGCCGACCATACGATCACGCGTCTCGGCGCCGCCGAGGTCTGCCCGAGCGCGCTGGCCGACGCCGTCCCGTGGGGCGGCCGCCTGCGCGGCGATCTCGATGCGATCGCGCTGCGCGCGACCGCCGCCGACCCGGCCAGGCGCTACGCCTCGGTCGACCTGCTCGCGGCTGACATCGGCCGCCATCTCGCCTGCCGTCCGGTTCGCGCGCGTCCGCCGACCCTGGCCTACGTGACGCTGCGCCTGCTGCAGCGGCGCTGGCCGCTGTTCGTCGCCGGCACGGCGCTCGCGGCCGTGGTCGCGGCATTCACGGTCGGCCTGGTCGCCGAGCGCGACCGCGCGGTCCGCGCCGAAAGCGACGCGCGGCTGCAGGCGGCGACGGCCGAGCAGGTCAGCGCCTACCTGGTGTCGGTGTTCGACGTGTCGAACCCGCGTTCGGGCCATGCGCGCGACATCAGCGCCCGCGACGTGCTCGACCAGGGCGCCGCGCGGATCGGTCGCGATCTGCAGGCGGCACCGGCGGTTCGCGCGCGTATGCTCGACGTGCTCGGCACCGCCTATCGGCACATCGGCGAGAGCGGCCGCGCCGCCGAGCTGCTCGGCCAGGCGGTCGAAGGTTATCTCGCGCCCGGCGTCGACCAGCCGCTGGCCGCAGCCGACGCGCTCAGCCAGCTCGCGGTCGTGCAGGCCAACAACCACCGCTCGCTGGCCGAGGCGGAACGCACCGCACGCCGTGCGCTGGCCCTGCGCGAGCGCCATGCGCCGCCGGATTCGCTTGCGATGGCCGACTCGCTGAACACGCTCGGTGTGGTTCTCGAGGCCGACGACCGGCTCGACGAGGCCGAATCGCTGCTGCAGCGCGCGCTGGCGATCCGCCGCGAGCTGGCCGGCACGGCCTCGATGCTGGTCGCCTCCACGCTGCACAATCTGGGCCTCGTCGCGGCTGCGCGCGGCGACCATGCAGCCGCGATCGAGCGCTTCGAGGCCGCATTGACGATCAAGCGCCGGCTCGACGGCGACCGCAGCTCGCAGGTCGCGACCACGCTGCAGGCGCTGATCGGCGCCTACAGCGGCGACGGCCAGCTGCAGCGCGCGGCCGATCTGGCCGCGATGAACCTCGACCTGTCGCGCGAGCTCTACGGCGAGGACAGCGAGCACGTCGGCACCGCCGAGAACGAGCTCGGCTCGACGCTGCACGACCTCGGCCGCTACCGCGAGGCCGCCGGGCACTATCGCAACGCCATCGCGATCCTCGAGCGACTCGGCAGCAGTGCGCAGCGGCCGGTCAACAATCTCGCCTCGGCCTACGAGGACATGGGCGACTACGCCGCTGCCGAGCCGCTGTTCCGCCAGTCGCTGGACGAGCGCCGGCGCACGCTGGCGGCCGACGCCGCCCCGGTGCTGCGCGCCGAGTACAACCTGGCGCGGCTGCTGGTGCGCAGTGACCGGGCGCTCGACGAGGCGCGCACGCTGCTCGACGCGGTGCTGACCGGCTATGTCGCGCGTTACGGCGCCGATCACGTCAATACCGCCAAGGCGCGCGGGCTCGACGTCGAGTGGCAGATCCGCCGCGGCGACTTCGCGGCCGCGCGCGAGCGCTACGCGGTGGCCGACGCGCTCGGAGCGGCACGCGCCGATCCGTTCCTGCGCGCGCGCGCGGCGACCGTGGCGGCCGACCTGGCGCGCCACGACGGTGACCGCGCCGCCGAGATCGCCGAACGGCGCCTCGCGCTGGACGCGCTCCGGTCGCGGTTCGGCGATGCACATCCGCTGGTCGCCGAGCGCGCGATCCACCTCGCCGCCGCACTGGCCGACGACGGCCAGTCCGCTGCGGCCGATGCCCTGGTCGACGCGCACGGCGCCCGCGTCCGAGCAGCCTTCGCGCCGGCGGCGCCGGTGCTGCGCCTGCTGGCGCGCTGGCCGGACCGCTCGGCCCGGATCGGGTCGGTCCCGGCGCCGGCGGCGCCCCGCCATGCGGCCGGCGGAGCGGACGCGTAGAATACGCGCCCCTCGCCCGTGCGCCGACTGCCGGACGCCGTCCGCCCGCGTACCGCTTCACGGAATCTGATGAGCAGTAATCTGAACTTCCAGGTCAACTACGGCAACGTCGGACAGCCCGCGCCGGCACCGGCGATGGCGCGGCCCGATCCCAAGGCGCCGTTGTTCGCGTCGGAAGACGGCATGGTCGCCTCGCTGTCGAACAACGAGTGCATCTTCCAGGTGCGCTCGACCGGCGAGACGCACGTGATGACCTATCAGGTGCTGCAGGCGCTGGATCAGTGCCGCGAGTTCCGCAGTCTCGACGAGCACGTCAACCGGATCCTGTCGACCGTTTCCGGCCTCAACGTGCCGCGCGAGGGCGTCGGCCAGGTGCTGCAGAGCCTGGTCGGCCGCGGCCTGATCGTCGAGGACCGCGCGTTCCTGGCGCGTCTGGCCGAGACGCCGGCGGTCGAGCAGGCGCCGCTGCGCGCGGTGTTCATCCGCGCCTGCGACCGGCCGCTGCAGCTCGAGCGCCTGCTGGCCTCGCTGACCGACTACGAGCGGCGCTTCCGGGCCGGCCATCGCTATGTCGTCATCGACGACTCGGTCCAGCCCGACTCGATCGACCGCCACCGCGATCTGCTGCGCGAATTCGCGCGGTCCACCGGTGCCAAGCTGACTTATCTGGGCGTCGCCGAGCAGGCGCGTCTGGTCGAGCGGCTGATCAAGGCGGTGCCGGCCGCGCGCGCGGCGGCGCCGCAGCTGCTGCTGCGCGATGCGGCGCAGCCGCGCTTCGGCGGCGGCCGCGGCTGGAATCTGGCGCTGCTGCTGTCGGCCGGCGCGCGCCTGGCGATGTTCGACGACGACCAGCGCCTGCCGCTGCGCCGCAGCGAGGATGCGCGCGAAGGCCTGGATCCGAACCCGACCACGCCGGCACACGTCCGCTTCTTCCGCAACATCGAGGAGTCCCTCGGCGCGGGCGAGGAAGTCGCCGACGATCCGTTCGAGCTGCATCTGGAGGCGTCGGGCCAGGCACTCGGCGCGCTCAGCCGCGGCGCGCGCTACGCGATCGACCGCACCGCGCTGCGCGGCCTCAGTCTCGGCCGCCTCGAGCATCTGCGCGGCGGTGCGCGCGTGCTCGCGACGATGCACGGCACCACCGGCAGCTCGCGCACCGAGTCGGGCACCTGGCTGTATCAGATCGCCGCCGACGGACGCGAGGATTTCGCGCGCGACCGCGACGGCTATCTGCGCAACATCGAGGCGGGCAGCCTCTGGTACGGCTTCCAGCAGGCGCGCGTGGCGACGATCGGCTACTTCACGCCGTTCACGCTCGACAACAGCGTGCTGCTGCCGTGCACGAATCCGGTCGGCCGCGGCGAAGACGCACTGTTCTCGACGGTCACGCGGCTGATCCATCCGCAGGCGCTGGTGATGGAACTGCCGGTCGTGATCGGCCACGTGCAGGAGGCGGCGCGCAAGCGCTCGGCACGCACCCAGTCCGCGCATACGCCGCGCTTCAATCATTTCGTCAGCGACTACGTGCAGCGCCAGCTGCCCGATTTCCTCGCCGCCGATCCGGCGCAGCGGATGGCGCTGCTGGCCTGCCATCTGCGCGACATCGCCGGTGCCGGCGAGAGCGCCCGCGTGCGCCACCTGCAGGAATACCTGAGCTTCGCCCGCGCCGATCTGATCGAGCGCCTGCAGCAGCAGTTCGAGTCGGCGTCCGACGCGCCGGTGCACTGGCAGGCCGACGTGCGCACGATCATCGAGGCCAACGGCCGCGCCTTGCTGGCCGGCGCCGCGCCGCGCCTCGGCGACTGGCCGGACACCGCGAGCGAAGCGGACGTCTCCGCCGCGCTGCGCAGCGAACTCGGCCAGCTCGCCGCCGGCTACGAAGCCTGGCCGGCGTTGTGGAGCTATGCTCGCGACGAAGGCGAGCGGCTCCTGTCCGGCCTGTAGCGCACGGCCGCGCACCGGCGATGGCCGAACGCAGGGCGGGCCTGACCAGCGTCGTCGTCGTCGCCGCCGACAGCGGACCGCTGCTGGCCGACTGCGTCGCGCGCGTGCTGGCCTCGACCGCCGCGGTCGAGCTGATCCTGGTCGACAATGCCTCCGCCGACGGCCAGCCGCGCGCAGTCGCCGCGCATCACGCCGGCGACGCGCGCGTGCGTCTGATCGAGAACGGCGCCAATCTCGGTTTCGGTCCGGCCTGCAACCGCGGCGCACGCGTCGCCGCGGGCGACGCATTGCTGTTCCTCAATCCCGATGCGCTGATCGCGCCGGACACGATCGCGCGGCTGCGCGCGGTGCTGGCCGGCGATCCGCGCTGCGGCCTGGTTGGCGCCTGCGTGCGCGAGGCCGACGGCCGCAGCGCGCGCGCGGTGCGCCGTCGCGATCCGATGCTGCGCCGCGCCTTGATGACGGCGACCGGCCTGTCGCGCTGGGAGCCACGCTGGCCGGTGCTCGCCGGCGTCGAGCAGCCGCCGCCGGCCGCCGCCGCCGACGTCGAGATCGTCGAGGCGGTCTCCGGCGCCTGCCTGCTGCTGCCGCGCGAGCTGTTCGAGCGCCTCGGCGGTTTCGACGAACGCTACTTCCTGCATTGCGAGGACCTGGACCTGTGTCGCCGCGTCCGCGATGCCGGCTGCCGCGTCGTGCTCGCGGCCACGGTCGACATCGCACACGCGCAGGGCAGTTCCAGCCGCCACCGGCCGCTGTTCGTCGCACGCCATAAGCACCGCGGCATGTGGCGCTACTTCGTCACGTTCGATCCGGCCGCGCGCAACCCGCTGCTGCGCACGCTGGTGTGGCTCGGTATCTGGGGGCACTTCACGCTGCGCGCGCCGCTGCTGTGGTGGCGCACGCGGCGCGCCTGAGCGGGCCGGCGTGCATCGTCCACGCGCTCACGGCCGATCTGCCGTCGAGTCGATCTCCTACGCGCCGGCCGTACGGCGCCGATGCATCATCGAGGGGCGCAGGCCGCTCGATCGGGGATGACCGGCGCGGCGTCTCGCAGCCGGCCGATCGTGCCGACGTGCCGATCGGGCTGTCGGACCTGGCCTTCGTTTGCGCCGCGTTCCGGACGTCTAGGCGGCGGGTCGATGCCGGTTGATCTGCGCGCGCAGCGTCTCGGTCGCCGCGCGCGCCGCCGCGGCGAAATCCTCGCCGTTCGATGCGTAGAGGATCGCCCGTGACGAGCTGATCAGCAGGCCGGTGCCGGTCGCGGTCGCGCCGTTGCGGAGCACCGCCTCGACATCGCCGCCCTGCGCGCCGACGCCCGGCACCAGCAGCGGCAGGTCGCCGACCAGTGCGCGCACCGCGGCGATCTCGTCCGGCCAGGTCGCACCGGTCACGAGCGCGCAGTTGCCGTGGCCGTTCCACCGCGTCGCGACGGTCTCGGCGACGTGCTGGTACAGCGGCCGTCCGTCGACGAGCAGATCCTGGAAGTCGCGCGCGCCCGGGTTGGAGGTGCGGCACAGCACAATCACGCCCTTGTCGGCGCGGTCGAGGAACGGCTGCGCCGAGTCGCGCCCCAGATACGGGTTCAAGGTCACCGCATCGGCGCGGTAGCGGTCGAACGCCTCGGCCGCGTAGTGCTGCGCGGTCGAGCCGATGTCGCCGCGCTTGGCGTCGAGAATCACCGGGATGCCGGGATGGCGCTCGTGGATGTAGGCGATCAGCGCCTCGAGTTCGTGCTCGGCGCGCTGCGCGGCGAAATGCGCGATCTGCGGCTTGAATGCGCAGACGCGGTCGGCAGTCGCGTCGACGATCGCGCGGCAGAACGCGCCGATCGCGGTCGGGCCGTCGCCGAGTGACGCGGGCAGCCGCCCGGGTTCCGGGTCCAGGCCGACGCAGACCAGCGAATCGTTGCGGCGCCAGGCCTCGGCGAGCAGGGTCGTGAAGGACATCGCAGATCTCCGCTCCGGCAGGGATATCGGGTCAGGATCGGTCCGTTCCGGCCCGATCGCACGGCGCGGCCCGAAGGCCGCACCGATGGTCGACGCCGCTCGGCGGGCCGGGCGGTGTCGCGACGATGCTTCCTTGCAGTCGTCGTGCAGACCGCCTGTCGGCGGCTTCGATCGCCGGCACGGCGCGATCGCGCCGTACCGGCACTCTCGATCAGGCCAGCTTCCGGTCAGGCCAGCTTCTTGAAGCGCACGCGATGCGGCTTGGCCGCTTCCTCGCCGAGACGGCGCTTCTTGTCGGCTTCGTACTCGCGGTAGTTGCCCTGGAAGAACTCCACGTGCGAGTCGCCCTCGAAGCTGAGGATGTGCGTCGCGATGCGGTCGAGGAACCAGCGGTCGTGGCTGATCACGAACGCATTGCCGGGGAACTCGAGCAGCGCGTCCTCGAGCGCGCGCAGCGTCTCGATGTCGAGGTCGTTGGACGGCTCGTCGAGCAGCAGCACGTTGCCGCCCTGCAGCAGCGTCTTGGCCAGGTGCAGGCGGCCGCGTTCGCCGCCCGACAGCGAGCCGACCAGCTTCTGCTGGTCCGGACCCTTGAAATTGAAGCGGCCGATGTAGGCGCGCGACTGGATCTCGATGCCGTTGATGTTGAGGATGTCCGAGCCGCCGGAGACTTCCTGGAAAACGTTGTGATTGCCTTCGAGCTTCTCGCGGCTCTGGTCGACGTAGGCGATCTGCACGGTCGGACCCTTGACGATCTCGCCCTGATCGGGTTTTTCCTGGCCGGTGATCATCTTGAACAGCGTCGACTTGCCGGCGCCGTTGGGACCGATGATGCCGACGATCGCGCCGGCCGGCACGACGAACGACAGATCCTCGATCAGCAGGCGGTCGCCGAACGACTTGGACACGCCCTTGAACTCGATCACCGCGCTGCCGAGGCGCTCGCCCGGCGGAATGAAGATCTCGTTGGTCTCGTTGCGCTTCTGGTAGTCGACCGACTGCAGCTCTTCCATGCGCGCCAGACGCGCCTTGCCCTTGCTGCGGCCGCCCTTGGCGTTGCTGCGCGCCCATTCGAGCTCGCGCGCGATCGCCTTCTGGCGTGCCTTCTCCTGATTCTCTTCCTGCTTGAGGCGTTCTTCCTTCTGCTCCAGCCACGAGGAGTAATTGCCCTTCCACGGGATGCCGCGGCCGCGGTCGAGCTCGAGGATCCACTCGGCGGCGTTGTCGAGGAAGTAGCGATCGTGAGTCACCGCGACGACGGTACCCGGGAAGCGCGCGAGGAACTGCTCGAGCCACTCGACCGATTCGGCATCCAGATGGTTGGTCGGCTCGTCGAGCAGCAGCATGTCCGGCTTCTGCAGCAGCAGGCGGCACAGCGCGACACGGCGCTTCTCGCCGCCCGAGAGCTGGCTGATCTTCGCGTCCCACGGCGGCAGGCGCAGCGCGTCGGCGGCGACCTCGAGCTGGCGCTCGAGCGCGTGCGCGTCGTTGGCGGCGAGGATGTTCTCGAGGCGCTGCTGCTCGGCGGCGAGCTTGTCGAAGTCCGCGCCTTCCTCGCCGTAGGCCGCGTAGACCTCCTCGAGGCGCTTCTGCGCGTCCATGACCTCCGAGACGCCCTCCTCGACGGCTTCGCGCACGGTCTTCTCGGGATCGAGCTGCGGCTCCTGCGCGAGATAGCCGATCTTGATGTCCGGCTGCGGGCGGGCCTCGCCCTGATAGTCGGTGTCGACGCCGGCCATGATGCGCAGCACGGTCGACTTGCCGGCGCCGTTCAGGCCGAGCAGGCCGATCTTCGCGCCCGGAAAGAACGACAGCGAAATGTCCTTGATGATCTGGCGCTTCGGCGGGACGACCTTGCTGACGCCGATCATCGTGTAGATGTACTGCATGCGCGCTCCGGATGAGGCAGGCCGCACCCGCGGGCGGCCGCGAGGCCGGCGCCGCCGGGGAGCCCGGAAGAGGGGAAGGGCGGCGATTATCGCCGATCGGCGCCCGGCGCGTCATGCGCGCGGCGCCTCGCCACGGCGGTGCGGCTCGGGCCGCCGGCCGGCCGCGTGCCGCGTCCGGGGCGCCGATCGGCTAACATCCGCCGTTTCTCCGCTGCCAGCAGGTTGTCCATGTTCTCCAAGGATCTCGCGATCGCCGGTTTCGACCCCGAACTGGCCGGTGCCATCTCGGCCGAGGCCTCCCGCCAGGAGACCCACGTCGAGCTGATCGCCTCGGAGAACTACGCCAGCCCGCGTGTGCTCGAGGCGCAGGGCAGCGTGCTGACCAACAAGTACGCCGAGGGCTACCCGGGCAAGCGCTACTACGGCGGCTGCGAGTTCGTCGACATCGCCGAGACGCTCGCGATCGGCCGCGTCAAGGCGCTGTTCGACGCCGACTACGCCAACGTCCAGCCGCATTCGGGCTCGCAGGCCAATCAGGCCGTGTACCTGGCCCTGCTCGAACCGGGCGACACGATCCTCGGCATGAGCCTCGCCCACGGCGGCCACCTGACCCACGGCGCCAAGGTCAACATCTCCGGCAAGCTGTTCAAGGCGGTCCAGTACGGCGTCGACGCCGAGGGCCGCATCGACTACGACGAGGTCGAGCGGCTGGCGCTCGAGCACCGCCCGAAGATGGTCGTCGGCGGTTTCAGCGCGTACTCGCAGATCGTCGACTGGGCGCGCCTGCGCGCGATCGCCGATCGCATCGGCGCGATCCTGTTCGTCGACATGGCGCACGTCGCCGGCCTGATCGCCGCCGGCGTCTATCCGAGCCCGCTGCCGCACGCGCACGTCGTGACCTCGACCACGCACAAGACGCTGCGTGGTCCGCGCGGCGGCATCATCCTCGCCAAGGGGCTCGGCGAGGCGATCGAGAAGAAGCTGCAGTCGATCGTCTTCCCCGGCATCCAGGGCGGTCCGCTGATGCACGTGATCGCGGCCAAGGCGGTGGCGTTCCTCGAGGCGCTGCAGCCGGAGTTCAAGGTCTACCAGCAGCAGGTGGTCGCCAATGCCAAGGCGATGGCGACCACGCTGATCGAGCGCGGCTACAAGATCGTCTCCGGCGGCACCGAGAACCATCTGATGCTGATCGACCTGATCGGCCGCGAGGTGACCGGCAAGGACGCCGAGGCCGCGCTCGGCCGCGCTCACATCACCGTCAACAAGAATGCCGTGCCGAACGATCCGCGCTCGCCGTTCGTGACCTCGGGCCTGCGCATCGGCACGCCGGCGATCACGACGCGCGGCTACGGCGAGGCCGAGAGCGTCGCGCTGGCCGGCTGGATCGCCGACGTCCTCGACGCGCCGGCCGACGAGGCCGTCATCGCCGCCGTGCGCGAGCGCGTCACCGCGCAGTGCAAGGCGTTTCCGGTCTACGGCTGAGCGCGTGTACTGCCCGTTCTGCCAGCACGAAGACACCCGCGTGATCGATTCGCGGGTTTCCGAGGACGGCTCGACGATCCGCCGCCGGCGCGAGTGCGAGCAGTGCGGGGAGCGCTTCAACACGTTCGAGACCGCCGAGCTGAAGCTGCCGGCGGTCGCCAAGAGCGACGGCCGCCGCGAGGCCTTCGACGAGCACAAGCTGCGCACCAGTTTCGAGCGCGCGCTGCAGAAGCGGCCGGTCGCCAGCGAGGCGGTCGACGCCGCCGTGCGCGCGGTGCTCGATGATCTGCGCCGCAGCGGCGAGCGCGAGGTGCCGTCGCTGCGCGTCGGCGAGCTGGTCATGCGCGAGCTCAAGAAGCTCGATCAGGTCGCCTACGTCCGCTTCGCATCGGTCTACCGCAGCTTCGCCGACGTGCAGGCGTTCCGCGAGGAGATCGAGATGCTCGAGCGCGATCTGCCTTCGCTCGAAGGCCTGCAGCTGCCGCTGCTCGGCGAAGCGGTCGCGCGCAAGCGCAAGCTCTGAGCCGGCCCGCGGGCCGAGGCCGGGCGCCAGCCGAATGAGCTGCCGATGAGCGAATCCGTCCCCAGCGCCGCCGCGCCGGCATTCGACGCCGTCGATCACACGCACATGGCCGAAGCCCTGCGCCTGGCCGAGCGCGGACTGCACACGAGCCAGCCCAACCCGCGTGTCGGCTGCGTGCTCGCGCACGGCAGCCGCGTCGTCGGCCGCGGCTGGCACCGCCGCGCCGGCGGCGCGCATGCCGAGGTCGAGGCACTGGCCGATGCCGGCGCGCAGGCGCGCGGCGCGACCGCCTACGTGACGCTGGAGCCGTGCGGCCTGCACGGCCGTACGCCGCCGTGCGCCGATGCACTGATCGCGGCCGGCGTCGCGCGCGTCGTCATCGCCGCTGCGGACGCCGCGCAGCGCGGCGGCGGCGCCATCGACCGTCTGCGCGCAGCCGGCATCGCGGTCGACTGCGGCCTGCTGCGCGACGCCGCGCGCGAGCTCAATCGCGGCTTCTTCAGCCGCGTCGAACGCGGCCGGCCGTGGTTGCGGCTGAAGCTCGCGATGAGCCTGGACGGCCGTACCGCGCTGGCCGACGGCGCGTCGAAATGGATCACCGGCGCCGCCGCGCGCGCCGACGTGCAGCGCTGGCGCGCGCGCAGCTCGGCGCTGCTGACCGGCAGCGGCACCGTGCGCGCCGACGACCCGCGGCTGACGCTGCGGCACGGCGAGGGCGGCCTCGAACCGGCCGAGGCCGACGCGCCGCCGCTGCTGCGCGTCGTGCTCGACCGCACGCTGGCGACGCCGGCCGGCGCCGCGGTGCTCGACGGCAGCGCGCCGACGCTGATCGTCCACGCGCCGGACGCCGAACCGGCCGACGCGCGCTACGCCGCGGTCGAGCGCGTCGCGGTGCCGCTCACCGCGGTTGAAAGCGGGCCGCCGCGGCTCGATCTAGGCGCGGTGCTGGCGCTGCTCGCGGCGCGCGGCGTCAACGAACTGCAGGTCGAGGCCGGGCCGACGCTCGGCGGCGCGCTGTTCGCGGCCGGTTTGGTCGACGAGCTGCTGCTCTACGTCGCGCCGGTGCTGCTCGGCGACCGCGCGCAGCCGCTGCTCGCGCTGCCGCCGCTGGCCGAGATGGCCGCGCGCTGGCGGCTGCGCACGATCGACCGGCGCGCCGTCGGTGCGGATCTGCGGCTGCTGCTGCGGCCCGAGTGACGCCGATCGACCTTTCCCTTTTCTATCCACGGATTCGCGCATGTTCACAGGCATCATCCAGGCGGTCGGACGGGTCGCCGCGCTCGAGCCGCGCGGCGGCGACGTGCGGCTGCGCATCGCCGCGCCGGGCTGGCCGCTCGACGACGTCGCCGAGGGCGACAGCATCGCGGTCGCCGGCGTCTGCCTGACCGCGCTCGACCTCGCCGCGGACGGCTTCGCCGCGGACGTCTCGACCGAGACCTTGAACCTGACCACCTTGGGCCGGCTCGCGCCCGGCGACGGCGTCAATCTGGAAAAAGCCCTGCGGCTGTCCGACCGCCTCGGCGGCCATCTGGTCTCCGGCCACGTCGACGGCGTCGGCCGGGTCGTGGAGGTCAGCGCCGACGCGCGCTCGCAGCGCTGGACGTTCGAGGCACCCGCGGCGCTGGCGCGCTACATCGCCGTCAAGGGCTCGATCTGCATCGACGGCGTCAGCCTGACCGTCAATGCGGTCGACGGCGCCCGCTTCGGCGTCAACCTGATCCCGCATACGCAGGCCGTTACGACGTTCGGCGCGCGCCGCGCCGGCGACGCGGTCAACCTCGAGGTCGACCTGCTCGCGCGCTACGTCGAACGCCTGCAGCAGGTGCCGCCTGGAGACGCCGCATGAGCTTCAACACGATTCCGGAGATTCTCGAGGACATTCGCGCCGGCCGCATGGTCGTGATCCTCGACGACGAGGACCGCGAGAACGAAGGCGACCTGGTCATGGCCGCGGCCAAGGTGCGGCCCGAGGACATCAATTTCATGGTGCGCGAGGGACGCGGCCTGGTCTGCCTGCCGCTGACGCAGGCGCGCTGTCGCCAGCTCGACCTCAAGCCGATGGTCGTCGACAACACCTCGCCTTACCACACCAATTTCACGGTCTCGATCGAAGCCGCCGAAGGCGTCACCACCGGCATTTCCGCGCACGATCGCGCACGCACGATCCAGGCCGCGGTGCGGCCCGGTGCCGGCCCCGCCGACATCGTGCAGCCCGGCCACATCTTCCCGCTGGCCGCGCAGCCCGGCGGCGTGCTCGCGCGCGCCGGCCATACCGAGGCCGCCTGCGACCTGGCCGCGCTGGCCGGCCTGGAGCCGGCCGGCGTGCTGGTCGAGATCCTCGCCGACGACGGTTCGATGGCGCGCCGGCCTGAGCTGGAACGCTTCGCGGTGCGCCACGGCCTCAAGATCGGCACGATCGCCGACCTGATCCGCCATCGCCTGGCGACCGAGAAGACCGTCGAGCGTCTGCGCGACGCGTCGGTCGAGACCGAGTTCGGCGCGTTCCGTCTGGTCGTCTATCGCGACCGCCTGCAGGGCGCGCTGCACTACGCGCTGGTCCGCGGCGAGGTCGACGACGGTGCGCCGGTGCTGACGCGCGTGCACGTGCGCAACACGCTGTCGGACGTGCTGCATCTGAAGCGCGACGATCTCGGTCTCACCGTCACGGCGGCGCTGCGCCGGATCGCCGACGAGGGCCGCGGTGTCGTCGTCGTGCTCAGCGAGGTCGACGAGGACGCGGCCCTGCTCGACAAGCTCGCGCAGGCGCCGGCACGGCCGCCGGCCGCCGCTGCGCAGTGGCGCCAGCACGGGCTCGGCGCGCAGATCCTGTGCGATCTGGGCGTGCGCCATCTGCGCGTGCTCGGCACGCCGCGCAAATTGGTCGGCCTGGCCGGATTCGGTCTCGACGTCGTCAGCTGGGACGAGCGCTGACGGTCCTGCCAGGCGGCGTTCGTCGCGGAGCGGTTCACGACGGGCGCGGCCGACGTCTCGCTCGGGCACCGGTCATCGAAAAGCGGCCCGGACGCGCGCCGTCGACTCATAACGGCGCGCATCGGCGGGCCGGGACGCGCCGTCCCGCGCGATGCGCGATGCGAGGTGCCGCCGTTCGCCACGCGGCGCCTGCGGAAGCGACACCGATGCCGTTTTCGGCGCCGTGCGGCGCGCCGGCCGCCTCATCCGTGGATAATGCACCCCCCTCGACGTGTCCGACCGACCCATGCCGATGCTCGCCGGCGATCTTCGCCCCGTTCCCGACGCCCGCTACGCGATCGTCGCCAGCCGCTGGAATCCCGGCATCGTCGATGCGCTGGTCGCCGGGGCCGAGGCCGCGTTCGCGCAGAACGGCGTTGCGCCGGAGGCGGTCGACGTCGTGCGTGTGCCGGGCGCGTGGGAGATTCCGGCCGTCGCCGCGCGTCTGGCCGCGGCCGGCGGCCATGCGGCGATCGTCGCGCTCGGCTGCGTCGTGCGCGGCGACACGCGCCACTACGAGCAGGTCGCCGACGGCTGCGCCGACGGCCTGATGCGCGTCGCGCTCGACTACCGGCTGCCGGTGCTCAACGGCGTGCTCGCGGTCGAGCGTCACGCCGACGCGCAGGCGCGCGCCGGCGGTGCGCACGGCAACAAGGGCGAGGAGGCCGCGCTGGCGGCGATCGAAATGGCTGATCTGTGGAGGCAACTGTGAATCCCTCGCACCGCATTCCGGGCGTCGATCCCGCCGCGCGCGCCCGCGCGCGGCGCCGTGCGCTGCAGGCGCTGTACGCCTGGCAGCTCTCGGGCAGCCGGATGAACGTCGTGATCGAGCAGTTCCGCCACGAGCAGGACATGGAAATCGCCGACCTGGAGTATTTCGAGGAGCTGCTCGGCGGCGTCGAGGCGCATTGCGACGAGCTCGACGCCGGCCTCAAGCCGCATCTGGACCGCGACATCGCCCAGGTCGACCCGATCGAACGCGCCGCGTTGCGGCTGTCGGCGTGGGAGCTCAAGTACCGGCCGGACGTGCCGTACCGCGTCGTCATCAACGAGGCGATCGAGGTCGTCAAGCGCTTCGGCTCCGAGTACGGCCATACCTACGTCAACGGCGTGCTCGACAAGCTCGCGGCGGACTGGCGCGCGGTCGAATACCGCGGCGCGGGTCGCTGAGCCCGGCACCGGGCGGACCGGCACGGAGCGCGCGATGGCCGAGTTCGATCTGATCGAGCTGATCCGCAGCCGCTGCGAGGTCGCGCGCAACGACGTGCGCCTGGGCATCGGCGACGACGCGGCGATCCTCGCGCCGCCGCCCGGACACGAACTCGTCGTCTGCACCGACACCCTGGTCGCCGGCGTGCATTTTCCGCTCGACACGCCGGCCGAAGCGATCGGCTGGAAAGCGCTCGCGGTCAACCTGAGCGATCTGGCCGCGATGGGCGCGACGCCGGCCTGGGCGCTGCTGGCGCTGACCCTGCCGGAAGCCGACGCCGACTTCGTCGAGCGCTTCGCGTCCGGCTTCGCCGCGCTCGCCGCGCAGCACCATGTCGCCCTGGTCGGCGGCGACACCACGTCCGGACCGCTGACGATCACGGTGACCGTGCACGGCTTCGTGCCGCCGGGCCAGGCGCTGCGTCGTGACGGCGCGCGCGTCGGCGATCAGGTCTTCGTGACCGGCACGCTCGGCGATGCCGCCGCAGCCCTCGTCGCGCGTCGCCGTCACGCCCCGCCGTCGCAGCGCGAGGCGCTCGACGCGCGGCTGGATCGCCCGGAGCCGCGCCTGGCCTGCGGCGCCGCACTGCGCGGCCTCGCCTCGGCCTGCATCGACGTCTCCGACGGCCTGCTCGCCGATCTGCGCCACGTCGCGATACGCAGCGGCGTCGGCATCGAGATCGACGCGGCCGCGCTGCCGGCCAGTCCCGCCCTGCTCGGCGCGTTCGACGGCGACGAGCGGCTTGCGCTGCAGCTCGGCGGCGGCGACGACTACGAACTGGCCTTCACGGCCGCGCCGTCGCTGGCCGGCGACCTGCTGCGCGATCTGGCCCGCATCGGCTGCGGCGCGACGCGGATCGGCCGCGTCGTCGACGGCGCCGGCGTGCAGGCCTTCGACGCCGCCGGCGCCGCGCTCGCGCTCGCGCGCGACGGCTGGGAGCACTTCGCATGAAATACGACGCCGCACAGCGCCGCGCCGTGCTCGGCCATCCGGCCGGCTGGATCGCGTCCGGCTTCGGTTCGGGCTTCAGCCCGTTCGCATCGGGCACCGCCGGTTCGGCGGTCGCCGTGCTGTTGTGGCTGCCGCTGCGCGATTGCCCGTGGCCGCTCTACCTCGCTGGCCTCCTCGCCACGTTCGCGCTCGGCGTCTGGGCCTCGCACGTCGTGGTGCGCCGGCTCGGCCTCGAAGACCCCGGCGTGATCGTCTGGGACGAGTTCATCGGCCAGTGGATCACGCTGCTGCCGCTGCTGGCGCTGCCGCTGCATTGGGGCTGGGTCGCCGCGGCGTTCTTCCTGTTCCGCCTGTTCGACGTGTGGAAGCCGTGGCCGGTGTCCTGGGCCGATCGCGCGGTCGGCGGCGGCCTCGGCGTCATGCTCGACGACGTGCTGGCCGGCGTTTACGCGGCGCTCGTGCTGGCCGGCGCTCTGTACGTTCTGGGCTGAGCGGCGTCCGTAGCGCCGAACGCGTCCGCGAACGCTGCGTTGGCGGCTCGTCCGCATCGAGTCGTCCTCCACTCGCGATGGGAAGCCGCCTCTCGAGCGGTGCACCGCAGCGCCGCAGGCGTGCTGTCGGCGCGAAGATTGCACCACGGAATGCGACCGCCGCCGCTTTGCAGTCGGTCGCAGCGCAGCGCCTGGAACGGCCCGCGTCGGGGGACCCACGTAGCTGCGGCTCTGGCCTGCGCCGGCTGCGTGCCCGGCCTGGCTGCACATGGCGCGGCCGATCCACCGCTTCGGCGGCGCGGCCGAAACGCGCTAGAGTGGCCCGGCTCCTGGATCCGTTCGCGATTGACGCATCCGATCGCGAACGGGTCTGCGACAGGCGATGCCGGCGTGAGCGCCTCGATCGCGCCGGTATGGCGCGAGCATCCGGCATCGGATCCGCCATCCGGCCCTCGAGCGCGCAATGGTCCGGTCTTCGTTTCGATCAGGCAACGGGTGGATCCGATATGTAAGCAGTACTCCTGGCCGTCCTGCTCTGCGCGGGCGTGTCGTCGAGCGGCACGGCATGGGCCGCATCGACCGCGTCCTCGACCGAACAGCAGCTGCGGCAGCTGATGGACGAGATGGTCGAGGCCGCCAATGCGCACGACACCGATCGCTTCATGGCGCTCTACGAGCGCAGTCCGACGCTGCTGCTGACGTTCGACGACCAGACCCTGGTCGGCTGGCAGGCGGTGCGCGACCAGCAACTGCAGTGGTGGAGCGACGGTGCGTCCGACGCCGTGTACCGGCTGCACACCGAGCCGAAGATCACGATCATCAGCCCGGACGTGACCGCCACCGTGCAGTCGCTGGAAGTGGCAGCGACCGGACCGGACGGAAAGAAGGGCACCGTCAAGGTCGTCGCAACCTCGATCTGGAAGAAGCGGCCCGAAGGCTGGCGCATCGTGCTTGCGCACGAATCGCTGTTGGACTGATCGGCGGACAGCCCGCGGGAGGTCTCGCCGCGGCGCGCCCCCGCGTGCCCGCGCGAGGGCCAGGCAACTGCCGATCGGCAGCCCGGGAGAGCGCTCGGGCCGCACGCGCCTAGCTGCCGTCGCTTCGGTGCGTACTTACGAGCTCGGCGCTCGAGCGGTCGACGAAAGTCGGCTGTGCGAAGTCCGCTCAGTGCGCAGCCGCCTTCGCGCCGCGCAGTTGCTCGCCGAGCTGGCGTGCGCGCGCATCGGCCTGGGCCTTGAGCTCGGCCAGCGGCGCGATGCCGGCCGCGGCGCGTGCGGCGTCGTCGACCGCGCCGTCGGCGACGTCGAGCCGGCACACCGGCGGATCGGCGCGCGCATCGCAGACCGGCTGCGTGCCGTACCACTGCGGCTGGCGATGCGCGAGCAGCCAGCGATCGGTCGCGGCGGCGGCCAGCCAGCGCAGATCGCGATCGTCCGGCGCCAGCGCGCTGCCCATCGTCGCCAGCGCGTGCGCCAGCGCGTAGTCGTCGGCGGCCTGGCCGTGCTGCATCACCGTCGCGGCGTGGCGATAGTCGGCCGCGCTGCGCAGGCGTCCGGCGTGCATCGCATCCATCACGACGCGGCGGCGCGCCGCATCGGCCGCGGCCAGACGTTCGGCGAAGGCGCGCAGTGCGTCCTTCGAAGTCTGCTTGGCGAGATCGGCGCGCTCGCGCTGGTCGGCCGCATAGGCGGCCGCGACCTGCGCATCGTCGGCCGGCTGGGCGGGCTCAGCGGCGTGCAGCGGCATGGACGACAGCGCAAGTAGCGCCAGGCACAGCGAGAACAGCAGCGATCGCGACATCGGGGATTCCATCGTGGTCAGGGGGGCGCCGCGCGTCGCGCGGCGACCTGGTTGGATGCACGAGCGGGCCGGATGGTCGCGTGGCGTCTGCACGATGTGCACGGCGAGGTGGTGGCTGTCGGTCAGGCGTCGGTGACGGCACGTGCCGGTCCGGCGAGTCGTGCGGTTCCGGGTCGGGTAGCGGCGAACGACGCGCCGCGATCAGCGGTCAGCGGCGCCCGACATCGCATGCACGGGCGCCGACCGAGCGACCGCCGAGTTGCTACCGATCGCGCGGCTGCCGGGTCGGTCGTGTCTGCGCGACCGCCTCGCCGAGCGTGCGCAGCGCGATGCCGGGATCGTGCAGCGCAGCCCTCAGTCCGGCAGCAGCTTGCCCGGGTTGAGCAGGCCGTCCGGATCGAACTGGTCCTTGATCCGCCGCATCAGTGCGATCGCGACCGGATCGAGCGCGCGCCGCATGAACGGGCGCTTGGCCAGGCCGATGCCGTGTTCGCCCGACAGCGTGCCGTCGAGCGCGAGCACCAGATCGAACACCGCCGACAGACAGGCCGGCGCGTTCGCGGCCTGGGCCGGATCGTCCGGGTGATAGAGCAGGTTGACGTGGACGTTGCCATTGCCGGCATGGCCGAAGTTGACGATCGGAATGCCGAAGCGCGCGGCGATCGCCTTGAGGCCGGCGACCAGCTCGGGCAGGCGGCTGACCGGCACGACGACGTCCTCGTTGATCTTCTTCGGCGCGATCGAGCGCAGGCTCGGACTGAGCGCCTTGCGCGCGGCCCAGATCGTCTCGACCTCGCGCGGATCGGTCGCGGCGGCCAGCTCGATCAGGCCCTCGCCGTGCGCGGCGGCCGACAACGCCGCGGCGGCGGCCGGCAGCGCGTCGGGCTGGCCGTCGACCTCGACGATCAGCCTCGCGCCGGCCAGCGGAATCGCCTCGCCGCCGTGCAGACGCGCCAGCCGCAGCG
>VFQU01000924.1_pt1 | contig 20238 bp, 18 predicted proteins | sample 3512311 | NCBI WGS metagenome assembly VFQU01 (sample SAMN10412377, study PRJNA504923) | tailings metagenome | isolation source: Relicate 3 Philex TSF3 active mining site | place: Philippines: Tuba, Benguet | collected 2017-08-29
TTCCAGGGCGTGATCATCGCGACGACGCCGACGGGCTCGCGCAGCACGAGCGCCAACTGGTTGGACCCCAGCGTATCGTAGGTGTCGCCATAGGTGTGGCGCGCCAGCGTGGCGGCGTATTCCCAATGCGCGGCGGCGCCGCGCATCTCGCGCTCCGCGTTCGCCAGCGGTTTGCCGGTTTCGAAGCTCTCGATGCCGCGCAGCGTCTCGATCTCGGCCTCGATGCGGCGGGCCACTTCGAGCAGCACCTTGGCGCGCGCGGCACCGGACATCGAACTCCAGACGCGCGAATCCGCCGCCTTGCGCGCGGCCGCGATCGCCTCGAGCGCGCCCTTGGCGCCCAAATTGGGGTAGCGCGACACGGGGCTGCGATGCGCCGGGTTCTCGCGGACGATGGCGTCGGCGCCCGGTGCGATCAATTTGTCGCCGATAAGGGCCGCGAATTCATGAGGGGACGCGGGCAACGAAACGCGTCGCGAAGCTTCAGCCATGGATTTGCTTCCTCCCCAATTGGATAGGCATAATGTAATCGCTTTCTTTTTTGGTCAATAGGGACGCGAAATCGGCGCCGTTCAGCCGGATTGTTTCACCAGATCGGCGATTCGTTCGGCGATCATGATCGTGGGCAGGTTGATATTGGCGCGGGGGATCGTGGGCATGATCGACGCGTCGACGATCCGCAAACCGTCGATGCCGCGCACGCGGCCCTCGGAATCGACCACGGCCATCGGGTCGTCCTCGGCGCCCATGCGGCACGAACACGAGGCGTGCCACACGCCGACGGCCGCACGGCGGATGAACGCCTCGAGCGCGTCGTCGTCCGCCAGCAGTTTGTCGAGCGGCGGCGCTTCGAGGATGAAGTTGCGCATCAGGAAGCGGCGAAACGGCGCGGGGCCGTCCAGCATCGTCGCCATGATGCGGGTCAGGAAGGCGTTGCGGGCGTTGATCTCGCCGACCTGGCGCACCTTTTCGCTGAAGCTGGCCGCGAAGGGATCATCGCACACCTCGCGCACCGCCTTGGTGTCGAACACGCGGCGCAGATGGCGTAGGGCGGCCATCATACGATCGACGTCGCGCCGATCATGCAGCAGCCGGAAATCGACGCGCGGCGATCGGCGCCAGTCGGACGATTCGAGAAGCACTTCGCCGGCTTCCGAGAAGGTCTTGTTGACCCATGTCGTGACCGAGCAGATCTGCTCGCCCACGGCGTGCCACGCGGCTTTCGTCGAGACCGACACCGCCATGTCGGAGACCGGCATATCCGGCAATCCGGAGGAGAAGCGCAAGCCCACGAGAAGATGCCGGCGCGTGCGTCCGTTGAGGCGCGCATGCGGCCGTATGAAAGCGGCCAAGGCCACGGAAGGGTGGTCCATCAAGCGTTTGCCCACGCCTTGGAGCGCGTGACGGACATCGATGCCGAGATCGCGCAGATGGCCCGGCGCGCCGATGCCCGCGCGCAGCATGATCGCGGGCGAATGGATGGCGCCCGCGGAAAGTATGACTTCGTTCGCGCGGAATTCGCGTTCTTCGCCGCGCATGGCAACGCGCACGCCGGCGCATTTGCGCCCCTCGAACAACAGCGCGGCGACCGTCGCGTCGGTTTCGATCGTCAGATTGGACCGGGCGCGCACCGTCGGCGTGAGATACGCGATCGCCGTCGGCACGCGCCGGTCATAGGCGTTCGAAATCGTGAAGGGGTGATAGCCGTCCTCGAACGCACCGTTCTGATCCGCGACGTAGCGATAGCCGAGTTCTTCGAAGCCGGCCGCCATCGCCTTGCCGTGCCCGGCCCACATTTCCGGGAAGATCCGCCGGATCGGCATCGGGCCGTCCTTGCCGTGCAGCGGATCGTCGAAATCCATGTCGCGTTCGAGTTTGCGGAAATAGGGCAGGACGGAATTCCAGTTCCACCCTTTTGCGCCGCGCGATTCCCATTCGTCGTAATCGACGGGACCGCCGCGATTGGCGAGCTGGCCGTTGATCGACGAACCGCCGCCCAGGACGCGCGCTTGCTCGTATTTGCGCAGCCGCGCGCGCGGCGCGTCCGGCTGGTTCTGCGGCATTTTCTCGGTCGTGACGCGCAGGTCGTTCCACAGGAAGCGTTTATCGAGGAACGCACGCGCGGCGAAGCTGTCGAGAATCTCGTCGGGCGTGGCGCCGTCCTTGATGTCGCGGCCGGCCTCGATCAACAGAACGCGGCACTCGCTTTTTTCCGAAAGGCGGGCCGCCAGAACGCAACCGGCGGAGCCGCCGCCAACGATGATGTAGTCGTAAGTCATTTCCATCCCCACGCGCGTTATAACCGCTTTCATTTTCAGGCTCAATCAGGCTTGCGGCCGCATCGCGGACTTGGATGTTTCGTCACCGAAAGCCGGTCCTATTGACACTCTTCGATTAGTAATGTAAGCGCTACCATCAAATTGTGAGGGAGTGAAGCGATGAAGCACGACATTACACGCGGCGTTATCGCCGCACCGGTAACGCCGTTCAATCCGGACGAGTCCGTCGATTGGCGTTCGCTCGACTCCTACCTCGCCGAAGTCGCCGCCGGCGGTCCCTCGGGCATCGCCATGAATATGGCCGCCAGCGAAGGCGGCTCGCTCAGCGTCGACGAGCAGCTCGAAGTGATGCGCCGGACCCGCAAAGCCGCGGGGGGCGCTTGCGCGGTCGTGTCGGGCGTTGTCGCCGCGAGCACGAGCAAGGCGATCGAACTTGGCAAGCGCTTGGTCGAGGCGGGGGCGGATGCGCTGGTCGTCTTCCCGCCGTTGCCGACTTTCGTGTCCAAGCCGCTGCCCGTGGATGTCGTCGTCGATTTCCACCGCGCGATCGCCGAAGGCACCGGCGTGCCGATCGTCGCGTTCCACACGCCCTTCGTCGATTACCCGCCGGGCACGATCAAGGGCCTGTCGGCGATCAAATCGATCGTGGCGCTGAAGGATGCCGCGTTCAACATCGAGCGCACGGCCGAACTTGTCGAGGAAGCCGAAGGCACCAATATCGCGGTGATGACCGGCAACGATACCTTCATCCTCGAAGCGATGCTGCTGGGCTGCAAAGGCGCCTTGATCGGCTTCGCTGGCACCGCCACCGCCAAACTGGTCGAGATGAATCGCCTCGCTCAAGCCGGGAAGGCCACCGAAGCCTATGCGATCTGGAACCAGATCGGGCCTTGGGCGCGCATTACGTGGCGGGCGCCGCTGCGCGATTATCGCGTGCGCATGAAGTACGCGCTGGTTCGCCAAGGACTGATCGCGCATGCGACGGCGCGTCTGCCGCAGCCGGGAATCAGCGATATCGATAAGGCCGATATCGATCGTTGCTTCGAACGCTACGGCCTGGACGATCCCGCGTATTTGCCCGCGGGCCGTCGGATCTCCGCGGGGCGCGCGGCCGAGTAAGGACGCGCGACATGCTGGCGCTGCGCAAGCTCGCACCCGCACCCGGCGTATCGCTTGTCGATGTCCCGCTGCCGGCCCCGCCGGGGCCCGGCGAGGCGTTGCTCGAAGTCCTTGCGGTCGGGGTGTGCGGCAGCGATCTGCATATCGATCGCTGGGCGCCGGGATATTGGCATCTCGCGAAGGCCTTGCCGCTGACGATGGGCCACGAATTCGTCGCCCGCGTCGTGGCCGCCCCCGGCGATCCGTCGCTGATGCCGGGTGCGCGCGTCGCCGTCGTTCCGGCCACGACTTGCGGCAAATGCGAAGCTTGCATGCGTGCCGATCTGGACTCGTGCCAGGATCGGCGCGGAATCGGCGTGATGCGCGACGGCGGTTTCGCGCGCTATGTCTGCGTTCCGGCGCGCAATTGCGTCCCGGTGCCCGACAGCCTTCCCGACGATGTCGCCGCTTTGGCGGAACCCGTCGCCGTCGGCTTCAACGCCGTCGCCACCGCCCGCGTGGCGAAGGGCGAGCGGGTTATCGTGTTCGGGCCGGGGACGATCGGGCAAGGGATCGCGCTTCTCGCCAAACGTGCCGGCGCCGACGTGACGATCGTCGGCCATGACGACGCGGCCCGGCTGTCGGTGCTGGAGGGGCTCGCGGCGGGTGCCATTTACGACACATCCCGGCGGGCCGACGCGGCGGCCGTTCGCGCGCTCGCCGGTTCGTTCGATATCGCCTTCGATGCGGCGGGGGCACGCCCCGCTTTCGATGCGGCGTTCGCGGCGCTGCGGCCGACAGGGCGGCTTGTCGCCGTCGGGATCCAGCACGCGCCGATCGAGGTCGATATGGTGCGCTTGGTCCGCAAGCGCCTTTCGATCGTCGGTGCTTTCAGCTCGCCCGCGTCCATCTGGCCGGACGTGATCGCCGTGCTGGCGCGCGAGCCGGCGACATTCGCGCCGATGGTCACGCATCGCTATCCGCTCGCCGAGATCGGTGCGGCATTTGCCGCCGCCCATGCGCGGCAGGCCTCGAAGGCGATTGTCTTTCCGATTTGACCGGATTCCGGTCCAGAATGCGGCGCTCTTGCAGTGGCGGCAGCGATGGGTCCGCAAAGGTGACGTTCGACCATGAAACCGGAATCCGCTTCTCCCGCCGTCGATCCCTGGAAAGCCTTTAGCGGCGGGGCGGGCGAACGCGGCTTAGGCCGCGTGTTGTCGTTGAACGATTTCGAGCCGTTGGCGCGCGCGCGTCTGCCGCGGCCGATCTTCGGATACGTGTCGGGTGCCGCGGAAACCAATGCCGCGCTGGATGCAAGCCGTCACGCGTTCGAAAAATGGCGCTTCGTCACGCGCGTGCTGTGCGACGTTTCGGCGCGCAGCCAGAGCATCGATCTTTTCGGCACGACCTATTCTTCGCCCTTCGGCATTGCGCCGATGGGACTTGCCGCCTTGTCCGCGTTCGACGGCGATCGCGTCGCCGCGCGCGCGGCCGCGCTTGCGGGCATTCCCTATGTGCTGAGTGGATCGTCGTTGACGCGGCTGGAGGACGTTGCCCAAGCCGCGCCGGGCAGCTGGTTTCAGGCCTATCTGCCGGGCGACGAAGGGCGGATCGGCGCGTTGCTCGACCGGGTCGAGAAGGCGGGATTCCGCACGCTCGTGGTGACCGTGGATATTCCCGTGGCCGGCAATCGCGAAAACAATATTCGGGCCGGTTTCTCGACGCCGCTACGCCCGACCTTGCGCTTGGCCTGGGATGGTATCGTCCGGCCGCGTTGGCTGTGCGGCACCTTCTTGCGGACGTTGTTGACGACGGGAATGCCGCATTTCGAGAATTCGTTCGCCGAACGTGGCGCGCCGATTCTGTCGCCAAAGGTCGATCGCGACTTCTCCAATCGCGCCCATTTCAATTGGGATCATGTCCGGCGGATCCGTGCCCGCTGGAAAGGCGCCTTCGTCTTGAAGGGAATTTTGAGCCCTGCGGATGCTGCCGAAGCGCGACGGACGGGCGTCGATGGCGTGATCGTTTCGAACCATGGCGGCCGGCAGCTCGACTATGCGGCGGCGCCGATGCAAGTGTTGTCGTCGATCGTCGCCGAGGCGGGCGGCATGACGATCATGATGGATGGCGGCGTGCGACGCGGTACCGATGTCATCAAGGCACTTGCGTTGGGCGCGCGCGCCGTCTTTATCGGCCGGCCGTTTAACTACGCCGCGTCGACCTATGGCGAAGCGGGGATCGCGCATGCGATCCGTCTTCTGCGCGGCGAAGTCGATCGAAATCTTGCGATGCTGGGGATCGACGATATCGCGAAACTCGATCGTAAAGCGCTGATCGCCGCCGACGCCTGATCCAACTTCTTGGGCGATAGATACGCGTCGGCTCGGTCTTGAGAAGTCGTTTTCGACTTTCCGTCGTCCTCAAAATTCCCTTGGGGTTCAATGGGGCTCTATGGGGTTCGGGCGACGGAAAACTGTAGGAATATCAACGCGGCTTGACAGCTCTTAATCAGCGGGTCGTAGGTTCGAGCCCTACATCGCCCACCATCGGCCTCGACGAATAAAGGCCCCGGTTCCCGACCGGGGCTTTTTTGTTGGGCGGCAGGTGCCTTCGCTCAGACCGGCAGGGCGGTCGTGCTTTTGACTGTACGCAGCGTGATCGTCGATTGCAGGCGCACGACATGCGGCAGTTTGGTCAGGATCTCGGCGTGGATGCGCTCGAGATCCGCCGAATCGCGATAGACGACGTGGACGAGATAGTCGGCCGCCCCGGCGACCAAATGACAGGTCAGAACTTCGGGCACTTTGGCGATCGCGGCTTCGAACGCGTCGAGGATTTTGCGTCCCTGACCGTCCAGCGTGATTTGCACGAATGCGTTGCCGGGCAGGCCCGCCGCTTTGGCGTCGAGGCGCATCGTGTAGCCGGCGATCAGCCCTGACTCCTCGAGTAGGCGAACGCGGCGCAAACAAGCCGACGGCGACATGCCCACTTTCTCCGCCAGCGTCGCGTTGGCGATGCGGCCGTCCTGCTGTAGCAGGCGCAGGATCTTCCGGTCGATCGGGTCCGCAATCATATTCGACGATCTCCGATAATTTTCGAATTCTATGCCGAATTTAGCGTCTATATTCGTGGGATAGGCGGGAAATTGCGCCGATCTTCACGAAATATCCATGGACAATCAATTGTCGAATGGGGATCGCAATCATGAAAATCGGCGTGCCGAAGGAAATCAAAGACAACGAGTTCCGCGTGGCCGTAGTGCCCGCAGGCGTGCGCGAGCTGACCGCCGCGGGCCATCGCGTGCTGGTCGAGGCCGGGACAGGGATCGGGGCGGGCTTCGACGACGCGGCCTATATCGCGGCGGGCGCCGCGATCGTGCCGAGCGCCGAGGAGACTTTCGCGGGCGCCGATCTAATCGTGAAGGTCAAGGAGCCGCAGGCGGTCGAACGCAAGCGCCTGCGCGCGGATCAGGTATTGTTCACCTATCTGCATCTTGCACCCGATCCGGAGCAGGCCGACGATCTGATCGCGTCGGGCGCCACATGCATTGCCTATGAAACCGTGACCGCGCCCGACGGCAGCTTGCCGCTGCTGACGCCGATGTCCGAGGTTGCGGGGCGCATGGCGATCCAGGTCGGCGCGTCGGCGCTGGAACGGCCGCGCGGTGGCAGCGGCGTGTTGCTCGGCGGCGTGCCGGGCGTCGCCCCCGGCCATGTCGTGATCCTCGGGGCGGGAGTCTCCGGCAGCCATGCGGCCGCGATGGCCCTGGGGTTGGGTGCGCGCGTGACGATCGTCGATCGGTCCTTGCCCGCCTTGCGCCGCGCGGTCGATCGCTTCGGCACGAAGATCGAAGCGGTCTACTCGACACGCGATGCGATCGACAATCTGGTGCGCGATGCGGATTTGATCGTCGGTACCGTGCTGATCCCCGGCGAAACCGCGCCGAAGTTGGTAACGCGCACGCATCTCGCCGAAATGCGTAAGGGATCGGTCATAGTCGACGTGTCGGTCGATCAAGGCGGCTGCGTCGAGACGACGCGCGCCACGACCCATGCGTCGCCGACCTATATCGTCGATGGGATCGTGCATTACTGCGTGGCGAACATGCCGGGCGGCGTGGCGCGAACTTCGACCTTGGCGCTAACCAATGCGACATTGCCGCATGTACAGGCGATCGCAAATAAGGGGGCCGCGAAAGCGCTTGCCGACGATCCGTATCTGCGCGACGGCCTTAATATCTATGCCGGCCGCATCACACACGATGGCGTGGCGCGTTCTCTCAGCAAGCCATTCATCGAGCCGTTGAAAGCCATAGCCGCGTAACGCTTGACGGAAAAAGCCCGTCGATCGCTGTTCGATCGACGGGCATCACCATAGTCGAACCAATGGGAATAATATTTTTGCACCGACGATCATTGCGCCCGATCAAATCCCAGATGGCCGTGTCTTGTCCGAAATGATCGGGCCGACGGTCATCGTCAGTCCTAGCATGTGCTTCTTCATCGCTGAAGTCGCGCGCTCTGAATCGCGACCGATGATAGATGAGATGACCGCCATGTGTTCGTTGACATAACGCATCATGATCGCCGGATCGAATTTCGGCGCCCGCTGAACCGACCAAAGCGGATGACTCTTGATCCGCAATATTTGATCGATCGTATTGATCATAAGGCCATTACCGCTCGCCTCGGCGATCGCGCGATGGAGCAGATTGTCCCAATGCTCCCATTCTGCCCAGCTTTTTGATTTTGCGGCGGTGGCGGCATATCTGTTGATCATGTCGATATCGGCCTGTTCGGCGCGCATCGCGGCGAGGCCCGCCACCATCGGCTCGACCAACGAACGCGCCTCAAGAATCTCCGACAGCGTCGTCGCGGCGCCGAGCGTTTCGGGTTGCGAGCGGATCGAGCGGGGCCGGCTGCCGACGAAAGTGCCCATGCCGACACGTCGCCAAATTCGCCCCTCGCTTTCCAACAAATCGAGAGCCTCACGAAGCCGGCCGCGATGGATTTGAAAATGCGCGGCCAGTTCGCGTTCCGGCGGCAAGCGGCTATGCAGCGGATATTTCGCGCTGTCGATCCATTTGCCGATCTGCCGGGCGACGGATGCAGCTTGTTCGCCGTCCGACTTTCCGAGAGGAGCTGTTTTACGCATCGGCCCGATCCTTTGCATGCTGGACGACGATAACAAACGGCAAACAGGAATTCGGGCACGATTATTCGACCAATGACACGATTGGTCCACACCGATCGCAAATCGACTTGATATTTCGAGGCTTTGTGACGATGCGCCGCTTTGAGCTCGTGCACAACTTCCTGGTAGCTTTGCGCGGAGATGACGTTCGGCGTTTCCGACATTCGACGTCTCGACGGGAGAAACAAATGGAATATCGGACGCTCGGCGCATCGGGATTGATGGTTCCGGCCTTGAGTTTCGGCACCGGCACTTTCTATCCGGAGGGCACGTCCCAGCGTACAGGGACGACGTCGGAGAGCGATGCGCGCCGGATCGTCGATACATGTCTCGACTTGGGTATCACGATGTTCGATACCGCCACCGGCTATGGCGGTGGCCATGCCGAGGGGTTGCTGGGCGCCGCGCTGACGGGGCGCCGTGACAAAGCGATTATCTCGACGAAAGCCGGAATGCCGAGTGCAGGAACGGCCGGCGGGCCGGGCTCGAACGCAATCGGTACGTCGCGCCACAATCTGACGAACGCGATCGAGAAATCCCTGCGTCGACTCAAGACCGACTATATCGATGTGTTCCAACTCCATACGTTCGACGCGCTGACGCCGGTCGAGGAAAGTCTTTCGACGCTCGATGCTTTCGTGCGCGCGGGCAAGATCCGCTATGTCGGCGTCTCCAATTTCGCAGGCTGGCAGTTGATGAAGTCGCTCGCCGTCGCCGATCGTCACGGATATGCCCGCCATGTCGTCCACCAGGTGCACTATTCGCTGCTGGGGCGCGATTACGAGTTGGAATTGATGCCACTTGCGCTCGATCAAGGGATCGGCGCGCTCGTCTGGAGTCCACTCGGCTGGGGACGGCTCACTGGTAAAATTCGGCGCGGACAACCGCTGCCGTCATCGAGCCGCCTGCACAAGACGGCAGAGGATGCGCCGCCTTTCGACGAGGCGCGGATGTTCGACGTCATCGACGTGCTGCTGGAGATCGCGGCCGAAACCGGAAAGAGCGTACCGCAAGTCGCGATCAACTGGATTCTACGCCGTCCGACAGTGTCGTCGGTGATCGTTGGCGCGCGCAACGCCGAACAGCTCAACGAAAATCTCGGTGCGGTGGGCTGGTCGTTGTCGGCGGAGCAGATCGCGCGGCTCGACGCGGTAAGCCCGCTCTATCCGCTTTATCCGATCTGGCATCAGCGCGCCTATATGCCGGTGCGGATTCCCAAGCCGGTATGAAGCGGATTGCGCCGATCGTCGTAATATTGGAAAGGTTATCGGAATGAGCGTCGGAGAACTTCAGCACTACACGATCGAGCCCGCCGATCTCGAGGCGACCAAAGACTTTTATTGCGACGTGCTCGGCTTGACGGTCGGACCTCGGCCGCCGCTCGGCTATCCTGGCTACTGGCTTTACACGTCGGTCGGTCCCACGGTCCATCTTCTGGGACAGCGCCCGCAGGAGGACGGCATCGTCGTGCGCGGGCCGGACGCGAAGTTCGAGCATACGGGGCGTTTGGACCATATCGCTTTCGCGGCGACCGATATTGAAGGCGCGCGCGCGCGGCTTAAGGCCAAGAACGTCAAATTCCGTGAGGCGCCGATCCCTGGCACCAATCTCGTGCAGATCTTCGTCTACGATCCCGATGGTGTCGGGGTTGAGCTGAACTTCGAAGTTTAACCGGAAAGCTGACGCATGCTCACCGGCGTCGGCGATCTCTTTAAGATCGGTATCGGGCCGTCGTCGTCCCACACGATGGGGCCGATGACGGCTGCTGCGCGCTTCGCGGAATCATCGGCCGCGAATTGTGCGGAGCCGTTCGCCCGGGTCAAAGCGACTCTCTTCGGTTCTCTGGCGTGGACTGGAAAAGGGCATGGCACCGGTCGCGCCATACTGCTCGGATTGATGGGATTTCGGCCGGAATCGATCGATATGGCGCGAGCCGACGCGATGCTCGATGCGTTACGCCGATCCGGAACGCTGCTCATAGCGGGCGGTCAACCTATCCCATTCGACGAAGATCGAGACCTCATTTTCGACTTCGAAACCAGCTTTGCGCGTCACCCGAACGCCATGCAGTTCGAGGCATACGCGTCGGACGGCCAGCGGCTGACGGCGCAGATTTGGTATTCGGTCGGCGGCGGCTTCGTAGAGCGCGAAGGCGTCTCGACCGTGTCGGAGGTGGTCGACGCGCCGCGCTATGAGTTCGGAAGTATGGCGGCGTTACTCGCGCTGTGCGACGGCGAGGGGCTATCCATCCCGGCAGTCGTTTGGGCCAATGAGGTCGGGCGGCTGGGAGCAGATCGCGCGACGGCGACGATCGACGACATTCTCGACGCGATGTTTGCTTGTATCGACCGTGGTTTGACGACTTCCGGCGTGTTGCCAGGGGAACTCGCCGTTCGGCGACGTGCCAAGGATTTGTTCGAGCGCCTAGATGCGAGATGGTCGGCGAACATTCCATCGCCGACGCTGGCGATGGAATTCGTCACGGCATTTGCGATGGCTGTAAACGAGGAGAACGCGGCCGGATCGCGTGTTGTCACGGCGCCGACCAACGGCGCTGCGGGCGTCGTGCCGGCCGTGCTCCGCTACTATCGTGACTTCGGCGCCGACGCCACGCGTGAAGGGCAAAGGCGATTTTTGCTGGCTGCGGCCGCGATCGGTGGCATCATCAAGCGTAACGCCTCGATCTCCGGCGCGGAGGTCGGTTGTCAAGGCGAAGTCGGGTCCGCCGCCGCGATGGCCGCCGCTGGCTTGACCGCCGCCTTGAACGGCACGGACCGTCAGATCGAAAATGCGGCCGAGATCGCGATCGAGCATCATCTGGGTATGACATGCGATCCGATCGCGGGTCTCGTGCAGATTCCCTGTATCGAACGCAATGCCTTCGGCGCGGTCAAAGCGATTACGGCGTCGAGCTTAGCGTTGAATGGCGACGGACAGCACAAGGTGACGCTCGATCAGGCGATCGAAACGATGCGGCAGACCGGTCTCGACATGAACGAGAAGTATCGCGAGACGTCGCGCGGCGGCTTGGCCGTCAACGTTCCGGCTTGCTGAGCAAGCGCCGTTCTTCGACGACCCGATCGAGGATCCGCCCGATAAGGCTTTCGAGCATCGCGGCATCCAAACCCATCTTCCGACCGGATTCGACAAAACTGCGAGTTTGATCGCGGATCCGATCGGGATCGAAGAGGGGCATTCCTGCCGCCGCTTTGACTCGGCCGATCTCCCGCGATAGCAAGAATCGTTTGGACAACAACTGCAGAAATGTGGCGTCGATCTGATCGATCGAGGCTGCCATTTGGGGGAGCGAGCGGGGTTCTATGTCGTTATCCATCAGGCTGTCTCCTGCGGTGCCGTTGGGCCGTTCAGGCTAGCGGACGCGCCGGTCGCGTGTTGAATCGGCGGCACGCTTCGAGAAGCGCGCTAAACGGCCCCGATCCGCTTATCGATCCGGCCAAGTCCTGAATTGGTTCCGTCGCCACACCCGATGGATGGCGTGTGAATGCGAGATATCGCGCGCAGAAAGACCTCCCGGTGTGGCGTGTCGCGGCCGATTGACCCGCTGACGGGAAGGGGCGTCCATATAGGACGCCGTTTCCGGTTCTCACGAAAGGAATCTCATGCCGGCCGAAGTCTCTCTGGACGATCCATCTCTGCTCCGCCGGCAAGGCATTATCGATGGGGCTTGGGTCGACTCAGATGCCGGCACGACCATCGATGTTGACGACCCGGCGACGGGGTCAATCATCGGTACGGTGCCCTTGATGGGGGCGCTGGAAACACGGCGCGCGATCGAAGCGGCTTCCCGCGTGTTGCCGGCCTGGCGGGCAACGCCGGCGAAGTCGCGGGCGACGATCTTGAAGCGTTGGGCGGATTTGGTGACTGCGAATGCCAGCGATCTTGCCCGATTGATGACGGCAGAACAGGGCAAGGTACTGGTGGAGGCGAATGGCGAGATCGCCATGTCCGCTGCCTATCTCGAATGGGCCGGGGAGGAGGCGAAGCGAAGCTACGGCGTTGTCATTCCGACGATCGCGTCCGACCGCCGACTGCTGGTCGTACGCGAGGCGATCGGTGTGGTCGCGGCGATCACACCTTGGAATTTTCCGTCCAGCATGATCGCGCGCAAGGCCGGCCCAGCGATCGCCGCCGGCTGTACCGTCGTTCTGAAGCCATCGGAGTTGACGCCGTATTCCGCCTTTGCACTTGCGGTGTTGGCCATGCGGGCGGGGTTGCCTGCCGGCGTGCTCAATATCGTGACAGGCGACGCGCCGGCGATCGGCAAGGAACTGACCGGCAATCCGCTTGTGCGCAAGCTCGGGTTCACCGGATCGACGCCGATCGGCAAATTGCTAATGTCCCAATGCGCGGCGACAGTAAAAAAGGTGTCGCTGGAACTTGGCGGTAATGCGCCCTTCATCGTATTCGACGATGCCGATCTTGATGCGGCGGTCGAGGGCGCGATCGCCTCCAAGTTTCGCAACTCCGGCCAGACCTGCATCTGCGCCAATCGAATTTATGTCCAGGACGCGATCTACGACGCATTCGCGGAGAAGTTCGTTGCTGCGGTCGGCAAGCTGAAAGTGGGGCCGGGGACGCAAGCCAACGCGACAAACGGTCCGCTGATTAACGAAAAAGCGATCGAGAAGGTCGAATGGCACATTCGTGATGCCGTTTCGAAGGGTGCAAGGCTTGTAGCGGGGGGCAATCGCCTGCCGGGAAGCGGCAATTTCTTCGAGATCACGGTCCTGCGCGAAGTCTTATCAACGATGGCTGTTGCAAGAGAGGAAACGTTCGGCCCATTGGCGCCGTTGTTTCGTTTCGAGACGGAGATGGACGCGATACGACTTGCCAACGATACCGAATATGGCCTCGCGGCCTATTTCTACGGTCGCGACATCGGCAGGATTTGGCGCGTGGCCGAAGCGTTGGAGTACGGCATGGTCGGAATCAACACCGGCGCCATCACGACCGAGGCGGCGCCGTTCGGCGGCATGAAGGAATCCGGGATCGGCCGGGAGGGATCGAAGTACGCGCTCGATGAATTTACGGAGCTCAAGTATCTCTGCATGGGCGGCGTCGGTTGAGAAAGAGACCAATCCGATTCTTGGTTCATCGCCGCGGCGCAATCCGCTGAGAGCCCTTCCGAATTTAGGAACGCGACTAATTCTGCCGGGTCGTCGCGCATGTTAGGGTTTTGCCGTATGGCGTAAATGAATCGCCTGACTGAAGGAGACATGCGCAATGGATTTCGGATTGAAGGACCGTCAGGTCGTTATCGTCGGCGGCAATAGGGGGATCGGGCTGGAGATCGCCAAAGGGTTCCAGTTGCAAGGATCGAAGGTCACGATTACATCCGAACATCCCAGCGTTTTCGAAGCGCAGGCGACGTTGAACGCATTGCCGGGCCTAAAGGCCGAAGCAATTCAATTCGATCTTACCGATCGTGAACAGGTGAGCGCCGCTTTCGCGAAGCTCGGCCAGATCGACGTGCTGGTCAATAACTCTGGGGTCTTCTGGGACACGCCGTCGAACGACCGCTCGGCGAAAAACTACGATGTCTTTGCCAAGCAGCTGATGATCAACGTTGTCGGCACATGGTGGTGCGCCATGGAAGCTGTTCCGCATATGAAGGACGGTGGACGGATTATCTTCACGGCTTCGATCTCCGGGCGCTTGGGCTCCCCCAATCATTCCGGATATGCGGCGTCCAAACATGGCGTGTTGGGCATGGTCAAAAGTCTCGCCAAGGATCTTGGGCCGCTTGGCATTTCGGTGAACGCGGTATGTCCGGGCAGTTCGGCGACCGAAACGAACCTGCACTCGCTGCCGCTTGCTCGTCAGGAACTTGCGGTGCGCAACATGGTCCTGCATCCCGGGCTGCTCGATCCCGCCGATCATGTCGGATCGTACCTGTTCCTTGCGTCGGCGGCGGCGGCGCACATCACCGGGCAGACGATTACGGTCGATCGCGGACAGACCTGTATCTGAGATTTTCCGACTGCCGGACAAGACGGCCGATCCGCAGGCGCGGGTCGGCCGTTTTCTTTTGAGCTTTCACTTTAGCTTTTAGTCCGGCCTTTCCTCCGGTTCCGAGACAGACAATGGACCAATCGAAAACTTGGTCAGAATGTCGCAGGCTAACCAATTGATTCTCTACGGCCAAAACCCTGTTTGGGGAGTTTGTTGCCGCGGAATGCCTAATGCTAGTCATGCGTTGCGGGCCTGCAATCGTGGTGGTTCCGCAAGTCAACGGATCTCCCCCGCGTGATCTCAAAGGCAATCGGTCGGTCTGGGAATTCGTTCGACTTGTATGCCGGAACGGCGTCTTTGTCGCCGGTCCGGCATCCTGCCACCACGAAGCTCCGCCAATACCGAACTTGAGTAACGAAAATGTCGAACATGGGAAGCAACAGCAGAATGGTCACGTCCGGTGCAGAAGTCGCCGTCGAAAATCTGCGCAAAGCTTTCGGCGCGGTGGCAGCCGTCGACGACGTTTCGTTGAAAGTTTCCCCAGGCGAGTTTTTGGCGCTGCTGGGGCCGTCCGGCTCGGGTAAGTCGACGGTGCTGATGTGCATCGCCGGCTTCGAGATGGCGACCAGTGGCCGTGTTCTGATTGACCGCGCCGATTGTACGCGCATTCCGCCGAACCGGCGGAATATCGGTATGGTGTTCCAAAACTACACGCTCTTTCCTCATTTGTCGGTGCTCGACAACGTCGCATTCCCGTTGAAGATGCGCGGGATTGGCAAAGCCGATCGACACGCGCAGGCGCAAGCGGCACTCAAGAGCGTACGTCTCGAAGGTTATGGCGCGCGCAAGCCGAGCCAGCTTTCCGGCGGACAGCAGCAGCGCGTGGCGCTAGCCAGGGCCATCGTCTACAAGCCGCGGCTGCTGTTGATGGACGAGCCATTCTCGGCGCTCGACAAGAATCTGCGCGAAGAGATGCGACTGGAGACGAAAAGGCTCCATGCCGATTTGGGTATCACCGTCGTATTCGTTACGCATGATCAGGAGGAAGCCCTGACGATGGCCGATCGGGTCGCCGTCTTGAAGGATGGGCGGCTCCAGCAGATCGGATCGCCGCGCGAACTTTACGAGCGGCCCACGAATCTGTTCGTCGCGGGCTTCATCGGCAATATGAACTTCATCCCGGCCGAGTTCGCCGATGGCCGGGCGCATCTCCATGACGGCGTCGAATGGAAACTGCTGCCGAACGTTACGGAGAGCTTGGGTGCTGGCCCGATCACGCTGACGGTCCGTCCGGAAAGGCTCTCGGTCGTGGGGCGCGAAGGCGACCTGCGCGCGGCCGGGCGTGTGCAGGACGTGATTTATTCGGGCGCCGACACCGTCCTTATCGCAATTATGGGGGACGGCACTGAAATTCGCGTCCGGACGAACGGTGCCGACACCCAGGCGTATCGTCCCGGACAAGACGTCACGTTCTTCTGCCGACCGAGCGATGTGCTCGCCTTTGCGGGCGGCAGGACATGAGCGCGCTCTCTCGTTTCTTCGAGCCGAACGGACGCCATCTATCGGGCGGCAGCGTCGCATTGTTGCTAACGCCCTTCTTCCTGCTGATGATCTTCGTGTTTCTCTATCCGATCGCCGATCTGCTTTTGATGTCGGTGCTCGAGCCCGAGCCCTCGCTGGCGAACTACGAGCGCGCGCTGACGGATAGTGTCTTCGTCGGCATTCTACTGCGGACCTTGACGATTTCGCTGACCGTGACAGCGGTGAGTCTGGCGATGGCGTTTCCGGTCGCGCTGCTGATGGCGCGTTCGAGCGGCGCCAAAGCCATGCTGATAACGGCCTGCATCGTTCTGCCGCTTTGGTCTTCGGTCCTCGTGCGCACTACCGCCTGGGCGGTGCTTCTACAACGCAATGGACTTATCAACGAAGCGCTGCAGTTCCTGCAATTGACCGATCAGCCATTGCGCCTCCTGTTCACGCGCACGGCTGTGGTCTTGGCCATGACGCATGTTCTGCTGCCTTTCATGGTGCTGCCGATCTACAACGCGATCAAATCCATACCGCACGATTACGACCGAGCGGCGGCGATACTTGGCGCTGGGCCGTTCCGCCGGTTGATCGAAGTGACGATTCCCCTCGCTTTGCCGGGGATCTTGAGTGGCGCGCTGATGGTATTTCTGACTTCGCTTGGCTACTTCATCACGCCGGCCTTGCTGGGATCGCCGCAGGAAATGATGGTCTCGACATTGATCTCCCAGCAGATCGTAGCACTGCTCGATTGGCCCTTCGGCGCAGCGCTTGTCGGTGTGCTTACGATATTCGTTCTGGCGGTAGCGCTCGCTTTCGGCAAGGTCGCCCGGTTCGGCCGCTTGGTGGGAGCCGAGAAATGAACGGCCGATCCTATCTTCTCAACGCCTATGTCTACGCAGTGCTCGCGTTCGTCGCCGTGCCGTTCCTCGTGATTTTGCCGATGGCGTTCACCGAGACGTCCTATCTGGTGTTCCCGCCGAAAGGCTTCTCGTTCCGGTGGTTCGCGGAGTTTTTTTCGAACCGGCGTTGGACAGATGCGGCCGGATTCAGTTTTGCCATTGCCGCCCTCGTGGCATTGACGACGTCGGTCCTTGGTACCATGGCCGCCTACGCCATGGTGCGCGGCGGGGGCAAGTTTTCGACGCTGTTCCAAAGCTTGCTGATGTTGCCCATCATCGTGCCGCACCTCGCCTTGGCGGTCGCGCTGTTCATGTTCTTCGAGCGGATCGGTCTGATCGGCTCGATGGCCGGCTACGTGCTCGCGCACTCCGTCATCGCGATGCCGTTCGCGATCTTCACGATCGCTGCCGGACTCTCCCGAATCGATCCCGCGCTCGAAAGTGCCGCGATGAGCTGCGGCGCTTCGCGCTTCGCGGCGTTCCGTCTTGTGACGCTTCCGAACATCTGGCCGAACGTTATTTCGGGCGCGCTATTTGCCTTCATCATCTCGTTCGACGAACCCGTCATCACGTATTTTCTGGCGGGAATCCGTGACAAAACGCTGCCGCGGCTGATGTTCGAAGACATCCAGATGAATATCACCCCGATCCTCGCGGCTATCGCCGTGCTGCTGACGAGTTTGTCCGTCGCCGTCCTTTTGCTGACGACGCTTCTCCAACGCGGGATGCGTCGGACGGTTTCCCCCGCAACCGACCAACACTAACAGGGAGTAATAAAATGCCAGCCGTGAAAGCCATACTGCGCGCCGCGGTCCTCGCGGCCACACTCGCCGGCGGTGCTGTCGCGCATGCCGATGAGATCGTCATCGCCGCGAACGGCGGAACGATGCGCGAGGCCCGCGAAATCGCGTACTACAAACCGTTTCAGACGAAATCCGGAACGCGCGTCGTTCCGTTTGACATCGAAATCTACGACCAATGGGCGCGCGTCCAGGCAATGCAACGAACCGGTAAAGTCGAATTCGATATCGTCAACGCGTCGGCCGCCGATCTCATCGTCCATCGCGATAAGCTCGCGCCGATGAACTGCGAGACGCTGCCCAACGTGAAGAATGCGCTGCCTGGTGCATGCGATCCGTATGCGATGTCGAGCCACGCGGGTGCCTTGCTGCTGATCTTCAGCAAAGAGGCGTTCAAGGAGAAGACGCCCCGCAATTGGGCCGATTTCTGGGATGTGAAGAATTTTCCTGGCCCGCGCGCGTTGCCTGATTCGGGGGATCGCGCTTGGTGGGTGCCCGCGGCGGCTCTACTTGCCGATGGCGTGCCGCGCGACAAGCTGTGGCCGCTCGACCTCGACCGCGCCTACAAGAAGATGGACGAAATCAAGCCGCATATCACGGTTTGGTGGAAGACGGCTGCGCAGATGATGCAGATCGTCCGCGACAAGGAGATCGTGATGACGATGGGCTTCTCGGGCCGCGCTCATTCGGCTATCCGTGGTGCCGGGGCGCCATTCGACATCGCTTGGGAGGGCGCCTTGCAGGATCAGGGTTATCTCGCCGTTCTGAAGGGTGCGCCCAATCGCGATAAGGCGATCCAGTTCCTCGACTTCATGATCGGCAATGTCGACGGTCAGGTGGAGTTCATGAAGCGAATCCACTATTCGACGTTTACCCAAGCGTCTCTCGAGCGCGTCCCGCCAGAGGACCTACGCTTCTACGCGACGCTTCCTGCGAATGCGGCTCAGGTCAATCGCGCGGACTGGGCATGGATCGCGCAGAACCAGACGATGCTGAATGATCGCTTCAATCGCTGGATCACACGCTAAATCTGACGGTCAACTGCGTTGACCTATCCGAGGCCCGGCGCCAAGCGCCGGGCCTCAATTTTCGCCGGCTTCGACGTTTGTTAAATGCGTGCCACAATTTCATGTTCGAACTGCAGGAAGCCCACCGGCAAATCAACTGAATTAACGCGCTGTTCGCGTGTGCTTACCTGCGAGGGATACGGTCCAATTTCCCGAGTGTCATTTTCCGGTTCTCGGAAGAGCCGAACGGCAGATTCATGTCGTTCGAGCGGCCACAGCTTTCGAATGATCGGAATCCGCAGTCCAGTTGGTAAGGTGGGCCGTGCTTTCCGTCGCCCGGAGAAACCCCTTTGGGATTCAATGGGGCTCTATGGGGTTTCTGCGGCGGAAAATCCGAGGAATATCAACGCGGCTTGACGGCTCTTAATCAGCGGGTCGTAGGTTCGAGCCCTACATCGCCCACCATCGGCCCCGACGAACAAAAGGCCCCGGTTCCCGCCGGGGCCTTTTTCATTGGAACGTTTCGTCCGTCTCTATGCGCGAGGGGCGGCGGCGCGCGGCGGCAATGCATGGAAGCTGCGATCGAAATAGATCAGGCTTTGACCGAGATCGGCCTTGGCGATGCCCACCACGCGCGCGATCACCACGCTATGCGTGCCGACCGAATGGCGTTCGATCACCCGGCAATCGAAACCCGCCGTGGCGCTTTTCAATAGCGGGGCGCCCGTCACCAGCGTCGTCCAGGCATCGGTCGTGAAGCGTTCCTCGGGTGCGATACCCGGCTTGCCGAAGCGCATCGCCAGATCCTCGTGCCCTTGGCCCAACACGTTCACGCACAAGGCGCCGTTGCCGACGATCACGTCATGCGCGCTGGAACTGCGGTTGACGCAGACCAGCAGCGTGGGCGGTGTGTCGGTCACACTGCACACGGCCGAGGCGGTGATGCCATGCTTACCCGAAGGGCCGTCGGTGGTGACGATATTGACCGCAGCACCCAGGCGCGACATGCCCGCCCGGAACGCGTCGATCGAAACGGCGGGATCGGCTTCGCCCATCGCGATCAGCCCGCGACCGTTTCGACCGTGCCGCCGTTGCGCGCCGAGGCGAACACGGCTTCGAGGGCGGCGATTGTGCCGGTCAGTTCCGCGTCGGTGACCGGATAGGGCGCCTTGCCGGCGACCGCGTCGGCGAAGGCTTCGAGATTGACCAGCACGGCGGGCGCGGCGGCGAAATCGCGCGATACGCGCTTCTCGCCGCGCAGGCAGGTCGTCATCGTCCAGCCTTCCGAGGCTTCGGGATGCGCCTTATCGACGATCTCCGCCCAGCCTTTGTTGCCGTAAAGCGCGAAGCGCCCGACGAACGGTGTGGCCAGCATCGCGCTGATCAGGGCATTCGCACCGCTGACGAAATTGACCATCACGCCCAGCGTGTCGCCGTTGCGCAATTGGCTGCCGAGCTG
>VFQU01000925.1_pt1 | contig 20232 bp, 22 predicted proteins | sample 3512311 | NCBI WGS metagenome assembly VFQU01 (sample SAMN10412377, study PRJNA504923) | tailings metagenome | isolation source: Relicate 3 Philex TSF3 active mining site | place: Philippines: Tuba, Benguet | collected 2017-08-29
TGCGGCGACGATAGTTGGAGGGTAGCCTCCTGTCAAAATAGCTAACCGCCAGGGTATCATTAGAAAGAAAACGTGCTTTAAGATTTTTCTTAGAGCGCGTTTTTAACTTTAAATCCGCTGGATAGCAAAATTTTGAGAGAAGACGGGCACTATGGTTCTACAAAGTTTATTTGCTAAACACGATTTAAAGCTGGAGATTTTTCATGTCGAGTGCTGGACTCAATCAATGGATTGTTAGCGGCAATTTAGCGGCTGATGCAACCGTGAAAACAGTAACGCTTAAAGATGGTAGAGAAGCGAAAGTTGCAGAAGCAACAATCTATGTTCGGAAGTCTCGCAATCGGGAAGAATCTTTTACAGTGTCTTTGAGCATTTGGGAGAAATCGACAGCTTGGCGAGTATTGCCATATTTGAAGAAAGGGTCGTTGATTATTTGTACTGGGGCAGTTGAGCCAAATCCATTCATTTCAAGCAATGGAAACGTGCCAAGAGCAGGCTTGCAGATGACAGTCATTGATATACATCTCGATCAAGTAAAAGAAGAAGAGATGGAAGATGTAGAAGAACCTGTTGCAGTTCCGGCTTAGAAAAAGTAGTTTGAAATGAAAAGCGATCGCACTTCTGCGATCGCTTTTTGCTAGCTTAATACAGACTTACCTCTGCGATAAATCTCACGTGCGTAATCCGTCCATGCTCCTTGTCCCCAATATCGAAAGCAACTTGTTTGAAGCAACAAGTTATAGAGCAAAGCTTCTTGATAATGAGGATGGCTAGTATCAATTTGATGAAACAATGCGCTCAGTTCTGTCATCGGTTCTAGAACATTCTCATAGCCTTTTACCCAGCTGAGATCATTTGTCCAAGAAGCTCCATCAATGTGAAAGCGATCGTCATTTTGTTTGAGATTCGCGATCGCTTGCTCTACAGTTTCAGCATGATGATCAACTCGTTGCCAGATTTTGTGTTGTTGGACGGCTTGAACTTTTGGATAGTCGTTGGGGCTAATGCCTGATGCTTCAAGTAGCTCTAAATATTCAGTTCCATTGATTGCAACAATGCCTGAATTGTTATTGCCGGAATCTCGGATTTCGTGGTAAATGCGAAAGAAATCACGCGGATATTCATTCATCATTACGCCGCCATTTTCACCATCAGCAATTTGGGAAACTAAAGATGGAATTTGGGTGTGATTGAGTTGTTGTTTTGATCGTGTTTTTGCCTCAAAGTAAGGCTGCATTTGAGCCACTAATTTTGTATCTGAACCTTGAGTTTTGATTAATGCAGTAATTGAGATTGTTTCGTGATTTGAATTGCGCGCGACCAGTTGATTAGGAATGTATTTCTGGTCATGAGGTAGGGGCGAACCATCGAAACATTCTACAGAATGTTCTTGGACAAGAAGCCATTGGTAACCACATTCTTTTAAGGCTTTAATGTATTGAAAGAGTGTGTCGGGGTGATTTGGGAGGTGCATTTCTGGGGGAGAGAAGCCTCTGACACGCTTGAGAGCCTCGTCGCCGAAGATGGATGCAAAATGATGTTGCCAAGCCTGGATATGGAGTTTCAGGTCAGGAATAGGCGTAGAAGGGACAACGGCATGACTCCACATTGTTCCGAGCCATTCGACGTAGGGTTGAAATTCGCGATCGCAGGTAATTCGCTTGAGATGATTCAAAATGTCGTCACGCCCCATTTGCTGAAATCCCCAGAGGAGATTACCAGAATAGTCGAGCATAATGCGGGGATTGCAGCCTTGAGAAACCAGTTCAGGAATAAATTCTCCTATACGGCTATAGCACCAAGCGAAGGGAGCTGCGTTGTGGTTATCGCCATCGTTTGGATGCTCGAACATATGCTGGAGATTGCTGATCAATTCGCCGTTTCTGCCTGCGGGGATCGTGGGTTGGTGCATGTGGAGGGCACAAGCGAAGGCGGATTGGATAGAGTCAAGGCGGAGATTTGTGGTGGGAAGGAAAACGGGATCAGAGGAATAGGAGATTTCCGAACCGCAGATCGGTGGGAAACTAGAGGTCGTCAGCGTGGTTGCCATGGGGAGATCCTTGAGTCTGTAGGGTCAGATCTTAGATCAGACGTTCTCAAAAGAGGTTTAAGTTTTGAGGCGACTTGCAAAAAATCAAGGTTACGTATTGAATAAAGACATCAAAAAATGAATTTTTGTTAACTAGGGGGATAGAAATGTATATTGTGCAAATTGCCTCCGAGTGTGCGCCAGTGATTAAGGCGGGCGGTTTGGGGGACGTGGTTTATGGTCTGAGCCGGGAATTGGAGAATCAAGGGCATTGTGTAGAGTTGATTCTGCCTAAGTATGACTGCATGCGGTACGACCATATCTGGGGGCTGCACGATGCATATCGAGATTTATATGTCCCCTGGTTTGATGGGTGGGTTCATTGTTCGGTGTATTGCGGCTGGGTGCATGGTCGGGTTTGTTTCTTTATTGAGCCGCATTCGGAAGATTTTTACTTCGATCGAGGAGTCTATTACGGTTGCGATGATGACAACATGCGGTTTGCATTCTTTAGCAAAGCGGCATTAGAGTTTTTGCTTCAAAGTAATAAGCGACCCGATGTAATTCATTGTCATGATTGGCAAACGGGTTTGGTTCCAGTGATGCTATTCGAGATTTATAAATATCACGGAATGGCAAATCAGCGAGTTTGCTATACGATTCATAACTTTAAGCATCAAGGATTTGCGGGGACGCAAGTTCTCGAAGCAGTGCAGTTGAGACGACCTGAATACTATTTCAGCTATGACAAATTGAGAGATAACTTTAATCCGTTTTCGATCAATTTTATGAAAGGTGGAATTGTTTATGCAAATGCAGTTACAACTGTTTCACCTCATCATGCTTGGGAAGCTCGGCATACAGATGTGAGCTATGGATTAGGACATACTTTAGAAGTCCATCAAGATAAGTTCTCTGGAATTTTGAATGGGTTAGATTACGGTTTCTGGAATCCTGAGAACGATCGATATCTGCCTTATCATTACTCAGCGGAAACATTTGATCAAAAGGCTTATAACAAGAAGGCGTTGCGAGAGCGATTGTTGTTAGAAGATTCAGATAAGCCGATCGTCTGTTTCATTGGACGATTAGATGATCAAAAAGGGGTGCATTTGGTGCATCATTCGATTTACTATGCCTTGGAAAGAGGGGCGCAGTACGTTTTATTAGGATCGGCAACAGAGGCATCGATCGACAAATGGTTTAGACATGAGAAAGAGTTTCTGAATAATAATCCCGATTGTCATATTGAGCTTGGATTCAATGAGGAGCTATCGCACTTAATCTATGCAGGCTCAGATATGATTGTTGTGCCGAGTAACTTTGAGCCTTGTGGTCTGACACAAGTGATCAGTTTGAAGTATGGAACTGTCCCGATCGTTCGAGGTGTGGGAGGGTTGATCAATACAGTATTTGATCATGATTATGATCAAAACCACCCGCCTGAAGAGAGAAACGGATTTGTATTCTATGACAAGGATAACTATGCCTTAGAGTCCGCGATGGGACGAGCTTTTGATCTTTGGGGACAGAATCGGCAGGTCTTTAATCAGTTGGCGATTCAGGGAATGAAGTATGACTATTCTTGGACGGAATCGGCTCAGGAGTATGTAGCGCTATACGATAGCATTCGACATAAGTAGAAGTTGACAGAGTTGGATCAATTCTGAAGGAGCCTCCGGAGAATTAGCTCTCCGGAGGCTCTTTGTTTCAGTCAATTATAGGCTAGCTTGCAACTGATCTAAGAGCTTCTCAACATAGGTTAAAGCACCCCGGATTGTTGCAGGATCTTCAATGTCAACGCCAACATACTGACGCAGTGCAGTCACTTGATCTAAGCTGCCGCCTGCGGCAAGTAGCTCTAAATATCCAGGAATAAAGTCTTTCCCAACTTCGAGATACTTCTGATAACAAGCAAGACTCACAATGTTTGATGCTGTGTACTGATAGCAGTAGAAGGGCTTGAAGTAGATATGTCCGATTCTTGCCCAATCGTATTGATGTTCAGGCAGAACTTCAACTGCATCACCACAAAGAGTTTGATACAATTTCATCCATTCTTCGTTGACAAAGGATTGATCAAAACTGCTTTGAGCGGCACGTTCATGAACAGCTAGCTCCAGGCGGCTAATTGTGCTTTGTCGGAATAATAGATTTAACTGATCTTCAAGTTGTCGTGTGATCAATGATTTCGTCAAAGCCTTATCGTCTTTAGCTTGTTTCAGCAGATAGTCTAGCAACAGCAATTCATTGAATGTTGATGCGATTTCAGCTAGCACCATTGGAGGATTGCTGTTGAAGTAGGTTTGTCGATCGTCAATCCAAGCAAAATGCAATCCGTGACCCATTTCGTGTGCTAGGGTGAACAACGAATTGTAGTCATCAGTGTATGACATCAGTAGATAGCTGTGTTTGCCGTAGGTGTAGGAACAGAATGCACCACCGCGTTTGCCAGGTCGGACTTTTGCATCTACCCAGTTTTTCACGAAGAATTCTTCTGCTCGACGGGCATAGTTTGGATCAAACTGATCTAATGCAGAAAGTAGCGTTTCGACTCCTGTTTTGTAGGTGACGGGTGGGGTTGCTTCAGTTCCCCAAGGCGCATAAAGATCGGCTGTGCGGATTTTCTGTCCTAGCGCTTGACCTTTTAGGGTGTAGTAGCGCTGGAAGAGATCAAAGCGATCGCCTGTTCCCTGCATGATTGCTCGAAATACAGGTTCAGAAACTTCATCTGCTAGCAGTTGCTTCTGCAAAGTAGATTCATAGCCGCGCATCTGATTTTCGATCTTGTGATCTTGTGCTACGGAATTCAGAATGTAGGCATACAGCGAATTGTGCTGTTTCATGACTTTCCGAACAGATTGATAGCCTGCGGTTCGGATTTCTGCATCGGGGTGATAGAGCAATGCACTCAGTTCTGATTCGGTGCTGACGATACGACCATCGGGAGTCGTGACAGGTTCGTATTCTTGTTCGCCCAGGTGAACTGATCTCAGTTGGATAAATGCTTGTCGTCCTGTCAAGCTATCTTGGTTCCGAGTCTGCTCAACTTCTTCAGAGAGTGTATGGGGGCGATACTTTGCAATGCGATTGAGATAATGCTGATAGGTTGCTAGGGTAGACGCTTTTTGTAAGGTTTCAAATTGGGCAGCATCTAATTTCTGCAATTCGAGATCAAAGAAAAGAAGCTGGTTTTCAACACCTGTGAGCGCTTCCATAACTTTATCTAGGAATTGCTTGGCTTCGGTATTGCGGGTGTCGGCGGAGAAGATGAGCGAAGGAAACGCATAGAGATAGCCGGATTTTTCAGCGATCGCTTCTAATGTTTTAAAACACTCTGCTAATTGCTCGGCGCTCAAGTCTTTCACCTTGCCGCGATGCGCGTCGCGAAACTCGCTGGCTTGTTGCTGCAACGACTCTAAATCTTGAGAGAAATTTGGATCGCTGAAGTTTTGATATAAATCAGATAAATCCCATTCTTGTGGATTGTCCAACTGCATCCGGTCAATCGCTTGTGTCATTCCATTAGCTCCTTAAACGGACTCATTATGATTACGCTTTGATTTTGATAGTAACACAGTAATCAATTTTGAACGGGAAGGCATCCGCGTTCTGGGTTATTTCGGTTGGTGATGTTCGTGCCAGTGTCGAGCAATATCAATTCGACGACAGAGCCAAACGCGATCGTGCTGTTGCACATAGTCCAAAAATCGCATCAGTGCAGCGGCTCGTCCAGGTCGTCCAACCAAGCGACAGTGTAATCCTACGCTCATCATTTTCGGTGCAGTTTCGCCTTCTGCATAAAGCACGTCAAACGCATCACGAAGATAGGCAAAAAACTGATCGCCAGAGTTAAACCCTTGAGACGTGGCGAACCGCATATCATTATTGTCCAAGGTATATGGAATGATCAGATGCGGTTTTTGGTCGGTATTGACCCAGTAAGGAAGATCATCAGCATAGCTATCAGAACTGTAGAGAAAGCCGCCTTCCTCAATCACAAGTTTGTCGGTATGCTCGCTGCTGCGCCCGGTGTACCAACCGAGTGGGCGACTGCCTGTGACACGGGTGTGAATGTCGATCGCTAATTTGAGATGCTCTCGTTCAGCTTCTTCTGAAAAGTCTTTGTATTCAATCCAGCGGTACCCATGACTGGCAATCTCCCAATCTGCGGCTTTCATCGCAGCAACGGCTTCGGGATTTCGCTCTAATGCCATAGCGATACCATAGACGGTGACTGGAATTCTGCGTGATGTAAACATGCGATATAACCGCCAAAATCCGGCACGACTGCCGTATTCGTAACAAGATTCCATATTCATGTGGCGCATTCCCTGGAAGGGAGCCGCGCCAACAATTTCTGACAAGAACGCTTCCGAGGCGAGATCACCGTGGAGGACGCAGTTCTCGCCGCCTTCTTCGTAGTTGATGACAAATTGAACTGCGATTCTGGCTTGATCTTTCCATTGGGGATGGGGTGGATTTTGTCCGTAACCCACGAGATTGCGCGGATATGAATCAGGCATCAGCAATTGACCGATAAAAGTTGCTGATTCAGAAATATAACAAGATCTCGGACGGTATGCAGCATACCAATATCCAAACGATCGCGAATTTCAATGCCAAAGCGATCGTGAAAGTCCTCACATAAGGTACATTCCCAATCGAACCAGCACACCAGAGGAAGTTGAAGATCCTCGGTTAAGCGATCGCTTGGAGTAATTTTTGCGAATTGCAACCCGGAATACGCTTCCATTTGCTGATAAACGAAAATTGCCAGATCTTGAGGAATTGAAAGCGGTTGCCAAAATGAGCGATACCAATCCTCGGACGTGCGAGTGGGGCGCGATCGCATTGCCTGATTGATCTGTCGTCGAATGCTGAGGTCAGGACTCAGATCGGCGTAGGTTCTGATATTTAGAACGATATTGTCTAGCTTGCGCCACATGCTCCCTATTATCCGTTTGCCATCGGTTTGTCTCAGTATTCCCACTCAGAGATCGATTCAAGCTATCGATTTTTCGAGGTTTTAAAAATCGAGCGATTGCATGAAGAATTGCACTTCAACGTGAGAGAGCAGAGAATTTGAGGTTGATGTGATGAAATCTAGATTCCACTTAATTTTAGGAGTGGCAGTCGGGCTGATTGTGCCGCTGCTGGTTTTCGCAAAGGTTGATGAATCTGTGGATCAATCTTGCCAGTTGCAACCGCATGGCAAGGCTTTTATGCGAACAGAGTTATTTTTTGGATTCGCGAAACCCGATCGCTCAGAAGTGACTCAGGTTGAATTTCAGCAATTTGTCGATCGCGTTGTGACTCCGTTATTTCCTGAAGGGCTGACAAGGGTAGCCGCGAAGGGGCAATATCGGAATTCGCAGGGTAAGGTTGTGGCAGAAAACTCTCAACTTCTGACGCTGCTGTATCCGATGAATGTTGAGAGTAGCAAGAAGATTGATCAGATTCGAGCCGCTTATAAACAGGCATTTCAGCAAGAATCTGTATTGCGCGTGGATGAGCGATCGTGTGTTTCGTTTTAATGGTCAACTTGATAGTTTAATTTCTGAACGAGTCTCATCTTTATCGGGCATAGCGTTAGAGTTTTACGAGACATGATCGCTCAGAGGCAACGGTTCTGAGGAATCGCGACTTTTTAGATCAGCGAACAATAGGACTGCTAACTAGCGATTTGGTATTCTTGTCAACAATATGGAATGTAACCGATATGTGGATCTGTGCAAAATGTGAGAGCCTTCAGAGACTACTTTAGTAAACTATTTATGATGATTGGCTCATTTTCAATCCAGTTTGAGTGGGTGAAGTGCGGCAAAGATGAGTCTAATTTTGCTTGATCGTGCTACTCTCTAGATGAGTATCGGTTCTGATGGGAATCAGCCATTAGACGCAAGGGGGAAAGTTCGGTGCAAACCCGACGCTGTCCCGCAACTGTGATAAGAACTGTGTTCTTTGAGTCAGGATGCCCGCCGATGCATAGCGCCTCTTTAAGAGGTATGTCTGTTGTGTTTCATCTGCGAGGTACGGATGATGATGGTTCTTAGTTTCTTAAAACGGATTTGCTTCCCTATTTTGCAGTTCAGGGGAAGTTGATGAGGTTTCAACATTATGATTTGCGATCGCATTTTGATCACTGGCAAGATCTGGTTATTCAGCAGAATTTTTTGCAGATAGGGTTCACTAGCTGGAATGGCTATTTGAGACTAGGGCGAGGACTAGTAACCTGCAAGATTACGAATCGGATCAATGCTTCAATGAATTGGAGTATTGATTCTGTAGTCTTTGAGCAGGAGTTCGTCGCGCAGGCACAAGTCGAGCTATATTTGCGAATGCTTGAAGTTGATAGCCAAGCTGGGGTTGCGATTCACGAGGCAATCGCGACGTATGACCCAACTCAAGCGATCGTGCTTCTGGCGAGACGGGATCGCGAAGTTCAGGTCAGTCTACTGCAAAACCTAAAAGTCTCTCCTGCTGATTGCTATAAACAAGTGCAGCACCGTTGGAGTGAGTTTCAACTAGAAGCCACAGAGCGCAATCGTGCTGAGTGATCACGCTGATTTTATCCAAACCGTTTGAGCAAAATTCATGACCGATGTCCGTTTGACTTCTCCACGTCCTCGTTGGACTGTAATTACTGTTGTTGTTTTCTTGCATTTAGGAGCCTTACTTGCACTGTCTCCCGCTTATTTTAGTTGGTCAGCCGTTGGAGTTGCTCTATTCTTGCATTGGCTGACGATCGGGCTAGGAATCTCTTTAGGATTCCACCGCTTAGCAACGCATCGCAGTTTCAAAACGGTCAAATGGTTAGAATACTTCTTTATCTTGTGTGGCACATTGGCAGGTCAAGGAGCCGTGAAGGGTTGGGTCGGCTATCATCGAATGCACCATTTGTTTGCCGATCGGACTGGTGATCCACATGATTCGACTCAGGGATTTTGGTGGAGTCATATCAGTTGGCTGATGCACGAGGTTCCATCTCATGCAGAACTGCATCGATTCACTCAAGATATTGCTCATGATTCGTTTTATCAGTTTTGCCACAAGCACTACATTGCTTTACAGATTGCATTAGCTGTTTTGCTTTATGGTCTCGGTGGAATGCCCTTCGTAGTTTGGGGAATTTTTGCGCGATTGTTTGTTGGCTTTCATAGTACGTGCTTTGTCAATAGTGCATGTCATACTTTTGGCTATCGGAACTATGCGGTCAATGATCGATCGACGAATTGCTGGTGGGCAGCATTGCTGACTTTCGGAGAAGGATGGCACAACAATCATCATGCTTATCAAGCTTCGGCGCAGTTTGGCAAGCGCTGGTGGGAACTGGATGTGATATGGTTGACGATTCGACTGTTGGAGAAATTGAAACTTGCAAAAAACGTCAAGACTGCTCATCTAGTAGAGTATTGAATCTCACACAACTAATTTCCAATATTCAAATCGACAAAAGCCCATACCCGTTCCAGAACAAGCATTTACCTTGTGATGTGAATCTTCCAGCCATCGCGCTTCGATGCGATCGCTCTCGCTTGTGAATCAGGTTCAAGAGCGATCGCAGTTCTCCTAATCTTTCAGTGTTGCAACACAGTCGATCTCAACCAAAACATCTTTTGGCAAGCGAGCGACTTCCACACAAACTCTTGCGGGTGCAGTTGCTTCATCAAAATATTTGGCATAGACCGCATTCATTGCCGCAAAATCGTTCATGTCTTTCAAGCAGACCATCGTTTTGACAACATCATCGAGCGACGAACCAGCCGCTTCTAAGATGGCTTTCAAACTGGTCATGGCTCGTTCGGTTTGAGCCGCAACATCGCCAGCACCGACAATTTCACCCGTCTGCGGATCGAGTGAGATTTGACCTGCGACAAAGACTAAACCTTGAGCCACGATCGCTTGATTGTAAGGACCAACCGGAGCCGGAGCCGCATCAGTCCGAATTACTTTTTTCATAATCTTGGGCGCATTCCATAATTTCTGTACTGTAAATAATCGTGCAAAATGCGATCGTGATCAAAACATAAATTCTCAGGGATCTCCCAAATCTCGACAATCCGCACATTTTTGGCATCATCACCTGCTTTGGGTTCGCCCTTGGCAGTGGCAATGTACGCAATGCTCATCGTATGTTGGCGCGCATCACGATCGGGATCAGAATAAACTCCCAGTAAATCAATGAGTTCAATGTGCAGTCCAGTTTCTTCTTCGGCTTCAAGATGTGCGGTTTTCTCAGCCGAATTTCCGTAATCGATGAAACCGCCGGGAATTGCCCATCCATGTGGAGGATTGAGGCGTTCAATCAGCACGATCGGGCGATGGGGGCGATCAATGAGTTCGATGATAATGTCAACGGTGGGAGCAGGATTGCGATGAGCCATAAAAAATTACGATTTCCGAATTAATCTTGATTCTTCTTGCGGTGGATTTTGTCCTCTCCGCCTCATGTTACAGTTCTCACAGCCTTTTCCTGCTAGATTACTATGCCTTTAATGCGATCAAGTGGCGTTTTGCTGCATCCTACCTGCTTTCCCGGTCGATTTGGAATCGGAGAACTAGGAGCCGAAGCTCATCGATTTATTGAGTTTCTTGTGCAGAGTGGACAGCAATATTGGCAAGTGTTGCCATTAGGTCCTACGGGATATGGAAATTCTCCCTATGCATCTTATTCATCAATGGCAGGCAATCCGTTGTTGATTAGTTTAGAGGCGTTGCGCGATCGCGGCTTGCTAGAAGAATCGGATTTTGCGAATGCTGATGGATTTTGGATCGATTGTGTGGATTTCGATCGCGTCTATGCGTTCAAGGCTCCGTTATGGCGAAAGGCTTGCGATGCCTTTAAACATCAGAGTGATGAACAGCGCGATTTTGCCGATTTTTGTACGAGAAAAGCCTTCTGGTTAGAAGACTATGCGTTGTTCATGGCACTGAAGCATGAGAACGGCGGCAAGAGTTGGTATGAGTGGGAACCCGAATTGATGCAGTCGAAACCGGATGCGATCGAAGCTGCTCGAATCCGACTGCAAGAAGAAATTTACTACCAGAAATTTCTTCAATACGAGTTTTTCAAACAGTGGGTGGCGCTGAAAGAACATGCCAACGAAAATGGTGTGCAAATTATTGGAGACATCCCCATTTATGTTGCACATGATAGTGCGGATGTTTGGGCAAACTCGGAGAACTTTCGGCTTGATCCTGAGACCGGACATCCTGAACTGATGGCAGGTGTACCGCCAGATTATTTTAGTGCAACAGGACAGCTTTGGGGTAATCCCATCTATGACTGGGACTATCTGGAATCGACAGATTTCAAGTGGTGGGTGCAGCGATTTGAAGCCATGTTAGATCTGGTGGACTGGATTCGGATTGATCATTTCCGTGGGCTTGAGGCTTATTGGGCAGTTCCGCAAGGTGAAGAGACAGCGATGAATGGGAACTGGATCGAAGCGCCAGGAGATCAGTTCTTTCAGATGCTCAATACGAAGTTAGGAAAGCTACCGATCTTGGCAGAAGATTTAGGTGTGATTACACCGGAAGTAGAAGCATTACGGGATAAGTATGAGTTTCCAGGCATGAAGATTCTTCACTTTGCTTTTGGGTCTGATCCGGGCAATCCTTATCTGCCATTTAACTATCCTCGTAATTGTGTCGTGTATACAGGTACGCACGATAACGATACAACGATCGGCTGGTATGAGCAGCTTTCAGACTATGAGCGGGGCAATCTTTGGAACTATATGGGCTGTATCGGACAGCAGGGAATTCATTGGGATTTGATTCGAGTCGCCATGAGTTCGGTTGCAGTTCTGTCGATCATCCCAATGCAAGATTTAATGGGGTTGGGAGCGAATACCAGAATGAATGTTCCGGGTCAGGCAGAGGGGAATTGGGGTTGGCGCTATCGATCGGAGATGTTGAATGACGAGATTCGCGATCGATTCGCAAGTTTGACGCATCTATTTGGGCGTGCACCTCACCGGAAGCGAGATTAACTCAAAATGTAAATTGAAGAACAGTAATGATGGTTCTCTAGTTTTCTACAATTTTCTGATAGGGTCAGCAACACGCATCAAGCTCTACAAATTGTTTTTCTAGTAATCATTACTGTCTCAATGATGATACAGACTATTCTGCTGATTGAAGATCATGCTGCGCTTCGAGCGAATTTGGCAGAGATGCTTGAGTTAGAAGGCTATCGAGTGATTGAAGCAGAAGATGGAAGCTCAGGAATCAAACTGGCAACGGAGGAACGCCCAAACCTGATTGTTAGTGATTTCGAGTTGCCTATTTTTGATGGATTTGATGTGTTGAGATTGCTCCGTCAAAATCTGGAAACCATGAATATTCCAATCTTGTTTTTAACCGGAGCAGTTGAGAATAACGATCGCTTGAAAATCCTCAAAGATCGAGGAGAAAAGTATCTATCTAAACCTTGCTCTCTCAGGAAGGTACTAGCAGAGATTAGGGAATGCTTATCTTAAGTTTCAGAATTGAATTCGTGATGAACAATGACACAATGTAACATTGCGCTCAGCCTGAGCGATCAGTTCTCTAGTTTTTCACACTATTTCTCTATCGTTCTTTGATGTAGCAAACTTTATCATCAGATGTCAGTATGCTGAGATGAGCATGATTCGAGTGCAATCATTGATGACCGAAGTTTAGTCTAATCGTTTGAGGAATAATATGACGGTGCAGCTTATTTTCTTAGGACTTGAGACTGCGAGTGTGAATACACAGGCAGCAATCTTATCGAAACAACTCGGGATTCCCCATATCTCGATGATCCATTTGTTTTCGCAGTTTATGCGCGATCGCTTGTGCAGCGATCTGCAAGCCATCCTCCCTTCCGATACGATCTCGCCTGATACAGAAAAGCTGGCAATGCTGGAAGTCCGTTTGCGGCAATCTGATACTCGTCAGGGTTGGATTCTCACGGACTTTCCTCAGTGCTTTACTCAAGCGCAATCTCTGCACCTTCTGCTTGAATATATGGGCTATTCACAGCCTCAAGCACTTTATCTCAGTCTTACAAAACATGATTTATTAGAGCGATTATCGGCTGATCAATTAGCATGGAATCAACGACTGCTTTCTCCTGTTATCGAGTACTACCAGGAACTAGACTGCTTAATGATGGTTGATGCGAATACAACTCCCTCAATTATTAATGAAAAAATTCTGGATAGATTGCAAATTACGATATTGGCTTAGCGAAACAAGCTGCTTGGATCTCAACTGGCTTGGAACTCGGAGAATGTTACAAATCTTGCTTGTGGTTTGAACCAATTTAAATAGGTTTCTAAGCGATCGAGTAAGGCTAATCCATGGTCTAAACCTTCAGCCGATGCTTTGAATTTTATTGTTTTATCTAACGGTTGCCCGTACTCTTCTGGAACATCAAACCCTTCAACATCAAAGCTCAAAAGAATTAACTTATCCATCTCTCTGCAACCGCGTTCCCGTATTATACTGACGAGCGTGATTTCCACGGTGAGATATGGCGCAAGAGCAAAAAGACCAGGAGCATCCTTTGTGGAAGAGCGATCGTGAAATTGTCGATTCTCTACTGACGGGCGAAGCAACGGATTGGAATCTCGCAGAATTAGCCCGCTTGAGAATTCGCTATAACGGTTTCCCAGGGGCACGCGATATTCAAGCAGACTTAGATACAGTTCTCAAACAGTGGAACTTAACGGAGGATGCTTTGTTTGAAAAAACTCGCCACATTCATGTAGAGACGAAGCCTTATAAGGGGCGTGGCGCGAAGCGGGATGATTGGAGCTAGAAAGAAGTGGGGAGTGGGGAAGAAACAATCTCTACTCCCTACTCCCCACTCCCCACTTAGTAGGCATTCACTGCCAACGCAGAATTCAGACGCAAATTCAAATCAGACTGATTGACTGAAATCACCTGATTGCGATTTCGTCCAAGCAATAAGCCACCTAAAGCACCTGCACCCGTACCGATTAGAACTTTGCCCAACGTGATCCGACGATTCCCGGTGATGCCAGAGATAATCGCTGCTGCACCTGAACCGATTGCAGCTCCCTTCAGAATTGCATCTGTACTCACCCCTCGACGAATTTCTTCAGTCCGAGTGACTAAATCTGTTTGACCATTCAGTGCCACCTGATTGCCATTATTCAAAATCAAGGTATTTGCGACAAAGCGAGTTCCACCATCGGCAGGCTGAAACTCTCCTTTCACTTGGCTACCTGCTGGAATCAACAGGGTTCCATTCGAGGTGCGAATATTATTGGGAACAGTTAACGTAATCGGAAGGCGTTCATTCGGGGCAACCAAAATTTTCTCAGCATCTCGGTAAGCCAAGCGCAACGTTGTGCCTGCCGGAATTCGGAATGCACCTGTCGTCTGCGTCGGTGACGAGGGAGATGAGGGGAAAAGCTGCGCGACTTTCATCGGAGCAGGAGTAGCCGCGATCGCGTCTTTCGCAAATACGATCGGAGCGGCTCCAGTCGCCGTTACACCGATCGTCAGTGCGAGCGCAGTGCTAGTTTGCAATTTCTTCAAGTTCAACATAGATTTTTGTCCTTCAAGTCCGAGTCTAACGGCGATACTTTCAATGACTTTGCCGCCAGAGATAAGGTTCCTCATCTTAAAAATTAGAATTTGCGATCGCAAAAAAGTCCTATCTCAGGTCAGAGATTCAGGCTTTTTTCATTCATACTCAAATGTAAGAAGCTGAATCTAAAATTGCCATGAGCGCTGAAATTCCCCCCGATAAGATCGAACTGCCCGATTTGTATCCTTGGGATCAAGGAAGCGATGTTATGCAACTGCAAGCCTTATTGAGAGCACATGGATTTAACCTGAGAATCGATGGAGATTTTGGGAGTCGGACTGAAACAGCAGTTCGATCGTTTCAACATCGACATGGATTGAGAATTGATGGTGTGGTGGGTAAACAGACGTGGTCTGTACTCAACACAGACCTAGAACCAGGCACACGGCTCTTAAAACTGGGCTGTATTGGGACAGATGTGGCTGAACTTCAAGGACTCTTGTTAGTTCATGGCTTCGATGTTGACCGAAATCAGGTTTACGATGCTGCGACAGAAGTTGCGGTTCGACAATTTCAGCAGCGCTCCAGATTACGAGAGACGGGCATTGTGGATGATATAACTTGGACTTTTCTGAGAGGTCGAGGACTCCCTACGATGCCGCGCAAGCAGAATCGCTGGCTTAATAATCCGCGCAAGTGGTGGTGACTTCTGACTCGTTTTTGACACAATGAACACCTAGTAGTGGATTGTTCTCGACAGGAGGTACTGATGGGACAACAAGAAGGACGACAAGAAGGGCAAAGAGCAATGATTCTGCGTCTCTTGGCTCGACAAGTCGGAAACTTATCAGAAGAAACGCGATCGCAAATTCACACTCTATCGATCGAACAACTTGAAGCGTTAGCTGATGCTCTACTCGACTTTTCAACCGTAACTGATTTAGAAACCTGGTTGCTCAATCACGGTTGAGCAGGACATTTAGAGAGACTCCCTGAGTAGAATGGAGCGCTCGTCAAAGAATAACCGGAATCGCTATGATCAGAGGCGAAGTGAGTCGATGACGATGCTAGGGGGATTCGGTTCGATGCTGACGGCAGGACAGACGCTGTACGATCGCTATCAACTCCAAGAGAAATTAGGACAGACTGCTGGACGACAGACTTGGCTTGCACTGGATTTGAACGCTCAGTCTGAGCCGATTGTGCTCAAACTCCTGGCATTTGGTGCAGAGATGCAGTGGGAAGATTTGAAACTGTTTGAGCGCGAATCTCAGGTCTTACGTCAGATTGATCATCCTCGGATTCCGAAATGTCGAGACTCTTTTTCGATCGACGATCGCATTCTTTGGTTTGGCTTAGTCCAGGATTATATTCCAGGCACTTCGCTCAAAGAGTTAGTGCAGGATGGAAAACGATTTACAGAAGAAGAAGTGCGAAAATTCGCGATCGCGGTTCTAGAAATTTTGCGCGATTTGCATCAGTTAAATCCTCCGCTTCTGCATCGCGATATCAAACCTAGTAATTTGATTTTGGGAAAAGATGAGCAGATTTATTTAATTGATTTTGGGGCAGTTCAGGATCATGTTCCGATTGAAGGTGGAACCTTTACAGTTGTTGGAACCTACGGCTATACGCCGATCGAACAATTTGGTGGTCGGGCTGTTGCTGCTTCGGATCTCTACGCATTAGGGACAACTTTAATTCATCTGTTGACGGGAACTGCACCTGCGGATTTGCCCCAGCGATATCTGAAATTGCAATGGCGCGATCGTGTAACTTTAACTCCTGCTTTTGCAGATTGGATTGATCGCCTGTCTCATCCTGATGTCGAACAACGATTTCAAACCGCAAATGAAGCGATTCAGGCACTCCATTTAGCGGGAGAATCTGCATTTGGTGCAGTGGAGCGTCCTAAAAATACGCGAGTTCAACTTCAGCGATCGAAAAAACGCTTAGAAATTGTCATCCCACAGCAAAATCAACAAGAAGAATCAGTTTTTGAGATGTTCGGCTTACTGATGGCAGGAGTCGCACTGCCTGCTTTGATGTTCTCGCTGCCGATGTTTATGATGCTGCTCGTTTTTGGGGTAATGAGCGCATCTGTCTGGGTTTTACTATTTGCCTTGATTGTATTTTTGATTTTTATTAGTCCATCGTTTCAGCGAACTTACGTCAAGTTCGATCGCAAAGAATTTGCAGTCGAAACACAGCGATTTCGAGCGATGAGCAATCGAATGACAGGCAAGACTCGCCATATTCGAGATGTGCGCCGGGATAATGGCAAAATTACAATTACTTCAGGACCGTATCGGGATGGATATCACTTGCATCAATTTGGAGAGGAGCTAACTGATTTTGAGCAAGCTTGGGTGTTGAAAGAAATTCGATCGTGGTTAAAGCTCAAAGCAGAGTAAAAAACATTCTGGAACTTGTAGGGATGGGATGGTATCTAGCAAACGTCAAGCACTTTGCCCAAAATCGTTTATGTCTCGATCCATTCATCCCTGGCTTCTCCTGAGTATTTTTACATTGATTGCTCCCACTTTTTTAGTCGTCACACGACATCTAGTAGCACCTCATCCAGCTTCTGCACAGTCTGCTCCGATAACTTGTAATCCTAATGAACAATTAGAGAGTAAGCTTGCAACTTTGACCAATCAAGCTCGTGAAGCTTTGGATCGACAAGATGCTGAAACAGCAAGCACAGCCTTACAAGAAGCAATTACGATCGCGTTGCAAGTAAAAAATACTCCTTTTCAAGCTGACTTAATTCAATCCTGGCTCATCGAACCGTATAATGGCTTCCCGACATTACGGATCATTCAACTCGATCAGCAACTCAAATCTCCACAAAAAACGCGTGCGTTACTTGATCAGTTTCTAACCCTGACGAATCGTCTTCCATCTGCAAATAGTGCGGAGAAAACTCGTGCTTTTGTTGCGATCGCACGTCAATATTCAGCACTCAAACAACTGCGAATTGCCAATAACTTAATGGCACGAGCGCGGCAACTCGAACCTCAAATCAAAGCACCAGACTTACGTGCGATCGCACTCATCGAAATCGCAGAAGCTTACGCTGAACTTTCACAGCCTCAAGTCGCCCAAACTACGCTTGCTCAGGTTGAGAAAATTTTACCCCGGCTTGCAGTTGAAGAATCGAATCGAATTGTAGAACGCGCTGCTGTAACCTATGCGCGAATCGGCAACTATCCGAAAGCACAACAGACTTTAGAGCGCTTGTCGAAAGTTCCAGAAGCTTTTGCAAACACTCAAGAAAGCATCGTGCAAGCTTATCTGAGCAATGGTAAATTGGCGGATGCCGAAAAACTCGCTCAATCAATCTCTGCAACTCCTCAAAAAATTTCTGCTTTAGCAAAAGTAGCGATCGCTTATCGTAAAACCCCAAGTCAATCTACTTCACTCTTTCGCCAAGCCATAACGCTTGCTCAATCTGTCGATGATCCCTATCAGAAAGATACGTTGCTGCAAAAGCTTGTCGAAGCCTATGTACAAGCTGAGCAGTTAGACGCAGCATTGCAGCTTGCAAAATCGGTAAAAAATCTCCGAAACGATACATTGAAGTCAGTTGTTGTGGCGCATCAAAAAGCTGGCAAAACTGCTCAAGCTAAAGTCCTCTTGTCTCAGCAACTTGTAGCAATTAAAGCCCTCAACGATTCTTGGGAACAGAGAGGTCAAGTCTGGACTGTAATTGAAACTGCGATCGCTGCCAATCAGTTTGACTGGATTCGCGAAGACTGGGCACAAATTTCGTCGATCGACTACGGTTTGATGGATTGGCAAATTATACAAATCGCAAAGGCTTATGCCCAAACAGGTCAACATTCTCAAGCAGCAGAATGGGTACGCAAATTGCCTTTAGAGAATCGTCCTTTGGAGCAGATTAGAGCACTGTCTGCGATCGCGCTCGTCACGGCTCAAGCTGGCAACTCTACCCTCGCCAATCAAATGCTTGAGCAAGCCTTACAAACGATTGATCCGCTCGATAAAGCTTATCGCGAGAGAATCAACCGTGAAGGCGGCGATCTCTTCAGTCTTGAACGCTTTAAACCCACTGCTTTAGCTAGTATTGCTTTGGTTTATTCTCAAACGCAGCAGCCTGAAAAAGCTCGCCAACTTCTTCAGCAAGTGGTTGTTTTTAGTTCAAAGATTGATGATCCCTCGATCGCATCTTTTACAGATAATCCTTTCGCTCAATTCATTGAAGCGAAACAATATCTAGGCGCATTGCAAATTGCTGAAGGAACTGCATTCCCAGAGGTGAAAAGTGCTCGCCTACAAACTAGCGCGTTGGGATTGCTCACGATCAATCGGTTTGATTTAGTCCAACCGATCGCGAATCAAACAACGGAACCCGTGAGTAAAACGCAGCTTTTACTTGCGATCGCACAACGTTATACTGAGCTAAATCAATCTCAAAAAGCCGTGTCTTACCTTGCTCAAGCTTTCCAAGTTGCCCAAACGATTCCTGGAGAGGAATCGCAATTCGATCGCCTCGGTACAGATGGCGGTACTGTGATTCCGATCGAAACGGATCGTGGCAGTATGTTAGAAGCGATCGCGATTCAATATGCTCGCGTGAATCGGATGTCTGAAGCGATGAAAGTTGCGAACACGTTGAAAGAAAAAGCGACTCGTGACGAGGCAATTCAGAAAGCCCGCTGTGCAAGAACAACTTCGATGCGCGCTTGACAATGTGCCTACCTAAAGTGGTAGAAGATAAGGGCTAAATAATCCATCAGATTGATCATGCCCAAACCATTTTCTCTCGTTGTCCTGAGTACCCTTCTGTGTGCTGCACTGCCGCAGATCGCGAATGCGGAGACAGTCATGCAGAAGGTCGCTCGATCGGGAGTTTTGGTTGCAGGAACCAGCAGTGAAGCGATTCCATTTGCTTATCAAAATCGACAAGGCAAACTAGTCGGATATTCCGTCGATATGCTGGAATTAATTCGATCGCAGATGGAAAAAGAAACAGGCAAGAAAGTTCAATTGAAATTAGTTGCGTTACCGCCTTCGGATCGCGTCAAAAAGGTCGCCGATCGACAAGTGGATATCGTCTGTGATTTCAGTAGCTTTACTTGGGCACGCAATCGACAGGTTGATTTTTCGCTGGTGTATGCGACGACGGGCACTCAACTTGCGGTCAAAAAATCAAGCAATTTAGGTACTCCAGAAGCCTTTAATGGCAAGCGTATCGGAGTGTTGCCGGGCACGACTAATGAGCTAGCAGTACAACGAAAATTACCGAAGGCAAAACCTGTCTATTTTCAAACTTGGGAACAAGGCTATCAAGCTTTGGAGAAAGGGACGATCGATGCGTTCGCCGCAGATAGTATTTTACTAGAAGCGCGATTAGCTGGAAAAATCAACCAGTACAACATTTTGCCGGACAGTCCATTATCTCAAGAGGGGATTGCCTGTATGGTTCCTGAAGATAACTCTAGGTTTCTGGATACGGTAAATTATGCTTTGTATCGGTACATGCAAGGCTTTGTGCGCGGAGAACCCAAATCAGTACAAATCTTCGATCGCTGGTTTGGTGCAAATGGAGCATTTCCATTAACAAGAGACATGCGAGATATTGCTGTTCAGACGATGCAGCTTGTTGTTGAATCGCGGGAAGAGATTCCGGCGGATGCAAAGTAGT
>VFQU01000926.1_pt1 | contig 20225 bp, 9 predicted proteins | sample 3512311 | NCBI WGS metagenome assembly VFQU01 (sample SAMN10412377, study PRJNA504923) | tailings metagenome | isolation source: Relicate 3 Philex TSF3 active mining site | place: Philippines: Tuba, Benguet | collected 2017-08-29
ACGTTCGGCTTGGGCTCGGCGGCATAGCCGTAGAAGTTCGGCTGGGTGTCCGGGGCGGTGAGCTGGACGACCTTGAGCCCGCCGGCACCGTCGGCGACGTACAGGAAGGGCGAGGCGTTGGTGGATGCGACCACCACGTCACGCGCATCGCCGATCGCGCCGCCGCCGTTGAACATCTGGTACAGCGCCGGCTGCTCCGGCCGCGTGACGTCGACGATCGCCACGCCGTCGGCGCCGTTGGCGACGTAGGCGTAGACGCGGGCGACGTGGAGCTTCTGCGCATTGCGCAGCGGCTGGTCGGGCAGGGTGACGTCTACGGTCTGCAGGCCCTGGCCGGTGGTCACGAACAGGTAGCGGAACTGCACCTGCGCGGCGCGCGCGTCGGGCAGCTCGATGGTCGTGACGTAGCGCGGCTTCAGCGGGTCGTTCATGTCCAGCACCACGACGCCGCGCGGCGTGGCTGCGTAGAACCAGGTGCCGGCGATGTGCAGGTGGCGCACGCCGTTGAGCACGCCGCCTTCGTTCCAGGTGAGCGCACGCTCGAGGAAGTTGTTGCGCGGATCGCCGTCGCTGAGCGTGTTGACGTCGGTGAGGATCAGGCCTTCCTCGGCATCGGCGATGAAGGCGTAGTTGTAGATCGGATGGAAGGGCTGCTCGAGGTTGATGTCGCGCATCAGCTCGCCCTGGTTGCGATCGGGATGGATCGGCTGGTTGGTCGGCAGGGCGACGCAGCTGGCGTTCGGGCTCTCGATGTGGGTGTCGTGGCCGAGCTTGGAGAAGGGCGCGGTGACGAAGCGCAGCGAGAAGCCCTTGTTGGTCGCGCTGGCGATGTCGTAGACGCGGGTGCCCTTGCTGCCTTCGGAGACGAACAGGTACTCGCCGCGGTGCTGGATGCAGCTGGCCTCGCCGGCGCGGTGGTTGAAGCCCTCGGGCAGCGTGCGGCCGAGCTCCTCGTGCTTTGCATAGCGTGCCGGGTAGGCATAGCGATGCAGGTAGGAGCCGATCACCGCCTGCGGTTCGTCCCATTCGGTCACCGGCACGGCCGTGATCTCACCCTCGCCGCCGACCCATGCGACGAAGCCCATGAAGTCGACGAACTTGGTGCCCTGCAGGAGCAGCTGCGCCATGATCGCGTTGTTGTCGTTCTTGCTCGACAGGTGGCAGTCGGTGCACTGCTTGGTCTCCTCGCGCCGCTCGGTGTGCGGATAGTGCGGGGCGAAGGCCTGCGAGCTGTGGCCGCTGGCGGCGATCGGCGGCTGCTGGATGTAGATGCGCTCGCGGTTCGAGTTGGTCGAGGAGAGCACCAGCGCCGAAGACGAGCGGACCGGTGCGATCTTGTAGTCCTTGACCTCGCCGTGGACGCCGAGCTGGAACATGTCGTCGCGCGCCACCTGCGGGTTGTAGGTCGCGTAGTTGCGCGTCTCGCCGCCTTCGTAGTGGTTGCGCTCGGTCTTCCAGTTGGCCTGGATCGGCAGGTGGCAGCCGCCGCAGCTCGTCGTCCACGAGGTATGGCAGGTGTAGCACAGCATGGTGTCCTCGCTGTGCGCGCGCTCTTCCTTGGGCACGTGCGCGCCGAACTCCAGCGTCTCGGTGTTGCGCGACATCGCGTGGGCGCGGTCGGCCTTGGCGCTGTAGTGGTCGGAGCCCTTGTTGGAGACGTCCTTGAGCAGGGTCATCTGCCACTCGAGGCCGGGGACCAGCACCGAGCGCTGGACCAGCTTGCCTTCGCCGACCCACTCGAAGCGGCGCTTGCCGTCGGGGTTGCGGATCAGCGCGAGGTTGCGGCCCTCGGGCGAGGCCATCGGGCCGGTCGTGCGCAGCGTCGGATAGGCGTCGACGGTGCCGTGGCAGTCCTGGCACATGATCTCCACGCCGGCGGCGACTTCGCCGACGATGTGGCCGTTGGAGTGCGCGTCCTGCTGGAAGTGGCAGTCGACGCACTGCATGCCGAGATCGACGTGGATCGACGACATGTGGACCGCCTTCTGGAACTTCTCCGGATCGTCGTTGGAGACGATGTTGCCGTCGTCGTCGAGCAGGTGGCCCTTGCGGTCGCGCTTGAACACGGCGCGGAAGTTCCAGCCGTGGCCGTGGTAGTCGGCGAACTGGGTGGCGTCGAGCTTGGAGTTGTTCTCGGCGACCTTCTGCAGGAAGTCCGGGTCGGCCCAGTTGCCGCGAATGGCGGCTTCTTCCGGGTTGCGCTCGTTGATGTGGCGGATCTGCGAGGCGGTCGGGTTGCGCTCCTGCGCCGGGAACATGTGCGGCGCGTCGGGCTCGTAGTCCCACATGATGTAGCCGAGCATGGTGTTGATGAACATGTTCGGCTGGTGCATGTGGCAGACCATGCACTGGCTGCTCGGGATCGCGCGGGTGAACTCGTGGCGGATCGGGTGGCCCGGCTCGTTCCGCGGGATGGTCGGGTCGACGGTCTGGGTGAAGCCCTCGTTGCCGTGCTGGGCGTAGATCGACGAATGCCGCGGGTCGCGGTCGTTGGCGTAGATCACGTGGCAGGCGGTGCAGCCGGACGAGCGGAAGTCGCCGGGATTCTCGTTGGTGCCCTTGAACCACAGGTGCGGATCGTTGAGGCGCGACTTGTGGATGTTGAGCACCGGGATGGCGACGCGCGAGCCGGTGCCCGGGCCGCGGTTGGACTGCCGGATGTCGGGACGGCCCGGCTCCTCGAGGCGCTGGATCTGGCCCAGCGAGTTCGGCAGGCCGGTCTCGGGGAAGGTGGTGTTGATGTTGCGGCCACCGCGTTCGAACACGCGGAAGACGTCGGCCGGCGGAATCACCTCCCACGCCGGCAGCGGATAGATCGCCGGCAGGATGTTGCGCTTGGCCATCTCCGGCGTCACTTCCACCGGATTCTTGACCGCGCCCCACTCGCTCTCGCGGGTGTAGTACTCGCCGAGCATGTAGCGCTTGTAGGGCAGGATGCCGTTGTTGTAGGAGGCGCCACCCCAGAGCATGGTGGAGGTTGCCATGAGGCTGGTCTTGGTCGCGGTGACGATCGACTGGTGGCAGGCGCCGCAGGCCTCGTCGGCGATGCGCAGGTCGCCCGGGTTGATGAAGCGGATGTACTCCGGTGATTCCTTGTTGAGGTTGGCGCGGTTGCCTTCCGGGTTGCGGCTGGCCGGGTAGTACCAGTTGTCGGGGAAGCGCGGCAGGACGTGGGCCTGCTCCATCACGGCCATGTACTCGGCGCTGTAGGGCACCTTGACGTCGCGGGCGTGGCCGAAGTGGTACTCGGTCTTCTCGAGCGGATTGACCGGGCCGAGCGGCTCGCGCGAGTAGTGCTTGCCGGGCGTGGGCGACGTCACCGAGGCGTTGCCGCCGTGGCAGTCCGTGCAGCCGAGCACCACCGCCGGATTGCGGTGCATGGTCTTGGTGTCGGAGTCGCTGTGGCAAGTCAGGCAGCCGGCGCTCTTGGCGTCGGCCTCGGCCTGCGACTGGCTGCGCGGTGCGGCGGGATGGGTGACGTATTCGCGCTCGACCGCCTCGACCTTGGCGGCGAAGGCGGGCGAGGGGGCCAGGGCGATGGCGAACCCGACCAGGGCGGCGAGCGGAGCGATATGTCGAAGCATGGCAGGCTGGCTCAGAAGGTCAGGACGAGGTTGCCGAGCACGCTGTAGTACGTGTCGTCACTACCGTACAGGGCCTCGGTGCCGGAACCAGGGAACAGGCCGGCGGCGGAGACGCGCAGGATCACGTTCTGCGTCATGTAGGGACGCCAGATCCAGGAGACCGAGAAATCGGTGCCGATGTCGCGGTCGATCGGCGCCTGGTTGCGGGCGAGCTCAAGCGAGGCGGTCTCGTCGAACCACAGCTGGTTGAGGTTGACCGAGACGCGCGACTCGGGCGTCAGGTCGAAGTCCGCGCCCAGGCCCAGCAGGCGCAGGCCCGGGCCGTCGAAGTTGCTCTGGCCGAGCTCCTTGGACGAGCGCAGCGAGGGGATCATGGAATTGCGGCCGGTCAAGGCGACGCCGCCGCCGCCGATCAGCGGCATGTTCTGGCGAATCCAGTAGCTGGTGTCGGCGCCGGCGAAGATCGGGTTCTCGAAGATCGCGTCGTAGCCGTTGGATTCGTTGTCGAAGGGCTCGTCGTCGCCCGATGCCCAGGCCACCGAGGCGCGGGTGCGGATCCAGTCGAAGTCCATGCCGGCCTCGGCGGCGAAGAAGCCCGCCTTGATGTCGTTCTGGCGCCCGGTGAACACCGCGGTGTTGTCGCCCACCGCGTAGTAGCCCGAGACGGTCAGGTTGAGCCTTCCGAAGTGGCCGTCGCCGTTGTATCCGAGGTAGGTGACGTCGTACTCGCGCGGCTGTTCGGTGCCCAGCGACGCCGGTCGCGACAGGAAGCCGTTCTCGTCGAAGAAGAAGTCGGTCTCGCGGTTGCGGTTGTGGACGATGGTGGCCTGCGACATGAAGCCGAGCACCGGCCAGTCCTGGCGGTAGAGGTTGGCGACGAAGATGTCGTCGTCGCGCAGGCCCTCCAGCACGTCGTTGAGGCCGGAGTTGGTGTCCTTCTCGACGCGCCGGAACCAGGCCAGGTTGTACTGCCAGAAGTTGTTGTCGCGATTGCCGAACACGCGCACGCCGAACTGCAGGTCCTGGAACAGGAAGCCGCGGAAGTCGGTGGAGAACGGCTGGATGCCGATGCGGATCGAGTCGAAGTCGTAGCGGTCGGAGACGTCGCGCAGGTGCTTGTCGTAGAACAGCTCCTGGATGGCGACGAAGTTGTCGTTGCGGACGGTGCCGCGGCGCGGGTCGATCAGCAGCGCGCGCACGTCGTCGACGTCGACGCGGTTGTACTGGAAGCCGAGCGTCAGGCGGAACTCGTGGTAGGGCGGCTTGAAGATGGTGTCGCCCTGGAACAGGATGATGCCGGCCAGGAAGGTCTGGGCGAAGATGACCTGGTCGATGCCGGAGAAGATGTCGTTGGCGCCGGGCTGGTCGCTGGCCTGCGGTCCGACCGGCGTGGGGATGGAGCGCGGCTCCAGGATGGTGTCGGAGATTCCCAGCAGCGAGAAGAACCAGTCGTTCCCTTTCAGGAACGGGATCTTCATCGGCTTGTCGCCCTTCCAGATGTTCTGGTTGTAGGGGTCGTACCAGGGGAACTCGAAGCCCAGCGCCTCCATGATGCGCCAGCGGTCGGGCAGCGGAAGGAACTCGCCGACCGCGTCGACGGGTGCCGGGGCGATGCCACCGGGATTGATGATGCCGGGCTCGGTGATCACCGTGACCGGGTGGCCGGGGCGACGCCGCGGGATGCTCGACTTGGACGGGTCGTAGGTCGCCGCGGGAATCAGCCCGGTGAACTCGAGCCAACTGCTCCGGCTGGGCGTGGCGGCGGCGGGCAGGGCGGCTGCGGCGAAGGCCAGGGCGATGCCGCAGCAGAGCAGGCGGGGAGATCTGAGCGCGCGCATCTCACTTGTCTCCGCAAACGTTCTGTTGGTCGGAGCCGATGAACGGCGCCTGCGGGCACTGCACGTAGCGCAGGCGGGCACCGCGGACGACGAGCTGGTCGGCGCGGATCGAGGCCGGTGCGTTGCCGATGCCGGTGTTGAGGCGCTGGCCGGCGTTGTGCGTGCCGAGGAAGGCGATCATGTCGTCCTGGTCGATGCCGTCGCCGGAGATGCCGATGGCGCCCACGAGCTGGTTGTTGCGGTAGAGCGGCACGCCGCCGGGGAAGATCTGGATGCCGTTGGCCAGCCGCTTGTGGGTGAGACCGGCGCCCCCGCAGCTCCCCGGCGCAGGATCGGCCACCGGCACCGGATTCTCCGGCGTCGGCGCCGGCGCGAACGGCTGGCCGGCCAGGGTGATCGGCAGGCCGAGCTGGTTGACGTAGTGGGCGACGTGGAAGGCCAGGCTGAGGTAGGCGATGTCGAGCTGCAGGCCGTCGTGGAAGGGGCTCCACTGGCCGAACGGCCGACTGAACGGGCCGGCCTGCTGCGAGACGATGCCGTCCGGGTAGTAGGGGCGCGCCAGGTTGCCGACGGCGCGGTCGGAGATCGCCACGGCGCCATCGCCCAGGAGGCTCGGCAGGCCGGTGAAGTCGCGTGCACGGGTCACGTACTCGCCGATGTTCGAGCGCGCCGTGATGGTCAGGTTGAACGACTGCGGGTTGGACTCGCTGGGCAGCACCGCGCCGTTGAAATAGGTGACTTCGGGCCGCGAGCCGAGGTCGGCGGCGGCGAAGGCTCCCGAGAAGAAGCTCGCGGTACGGGCCTTCTGCAGCGCGACGTCGAGGCCGAACACGGGCGCGTCGCGGGTGCGGGCCAGCGCCAGCACTTCACCGTTGGTGTCGACCACCGTCATGCTGACCCGCGCCTGGGTGCCGAGCGGCCGGCGGATCTGCGCGCGCGCGGCGTTGGCGATCGCGAGGGCCTCGTCGATCAGCACCCGCGCCTCCTCGGCGGTGATCGCGCCCGCGCCGTTGGTGCCGGCGCGGGGGGCGAAGCGCTCGTTGCCGGCGGCGTCGACCAGCACGAAGGCGTCGCGTCCCGGATAGCGCGCGGTGTCCGGGCGGATGCCCGAGGCCGGTGAACCGAACACGGTGCCTGCGCGGACCGTGCCGGCGAAGTAGGCCGGCACCGTGGCCACCGTGCCCGCGGTCGCGAGGTTGCCCTGTGATCCGGCGGTCGCGCGCAGGTCCTCGAAGCCGACGTCGCTGAAGCGGAAGTTCTTGCCGTCGGCAGTGATGCGGTCGCCGCGACGGTCGAGCGGCGGGGCGAAGCCGAAGGTGGCGGCGGTGGCGATCAGCTCGTCGGTGTCGAAGTCGCGGTCGGCGGTCACCGGGTCGAGCGTGTAGTCGGGATCGGCCGAGACGCCGACGCCGCCGACCGGAACGCCGTTCTTGTAAAGCGGGAACCCACCGGGGTCGGCGGACAGGCCCAGCGGCGAGCGATGCGGGCCGGGGCCGAGCGTCGCGCCGCCGCCGCGCAGCACGAGGTCGGAGCAGGAGAGCTGGCTGAACTGCACGCCGAACAGCGGCCCCGACGGTCCGCCGAACTCGCCGGGGTTGAAGTGCTCCTGGACGATCTGGCTGGCCGTGCGCGTCGAGAAGGCGTTGCCCTCGGACGACAGGTAGGCGCCGGTCACCGCCTTGGCGATGGCGGCGAGTTCGGTCGGCACGACGAGGTTCTCGAGTCCGCCGACGACGCCGCGCTGGGTGCCGACCCGCACGGTGAGGCGGGCGCCGTTCATGCGGTATACGCCGAGCACGTTGCCGACGCGGTCGACCACAGCGATCACCGCGCGTTCGTTGCGCGCGGACGCCTCGGACACCGCCTGGGCGATCACCCGGTTGACGTCGTTGACGCTGAGGAACGAGTCGGCGCTGACGCAGCTGCCCGTGCAGCCGCTGTCCCCCGAACCCGCCGCGGGAGGTGGCGCCGTACCGGCGGTGCTGCCGGTGTTGCTGCTGCCGCTGCAGCCCCCCAGAACCAGTGCCAGCGACGCCGCCAGCAGCGAAATCCGCACACTACCCATGGCCCGGAACCCTCCCCGAGGTTCGTTGGTCCTTCAGCGCCGGCGTTCGGGATGCCGACCGGATGGATGATAGCTCAGTCGCCGCCGCCCGTTGCCGTGGCGGCGGGTGGTTGCAGGTCGACCTGCAGCAGGTGGTTCGATTCGTGGTACCCGTGGCAGGCGATGCAGCCGGATTCGAGCTTGTTGTGGCCGCCCTGCTCGCCGGCATGGCACTCGCGGCAGTTCTCGATCGGCGGCAGCAGCAGGTCGCGGCTGCTCGGCGACGTCTCGGCTGCGTGGCAGTCGACGCACTGCATGGTGGTGTGGCTGCCGTGGTCGAAGCGCGACTTCGGGAACCACACGCCGGCGACCCGCACCGGCGCCACCACCCACGGCTCTTCCAGCGTGCGCCCCGGCGCGACGGCGTGGCAGACCGTGCAGGCGCGGCCGGTGAACAGGCTCTCGCCGACCTGGCGCGCCTTGTCGCGCGCCCACGTCAGGGCGAGCTGGCGCTCCGCCGGCGTCGGCGCCTGGCCGGGGCGTCGGCGTACGCGCAGGGACTCCGGCGCGGCGGCGTCCTGCACGTCACCCTCGAGCGCGCGGCGGGCGTAGAACTCGTCGAGCATGTAGAAGATCTCGGTGATGCGCGCATGCGGCACCTGCCGATCGGGCTGGGTGACGTCGAAGGTCAGCGCGTGGCAGTCCTGGCACATCGTCTCGAAATCGACCGGCTTCATGAGCGCGCCGCCGGCTTCCGCGACGTGGCAACCGTCGCACTGCAGCACCTGCGTGCCGGAAGGCGAGTTGAGTCCCTCGGCGCGGAGGTGGACGTCGTGCGGGAACTTGAGGCCCGAGTTCTCCTCCAGGTCGGCGGTCAGCTCCACCCGCTGCGGCGCGAACGCTCCGTCGGCGTTCCAGGCCGGCAGCGCCACCTTGAACTGCGGATGGTCGAGACCGAAGTCGCCGACGTCGACCAGCGTGCTGGCGCCGCCGGTGCTCGCCTGCAGGCCGACGTGGCAGTCCGAACACAGCGCCTGGTCGTCGCGGATGAGGCCGGTCTTGCCGTTGTGGTCGCGGTGGCAGTGGGCGCAGCGCGCCTCGCCGAGGGCCGGCAGGTGGAACGTCGCCGGGTCGGCATGGGCCGGGGTGTTGGCGTGGCAGGTCAGGCAGTCGCCGTCCTTGACCCACTTGAAGCCCTCGCTGTGGCAGGCGGCGCAGTCGCTGCCGAAGAAGTGGTGCGCGTCGGCGAGCTTGCCGGCCTGCCAGGCGTCGCGCGAGGGCAGGGGTGTCGAGGTGACCACCGCATCGACCGTCGGCGAGTAGTGCGCAGCCATCGGCAGGGCCAGGAACAGCACCAGCATGGCGATCAGCAGCAGCCAGGCCGGCAGGCGCCTGGAGAGCCAGGTCTCCGCCAGCGTGGTCGGCTTGCGGGCCTTCTCCTTCTCGGCGGCAAGCTCCGCCTTGTCGATGGCGCTGACCTCGACGCCGGCGTCGTAGTCCTGTGGCGCCGGGATCAGCTCGATGCGGGTCGCGCCGATCTCGATGGTGGTGCCGGGCCCCAGCGTGGCCTTCTGCTGGATGCCGCCGTTGATGCGGATGCCGGCGCTGATCAGCGACTCGATCTGGTAGCGGTCGCCGCCGAGCGCGGTGACCTTCGCATGTTCGAGCGCGGCCCTGAGGTCGCTGAGGAAGATCGCCTGGTCGGCGCCGCGGCCGATCGTCAGCACGTCACCGTAGTGGACGTCCTCCTCGAAGCTGACCTGCCCCTTCCCCTTGCGCGCGACCTTCCTGATGAGCCAACGCATGGGTCACCTCACCAGTAGAAGAGGACGGAGACGATGTGCGCGGTCAGCGCGCCGAGCAGGGCGAGCGACAGAGGCACGTGGAAGTACAGCCAGATCTCCATCAGGGCCTGCAGCTGGATGTCCTTGGCGACGCGCTCGGCCAGCATCTTCTTGCGGGTGAGCAGGTCGATCAGCTTGCGCAGCGCCTCGGACTGCTTGTCGCTGCTGGCCTGGGCGGCGAGGAAGTCGACCATCATCACCATCGTCTGTCCGGAGGAGGCCTTCTTCTCCGGCTTCTTCGTCTCGCTCTCCTTCGCCGCCGCGCGCAGGCTGGCCAGCGCGGCGGCGGAGCCGTCGTGGGCGGTGAGCTGGGCCCAGACGCCGCCGCCCAGCACGGTGCGGTTGATCGAGCGCAGGACGATCTCGTGGATCTTCGGGTCGACCGCATCGGCCAGCATCAGGGCGTTCTGGTCGATCTCGCCGATCTCCTCGAGCATGGCGTCGCGGGTGGCGTTGTTGCGGTTGCGGGTCATCAGGTTGGGGTAGCGCAGGTAGGCGAACACCCCGAAGAAGCCCGAGAAGATCACCGCCAGCATCAGCACCAGGGCCAGGGTGTGGACGTTCCAGCCGAACTGGAAGCCGCTGTGCAGCAGGCCGATCAGGATCAGCGCCGTGCCGAGATAGACGTGCGCGGACAGCCAGCCGCGCAGCGTGCCGATGCCGCGTCCGTAGCGCCGCTTGCGCACGCCGAACCACAGCAGCCACAGGATCAGCAGCGCGCCGATGGTGCCCAGCGTGTAGCCGAGCCAGGTGCCGCCGTTGGGCGGGGCGCCCAGCGGGGTATGCCACACGTAGGCGACCAGCGAGCCGAGCGACAGCACGATCGCCACCCACAGGTAGCGGTAGCGGCCGAAGTTGAGGATGGACTCATGCATGGCGGGCGCGCTCCGGGCTCAATCGCGCGACTGCGCGTAGCTGATCAGGTCCTCCGGCGAGATGCGGATCGCCGCCCCGGTCGGGCAGGAGCGCACGCAGGCCGGACCGCCGGAGATGCCCTTGCACATGTCGCACTTCACCGCCTTCTTCTCGCTGGCCTTGGCGTCCTTGGCGTAGGGCGCCTCGCCCGGGCCGTCGCCGGCGCCGAACAGCAGCCAGGACAGCAGGCCGGGCTTCTTGGCCTTCTTGCCGCCCATGTGGATCACGCCGTACGGGCAGTTGCGCTCGCAGTTGCCGCAGCCGATGCAGTTGTCGCCGATGAACACCTCGCCGTCGGGCGTGCGGCGGATCGCATCCGGCGGGCAATCCTTCATGCAGTGCGGATGCTCGCAGTGCCGGCAGGAAGTCGGGACGTGGACCGAGGCGAAGGTCGGCCCGGCCTCGCGGTCCAGCCGCGAGGTGCCGCCGTGGGTCTCGGCGCAGGCCTTCTCGCAGTTGTCGCAGCGCACGCACAGCGACTCGTCGATCAGCAGCACGTCGGTGGCCTCGCCGACGCCCTGGCGCATCAGGAAGCTGATCACGTCGCCGCTGCTGCCGGCCGACTGCATCGCCAGGTTGGCCGAGGCGCGCTGGCGATACTCCGCCTGCAGCTTCATCTTCAGCGTGGCGTCGCGGGCCAGCAGCTTCTGGAAGCTGGCGGCGCTGAGCCGGATGGTCTCGGTGGCGACCGCGGCGCGGGCGGTGGCGGTGCGCTTGGAGTCGCCCAGCAGGGCCATCTCGCCGACGTAGTTGCCGGCCGGCACGTAGGACAGCACGATCTCCTTGCCGCCGATGGTGCGCGAGATGGTGAGCGAGCCGACCCGCACCAGGTGCAGCGAATCGCCCTCGTCGCCTTCGCTGAACAGCACCTCGTCGGCCTGGAAACGCTTGATCTCGGCGTCGGCGACGACGTCGGCGAGGTCGGCGGCGCGCGCGCCCGGCGCGAAGCGCTGCTGGATGGCGCGGGTGATGAACACCAGGTCGATCTCGCGGCGGACCGCGTTGACCGAGTTGATCAGCTTGTTCATCGAGCGCCGCGGCGTCTCCACCAGCACGCAGCCGGAGCCCGCGTAGACGCTGGCCGAGCGCCGGCGGCCCGAAATCAGGCTCATCTCGCCGAAGAATTCGCCCTTGCCCAGCGTGATGCGCTGCTTGGTCTCGGGGTTGACCTCGACCTCCACCGTTCCGTCGACGATGCAGTAGAAGGAGTTGGTGTAGTCGTTGCGCTCGAACACCGGCTCGCCCTGCTTGGGCGTGCGGATGTCGGAGTCGAGCATGAACTCGCGCAGCTGCAGCGGGGTGATGTGCGAGAGCAGGCGCACGTTGCTCTGCACCTTGGCCAGCGCGCCCTCGACGGTGGTGAAGCCGGGCATGTTGCGGAACTTCTCGCGCAGCAGCGGCTCGTCGGCGGGCTCGACCTTCTCGCCGAGGATGTACTCGACGACCTCGTAGCCCTGGTTCATCGCCTGCTTGATCAGCGGATAGCCGCCGAGCGCGCCGACGATGTACAGGCCCTTGACGTTCGATTCGTACTGCGGGCTGATCGCCGGCACCGAGGCCGGGTCCTTGTTCGGGAACTGCACGCCGCAGCTCTCGACGAAACCGCGCGGCGCGGTGGCGCCGAGTCGACCGATGATGCGATCGACCATGATCTGGGCGCGGCCCTTGGGCGTCGACAGCGTCAGCCGGCCCGGCTTGCGGCCGACCTTCAGCGCCTCGACCTTCTCCGGCGCGGCGCCGTAGTAGCAGGTGATGGTGCCGTCGTCGATCGCCTTGAGGATGCCGTCGAGGTTGCCCTGCTTGGCGCGGGCGAACTCGTCGCGGCGGTTGACGATGATGACTTCGTTCTGCTTGGCCAGTGCGATCGCGTTCTCGATCGCCGCGTCGCCGGCGCCGATCACCACGATGGTCTCGCCGGAGTACTCGTCGGGGTCGTCGAGCTGGTACTGGACGAAGGGCAGGTCCTCGCCGGGCACGCCGAGCTTGCGGATGTTGCCCTGCAGGCCGATGCCGAGGATGACGGCATCGGCCTCGACGCTGCCGCCGGTGAAGCCGATGACGAAGTGCCCGGCCTCCTGCTTCTTGATCGAGGTGACCTCGGCGCCGTGGCGCACGTTGACCTTGAGCCGGGCGACGCCGTCGTCCCAGGCGCCGAGGATCTCCTCGCGGCTGCCGGCCTTGAACGGCACGGGCGAGCGCAGCGGCAGGATGCCGGGCTCGTCCATCACGTGCTTGCCCTTCTGGTAGCGGTAGATCGTGTTGGAGAGGTGCTGCTCGGCCTCGAGCAGGATGTGCTTGATGCCGCGCTCCGCGGCGCGCGCAGCGGCGGAAAGCCCGCCCGGGCCCGACCCCACGACTGCGATGCGATAGCGCTCGGCCATCGGTCATGCTCCCCTACGTCCCCGCGGCGGATCATAGCAGCGTGATGCAGTCTTCACATCGCGCGCCGACGCGATGCGCGGCCCGGCGCGAGAGGGCCTGCCGCTCACGCCGCCACACGGCTAAGCTAGGCGGCCTTGCAGTCGCCGACGCGGCGGCCGAACAGCGCCCTCGACGGGCGATCCGGCCGCCGGGACGCCGAGGCGACAGGGCAGCAGGAGTCGCCGCCATGAGTGCCGAGTACAGCAAACTGATCGACGGTCTGCCGGCGCGGCGCGCGCCCGACGGCATGTCCTTCACGACCGATCCAAAGCGGGTCCGCGCTTGGGTCGCTGCGCTTCCGCGCGCCAACCAGGCGGTCTCCCACCGGCAGTTGCTCGAAGCCCTCGCCGGCCACGCGCAGCTCAGACTCGACGGTGCCCAGCGGCTGGCCGCGCTGGAGGCGTTGCGGCCGGCCGTCCTGGAAGCGATCGGGCTTCTCGAACAGCACTCGCAGGGCGGTACCTTGCCGCTGCCTCCGCCGAAGGCGCGTGCCTTCGAGGAACTGGTGGAGTTCGAGCGCAGCCTGGCGCTGGGCTACGTGCTGGCGGTCGCCGAGCTGTGCGCTCCGGCGGGGGCGGTGCCCTTCCTGCGCGGTGGCCTGGTGGTGCAGGCGCTGGCCCGGGCCGCCTACCACTCGGCGAGGCTGATCGCGCGGTCCTACTTCCTCTACGAGATACCCAGGCCGGGAGAGTGGCTGCGGCTGCATGCGATCCACGCGTTCGCCCGCAGCCACAAGCTGCAGGACAAGCTGATCGAGGAGCCGCTCGAGGAGCAGCCGGTCAGCATCGCGCAGATCTACGCCCAGAGCCTGCTGCTCGCGCTGTCGAATCCCTACAGGTTCAGCCAGCGCGAGCAGGGCGAACTCTGGCCGGTGACCCGCGACCTGGCGCTGTACGTCGGTCTGCAGCCGCAGCAGCGCGGCAGCGATGCCTTCGCCGTGGCGCCCGACCGCGACGCCGGCCCGGGCTACATTCCCGAGGAGCGCGTCGACGAGGCCGGCGACCGGATCTGGATGGACCTGCTCGGCGTCAGGCGGCTGCTCGATGCTCCGCTGGCGGCCGGCAAGTCGGGGGCGACCTCCATCCGTCTGCGCAACGGGCGCACGCTGGAGAGCACCGTCGAACTGCTGCAGCGACTGCGCGCCGGCTGGGGCACCGCCACCGCGCGACAGGCGACGCGGATCGGTGCCGGACACTCGCTCGAGACGGTCATCGGCCTCACCGGGCTGCACTTCTACCTCGCCGGCGCGATCGACTTCGAGACCTTCGTCAGGCAGACCGGCATGGGCCAGCAGAGCTCGGACCGGGAGCGGGCGACCTGGTCGGCGGCCAGCGCCGACGCCGCCCGGGTTCCGCTGTCGCGGGCGGAAGTGCTCGACCAGAGCCTCGGCGGCTACCGCCTGCGCTGGTCGCGGGAGCAGAACGTGCGGGCCCGGGTGGGCGAACTCCTCGGCCTGTCCTTCGTCGGTGAGGAGGGCGCCCCGCGGCAGTGGCTGCTCGGCGTGATCCGCTGGCTTCGCCACGACGCCGAGGGCAACGTCGATGCCGGGGTCGCGCTGCTGGCGCGACGTGCCCGGGCGGTGGCCGTGCGCAGCATCGACGGCACCGGGATCCAGCGGCCCGCCCTGCGCGCGGTCGAGTTCCGTCCGCTGCACGTCGACCGCGAGGACCAGGTCCAGCTGGTGGCGCCCTCGCTGCTCGACACGGTGACCCGGCGCATCGAGCTGATCCGCGGCGACATCTTCGGCGATGCGAGCTCGGGCGAGCCGATGGTGGAGCAGTGCGACCAGCTCGCCCTGCTCGAGAACGCCGGAGACTACCTGCTGGTCCAGGCCACCCGGGCGGCGGCATGAGCGCCAGTGCGATCGGGCCGGCCGCGCGCCGGTCGACCCGCGGGGTCGCGGTGGGGTCGGTGAGCATCGGCGGCGGCGCGCCGGTGGTGGTGCAGTCGATGACCAATACCGATACGGCGGACGTCGCCGCGACCGCCCGCCAGGTCGCCGAGCTGGCGCGTGCCGGCTCCGAGCTCGTCCGCATCACCGTCAACAACGCGCAGGCCGCGGAGGCGGTTCCGCGCATCCGGGATCGGCTGGCCGCGATGGGCGTCGAGGTGCCGCTGATCGGCGACTTCCACTACAACGGCCACCAGCTGCTCGCCGATTCGCCGGCCTGCGCCGAAGCGCTGGCCAAGTATCGGATCAACCCCGGCAACGTCGGCTTCGGCCGCAAGCGCGACACGCAGTTCGCGGCGCTGGTCGAGCATGCGCTGCGCCACGCCAAGCCGGTGCGCATCGGGGTCAACTGGGGCTCGCTCGACCAGGCGCTCGCACAGGCGCTGATGGACGAGAATGCGGCGCGCGCCGAGCCCTGGGATGCCGGCGCGGTGATGCGCGAGGCGCTGGTCCGCTCGGCGCTCGACTCCGCGGCGCGCGCCGTGGAGCTCGGCCTGTCCGCCGATCGAATCGTGCTCTCGGCCAAGGTCAGCGGCGTGCAGGAGCTGATCGCGGTCTATCGCGAACTGGCCCGTCGCGGCGACTTCGCCCTGCACCTCGGCCTGACCGAGGCCGGCATGGGAAGCAAGGGCATCGTCGGCTCGACGGCGGCGCTGGCCGTGCTGCTGCAGGAGGGCATCGGCGACACCATCCGCATCTCGCTGACGCCCGAACCCGGCGCTTCGCGCTCGCAGGAGGTCGTGGTGGCGCAGGAGCTGCTCCAGACCATGGGCCTGCGCGCCTTCACCCCGATGGTCACCGCCTGTCCGGGCTGCGGACGCACCACCAGCAGCTTCTTCCAGGAACTGGCCAAGACCGTGCAGGACCACGTGCGTGCCCGGATGCCCGAGTGGCGCATCAGTCATCCGGGCGCCGAGAACCTGACGCTGGCCGTGATGGGCTGCGTGGTCAACGGACCGGGCGAGAGCAAGCACGCGAACATCGGCATTTCGCTGCCCGGCACCGGCGAGGCCCCGGTCGCGCCGGTGTTCGTCGACGGAGCCAAGTTCGCGACGCTCAGGGGAGAGCGCATCGCCGAGGAGTTCGTCGGCCTCATCGAGGACTACGTGGAGCGCAGGTTCGGGCGGGGCGGCGCCGGCTGAGCCGGGCGAGGGCACAGGTTCAGTCGGCGACCACCACGCGGTTGCGACCGCCTTCCTTCGCCGCATACAGGGCCCGGTCCGCCGCCCGCATCAGTTCGCTGCGCTGCAGCCGGTCCTCGGCCATGGCGGCCAGCCCGATGCTCACGGTCACCTGCCGCGCATCGCCGCCCGGCGAGAACTCGGAGGATTCGATCGTCTGCCTCACCCGTTCGGCGAACGCGCGGGCCTGCTCGACGTCGGTGTCGGGCATGAGCACGGCGAACTCCTCTCCGCCGATCCTGGCCAGCAGGTCGCCGACCCGCACCAGCCGGCGCAGGATGTCGGCCAGTTGGCGGAGCACGCCGTCGCCTTCGAGGTGCCCGTGGCGATCGTTGATGGTCTTGAAGTGGTCGACGTCGAGGATCGCCAGCACCGCCCGCGGCCGCCGCCGCGTGCCGCGTGCGCCTTCGGCGTCGAGCAGCTCCGAGAAGTGCCGGCGATTCATCAGCCCGGTCAGCGAGTCGTGGGTGGCGAGCTGGTAGATCTCCTCGTGGTAGCGGGCCTCGACGCTGTCGCGACCGATGAACTTGAGGATGATGTCGCCGAGCACGACGTGGTCGCCGTCGCGCAGCTCAGCCTCCTCGATCACGGTCTCGTTGACCCGGGTGCGATTGGTGGAACCGAGGTCGCGGATGCGGAAGGCGTTGCCGTCACGCCACACCTGGCAGTGGCGACGCGACATGCTGGCGTGGGCGATGTGCAGGTCGGCCTGCGGCGAGCGACCGATGATGGCCGGATGCTCGTCGATGTCGAGGCGGCGGCCGAGACCCTCGCCGTGGATCACCACCAGGCAGGCACTCTCGCTTCCGCCGCCCCTGGGGCCGCGGCTGACCGCAGTGCGCTGGGTGCTGTCGTCGTGGAATTCGGCCGCCATCGGGTCCCGAGTGTAATCGAGCACGCCGCTTGGCAAGATGGCGGTCACGGCGCGACCGCCCGATGCGGTCGCCGCGGTTCGGCGATGGCTGCGCCCGGTGTGCATGCCCGAGGTCGCGCCGCGGACTGGACGCGCGCGCCGCTTTTCGACAGCCTGCCCGGGTGGGCGGTGCGGCGCCGGGCAAGAACAGCAGGGATCGAGGCCGAATGAGCGGAACCCGTTCCAACGACGAGGACGTTCCAACCCAGGCGATCAGCGCCGCGCAGCAGCCGCTCGACGATGCGGTCGGCGCAGTACTCGCGCCCGGCGAGCGCGTCGGGCGGTATCGGGTCGTCGAACTGCTCGGCCGGGGCGGGATGGGCGAGGTCTACCGCGCCGAGCAGCTCGAACCGGTGGTCCGGGAGGTGGCGCTCAAGCTGCTCACCGCGCATCGCCTCGACCCCCGCCATCGCGCCCATTTCGAGGTGGAACGGCAGCTACTCGCGCGGATGCAGCATCCGTGCATCGCGCGCATCTACGACGCCGGCACCACCGTCGACGGCCTGCCCTTCTTCGCGATGGAGCACATCGAGGGCGAGCCGATCACTGCTTACTGCGAGCAGCGCAGGCTGCCGATCGCCGACCGGCTGGACCTCTTCGTGCGCGTCTGCGAGGGGGTCCAGCACGCCCACCACAAGGGCGTCATCCATCGGGATCTGAAGCCCGGCAACATCCTGGTGCGCGAGGTGGACGGTCGGGCGCTGCCGACGATCATCGATTTCGGCATCGCGACGGCGAGCCACGCCGGTGGCGCGGGCGGCGAGGAGGAGGTCGCCGGCACGCCCGACTACATGAGCCCCGAGCAGTCGCGCGGCGCCGCCGACGTGGACGCCCGCAGCGACGTGTATTCGCTCGGCGTGGTCCTCTACGAGCTCCTCGCCGGGCGGCGCCCCTCGACGGCCAGCGGCTACGCCACGCTGCGCTCCGGGAACGAGACCACGCTGCGTCCGCCCTCGGCGCTGCTCGACGACGACGTGGCCGCGGCGGCCCGTGAGGTGGCCGAGGCACGGCGGCTCAGTCCGTCGCGACTGCGTGCGCTGTTGCGGGAGGAACTGGACTGGGTGGTGATGCGCGCGCTGAGCCGCGAGCGCGACGACCGCTACGCGACGCCGCTGGCGCTCGCCGACGACCTGCTGCGCTGGCGGGCCCGTCGGCCGCTGGCTGCGGTGCCGCCGAGCTGGGCCTACATCGGTCGCAAGTTCGTGCAGCGCCACCGACTCGCGCTCGGCACCGCGACGGTGGTGCTGCTCTCCCTGCTGGCGGGGGCCACGATGCTGGTGCTGGGCCTCGTCGAAGCGCGCGAGCAGCGCGCCCTGGCCGAACGTCGGCAGGCCGAGCTGGAGCGCGTGGCGCAGTTCCAGGGCGCGATGCTCGAGGGCATCGACATCGAAGCCATGGGGGCAGGGCTGCTGCGCCTGCAGCGCGAGGCGCTGACGGCGCCGGCCGAGGCCGACCCCGGGCTGCTCGTCGAGTTCGAGCGGATCTCGCGATCGCTGAATGCGGCCGATGTCGCCCGCAAGCTGCTCGACGGCCAGCTCCTGGGCCGGGCCGGCGAGGCGGTGGAACGCGAGTTCGACGAGCAACCGCAGGTGGCGTCCGAGCTCCACGAGACGCTCGCCGACGTCTATCTCGCGATCGGCGACTTTCCCGCGGCGGAACGCAGCGCCCGGCGCGCGCTGGCGGCGCGGGGCAGGGTCCAGGCCGCCGATGCGCCGGGCATGCTCGCCCTCGAGAGCCTGCTCGGCAGCGCGATCAATCGCCAGGGTCGGACCGACGAGGCGGCTGAGTTGCTCGCTGCCGCGGCCGCGCGCGCCGAGGTGTTGCCGCCGACGCACGACGTGCGCGTGTCCATCGCGCTGGCGCAGGCGGTGAACCTCAGCGACGCCGGCAAGCGGGAGGAAGCGATCGCGCTGCTGCAGTCCGTCCGCGGGCCGCTGCTGGCCGAACGCGGCGAAGCGTCCGACGTGATCGATCGCCTCGACAACAATCTCGCGATCAGCCTCGCCCGGCTCGGGCGCTTCGCCGAGGCGGCGCCACTGCTCGAGCGCGTTCTGGCGCTGCGCCAGCAGTCGCTCGGTCCCGAGCATCCCGATACGCTCTCCACCCTTACCAACCTCGGCGCGGTGCGCGGCATCTCCGGCGATGCCGAGGGCGCGGCCGCGCTGCAGCGCGAATCGCTGTCGATCAACCGGCGTCGCCTGGGCGACTCGCACCCGACCACGTTGAACGACATCAACAACCTGGGGGCCAGCCTGGTCAACCTGCGCCGCTACGACGAGGCCCGGCCGCTGCTCGAGGAAGGGCTCGCCGCGCGCCGCCGGGTGCTCGGGCCGGAGCACCCGCAGACTCTGCGCTCCATGGTCAACCTCGCTTCGCTGCTGGCGCAGTCCGGAGCAATCGACGAAGCGCTGGCGATGCAGGAGGAGGTCGTGGGGCTCAGGCGCCGGACGCTCGGCGAGGACCACCCCGATACCCTGTTCGCGCTCACCAACCTGGCGACCATGCAGCGCGACGCCGGGCGTTTCGACGACGCCCTGCGCACGCTCGACGGCGTGCTGGCGCGCCATCGGGCGGCGGCGGGCGAGGAGGGCGCCCCGACCCTGGATGCGCGCGAGGTGCGCGCGTCCATCGAGGAGGATGCGGGGCGCACGGCGGAAGCGACGGCGACCCTCGACGCGGTGCTGGCGGTGCGCCGCCGGGTGCTCGGCGAGGCGCATCCGGCGACCCTGCGCGCGGCCTTCAAGCTGCACGCGCTGCGCGAGGCGCAGACGCCGGGCAGTGGCGCCGACCTGTCGCCGTTGCTGGACGCGCTGCGTGCCGCCGACCCGGCCAAGCTCGATCCGCAGACGCGCAAGGCGCGCGAGTCGCTGCTGGCCCGCGACCCCGCGTCCGGCTGATCGTGGGCGAGCCTTCGGCAGGCGGTCGCGAGCCTGTCACCCGGCCGGCGGAGCGATCCGGGCCGGGAGAAGACCGGCGAGGCCGCGCGGCGGCCGGACCCGTCCGGGTCTGCAGCGGATCCGCGACTGGATCGATGCGCGCGATGCGCATCGACCGACCACCAGGTCAGCGCAGCGTCTGCGAGTCCGAGCCGATGTCGCGATCGGTGACCGTGCGCCGCGCCAGTACCGCCTCGCGGCGCGCGATGTAGGCCGTCGAGCCGAAGATCACCGCGGCGCCGACCGCGGTCCAGCGGTCGGGCGTCTCGTCGAACAGGACCCACGCCAGCGTCGCCACGATCGGCAGCTGGATGAAGCTCAGCGGCGTGAGCGCGGAGGCATCACCGAGGCGGAAGGCGCGGGTCCAGAAGATATGGCCGCTGGTGCCGAGGAAGCCGGCCAGCGCGACCCAGCCCCAGCCGGCCGCGCTCGGCCACTCCCAGACGAACAGCGCCGGCACCAGCGACAGCGGCACCCAGATCAGCGTGGTGTAGACGACGATCGCGTCGGGGTGCTCGGTGCGCGAGAGGAACTTGATGCTGATCGCCACCATGCCGCTGAACAGCGCCGCGCTGACCGCGACCAGGCTGCCCAGGGT
>VFQU01000927.1_pt1 | contig 20214 bp, 18 predicted proteins | sample 3512311 | NCBI WGS metagenome assembly VFQU01 (sample SAMN10412377, study PRJNA504923) | tailings metagenome | isolation source: Relicate 3 Philex TSF3 active mining site | place: Philippines: Tuba, Benguet | collected 2017-08-29
CGTCCGCCAAAATCAATTGTTTTTTCCCAACAAGAGCGCGGGCGACTCCCACTCTGGCACTTTCCCCTCCGGAAAGTTGAGAAGGAAAACTTTCCGTTCGCTCTCCCAAACCAACTAGCTTTAACATCGCACTGGCTTCCTGTTTTGCCTGACCCATATTCATTTTGGAAATCAAAAGAGGCATCATCACGTTTTCCAAAGCTGTGAAATCGGGAAGAAGAAGATGCTGCTGAAAGATAAAGGAAATTTTTTCGGCCCGAAAATTTTCTCTTTGTTTTTCGGTAAGATAACGGAGAGAGACACCGCATACGTCCACCTCACCTCCGTCAAACGAATCCATCGCACCAAGAATATTCAAAAGAGTGGACTTACCTACTCCTGAGGAACCTTCTACGGAAACGATTTCTCCCGCCTTTACTTCGAAGTCCATTCCGGAAAGAATATGATACTTTTGATCCACCACTTGGTAGAATTTTTCAAGCCCTCGAACGGAAACAGTTACTGGATTTTCAGAATTAGTCATTGCGAATTGTATCCACAGGATTCAAATTTGCGGCCCAACGTGCAGGGAAATAACCTGCCAGACCGGAGAGAATGGTAGCCGCAGTAGTTACCATAAAGATAAAGGAAATGTCTATATCCACCGGAATATGATCGAAGTAATAGATGTCTTTAGGAACCAGCTCCACATCGCTCCAATCGTTCGGGTTCAGAAGATGGCCCACAGAATTGATGATTTCGGAAAGTCCGTTGATGATCACTTCCAGTTTGGTTGCCACAAAAATCCCCCACATACCGCCAACTAACGAAGACAATACCCCAACCACCATCGCATTCAATGTAAAGATGAGCAGAATGTCGTTCGAAGCAAGACCTAACGCCTTTAAGGTTCCGATGGATTTTCTTTTGGCACGAACCAACGAATGAACCGTAGCGACCATCCCTAAAGCTGCCAAAACGATAAAAAGAAAAACGATGATGGAGATGATCGTTTTTTCCAAACGAAGAGCCGCCAAAAAGTTTTCTTGTTCTTCCGCAATCGTTCGAACCGACCAAGAAGAACTGCTCTGCAAAGAAGGATTCCAATCGTCCTCGTTCAAACGAGACAAGATCTTATTTTTAGTGAGCTTCAAATCGTCCAAGGAACGCACTTTGATTCCTATCTGATTGACAGCACCTTTCATTTTGAAAAAATCCTGAGCCATAGGAAGGGATAAAAAAACGAATTTAGAATCGTAATTATAATAACCTGTTTTAAAAAGTCCTGTTAGACGAAAGGTCTGCACATTCACCTGCACACCTCTTTCCACAGTGAATCTTCCCCCGGGGACCGCCATGGTGATTTCTCTTCCCAACCCGTAACCGTAAATGGCCGCCATTTCTTTTCCAACAACGACCAACTTCTTCGTATTGATGTTTTGGATTTCATCTCTTTGGTATTGCAGAATGCGGGGAAAGTTAGGAAGGCCGTTCTGCAATAATTTTTCAACCGAATCGATCGGAACCGCACGGATCATAATCGGGTTGAAGTTGTTATTACTTTGAATGAGGCCGTGACTCGTGATGTTTCCCTCGATGGAAACGAGAGAATCTTTCAAATTGGGGTCGGTCTGCAAATGAGTGATCAATTTTTCATAATCGTAAATGGCACCGGACCCGTAGGAATTCTCGATTGTGATATGCGGGCCGCCTTGCCAAAGGGACTCTTTCACCTGCTTTTGAAATCCGTTGAAAATGGAAAGAACCACTACAAGCAAAGAAACTCCACTTGCCATGACGATGAAGGACAAACGGGATTTAATGGACAAAAAACCCAAAACCCGTGACCCGCGAATATAGCGGGTGGTAATTAATGTAACGATTCCCATGTAAACCTAATCTTTTTGACAGCTTTCTTCCTAAGATGGAAACTGTCAAAAAAGAACCTTATGTCTGACACACCAAATTATTATTCCCTTAAGGTGATTTTAAGAGACGAGGCCAATATGGTTTACACCATGATTGCCGTCGTTTTGGATCCTGTGGAAATCGAAGCCATCAAATTCGAAGGTGTGTCCAGCGGAAGTCCTCTCGTTTTACTCCCCATAAAATCCACTTTTCAGGACTTTTATAACAGGACCCAAAGGGTGATTTATAAAGGGGATCAGCTCAAAAACATCACAAAATCGCTTCATGAAATATTAAAGTCCTCGTTTCAGTCGGAGAGTTTTTTGGAAGAGCTCTTGCACTACATCGATCACAACTTAGTCGACAGACTGCAGTTCATATTCGGTCAAATTCACAATCGAACGGCAGGGAATTCCAATCCTAAAATCGAAATTCATTATGAACTGATAGAAAAAAGAGATCTGGAAAAAACGACGATCGACGAAGAAGAACTGGCGAAAAAAGAAGCAGTACCGGTGATCGTGCCTGCGACTTCAGGGTTTCAAATTCCTCCCGATAAACAATTGATCCAGTTCCGATTTCAGCTATCACCCGTTAACGGGACTCCTCTTGTCGATTTAAAACCGGGAGACAACGTTTATGTAAGACTTCTTCCGGGAGATCCCATCACAAATGCAATCATAGAAAGTATGGAACTTAAGGATGATGCAGGAACGATCAAACAAATTCCTGCAAAAATCGTAAACATCTCGAATACGAAAAATGTTTCGGAAGTAGTCATCAAAATCAACGAACAAATCTACGGGAAAATCGTAGAAGAAGAGAACTCGGTCAAAATCAAAACTTTTGATCAGGCTGCAGGTTCCGCTCCTACTCTGACTTCTGCAGCCTCCATTACGACCGCTTCCAAAGCTCATGCAGCAGCGCAAAGAGAAGCGGAAGAAAGTTATCACCTAATGCCGTTTATCATCATATTAACACTCATTGCATTGGGAATGCTTGCAATGTTTTTCTTTCTCTAAATCAAATGAAAAAACTAATCAAACAAATCACTCTATTTGCACCTTTTTTTCTTCTCGTTCTGGCACTTCACTCCATTCTAATCGATTTCGAAGTCATTTTCCCCGATCCGACTTCCATTACGGAAATTTCCGAGGAAAAAACCCAACAGACGGTCACGCCTAAAATCGAATTCAGAAAAGGGATCTGGTCGAGAATCGATTATCTTTCTTATCTTTTATCCGAACTAGGGAAAGAAGATTTGCCTGTCGACTCTACTCCTGAAGAAACGATGGATGCCATTAAACGCATCTTAATCGGTCAAAGGATTCTTCTTGCAGTCATTCTTTTTTATATGGTGCTTTGTTTTTCCGTATTCGTTTCCAGAATGTATAAGGCTTGGTTTTATCCTCATCTAAGTTACATTCTGTATCCGATCAGTATCTTCTGGCTGATGACTAAAATTTTCCTTCATATCAGCCTCATCGTTCAAGGCCACTATCTCAGTATTCTTGGACTTCTGTTTTTTGTGGCTTCGTATGTTGCATGTATCCTGGCGCTGCATTCTTTAGGCAAAGATGCTTCGGAAACAAAAACCTTCGAAACACTTCGTTACTCTTCCAACTTGGAAGAAGAAGGAAGGGCTCCTCAATCGCAAGGAAACGGTTCTGTATTCAGTTTTATCCTGCATTTTATAGTGATTATCTTCGTAGGGCTTCTCATCGGAAACCTGGTTTACATCCCTCTTTTCCTGCTTCAAAAACACTATGTAACCGAATTCAGTATTTTTATTCTTTCGCTCGTTCTTCTGCTTTCCGGTTTTTATATTTATAACTATGGCAAGGTGGGAGGCGAAAAAACTCTTTCCGGTTTCCAGAATATTCTAGTGAGCGCATCTTACCTGCAATTCCGTTTCCTTAGAAACGGTTTCATAGGACTCTTCGCCACTCTCTTGATTGTTTTGTTTATCGTGGTTCTTTTCGTTCTTCTGATCTTCAATATCGATTTGATTCAATCGAATATGGGATTGTTCGGGAAAGGAACAGAGTTTTAAATATCTTCGGTTTTTTCTTTTTTATTATCTCTCATTCAAGGAAATGAGATAAGTCAGTCGTATGAGAAAGGGCTTAACTGCAAATCGCAGAGAGCCCTTTTTTAGTTTCGCACCATACGGTTCCATTCGGATAGTAAGTGACTCTATATTCGAATTCTCCTAAGTCGGAATACTTCTCATAAGCTTCCTTTCTTCCGTCAGGATAATAATAAAACCACTCCCCCGCTTTTTTGTCGTTCGCGTAACTTCCCTTAGATTCGATTTTAGTATCCGGATAGTATTTCAACCAATCTCCTGTTCTGTTTCCACCGTCATAAAACCCTTTTTCACTGATGCGTCCGTTTTTAAAATAACGGTAATAGGGACCGTTTTCATTCCCCCATTCCAAAGTAGCCATCCAGAATGATTTTTTACGGACTCCGGGAGTGAAGTTCATTTCATAATAGGCCTTTCCATCGGAAAAATTCCATTTCCAAACTCCGGATCTTTCCAAGTTTTGATAATTACCGGAAGCGATGACAACCCCGGTAACATAATCAAATCTTTGGGAAAGCCCGTTGGATATACCGAATTCGTTTACTTCCGTCTCCACAACCAAAGTTCCGTTTTGAAACCAGCTTCTATCTTTTCCTTCCTGCACCAACTGATACAGGTTAGTTTTTCGATTGTATTTCGCTTCTTCCGGAACATTGTTCGGGCGATCTCCCTTACCTTGGCAGGGAGAAAATAAAATGGCAACCCCGAATACGAGCAGAAGCTGCTGAAAATAAACGAGTAGGGAATTAGCCCTTAAAGTGTGTAATAATTTGGATATTTGATTCATCTTTAAACTTTGTTAGTATTTCTTTCGAGATTAAAATTCTATTGATGCGTTTCGATCGGATCGGAGTCAAATACCTAAGAGATAATTGAACAAACCCTTCCGGTTCCAAAGAAGTATATACGATAGGAGTCGTTTTCCCCAGTCTCACAAGATAATTTTTAGACAACTCTCTGATTTTTTGATCCACAAGTTCGGGAGCCAAAACCAATTCTTCCTGCAAAATTTGAGTGCAGATTTTTTCAGCTTTTTCCCAATCGGATGCGAGTGTGAGCCCTACTTTGAATTCGTCCCAAACGAAATCCATCGCATCGGATACGATAAAGAATCGATACAACACTATATTATAATTTGGGAAATGGATGAGCCTGTTGGTGGATTGCTCCGCTCTAAGATCGGAGGAAATTTCAAGCAGAGTGAATTTAAGAAAACCGATATTCACCACATCCCCTTTGATATGGTCGATTTCGATCCGATCCCCTACCTTGAACCCGTTGCCTCCCATAATCATGAACCATCCGACCATATTCAGCCAAACTTCCTTAAGAGAGATGACGATACCGGCAGCCGCCAAACCGAGGACAGTCGGTAAAAGCGCCAGACTGGAAAAGAAAATAGGAAGATAAATGATCGTAAATAGAATGAGAAACCCCATTCTTAAAACTTTTCTTCGATTGTATTCGTGACCCGGATCTTGTGCAGGACGGATTCTCTCCAAAAAAAACATGGCGAGCTTATATGCCAGAACGGCGAACGCAACCATGTAAAAGAACAGAATGAACGTCTCCGCAGCTCCCCGATTCGAATTTTTAAGTATATGAAGCGGATTGAGCTCTAAATAAAAATCCCTTAAAAGATTACCCAAGCTCTTCCCATCCTTTTTGAAATTTTAAAACTTCCAAGATCAAATCTCTTTCGACAGGAACGCCGAACTTAGGTTTTCCGAAATCTTCCAAAAGGACGAAGTTCAGGGTTTTTCCTTCCTTCTTTTTATCGTGTTCCATGTGCGTTAGAACATCGGCAGGTTTTTCCTTGAGACGAACGGGAAGGGAAAGGGATTTCATGATTTGAACCGCTTTGGAAAGATTCGAATCGGAAAAACCCAAAATCTTTCGAGACAATAAAAGAGCGGTGATCAAACCGATGGATACAGCTTCTCCGTGAGAGTACTTTTTGTATTGAGTCAAAGATTCTATTGCGTGGCCTGTTGTGTGGCCCAAGTTCAGGATGGCACGAAGCCCTCCTTCTTTTTCATCCTGCCCTACCACATTCGATTTGATTCGTACGGATTCGTCGATGCAGTATCTTAACACTTCGGAACCTGCGGAAAAGTCGGAGCGTTTGACATGAGTCAGTCGATTTAAGAATTCTCCTCCGTCCAAAAACGCATGTTTTACGATCTCCGCCAGACCACAGCTCCATTCTTTTTCCGGTAACGTAGAAAGAGTGAACATTGGAGCGAAAACGAATTCGGGCTGATGAAAAGCGCCGATCATATTTTTGCCCAGATCTAAATTGACTGCTACCTTTCCTCCTACCGAAGAATCGACACAAGCCAATAGAGTGGTAGGAACCTGAACAAAACGAATTCCTCTTTGGTAAGATGCGGCCACGAAACCGGCGAAGTCTCCGATGACTCCTCCTCCGAAAGCCACGATAACAGCTTTACGATCCGCATCCGATTTCACCATCTCATGAAATACTTTTTTCAATCGATCGATGTGTTTGTTTTTTTCTCCGGGTTTGGCGTAGATGATCGTATAAGGTACGGATAACGACTGGATTTCTTGGATCAGGTATTTTTCATAAATGCCTGCGATTTCTCTGTTCGTGATGATAAAAAACCGGGAAACTTTTTTCAGACTCTCCAGTTTTTCACGAAGCCCGGAAAGATCTTCATGAAGTTCGATCGGATATCGAAACCCGGATCCTTCCACTTCTCTTTTTTGCAGCATCATGATTCAATTACCCATTTACTGGGGATATAAGTCGAGAGAGTTCTCTTCTTTTTTTTGAAGTATTCTTTGATATCGGGCCGCAAGTCCAATTTTTGAATCTCCGATTCAGTGAAATAACCGAATCCGGAAATCGCTTTTTCTTTCGGATCGATCGTAGGAACTTGATCCTTTACTTTTACAGAAAATACTAACTGGATCAAATGTCTTTTTTTCTGAGGGTCGATGGATTCGTTCAAAAGAAGAAATGAGGAAGATACCACATCGAAATTCAATTCTTCTTTCAATTCTCTTTTTAAGGCTTCCTCTGCGGATTCTCCGAATTCGATTCCTCCTCCCGGAAGAAGCCAATAACCGTGCCCTTTTTTGTGCTGTTGGATCAGTAAAATTTTGCCTTTATTGTTTTGAATGAGTGCTGCGACTCTGACCCTGAGTCCTTGTTTTTTAAAGATAAAATCGATCATAATAGTCCTAGTTTGAGCAAAGCAAGTTTTGCTGCCAATTGTTCCGCAGTCCTTTTATTTTTGCCTTCTCCTTTGGTTTTAAACTTATCGCCATAGGCGACTGAAATCAAAAACGATTTTTGATGATCGGGGCCTTCTTCACCTAATACTTCATATACGGGAATGGTTTTCCATTTTTTCTGGCAGTATTCCTGAAGAATGGTTTTATAATCCTTGGTTTCTTCAACATCTTCCAATAACTGATCCATTCTTTTGAAATTGGTCTTTAGAAAACGTCTGCATTCTTCCAATCCTTGGTCTAGAAACAATGCTCCTAAAAACGCTTCGAAACAATCCGCCTGAAGATTGTGATTCGATTCCCCTTTTTCTTTCTCCCCTTTTCCCAAAAGCAGATATCGATTGAATTCGTATTTTCTGGCAATGGCTGCAATGGCGGGAGTAGATACGATTTTACTTTTTAATTTGGCAAGTTTTCCTTCTTTTCCGGAAGGAAGAGATAAATATAAATATTCCGCAGCAAGGATTCCCAATACGGAATCTCCTAAAAACTCCAATCTTTCGTTGTCGATTTGAGATTTAGCATCCAGTTCGTTGGCAAAAGACCGATGAACAAATGCTTGGTGGAGAAGACGCAGATCTTTGAATTTAGTTTTTGTATTGGATTGGATTTGTTTGAGTTCCTCAAGCCTGCCAGAGGTTTGCCAGGAAATTGGATCTGATGAGGAGGGTTTGGGTCGCAAAGGAAAAAATATCCGGGTTCTCCCGAGAGAGAACCCGGTTTTGATGTATATTAGCCTACTTTTTATCTTTGTTGCTGAGTTCGTCGATGTATTTAGTTACATCCCCAACAGTTTGAATTTTTTCTGCCAATTCGTCAGAGATTTCGACTCCGAACTCTTCTTCAAGAGCCATAACTAGCTCAACTGTATCAAGAGAGTCAGCACCGAGGTCATCAATGAAGTGTGCCTTTTCATGAACTTCTGAGATATCAACACCTAGTTGTTCTACGATGATTGACTTAATTTTATCGAGATCTGCCATATTATCCTCCAGGCCACTGCTAAAACAGTGGGGCAAAATTGTTAAATCGTTTTCCGATGGGCGTAAAGAAACGCCTAGCGTTTTTTAAAAATGAAATTGTCGAGATTTTTGGCAAGCCTAAATAGATTATTTTCTATTTGAAACCTTTGCCTCAATTTCGCCATCACATAATTTCCATTAGATGCATTCGAAATCCAGCAACTGTGGAGTTAGAAACCGGGAGTGTGCTCCCTTTCTTGAACCAATCTAAGGTATTGTTCAATATTTTAAGCAAAACCTAGAATCGCTTGTCCGTATTAGTGGATTTTTTGTTCAATATAGTGAATATAATATTGATATATCTCCCCCTTCCTCAAGTTTTTTAAAAAAACGTGAGGATAAAAACCAGAAGGAGTTACGATCATGAAAAAAATACCGATCTTACTTTTCATCATAGCATTTTTCGCTGTAGGAAATTGCAAAAAGGAGAAAGACGACAATACGCCTCTTCTTGCGGCTCTTCTTTTTCTAGCCAACCAAATCAAAGTCAACACTGTCTCTGAACTAGTAAACGAGTCCAATGACGATTATGCAAAAAACGATTGGGGACTCATTGAATCTTCCAAATTGGAATCTTGGGTCAGCAACTGGCCTGCGAATAAACCTTCCCATATCTCTGGAAAATTGATCATCCTGCAAACGGATGCTGCCAACCGTTATGATTCAGGTGCCAAAAACGCATACGTCAAAGCAAATGAAGCGAACGGAGTGTATGTATATCTTTTGGATGATTACCAAACAGGAGGTACCACAAACTTCCGATTTAACCAAACGAGAGACACCGGTCTTGTGAAAAATTCAGTACGTTACCAAGCCAACGGTGCGTATGTGGACGAATGGTTGAAAGCATTTGGAATCAATCTAAATACGGATTTGGTAGTGTTTGCGGTAGGTACCACAACCACCCTAATCAACGGAAGTTCCACAGGCGGTTCCGTGGGAGATTATGATACCGCAGGAAACAAAGCAACCTATGCAGGCGGAGTACAAGATATCGCAAGAGGGATTTACTGGCTCAGATACTGGGGTGCGGACATCAAACATTTGGCTTTGGTTAACGGAAACCTTTATAAAAACTTCAGCGGAAGTTTGACCGTAAACTCTCGATCCACAATCCCGAACAACAACGGAGGATTCTCCGTAAAACATCTACGAGTGGATAATACTGCGCTTACCTTGGGATTAGAAAATGTGATCGAGATTGCTAAATCAAATTCAAGTGCCAATGTGATCGGACTCACATCCAAACAATTGATCGTAGATGCAAGACCTACTGCACAATTCAATAGAACTGCGACAGGTTCCTGGGGTGCAGCGGGAGAATACATCACCACTGCTTACGGTTCTTCCGGAGCTCCTTCCAACGATGCGACTGGACAGGCAAAAAAATATGTGCTTTTCGAAGGAAATATCAAAGGTGCCGTTACTTTCCCTTGGGCAAACCTTCTAGGTTCCTCCGCAAACGGATTTAAGTTTCTTTCCAAAGGAGAAATCAAAACACTTTTTGCGAATGCAGGTTATACGGCAGGTACCACAATCGTCTCCCAATGCCGCACGAATTTCGAAGCGCAAGTGAACGGATTCGCATCCTTGAATATATTAGGATATCCTACTGCCTTCTACGACGGCTCCTTAGTAGAATGGACTTCCTTATCCGCAGGTCACCCTGTATCGGCATTGAACAAAATTGCTGCTGACTCTCCGTTCCGTACGGACACGACTGCAGTTTCCGTATTCTCTTATAACACGGACAATTCCAGAATCCAAGCGGCAGAGATCGATACGACTGCCACAACGACCAGAAAGTTCATCGAAGAAGATAAAGCTTATAAACAATAAGTAATGAAACTTAGATCTGTTTGATCTTTAGATAATAAAAAAGCCCTCGGAAAACGAGGGCTTTTTTATTTGAGAAGGGGTTGGAAGGATTAATGTCCCCCACCAGGAAGGAAACCACCACCGTTGATATCAAGAACATGTCCTGTGATAAAAGAAGAAGCATCGGAAGCAAGGAATGCGATTCCGTTTGCGATGTCTTCAGGAAGACCGGCTCTTTTCAATGGAATTGCAGAGATCATACCCGCTTTGATGTTCTCAGGGATTGCATCTGTCATTTCAGTTGCGATGAAACCTGGAGCGATCGCATTGCAACGAACTTTTCTAGCAGCCATCTCCAAAGCGACCGCCTTAGTGAAACCGATCACACCCGCTTTAGAAGCGGAATAGTTTGTTTGACCGATATTACCGTTTTCTCCGGAAATAGACGAAAGGTTGATGATGGATCCACCGTTTTCTTGTTTCATCATCACTTTGATCGCTGCTTGTGTGCAAAGATAAGTTCCAGTTAGGTTCACGGCAATCACCGCATCCCACTGCTCTTTTTTCATTCTCATTAGAAGAGTATCACGAGTGATACCGGCATTGTTCACCAAAATGTCTACGGAACCGAATTCTTTATGAGCTGTAGCGATTAGGTTTTGTGCATCTTCTTCTACGGAAACGTTTCCGATCACTGCGATCGCTTTGTATCCTTTCGCCTTCAACTCTTCCGCCGTAGCTTGCGTTGTTTCTGGATTCATGTCAGCAACTACTATATTCGCACCCAAAGAGGCAAGTTTGAAGCAAGTTCCCTTACCAATTCCTCTCGCTCCACCCGTTACAATTGCCGTTTTTCCGGTTAAATTAATCATCTCTTTCTCCTAACTAATGATTTATACGCTTATGCAAAATAAAATAAATCCGATATCTATCAAACCACATCGCCCATCACTGAGCGAAACTCTAAAATTCTTGCCGCAATACGTTCGTTTACCCTTTGTTTTGCGCACTCAGAAATGACTCTGACGGCATTTTTTACTGCAAGAGCGTTGGAAGATCCGTGGCCGATCATACAAATCCCTTCCACACCCAAAAGAAGTGCTCCGCCGTATTCGGCATAATCCAATCTTTTTTTCACAGCATTGAAAGTGGACTTCAAAAGCAAAGCCCCTGTCTGAGCCAAACTGGACTGGCGGATTGAATTTTTCAAAACATTGAAAATGGACTTTGCTAGTCCCTCCGTTGCCTTAAGGACGATGTTTCCCGTATAACCATCACAGACGACTACATCCACATCTCTTCCACTTCCGTAAAGATCGCGGCCTTCCACATTTCCGATAAAATTAAAGGGGATTTTTTTGAGTATTTCGAATGCTTTGACGGTAACGGAATTTCCTTTTTTATCTTCTTCTCCGTTGGAGAGAATCCCAACTTTAGGATTTTGAATTCCGAAAACTTCTCTGGAATAAATTTCTCCCATCACTGCGAACTGTGCCAAGTATTCCGGCTTGCAGTCCACATTAGCACCTGCATCCAAAAGCAAAACGGGAGGTCCCTCTTCTCTGGGGATGGGAGCGGCAATAGGGGGCCGCAAAACACCAGGAAGGCGACCCATATGAAGAAGAGCTGCGGCCATCGTAGCACCTGTGTTACCCGGTGAGAATACGCCGATGCATTCTTTTTCTGCAACCAATCTCACCGCTTTTACTACCGAGGAATCTTCCATAGCACGGACTGCTATGGAGGGGGAATCATTCATTCCTATGATTTCGGAAGAATGTACGACTCTGATCTTTTCAGTATCATAGTCGAATTTTAAAAGAAGGTCTAATAACTCTTGTTCGTCGCCTACCAAAGAAACAGATAGGCCAAGCTCCCGGACGGCAAGGACGGCGCCCTCAACGATACACTCCGGGCCGTAATCTCCGCTCATCGCGTCTACGGCGACCCACATAATTGTTAGTTTTCTTCAGCAGTCTTTTTTACTTTCTGTGCAACTACGAGTGCGCCTTTGTAGAAACCGCAATAAGGGCACACACGGTGGGAAAGAATATAAGAACCACAGTTGGAACAAGGGTTCAAGTTAGGTTTACCAATGGCATGATGCGCCCTTTTGGTTCTAACTTTTGATTTCGATTTGCGTCTCTTTGGGACTGCCATGGCTATCCTCTATGGAAAAATTACTAAGTTTTTACTATGGTTTGGGGAAGCTGTCGAAAAACAATCTATTTAATTTTCTAGGCTCTCAATTAAAGATCGCAGTTCATTTTGTTTGGCATAAAATGCGGATCGATTGCAGACAAGTCTCGCAGTGCTGTGCAGGATGGACTCGATTTCCTTCAGACCGTTTGCCTTCAGTGTTCCTCCCGTAGAAACTAGATCCACGATGCAGTCGGAAAGCCCTACGATAGGTGCCAATTCGATGGAACCATAGAGTTTGATCACCTCACAGGAAATTCCTTTTGAGAAAAAATACTCTTTTGTGAGTTCGGGGTATTTTGTGGCAACTCTTACCTTAGATCTTTTGGCAAATAGGTCGAAATCGGGGAAACTAGCAAGAGAAAGACGGCATTCTCCTATCTTTAAGTCTACAGGAGAGATTAAATCGTATTTTCCTTCTTTAATTATGTCCCATCCTACAATTCCTGCATCTGCGGAACATTCTTCCACATAAGTGCATACGTCTTGGGAGCGAACAAACAAAAGTCGAAGTCTTTTGTCAGAGGAAACAAAGGTGAGCTCTTTGGAGTCGGAAGGAGGAAGGGATGACAACCATCCCTTGTCTTTTAAGATCTGGGCGCTTTCCTCCGCAAGCCTTCCCTTTGGAAGAGCGAGGGTCAGCATATTTACGATTTCCCGATTTTCAGAAGTAGATAGCTGGAAAGAAGTTTCACTTCATCCAATGAATCCGCACCGGTAGCAGTTGTGTTTTCCAATTTCAAAACTTTCTCCAAAGAAAGTTTAGCCCCTGCCTTATCTCCCGTTTGGAATTGAAGTCTTCCCGTTTGATAGAAGGCCCAAGCTTTGAAATTAGAAAGTTCTGCGCTTTTTTCGATGATGGTAGAAGCTACTTTATAATTTTCTAATGCTTTTGCAGAATCGGATTGTTGGTCTCTGTAATTGCCGGCGATGTAGAAGTAATATGCTTTAACTTCAGCAGGAGAATCGATTTTGATTCCCGCTTTTTCCAAAAACTCGGCAGCTTTTCCGAAATCGCCTTTTTCTGCATACAAACGAGAAAGATCTTTCCAAACACGAAGTTCCATATTGCCGGAACTTTGTTCTTTCAGAAAAGATTCCAAACCTTTGATTTGGTCGTCTACGCTTGCATTTGATTTTCTGGCTTTTACTTGAAGTTCTTCAAGAAGAACCGTTTCCTTTTGGAATCTGTGGTCTGCGTATTCGAAGTATCCGATCACAGAAGCTAACAAAACCACTGTGACACAAATACCAATGAAAACGTTTTTACGATTTCGTCCCAAAAAACGGGAAAACTTTAAGAAGTAAAGCTCCGATTTGGAGCCTTCGAAGTCCGCAAATTCATCTACCTGAATTCGCGTTTCTTCTTTCTTCTTATCGATGAGGTTCTTTTTTACAAACTTATCCATAAGGATTAACGGTTGTTATTCAAGTTCATGAAAGATCCGATAGACTCACGAGAAGGAGTGTTATCTTCTTTCATATATTTCGCCATCTCTTCTCTTTCCACAGCCTTATCGAAGTCTTTGATAGAGAGAGAGATTTTTTTGTTATTTGGCTCGATTTTCACTACAACTGTGCGAACTTGTTCGCCCACTTTGTAAAGATCTTCCAACTTGATATTTCTACCGTCAGGAATTTCGGAGATATGAACTAGACCTTCGAAACCAGGTTCTACTTCTACGAACACACCGAAACTTACGATGGATTTCACTCTTCCTTCTACAAGAGTACCCGGCGGATATTTTTTGCGAAGAGCTTCGTAAGGATGTTCGCTGAGTTGTTTCAAACCGCAGCTGATTCTTTGTGCATCCAAGTTTACATCTAGGATTTTGTATTGGATGGAAGAACCTTTTTTCAAAAGAGAAAGAGGGTTCTTTTCTTTTTCATCCCATGTAATGTCGGATATGTGAATGAGACCTTCGATTCCGTTCTCAACTTCTACGAAAGCACCGTATTTAGTGATTCCAGTGACTTTTCCTTCCAATACGTTTCCTGCACGGACGTTAGAAGAAAGAGCTTCCCAAGGGTTAGGAAGTAATTGTTTGAGACCGAGGGAAAGACGGCGTGCTTCAAAGTCGATGTCCAAAATTTCGGAATCTACTTCTTGGCCTTTTTTCAATACATCTTTCGGATGAGGCGGTTTTTTCGCCCAAGAAAGTTCAGTGGTATGGATGAGACCTTCAAGACCTTCTTTGAGTTCTACGAAAGCACCGAAGTTCGTCATGGAAGTAACGATTCCACGCACCACCATACCTTTTTCCAATTCTTTCTTAGCCCAGATCCAAGGATCTTCATACAACTGTTTGATGCCCAAAGAGAGTTTGTTGTTCTCTTTGTCTACTTCCAGAACGATCACATCCACATCGGCACCGATTTGGAAGTATTGTTTGAAAGGAGCGAATTTTTTATAAGAAATATCGTTTTGACGTAAAAGTCCCACTACTTCGTGAACGGACAAGAAAACTCCAAAGTTGGCAATCTTAACGACTTTACCTTGAACTTTATCCCCTACTTTTACTTTTCCAAGAAGCTCTTCCCATTTTTCGCCGTTGATTTCATCGAGAAGAGTTTTACGAGATACAACACCCGTTTTGGTTTTTTCATTGAGTTCGATGATTTTAACTTGGAACTCTTTTCCGCCTTCCGTCGCTTCTTTGAAACGAACTCCTACATGAGATGCAGGAAGGAAAAGTTGAATGCCTTCGCTTTCTACCAGATAACCTTTGTTCTTAACTTCGCTTACGATTTTTCCGGAAAGAGGATAACCGTTTACGCTTGCATCTTTGATGGTTTCCCAACCGACTCTTTGATCCGCTTCCTTTTTCGAGAGTACACAATATCCGTCGACGCGCTTCTTAACAATGGCACTGACACGTTCCCCTCTTTTCGGGGTTTCAGAAAAATCTTCACGCGGAACGCGCGCTTCTAGTTTTTCACCGATGTCTAGGAAAACTGTGTCTCCGATTACGTCTACGACGGTGCCTTCAATGAGCAGTCCTTTCCCTGCTGAATTTTCTTGTTCTTGCGCTTGCGACTGTGATTCCCACTTTTCTAGGAGTTCTCCGAAGGAAGTGGTCTCGTTTTTGGGGGAGGAAGATGGGTTGGTTGAATTCAATGGTTACCGGGATACAAAACTTAGATTTGTCCAGGCGGCGAAAGCTTGGACAGGATAGTATTTAGGACAGTTTCCGTGTCAAGGGTGCTCGTGTCAATACGGATTGCGTCAGAAGCCTGTTTGAGGGGGGCGACGGTTCTGGTTTCGTCCGAAAGATCCCTGGATTCGATTTCTTCCTTTAAATGCCCGAAATCGGTTTTGATTCCCTTGGATTCCAATTCCTTAAACCTTCTTTGGGCGCGAACATCAGAGGAAGCTGTGAGGAAAAATTTGAATTTGGACTTAGGGAAGACTTCCGTCCCGATGTCCCTTCCGTCCATGACCAATTTATGAGTTTTGGCAAAATCTCTGATCTTGGAATTTACGAATTCACGAAATGCTCTTTGGGGAGCGATGTGTCGGATGAGCCTTGTGATTTCGGGAGTACGGATTTCTTCCGAAATGTCTCTCTCTCCTAAAAAGATTCGATTTTCTCCCTGAGAAGAAAGTTCACAGCGCAAAGGAACGGAAGATAAAGAAAATCCGAACTCTTGTTTTTCTTTCTCTAAAAGACAAGCATCCGCCAACTTCTCCGCAAAAAAAGGAAATTGTTCCTGAGTTCCTTCTTTGGATTGGAACGTTTCCCAAAGTGCCAAAGTGAGTCCTCTATAGAAAGCTCCCGAATCCAAGTATAGATATCCGATTTTATTTGCGATGAGCCGGGCGATGGTACTTTTGCCGGAACCGGCAGGGCCGTCGATTGCGATTACATGATCGATCATACTGTTTCGTTCCCTTAAAACTGTTTTAAAATTTCGAAAAATCCAGGGAAGGAAGTATCTACCCAACTGGTTTCATCCAATTGAAGATCGATCCCGGTTAACTTAGAAAGAATCGCAAAACTCATTGCGATTCTATGATCCATATAAGTTTCGATTTTGGCGGATCGGATGGAAGATACTTCCGAAAATTCGTATCCGTCCTCATATTCCGCTACTTCAACACCTAATCTTTGTAAATTGGTGACCATGGAAACGATTCTGTCGGATTCTTTCGCCCGAAGTTCTTTTGCATTTCGAATGGAAAACCCTCCTTCGGAAAAAAGACCTGCAATGGCAAGGATAGGAATTTCATCTATGATGGAAGGGATCAAATGAGCTTCGATTTCCGTTCGTTTCAATCGGGAAGGATAAACAACTAGATCACCGATGTCTTCTCCGCATTCCTGTCTGGGATCTGCGATTTCGATCTTTCCACCCATGTTTCTCAGAACGGTAAGGATTCCTATGCGGGAAGGGTTGAGTCCCACATTACGTATGATAGTTGGTTCTCCCTTCCCGCATAAACCGAATACTATATAAAAAGAAGCACTGGAGATATCTCCAGGGATAACAAACTTTCCTCCTTCGAACTTATAAGGAGGTTTGAGGCGGAAACGAAGAGGAGTGATTTGCTCTATGTTTCCTCCCAAAAATCGAATCATGTTTTCCGTATGATCCCTGGAAAGTTCGTCTTCTTCATAATCGATTGCGATTTCGGAAGAAAGTGCGGCTAGAACTAAAGCGCTTTTGATTTGGGCCGAAGCGATGGGACTTTTGAATTGGTAATCTTGCAGTTGTTTGCCTTTGATGGCAAGAGGGGCTTTTCCGTCTCCAGAAACGGATTTGATGTCTGCTCCCATTGCTCGCAAAGGATCTATGATTCTTGCCATAGGTCTTTTTTGAAGGGAGGCGTCCCCGGTGAGGACGGCCTCGATCTGAGGGAGTCCGCAAATAAGTCCAGCTGATAAGCGAATTCCAGTACCGGCATTTCCAAAATCCAATTCCGAACCGGGGGAATGTAGATTTTTCTTTCCAGGGCTTTGGACGGAATAACTTCCCTTTCCCTGGGGCGTAAATTCCACCCCCAATTTTGCAAAACAATGCATTGTATTTAAAGGATCTTCTCCTTCCAAAAAGCCGTGGATTTCGGATTTTCCTTCGGCCAAGGAACTAAAAAGAACGGACCTGTGAGAAATGGACTTATCTCCGGGTATGGAAATTTTTTTCGATTGGGAAATGGAAATTTGGGAAGATAACATTCTATATTTTTCTAAAAAGTATTTTGCAATTTGGAGAAAGAATCCTAGGTTTTGTAGGAACGATACGTTCTTATCAAAAGCTAAACATGCCCCTAGATACCAGTAAAAATAATCAAAAGATCCCAGTCAATCCAGGTGAAGTCCTCTTTGTCGCAGGAAAACCTTCTTTGTCCTTAAATATCCTTCACGAAGGTTCGGTTCGCATAGAAACGACTTTGGGGGAAACGAGCCTGGCTCTCTATACTTTGGAAGGAACCAATCTCACTCCCGGTATCTTTGCTTTGTTAGAAGGAACTCCTTATCCTTATACGATTCGGGCAAAAACTTCCTGTGTAATTTCTACCTATGTGATGAATTCTGCGAATGCGAAGAAAACTCTCACACAAAAAGTTTCCGTAGGGGTTATGAGCGTTCGCACGATGCTGAAAGAGATCGGAGAACTTTACAAAAGGATCCTGTCCATCAAAGGATTAAACTCCAAGATCCAACAGGTATCCGACAATTTGGGAGCGATCTATTATATTTTGAATCCTTCTATTTTTTCTGATGTGCAGCCTGGGGGGATCATTACAAGAGACGATACAATCATTGACCCTGTTATGCGCCAAATCAGAAACAATTTGGCGGGGTTTCACGAACATGGGGGGATCTTACCGGAGCAGCCCAGCATTTCTTTTTTAGAAGAAGATCACGGAGAGTTTTTCGATAAAGATTACGAAGAGACAGTGGAATGGAATGATTCTTCTTTTCATTTCATCCGTAAAATTTTAGCGGTGAACCCCAAAATCTCCCAAGCTCTCTTTGAGGCGGACCCTAGTTTGCTGCAGAGCGCGGCAGAAAGTTACGTAACCACCTATCGAGAATTATTCGATACACTCAACAAAGAAGCATCCGATCTTACAGACATTCTGAACTCAGCATTCCAGGGAGATCAATCTTTAATCGAGAAGTTCAATCTAACTCTGGATTTATTCTCTACAGGTTATTCCACCATACCTTCTACCGTATTACTTCCAATATGTGAATGGATCCAAAAGAAAAGTCTCGGAATACTGGAGGAGTATAAACAAATCTTCGGTTCCGAATACGGAGGGATCGGATCTTGTTTGGATAAGCTGGAGCAGAAACTCAAAGAACTTACCGGCAAATATTCTCACGAATTGAACGCAAAAAAAGAAAGCGATGCTGTCATTGCCGCTGGAGGAGACAATATCCGTGCGGGGATCGATATAGGAAGTTTGAAAACGGAACTGTTGAATTCTGCGAGCCAAATCTTAAACTATTCCCAGGCCGATCCGGAAGCAGTGAAAGAATTTTCCACTCTGATGGTGAAACTAAAAACCTTCAAAAATCCTCTGGATCCGGAACCGGACAACCGCAAGATTCGTAGAACCATATCCAAAACATATTGGGAGGTTTATAAAAAATCTTTCCAAAAATGGATGAAAGACGGGAAGAAGGGTCCCAAAGCCGTCGAACTTATGTTACGCTACGGATATTTCGACGAAACATTATTAGACGACGGACATATAGTTGAACTTTTCAGCCGACTCGAATCCGGCAGATACAACGGTTCTGTTCCTGTTCATTTCGGCACAGATTGGCTGGAGAAAATCTACGGAAGAGAAATTCCTACTTCTGTGGACGAACTAGGCCAAACCTTTTTCGAAAAACTCAAGCTGGAACTGAAAGATTCCGGAATCAAATCGGACAAAGACATCCCCCCTGATCATGATACGGGAGAAGCAAGATTAGGTTATGAAATCAATGCGATGTACGAACCGAATGTACGTTTGACTTCGGGAAGCATTGCCAGCCACTTTCCTATCTTAACAAGATATCACATCACTCTTCCTTTAGAGAAATGTTTTGTCACAAGAGAGAATGTAGAGAAAGCGATCCAAGATATCTTAAACGTGGATTACACAGCATTCAATCGAGAGATCTTATATAGAAACGAAAGCATAGGAATCAAAAACGAATTCGTCCAAAGAAGTGTGATTCCTGATTTCATTTTGGTTCCGTCGATCGGTCCTAAGCTCATGATGTGGCAGGATCTTTCCGTTTTCCGAGGCTCCGGTTCGAAAGAATCCAAAGGAAGAATCACGATCCCTCATTTCGTAACAGGGGATCTGAAAACCTTTTTATTGGATGCAGTCGCAGCATTCCGATGGGAGTTATGTAAAAATATTTTAGGGCCAGACTGGAACAACGTAGGGATTCCTTCAATCACGGCAGATTACACGGATTATGTGCAATTCTACAAGAAGAGTAAAGATCTGTCTCCCGAATTGAAAGAAAAAATCACATCCGATTTCAAAAGATTCCGAACCGATCGAGATAAATTCGCCTACGATTACGGCTTATGGATCAAATATGAAGCGGAAGGGGTCCAAAGGGTAAACCGTGTAGTACGTTCTACTTTCTATCGGCATATTCCTTTTCATAAGAATATTAGAGAAAAAGTTTCGGCTCAACCTGCGTTCTCGGAACTTCATAACCGCTTTAAGAACGTTCGAAATCGACAACACAAAGAGTTGGAAAATCGCTATAGAAAATATATGGATGCCAGCGGGAATTTACCGAAAGAACTCGCTGAAAATTTACTATTTTACGAGGTTTAAGGGTACAAAGGAGCTTTCTTTCTATCTCTAACTGAGATGGAAGAAAGCAACTACCGAACAACTAATCCACAGAATTTCCCTTTATTTAAATCTAGTTATCCTTATTTCTCCTTAGAATCCTCGGAAGTAAATTCTCA
>VFQU01000928.1_pt1 | contig 20196 bp, 15 predicted proteins | sample 3512311 | NCBI WGS metagenome assembly VFQU01 (sample SAMN10412377, study PRJNA504923) | tailings metagenome | isolation source: Relicate 3 Philex TSF3 active mining site | place: Philippines: Tuba, Benguet | collected 2017-08-29
AGCGATCGTAACCAGCGATAAGTCTTCCGAAGCGCATTGAGCAGCGCATAAGGAATCCGAATCCGTAACGGACAAAGAATCGGACGATACACCCAATAGTAAGCCTTCTTCAAATCTGTCCAAGCGGAACAAGCTTCTTCATGCAGAAAGTCCGACACATCCACCACATAGCCGCGTCCCTGATACATATTGACATTGCGACCATGAACATCATGCGGATGCAACCCGCGATCGCGAGCATAGTCCAAAGCGCGATCGATATCTTGAATCACTTGCACCGGAATCCGAATCCCTCGGTGCATACAGTCATAAAGCGTGACTCCATGCAGTCGCTTCAAAACCAGCATTCCATCTCGCGCATAGATACACTGCGAAAAAGCTGGATGAGCACCCAAGCGATCGTACACTTCAACTTCTTCTTCAAAACCTGGTCGTCCTGGTGCGTAAACTTTCACCACTTCATCCGGAAAATCTGGATGCGTAAACACGGCCGCATAATTTCCGGCTCCTAGCACTTGCCAAGGTGCAGGCACACGATGAATGACGATCGGATCATGCGGGTCACAACTTTCGATATTTAAATCAGGCAACAGCGTTTGATCAATCGTTTCAATCAGCGATCGCATAAGCAACTCCGAAAAGCGCGATATCCAGCACCATTCTGCCATCAGATTCAAATTACACCTGAGACTTTCCGCAAACGTGATCCAATGTCGATCGCGAAGAATCTAAGGTAGAATTCGCACCGAAAGCGTTTTCTGGTGCGTTGTGAATCTCAAACGGCTCCTTCCCTATCTCACTCTTTTTCTCTGGGTACTCCCTATTGTTGTACTACGAAGCTCTCAACAAAGCCTCATGGCTCACGACGAAGGGATTTACGCCACTCAAGCTCGCGCAATTCTGCAAACTGGAGATTGGATCACACCACAATGGGGAGGAGGCTATAGTTTCGATCGTACCATTGGGATTCAATGGCTGATTGCTAGCTCATACCTGGGATTCGGGATTAGTGAAGGAACTGCTCGACTTCCTAGCGCGATCGCATTTATTTTGAGTGTATTGCTTACTTATGCGATCGGCAAACGTCTGACGACTCCTCGAATGGCTTGGCTCGGAGCCGCAATTTTTAGCATCATTCCCTTAGTCGCACAATATGCGCGGCTCGGAACTCAAGACATGGTTCTAGTCTGCATCGAACTGATTGCAATTTGGACTTTACTGCTTGCCGAGACTTCGGGTCGTCCTTGGCGATTTGTGGCTGGAGCAATGTTCGGATGGGGCTTCATGATCAAAGGCTTCATGATCATTCCAGCGGCGATCGCGCTATTTCCCTATTTGATTGCTCAACATCGTCGGCACCGGCATCTACTCGATCCTTGGTTGTATCTAGGATTCGGAATTGGGCTTATGCCTGTGATTTTCTGGTTAGGAGCGGCGATTCAGAAATATGGAACCGCACCAATTCAAGAATTGTTTGGCAAACTATTTCATTTAGGTGGACAAACTTATCAAGGTGCAAATCAGTTTTACTATTTCTGGAATGTTCCTGCAAATGGCTTTCCCTGGGTGTTTTTTGCATTGGGCGGATTGTGGTTAGCATTTCGACATCCAGACATTAGAGCATTGCTCAAATCACATCAAACTCGATTTTTACTCATTGGCTATCCTGTTACTCTGTTTATTGAATTAACATTGTTTGGAACGAAAACACATTACTATCCGTTGCAATTAATGCCGTTCGTTGGGCTATTTGCCGCGATCTCACTTTCTCATCTCGTCCATCTCTATACCGAGAAGAAATACACGGGAGCGTTTATCGGACTGAATCTATTCATGGGTGCGATCGCGATTCTCTTTTTAGTTCTTGTGAATAAACGCATGATTATTGCCCAACTGCTGCAATCTAGCAGTCTGCGTAGCAGTGAATTAGATCAGATTGCACTGGTCGTTTTAGCAGTTGGGTTAGGTTGGTTGAGTTTGCCGCTTATTTGGATACTGCGCGATCGCATGGCTCATTCTGCAAAATACTGGGCAGCAGGCTGGCTCGTCACATCTTGGCTCGCGATCTCAGCTTTACATTTAACTGGATTGTGGGGAGATTACGATCCGCAACTGAAGCAATTTCTACTTCAAGCCAATGTGCAGGAAGTTTTGCGATCGCAGCCTGTGAGCTTTATCGTCGATGAAAAAGCATTGAGTCGTGACGATCGCAAAACGCAACTCTTACTCAATTTCTACACTCCCAAAATTGGACAAGAAATCGAGAATCCCAAGATTCTACCCAACACCGATTACGCCTGGATTGATCCCAATCTTGCTAAGACACCTGGCTTAAAATATGAAATAGTTGATGTGTTTGAAGGCTGGAACTTGGCGAAACGCTGGCAACAAACAAAATAGGAGAAGTGGTTTACGGTCTAATTCTTAAAACTTGGTCAGCCGTCAGATTCAGACCCGGAAATGTGGGTGAACTGATCAACTGCTCTTCCCGAAATTGCTGAATCTGATATTGACCTTCTATTAATCTGCAAATGGAAAGTGTGGGACGCTTTGGGCTACCGATATGACGAGTGCCACCTAAGCCTGCATAGTCTACAATCCAATACTCTGGAATTCCCAAAGTTTCATAGTCTTCCAACTTGCGAGAATAGTCATTTTGCCAATTACTACTGACCACTTCAGCCACAAGTTTTATCGAAGTGCCCTGTGTCAAAATTGACTGTTCTCGCCAGAGCAATTCATTCTCTAACGCCATTTCATCGATCACAGCTACATCCGGTCGAAATGCTGTCATCTCAATGTTGGGCGGACGGAAAAGGGGACGTTGCAGAACCAGCCAAGGCAAATTTGCTAAGTCGATTTGCACACAAGCTTTTTGAGTGATGAATCCTGCGACCTGTTCATGCAAACCAGTCGGTTCCAAATCAAATACCTCTCCATCAATTAGCTCATAGCGATTGTCACTACCGTATTGAGCTAAAAACTCATCAAAGCTCAGGGGGCGATGTTGTACAGTTCGATTGCTTGCGATGCTCATGCGCCGATCGCTCCTTTGCTAAATGGATGCTGCCAGAAAATAGACAGTCTAAGCTGCAAACCGTGCCTATCTTAATTCCGATGCCGCTTGCGCGATCGCTCCTAACTGCAATCCTGGCGGATAAACTCCCTCTTCTTTAATCTGCTTAATTGCCGCATCCGAAATTCTCAAATTCATCTTTAGCGCGATCGCTTTGACAATATCTCCGCGATCAATGATCCCAGAAACTGCCTCAGCCGGAGACAAGACCGTAATTCGCGGCAAACTTTGATTTTCCAAAAGCTGAATCACTTCCACAATCGGAGTGGATTCTTGCACGGTCGGTACTTCATTCAACGGATGCACAATGTCTAAAAGTGTCTTGCTCTCCCACTCGCTGCGCTCAATCCGTTGCAAATCTTCCGTATTAATCACGCCGCGATAGCGCCCATTCGAGGCAGCATAATACACAGCCGCACGCGATTCCGTAATTAAATAATCGTCTGCAAATTTCCGCACCGACATCGATGCATCGACAACCCGAAAATCTCGGGTCATTGCATCTTCGGCTTTCACCTTCAGCATCGCTTCTTGCAGTTCAGTAATGCGATCGTATGCACTCGCATTCTGCACCACAAACCATCCAATCAACGCTGCCCACAATCCACCCGCAGTCGGCAATCCTAAATTTCGAGTGACACCCAGAACATCTGCCAACCCCCAAGCGATCGCAAACAGCCCCAGGAATCGCCCAACTTTCGCCGCCGTCCGAATTCCTTTAATCTGACTTCCCGTCAATTTCCAGACGATCGCTTTGAGAACCTGCCCCCCATCTAAAGGCAAGCCCGGAATCATGTTAAATAAGGTCAAGACAAGATTAATCGCTGCCAAATCTCGAAACAGAATGCTCAAAGGCATTTCATTATTCGGCAAAACCAGCGTCAGCAGCGTCAGAATCACAAACAGCATAAAGCTGACGGCTGGCCCTGCGATCGCGACTTGAAAAGCTTTTCCAGGAGTTTTCGGCTCTTGTGCGATCGCGGCAATCCCTCCAAAGAAGAACAGCGTAATCGACTGCACTTGAATCCCTTGGACTTTCGCGACGAGGCTATGACCCAATTCATGCAGCAGCACCGAGGCAAACAGCAACATTGCCATCGCGAAGCCTGTGCCCCACGCCACAGGTGTACCCCAATCCGGATAGCGATATTGCCACCGCAGCGCATTACTCAGGGTGACGATCACGAGGATAAAAAACCAAGACGGGTCAATCAGCAAAGGAATGCCAAACAGTGACCCAATTCGCCAACCAGATTGCATGAATCAATTCCTAAAGCAGCTATTTCTAGCATAAGAGATGGAACGAAGAAACGCTAACGTAGCCAAATTCCGACCTGGGGCGCGACAAAGGTATCAATCAGCCAGCCAATCCATAATCCCTCCCAACCGACGATCGCTAAAACCCATCGAATCGATTTTCCAAATCCCGCACTTTCCATCCGATATCGCGCACCCCCAAATGCCCACAGCCAAATGCCGAGGAATAAAAATGCAAGAGCACTGATTTGTGCATTTGCATCTTGACGTACAGCCCAGACGATCGCACCGATCGCTGCCCCGCCTAACGCAATTGCACCCGCCTGCCCTAATTGCAAAGACCGAATCATTGCCACAATCAACACTGCGCCAGCAGCGACCAGCCATAATCCGATTTGAACGTCTGAGATCGCCAAAACCCAACCCACGATCGCATGAATGATCAACAGCAAGAACAATCCAGACATCGGGACTCGATCGAGATTTTGTCTGGGAATACAAAAAATAGCAATTGCCGTCAGGATTCCGCCGACTACGGCGATCGCTGCATCTAATTCTGTCGGTACGCTCATTTCTCAGAAGCCTCAACTCTATCTCAGCGTAGCAAGGGCAAGGTCTTGTGTTACCCTAGATAAGCTGTTTAAACTCACACATTCAGGATTTCGGGTGGCGAAAGCTACTCCTGAATGGACGATGAACCCGAATTAGGAGATCAATTCATGCCAGTTGTTTCATTGGCTCAATTACTTGAGTCGGGCGTTCACTTTGGGCATCAGACCCGCAGATGGAACCCCAAAATGAGTCCCTACATTTACACCGCTCGTAACGGTGTACATATCATCGACTTGGTGCAAACTGCTCAGTTGATGGATAGTGCTTACAACTACGTGCGGACTGCTTCTGAACAGGGCAAAAAATTCTTGTTCATTGGCACCAAGCGTCAAGCTGCTGGCATTATTGCTCAAGAAGCTTCGCGTTGTGGCGCTTACTATGTGAACCAACGTTGGTTAGGTGGAATGCTCACCAACTGGTCAACGATCAAAACTCGTGTCGAGCGCTTAAAAGAACTCGAACGTCGCGAAGAAACAGGCGGATTGGATCTATTGCCGAAGAAAGAAGCTTCTGTGCTGCGTCGTGAACTCGAACGGCTTCAGAAATACCTCGGCGGTATCAAACTGATGCGCAAACTGCCAGATGTGATCATCATGGTGGATCAGCGTCGGGAATACAACGCGATTCAAGAATGCGTCAAGTTGAATATTCCGATCGTAGCGCTGCTCGATACCAACTGCGATCCTGACACCGTTGACGTGCCCATTCCTGCTAACGATGACGCAATTCGATCGATCAAGTTGATCGTAGGACGTTTGGCTGATGCCATTTACGAAGGTCGTCATGGTCAACTCGAAGCCGAAGAAGAGTACGACTACGAAGGCGCAGAAGAAGAGTACGACTACGATGAAACGGAAGCTACTGAAGAGGAAGCTGCCGCAGAATAGTAGGGGAATCGGGGAATGGGGGAAGGATTTTCTCCCTACTCCCCACTCCCCCAATTCGTCGGACAATATCAGAGAAGAAATTGGGAACTCAGGCAAATGGCAGACATTTCAGCAAAAGCGGTGAAAGAACTGCGCGAAAAGACTGGCGCAGGGATGATGGATTGTAAAAAAGCGCTGACCGAAAATGGCGGCGATATGGAAAAGTCGATCGAATGGCTGCGGAAGAAAGGGATTGCTTCGGCAGATAAGAAGGCTGGCAAAACTGCGGCTGAAGGCTTGGTCGGAAGCTATATCCATATCGGCGGTCGGATCGGGGTATTGGTAGAAGTGAACTGCCAAACCGACTTCGTTGCAAGAAACGAAGCATTCCAAGACTTAGTTCGCAGCATTGCGATGCAGATCGCCGCAAGTACGAACGTTGAGTATGTCCGTGTCGAGGATATTCCAGCGGATATCGTGGCGCGTGAAAAGTCGATCGAAATGGGCAAAGACGACCTCGCGGGTAAGCCTGACAATATTAAAGAGAAGATCGTTCAAGGTCGGATTGATAAGCGCTTGAATGAAATGTGCTTGTTGCCGACTCCTTACATCAAAGATCCCAACATCACCGTTGAGGAATTGGTGAAGCAGAACGTTGCTCAGTTGGGTGAGAATATCCAGATTCGTCGCTTTGTGCGCTTTGTCCTGGGCGAAGGCATTGAGAAAGAAGAGTCTGATTTTGCAGCAGAAGTCGCTGCACAGATCTCCGGCGGTAAATAAATTCTGATTTTGACAAAAACCTCCGAGGTTGTAAAAATCTCGGAGGTTTTACTTTGGGCGACCAATCGAAATCCAGTCAGGATTAATGCGCTTCTTTCCGCTTGCGCATCGAAAACTGTTTTTCAGGATCAATTCCTTCAAAGGTGGGAGGTAGCCAAACCCGAACGACTAATAACAGCGCCATGACGACTAGAAACGCGCAGCCTGCTAGGATTTGCGTCCACTGAACCTCTAATACACCTCGAACAATAAATTCTCTGAGAACTGAAACGATCGCAACTTCGACCGCAACGCCGATCGAGACACGCTGTTCCTGCAAGTAAATGATCAACAACCGGAACAACTCAACCAGAATCAGCAAAAACAAGATGTCTGCGGTGACACCATGAAAATTTAAGGGCGGCAAGAGTGAGAAGAACATTGCCCGCAATTGGATCACCATTACACAGAACAATCCAATACAGAGCGAAACAACAATCAAATCTTGAACCGTTTCTAACGTTTTAACCAAGTAAGCGCGGCTTGAATTGATTGACCACCGTTCTTCGGTCTCAGTCAACGATGAGTACGATGGCTTGATCGAATCCTGCATAGCGGTGGCTCCTTAAGAATGAGTCATGAACTTGATTAAACTTGAGATAAGCTTATATTTCAAGCTAACTTGCATTGGTTTAATTTATAGAATCAATCAAATGCGCGATCGCGGATCCGTTTGGAAGAAACCTGCTAAAGTAAATCTGCATTTAGAAGCGGCGATTTAAGATATGACTAGAGCGGGTGTTGGAATTCGCACAGCCCAAACACGATCGGAACGCATGACTGGACAAATTCATGTGTACGATGGCGCAGGAAAAGGCAAATCTCAAGCAGCCTTGGGTGTAGTTTTGCGATCGATTGGACTCGGAATTCAAAATCTCTCACCGACGCGGGTCTTATTGCTGCGATTTCTCAAAGGACCGGGGCGAACGTATGACGAAGATGCTTCGATCGCAGCGCTGCAACGTGCTTTTCCGCATTTGATTGACCAAGTTCGGACGGGCCGGGGCGAATTTTTTGGGGCGGATGAGATTACGAAGTTCGATCGCCAAGAAGCTCAGCGAGGATGGGATGTGGCGAAAGGTGCGATCGCATCTGGATTGTATTCTGTCGTGGTGATGGACGAACTCAATCCGGTTCTCGATCTGGGGCTTTTACCCGTGGATGAAGTGGTGAGAACGCTGACGTTAAAGCCGGATCACATGGAGGTGATTGTCACGGGACGTGCGGCTCCACAAGCATTAGTTGATATTGCGAACTTACATTCTGAAATGAAGCCGCATTATCATTCTGCAAAGGAAGAAGGAATTGCAGGAATTGAGATTTACACCGGGGCAGGGAAAGGGAAATCGACGAGCGCATTAGGTAAGGCTTTGCAAGCGATCGGCAAAGGGATCAGTCAGGATAAATCCCACCGCGTTTTGATCATGCAATGGCTGAAGGGTGGCACTGGCTACACCGAAGATGCAGCGATTAACGCATTGCGTCAGAGCTATCCGAACTTGGTCGATCATCAGCGATCGGGAAGAGATGCGATCGTTTGGCGGGGTCAGCAGCAAGAGCTAGATTATGTTGAAGCGGAGCGGGCTTGGGAAATTGCGAGAGCTGCAATTGCTTCGGGCTTGTACAAAACGATTATTTTGGATGAATTGAATCCGACGGTCGATTTAGAGCTTTTGCCGGAAGAACCGATCGTGCAGGCATTGCTGCGGAAACCTCGCGATACGGAAATCGTGATCACCGGACGGTGTAAGAATCCACCTGCTTATTTCGATTTAGCAACGGTTCACTCTGAGATGGTCTGTCACAAGCATTATGCAGAGAAAGGCGTTGACTTGAAGCGTGGCGTTGATTTTTAGCCGCGGTTGAGGAGATGCGATCGTGTTTTATAGATTCACGATTGCTTCCTCAATTGAGATTCAGTGATCGAATCGACATTATTCTCAAAGCTGAAGCGTTCAGAATAAAGCTTCTAGATCTCGTCGCCCGCTGATGACTCTTAGAATTTCGAGCTGATCTTCTATTTCGTTGACTCGATAAAGGATCACAAAACCCCGTAATGCTAGTCCACGGAGGTCAGGGCGAATATGTCCATAACTGCGACCCATTTTTGGGAAGCTGGCTAGCTGCTGACATTTTGCGTTGAATGCTCTGAGAAACTGCTCACCTGCTTCTAGATTGGTTTGTAAGAAATAGTCAGAGATATCATCAAGATCCCGAATGGCTTCGTCAGAAATAATGTATCGACTCATTGTTGGTTCTGTCGCGCCTGCTGGAATTTCTCAAGGAGTCGGTTCACGACGGTTTCTCCATCTGTACCGCCGTTTTGCTCTAATGATTGAATGGCGACATCTACTTTCTGACGGGCGGAGTCAATCCAAGCAGGGTCTTCTATAAGGCTATGTTCTTCCCAGTCATCTAGGAGTTGAAAGGCTTGAGCAAGCAGATCATCAAGCGTTTTGTAACGTCCGCTTTGAAGCTTTTGCTGAATGATTTGGGCTTGTTCTGGAGTGAGGGTGATATCCATTGCGCGATCGATGTTTGCTTTTAGTTTAACATCGCCAATTTTTTGAGATCGCGATCGATGGCTGAGACTATGAAGGGCACGCCAGACAGGCAAGCGGATGGATTCCTAAATTTCGCATGACTTGAGTGAGCGATTGATTTCTTACAGTTGCTAATTCTGCGAGTGCTGCCATGCGTTCAGCGTTCAAAAGCTCGGCTTGCTCTGTGATCTCGATGAGTTCAGCAAGTTCTGATTCGGTGATCGTCAGGTCTTGCCGTTTGGCAACAAGCTGATCAAATCGAGTTTGTTGATCGCTGGAAAGGCTATGGTTGATTTTTGAAAGTAACTCGGATTCTGAAGAAGATAGATGAGGGGCTTGCCGTTGGGCACGAAGCTTCAAGACCTGGACAACAAATGCCTCTAGTTCTTGTGCGGGCAGTTGCGCGATCGCGTCTAAAAGTTGCTCAGTAGAAGCTTGCATCGTCATTTCTTCCACAATGGCGATATGTGAATTATGGCGAGAACAACGATCAATATTCTTGTACGATCGCGCTTCTCAATGCTCTGATGATTGGCGAGTTTGATTATAGGGCAAAGGTAATGTAGCTTCGATTGCCTCAAAAAACAAAAGCAGTGCTTGACCCAGGAGCAAGAAGCAGGAGATTGCTGGATTGGGCTGAGCTTAGCCAACAGCAGCGGTCTGATTCTCACAGCACGAGTGGGCAAACGCACCGATGCAATGATTGAGCAGTGAGTGTTCCACACTGAAGGGAAAACAGAATGCAAACAATTTCATAGCAATGACGGGGCGGATATGAGCGGGTCTTGCCACCTGAAGTTCCGCATCACGTCGGCAAAGACAAAACACAACTAGTAGAGCGCACGAATGGGATTGTTCGACAACAGACCGGACGCTGGCATCGACGGCAGAATAAGTTTGGCAAGGTTTGGGAACAGACAAAGGTGACAACTCGGTTAGTCGTGAGCTACTTCAATTGGATTTAGCAGCATCGTCGATTAAAATTGCGCCAAAAAGCAGCCAATACTTTATATCAAATGTATTAGGGTACGTAATTTTAGAATGTTGTCGAAATTGTGGTCGAAATTGTAATCGTTGTAACCATTAATCTTCTTGCTTAACATTCCGTTAATAGTAAATTTGACAATCACTTAAGCATTTCCTATATTCGTAGGGATCTTGATACATCTTTCTACCTTCATCTGAAACCCATTTTCCGCAGCAAGTTAGCCCGTTACTGTCCATAGAACGAAATAGTTTACGCTTAGTCGCAATGGTGCTCTAGCAAGATCTGACTCAAGGAGTGGAAATGCTTAGAAAGCTTCGGTTGGGGACTCAGTTTACGCTGCTGCTTACGCTCATTTTTCTAGGTGGAATCATTCTGAGTGGAGTTACATTGTCACAGGCAATGCAACGCAAAGCTGAGGATGAAGTCTCTACCAAAGCTGAACTACTGACGCAAACGATGAATGCTGTCAGAACTTATACTAGCGAGAACGTTGCACCCCTGCTGCAAAAACAGTTAGAGATCTCGCCGAAGTTTATCAGCGAAACGGTACCTGCTTACTCCGCGCTGACAGTATTTGAGAATTTCCGCAGTCAGCCGGAGCATCGAGATTACATCTACCGAGAAGCAACACTCAATCCCACCAATCCCAGAGACAAAGCTGATGAGTTTGAAGCCAAGCTCGTAGAGCAGTTCCGCCAGCAGCCGGATATGAAAAAACTGTCTGGCTATCGCACTATGGATGGCGTTAACCTATTCTTCACGGCACGTCCCCTATCGGTCAAAAAGGAAAGTTGTTTGCAGTGCCATTCGACGCCGGACAAAGCACCTAAGAGTCAGCTTGCTAGCTTTGGGGATCAAGGAGGTTTTGGCTGGCAACTCAATGAGATTGTTGCGGCTCAGACGATTTATGTCCCCTCAGATCAGGTGTTTCAGCGAGGGCAACAGTATCTAGGGTTGACCATGGGCATTTTTGCCTCGATTTTTGCGGTTGTTGTGCTGGTCATTAATCGACTGCTGAAGCGCAGAGTAATCCATCCCCTTGATCAACTCACGACGATCGCTCACAGTCTTACGACAGACACCATGACCGCTGAGCAGGTCAGCGAATTTAACTCTCCTAGGATTGTCAAGGTGGCGCGTCGAGCCGATGAACCGGGACAACTAGCACGGGCGTTTCAGCACATGGCACGGGAAGTCGCAACCCGTGAGCAAACCTTGAGCCAGGCGGTGGAGCAACGAACCGCACAACTAGCAGAGAGCATGAAAATGGCTCAACAGGCGAAAGCGCAGGCAGAGGAAGCCAATGCTACGAAGAGCAAGTTTCTGGCGAATATGAGCCATGAACTGCGAACACCATTGAACGCCATCATTGGCTACAGCGAGATTTTGGTGGAAGAAATCACCGATCTCAAGGTGCCAAGTCTGATCCCTGATGTGCAGAAGATTCATGGCGCAGGGAAGCATCTTTTGGGATTGATTAACAACATTCTCGATCTCTCAAAAGTAGAAGCGGGTAAAGTCGAGCTTTTCTTGGAAACGTTTGCGATCGCGCCTCTGATGCAAGAGATCACCGATACCTTACATCCACTACTGACTAAGAATCACAATACGCTGGTGGTGAATTGTCCAGACGACATTGGTTCGATGCGATCGGATGTCACCAAACTACGGCAGAGTTTGTTTAACCTGCTTAGTAATGCGAGCAAGTTTACTGAAAATGGCACAGTGACACTCACGGTAGAACGTAGAGAACCAGACTGGATCACCTTCTCGGTAAGTGATACAGGCATTGGCATGACCCCAGAACAGCAGGCAAACCTATTTCAGGCGTTTACTCAAGCGGACGCATCCACTACACGCAAGTATGGGGGCACAGGATTGGGACTTGTGATTACTCAGCAATTCTGCAAACTGCTAGGAGGAGAGATTCAGGTTGAGAGTGAAGCGGGTAGAGGCACCACCTTTACAATGCGATTGCCAGAACAACTACAGAGTCCTGAATCAGACCGACCCACGCTACAGACCTCCTCTAGTATGAATGTCCAGCGTGAGGTCAACGGTACTGGAAGCACGATTCTCGTGATTGATGATGATCCCGCCGTTCACGATCTGATGCAACGCTTTCTCGGTCGGGAAGGCTATCGCGTCATGGCAGCTCTGGGAGGGCAGGAAGGTGTGCGTCTTGCCAAGCAACAAATGCCCGATGTGATTCTGCTGGATATTCGGATGCCACACATGAATGGCTGGGAAGTTCTGAGCCTGCTCAAGTCTGATCCCGAATTGTCAAGAATTCCTGTGATGATCGTGACGATCGAGGATGATCAAGCATTGGGATCAGCATTGGGTGCAGTCGATTATTTGTTGAAACCTGTAGATTACGATCACTTACTCACGCTCTTGCAGCCCTACCGCACGCAGTCCTCTTCTTGTTCGGTTTTAGTGGTGGAAGACAACACCGAGAATCGGGAGATGATTACCCGTCAAGTCACCAAAGCAGGCTGGCGCGTTTTGGAAGCTGAGAATGGGCGGAAGGCGCTAGAAGTGATGCAGACCGAGCAACCGGGCGTGATCCTACTTGATTTAATGATGCCGGAAATGGATGGGTTTACGTTTATTCGGGAACTTCGACAGCATCCTCAATGGCGATCGCTACCCGTAATTGTGCTCACGGCTAAGGACTTGACCCTAGAGGAGCGGCAATGGTTGGGCGAACAGACGCAGCAGATTTATTCAAAAGGCGAGAATAACCGACAAGTTCTGCTCGACGAGATTCGCAGTTTACTTCAAGTTAAAAACATCTAAATTCCGGGCATTCGTCATGGGCAATCGCCAAATTCAGCATCGGCTTCTCGTTTACCTCCGTCACGAACTCTGTACACCGATCAACGCCATGATTGGGTACAGTGAACTCCTGCTAGAAGAAATCCAAATTCAGCAGCAGACTAATTTAATAAGCGATTTACAAAAGATTCATGCTTGTAGTCAGCAGTTGTTGACCTTAGTCAGTACGATTCTAGATCCCGCCAAGTTGGAAATGAGCCAGATTGAGGGTGGGTTAGATAGCTTCGGAGCAACGCTTCGGGTAGAACTGCTCACCCCGTTGAGTGCTATTGTCGGCTACTGCGAGATGTTGCTAGAGGATGCCCCAGCCTCATTAATTCCGGATTTAGATAGTCTCAACACCTCTGCCCAACAGTTACTCACGCTAGTCAATGACATTGTGAGCTTGGCACAGCAGCAGTTGCAAATTCTCAACACGCAGGAGGCACAACCTCTGTTACTGGAAAGTCCAGCAGCAGTTACTTTCATACGGAGTGCCACAACAACTCTTGAAACACTGAGTCAGGAGTCGCCTGAGAAGCAAGTGCAAAGCGGAACAATTTTAGCGATCGATGACTCCAATCCTGAACTACTCGCGCGACAACTGAAGCGGCATGGCTATACCGTCACGACTGCAACCTCTGCTCAACAAGCACTCCGGCTACTGAAAGCAATGCCTTGCGATCTGATTTTGCTGGATGTGATCATGCCTGGAATGAACGGGCTGGAACTGCTAGAGAAACTGAAGCAACATGAAAGCTGGCGACATATTCCTGTGATTATGATCTCTGCGTTAGATGAGATCGATGGCGCTGTGAAGTGTATTGAGCTAGGTGCAGAGGACTACTTGCAGAAGCCATTTGACCCTACCTTGCTGAAGGCGAGGATTGGCGCATGTTTAGAGAAGAAGCGCCTGCGGGATCAAGAAATTCTCTACTTACAGCAGGTCGATCGCTTAACCACAGCCGCCGCAGAAATCGAAGCAAAAACCTTTAATCCGAAGAGTCTCGATGACCTCAATCAACGCAGTGACGAGTTTGGTCAACTGGTGCGAGTCTTCCAGCGCATGGCTCAGGAAGTGCAGTCACGGGAGCGATCGCTAGAGCAACAGGTGAATTTCTTACAAGCAGCGATTCACAAAGAGCAGCGATCTCAGATCGCCGATGAACTCGCGGCGACGAATCATTTTCGCCAAATCCAAAAACGCGGAAAAGGCAGTCGAGATACAGAGAACCTATATCGCGGGTCGCTTTATCCTTCGCTATCTCGCTTTGCTACGAATGGCGATCAATCGAGTGTTGACGATCGAACGAGTGTGACCGATCGAATTCACCGCGTTGATCTCGCAGCAATTGAAACCCAGAGCGATCGCACGACCCAGACTATCATTGTCCACTCTTTTCGGGGCGGCACAGGTAAGTCGAATCTCACCAGTAATCTTGCAGTCAGTTTGGCAAAACAGGGCAAGCGAGTGGGGATCATCGATTCAGACTTACAATCCCCTGGCATTCATCTGCTGTTTGGATTGGACGAAGAAACGGTGACGCTCACGTTGAATGACTATTTATCGGGTCGTTGTGCTCTGTATGAAGCTGCCTATGATGTTAGCCACGCCTTACCCTCGCCGAGTGGAGCCATCTATCTGATTCCAGCAAGTGTGAAAGCGAGCGACATTACTCGTATTCTGCGGGAAGGCTACCACGACGAGAAGTTGCTGGATGGTTTCTCGGAGATTAGTCGGGATCTTAAGTTAGATGTTCTGCTGATTGATAGTCATCCTGGAATCGATCCTGGAACGCTACAAGCGATCGCGGCGTCCGGTTTGCTGCTTCTCGTTCTCCGTCCCGATTACCAGGACTATCAAGGCACAGCAGTGATTGTAGAACTCGCCCGCATGTTATCGGTCGAGGCAATCTCGCTGATTGTGAATCGGGCGCTTCCGGGCTTTGATGTTGAATCCTATCGGCAACAGTTAGAAGCGTCTTACGAAGTGCCAGTCGCCGGAATCCTGCCCTTTTGCGAAGAGTTAATGCATCTATCGAGTAGTGAAATTTTCTCAGTCTGCTATCCCGATCATCCATTTACACAAGTCATTGATCAGATTGGTCAGCAATTTATAAGGTAAATCATTTTAGGAACGCATTATGACCAGAATTCTTTTAGTTGAAGACAACGAGACCAATCGGGATATGCTGCGTCGGCGGCTAGAACGAAAAGGATTTGATGTAGTTGTTGCAATCGATGGCGCGGAAGGCGTTGCGAAGGCTCAAACTGAACGACCAGACATCGTGTTAATGGATCTAAATTTGCCCGTGCTCGATGGATGGGAAGCAACTCGACAAATTAAAGCAAATCCCCAAACTCAAAAGACTCCAGTAATTGCGTTAACCGCAAATGCGATCGTTGGAGATCGTGAAAAAGCCTTAGCTGCGGGTTGCGATGAGTATGATACAAAACCCGTTGATTTTACGCGACTGCTCGGAAAGATTGATACGCTGCTTCAGCCTTCAGAAGTACCGTTACCAAAACCACTAGATCCGGTTCCTGATGTGCCTGGACAAGCGATCGCATGGACTCGCTTGCGGTATGATCTAGAGCAACCGATCTATACCATCGTTGGCTACAGTGATATGCTCCTCGATGCACTCGTCGATCAGCAGAATTCAGCGCTCGCGAGCGATCTCCAGAAAATCCATCTCTCAGGTTTACAGTTACTAAAACTGATCCAAGCGATCCTAAATCCAGCACTCTTAGAAGTTCAGCAGCAAGATTGGACAGCCGATCTTCTAGCTCCAGCGTTGCGCCGAGAATTGCTCACCCCCTTGAGTACTATCATGGGCTACTGTGAGTTGCTTTTAGAAGAGTCGCTTTCTGATTTACTGCCAGACCTGGAGCAAATTCACACTTCAGCTCAGGATCTGCTCAGTCTCGTGAACAATCTAGATAGTTTGATGGCTCGTTATCTCGAATCTAGCGAGGAGCGCGATCGTTTTGATCCACTCAATTTCCCACGGAAACAGCGTAAAGCAATTGATCCATCGATTGCAAATAGCCGAGTGTTAGTGATTGCTCATGCGGGCAGTCCAGTATATCGACAACTCGAACGTCAAGGCTACTCCGTCAAAATTGCGACAACCGTAGAGCTAGGTTTGGCAAGCTCGTTTGACTTGATCGTACTGGATAGCCAGACAAACTTGAACGTGTTGGAACAGCTTAAATCGCATGAAGCGTGGCAACACACTCCCGTCTTAATGATTGCAGCTCCCGATGAGATGGCGCAGATTTCCCAAGCGATCGCCCTAGGAGCAACCGACTACTTGACGAAACCCTTCCCGACTGCCCTCCTCCGTGCGAAAGTTGCAGCTTGTTTAGAACAAACTCAAATGCGGCATCAGTTAGCTCACTACGAAGGCATTGTGGAAGAGTTCAGAGAATATAAGCGACTCGAAGCAGATCTAAATCAGCAACTCGAAGCATTACAGGTTGAGCTAGAGCAAATCAAGCGATCGCATCAAGCCACAGAAATTGTTCAGACCGACTATTTTCGACAGATCTCGTCCAATGCTGAACCCATTGAATTGAAACCTCTAAAAGTTCTCCTCGTAGAAGACAACGACTTAAACTGCGATATGCTCTGTCGCCGTTTACAGCGACATGGCTATGAAGTTGTGATTGCCACCGATGGCGCAGAAGGAGTCTCGAAAGCGCTCTCCGAACAGCCGCAGGTGATTTTAATGGACATCAGTTTACCAGTAATGGACGGATGGGAAGCGACGCAACATCTGAAAGCAAATGCTGAAACTCGCCACATTCCGATCATTGCCTTGACTGCCCATGCCATGACAGGCGATCGCGAAAAAGCCTTAGCCTCCGGTTGCGATGACTATGATACGAAACCGATTGAGTTGCCCCGCCTGCTCAGCAAAATTGAAGACTGCCTCAAAAGCTCAACCTCTAAATAGCAAATCATGTGTGGAAATTTTGGTTTTTTAGGCAAGCGATTGCCGCAAGATGGCTCCGATTTGCTTCCTGAACGAGTGGTCGAAATCTGTCAGACCATGGGGCGAGAAACTGAGATTCGGGGCGAACAAGCCGGGGGAGGCGTTGTCTTCGCCCGCGATCGTGACGGTCGAGTGATCTTTGTGGGCAAAAAAGTCGTCAATCTCAAGCGACGCAATCTGACGCAGTCTCTGGAACATACCTTTGCCACAACACGCCGCCAAGCGACCAAGAAAGGCGCGAAGCCATTAGACGAAGCCATTGTCGGCATCTGGCACTATCGTTATGCGACTAGCAGCCCTCCAGCTATCTTGGAAACCCATTGGCATGAGTGGATGCCAGCGCGATTTGCGAACGTGTGGCGCGTTGAGAATGGACAATGGATCTGCGATCGTCAACTCGTGAACCATCGCATCACCCACAATGGCGACTTCGACGCTTGGACGATCTTTGATGAATCGATTGAAAATGCTCACCTGGGACTCTGGCTCCAACGGGTACTCCATACACCGAATGCCACGCGGGGAGACTCTCCTAAAATCGCTGGAATGATGGATTTACTCATCACGCAAGGCATGTGGGATGCTTCGCTTCGCCTCGCGTACCAGCTTGCAGTTGCTGAATCGCTTGAAGACGCATTTGGCGGGAAACAGCCCTCGGCATCCGCTCCAAATACAGCCCCAACAGAGGAACAGATTAGCGATTGGAGCGCGATCGCGGAACAGGTCTTTCTCAAACACAAGGACAAACTGCTGCTTCCCTATGCCAACTCAATAGTTGAGCTATCCAGAAAACATGTCAATCAGCTTGAACAAGAACTGCTACAAACCCTAAGCCAGCATAGTTCGATCCGCCAATGGTCTACAGCGAAGCAATCTGCCTGGATCAAAACCGCAGTTCACGTTTTCTTCCACAACAACCTGTATCAAGCCACGAAACTCTTTCTATCGAGAGCTAAGGGCAGCTTTGGTCTCGTCACGGCATCGACACTGAGTGAAGCAACGCTCGTCGTCAGTGCTTGGGGACAACCGATCGCAACCGGATTCAATGTCCAAGACAACTATATGGTCTATGCCTCAGAACCTGCGGCGGTTGATGCAGTCCTGTCTCATATTCCCCGATCCTACCGCTTGGATCTCGACCAAAAAGCTGGAGAAATTGCCTGGGTTGGCGTGGATCACATTACGGTGTACTCCATGCTCGAAGACCGTGAACTGCGAAGTTCAGAACTCGAAGAACGCTGGATTCCTCTGCAAGGTAACTCCTACATTCTGCCGCCCGAAGAACAAGCAACAGATCCGGTTCAGCGAGACATTCAGGAGATTCCCAAGGTTCTAAAATCGATCGAGCTATCCTGGCGTGATCCAACTTCATTCAATCGTCAAACAGCAGACTATTTTGCTGAACTCCTAATTGAGCAGGCGAAAAACTGGGATCATAGACAACGGGCAACCGTGAATTTCAAACTAGAAACAGTCACCGATCTGCCCTGCCTTAATTTAATGATTACAGGCGTTGAAAGTAGTCTTTGGCTGGGAGAGCGCTTTGCTGAAGATTTAATCTCGCTATTTCCAGCATTGACCGTTAAAACTATTTCTGCCAATCAGTTACTCCAGCGCTTGCAGTATGGTTGGAAAGGACTGCATCTGGGCAAAACTACGATCGTGCTTGCAATTAGTCAGTCCGGGCAGACCTTCCCCACTCTACAAGCCACGAATGCCCTAGAAGAACTGCGTCGCCAAGGTCATATTGGTGAACTCTTCATCCTGACGGGAGAAATGTGTAGCTTGATGGGAACTGCAATTTCCCAGTATTACTATCAAGAATCTAGTTTCACTCGACGGATTGTGATCAATGGGAGTGGACGACGCACCGCAGAACCGACGACGGTTGCTGTCGCTGCGGCTCAAGCTACCTTAACGGAACTCTTGTTGTATCTAGCAAAACGGCTTCGAGAGCGTTTTCCAGCACATCAGGGCTGCTTTGGGATGACGCTGACGACTACTGAGCTATTGATGCTGGAGCAAACCAAAGATGAGTTTATCCATCGCGCCGAATCCATCGTTGGAATCACGACAAAGGGTGACCTAAACCGATCTTCCGACTATCAGCAACTCATTCACAGTAGCCGAAAATGGGCGTGGCATATTCTCGAAACGCCATTCGCTTGGGGAATTCATGCGCTCTATATTCTCATTACTGTAGGATTAAACGCGCCGCTAGTACAAACTCTATTTCGCGTTCTGTTTAGTCTTGCCAATCTTCCATTGCCTGCGGTATTGCTCCCGTTACTTACCTTAGCAGACATCCTAATCTACATCTTTGGTCCTTGGCTTTGGAGTTTGGGACTACGCTACATTCAGCACAGACCTCTCTTAGCACGCACTGGAAAACGCACCCTAGTAATTGGAGATGTGCCCTGGATTCATCAACTCCTGAAAGTCTATGTGAGTAAGCTCTTTTCGCTCAGTTACGGTATTGCATCTTTAGATGTGCATGGTGCCAATCCCCAGGATCACATGCTGCATCATTTCGGTCATCGAGTCGTCAGAGGAACCCTAATTTTCTTAGGAGTGCCTGATGGTCGGCGGAGCTTGCTGCAAAAAGAGGATGAAAATGCAGTGCTCATGACAGGGAAGCAAGCTACTGGAGTCCAACATCTAAATACTGGCGCGGAAATCATTGCATTGGGGCACAACAGCGCGATCGCACATCAAGGCTTTCAGGATGCCATTGTTCTGTCCAGTGACCCGCTGCCTTTGAGGGAAACAGACGATAGCACTGTTGATCGACAATTGACGCTAGAGCAACTACGGGAAGCTCGCTTTGGAGCATTTGAGCGATTGTTGGCAAGCTATGTCTTCTTCTGGGCGTTGGCAAAACAGGTTGCATCTTTCCCGCTGCTTCGATATCAACACTGGAAGTCCCAGAGCCGCACCCGCATTATGACGACAGCTGCACCTATTTCCCGCGTCACTCTAGACCTATCCAAGCATCCAGTTGAACGGAATCAGTCCAAGTAAGAATCAATGGGCGCGCTATCAATAGACTTCCTTGTGTGTTGAGAGAAGGTGGCAGACCGATATAGCCCTACCTAGTTGTATTAGGACATATGAATGACAACGAAGCTCGAGACGACAATTAAGATCGAAACAACAGCTAGAAACGTTTCGGTTGTACTGTCTCTTTCTTGGCGGTCTTCGATGCTTCTGTCTC
>VFQU01000929.1_pt1 | contig 20191 bp, 20 predicted proteins | sample 3512311 | NCBI WGS metagenome assembly VFQU01 (sample SAMN10412377, study PRJNA504923) | tailings metagenome | isolation source: Relicate 3 Philex TSF3 active mining site | place: Philippines: Tuba, Benguet | collected 2017-08-29
CGCTTGCCGAGCGCCTGCAGATCGTCTTTCGCGGCGTCAGCGAGGTGATTCGCATCCATGGTCCGGTGACCATGGGTATCGAGCAGGTGTTCATGGCGCGCAATGCCGATTCGGCGCTCAAGCTGGGGCAGGCGCGTGGTGCGGCCATCGTCGCAGCGGTGGAGGCGGGGCTGGAAGTCAGCGAGTACACCGCGACCCAGGTCAAGCAGGCCGTGGTCGGCACCGGTGCGGCGGACAAGCAGCAGGTACAGATGATGGTCATGCATCTGCTCAAGCTGGTGCAGAAACCGCAGATCGACGCCTCCGACGCCCTGGGCATCGCTCTGTGTCATGCCCATCACAGGCAGAGTCTCATTCCTCACGGGCTTGCTGGCGCCAAGCGGCGTGGCGGCCGTCTTCGTTTGTAATCGGATTAAAGGAAAGCAGTGGTGATCGGACGTTTGCGCGGCACCCTGGCGGAGAAGCAGCCGCCGCATTTGCTTCTGGATGTGAATGGCGTCGGTTATGAGCTGGAAGTACCGATGACGACCCTTTATCGTCTGCCTGCGGTGGGCGAGCCGCTCACGCTGCATGCTCATTTGGTGGTGCGTGAGGATGCTCATCTGCTCTATGGCTTTTTCGAGAAGCGTGAGCGCGAGCTGTTTCGCGAGCTGATTCGCCTCAATGGGGTCGGCCCCAAGCTGGCGCTGGCGCTGATGTCGGGGCTTGAAGTCGATGAGTTGGTGCGCTGCGTACAGACTCAGGACACGGCGGCCCTGGTCAAGGTGCCGGGTGTGGGCAAGAAAACCGCCGAGCGTCTGCTGGTCGAGCTCAAGGATCGCTTCAAGGCCTGGGAGTCGATACCGTCCATTGCGCCTTTGGTGGTGGAACCTCAACTGGCTCAGGCAGTCTCAAGCGCGGAGAATGACGCCGTCAGTGCCCTGATATCCCTTGGCTACAAGCCGCAGGAGGCCAGCCGAGCAGTTGCCGCCGTCAAGGAGGATGGTATGAGCAGTGAAGATTTGATCCGACGCGCGCTGCGCGGCATGGTTTAGTGGAACCCTATTGATGATCGAAGCCGATCGCCTGATTACCTCCAGTCCACGTGAGCGCGACGAGCAGCTGGACCGGGCCATTCGCCCGTTGCGTCTGGCCGACTACATCGGTCAGCCCGTCGTGCGCGAACAGATGGCGCTGTTCATCCAGGCTGCGCGGGGCAGGGTGGAAGCACTCGACCATACGCTGATCTTCGGCCCACCGGGCCTGGGCAAGACCACCCTGGCCCATATCATCGCCGAGGAAATGGGCAGCTCGATCAAGAGCACTTCCGGCCCGGTGCTTGAGCGGCCGGGTGATCTGGCCGCGCTGCTGACCAACCTGGAAAGCGGCGATGTACTGTTCATCGACGAAATTCATCGTCTTTCGCCGGTAGTCGAGGAAGTCCTGTATCCGGCCATGGAAGACTTCCAGCTCGACATCATGATCGGTGAGGGCCCGGCGGCCCGCTCGATCAAGCTGGATCTGCCACCCTTCACCCTGGTGGGCGCAACCACCCGTGCCGGTATGCTGACCAATCCGCTGCGCGACCGCTTCGGTATCGTCCAGCGCCTGGAGTTCTACGGTATCGACGACCTGGCCACCATCGTCTCGCGCTCAGCCGGGATTCTCGGCCTGCCCATCGAGGCCAAGGGTGCCTACGAGATTGCCCGTCGTGCGCGTGGTACGCCGCGTATTGCCAACCGCCTGTTGCGTCGTGTGCGCGACTTCGCCGAAGTACGCGGCAATGGCCATATCACGCAGCTGACCGCCGATCAGGCGTTGAATCTGCTGGATGTCGACGAGCGCGGTTTCGATCATTCCGACCGCCGCCTGCTGCTGGCCATGATCGAGAAGTTCGATGGCGGTCCGGTGGGGCTCGACAGCCTGGCGGCAGCGATAGGGGAAGAGCGCCATACCATCGAGGACGTGCTCGAGCCGTATCTAATTCAGCAGGGTTACATGATGCGCACGCCGCGCGGGCGTGTGGTCACTCGCCATGCCTACCTGCACTTCGGGCTGAACATTCCCAAGCGCGCTGGCGAGCAGGTCGCTGGCGATCTTTTCGCGGCAGGTGACGAATGACGAAAAAATTGTTACCAGCCCGGATTGGCAAGCAGCAGGCCGGGGACTAGAGTATGCGCGCGCAAAACGGAGTCCAGCCGTTCAGCCACCACTGCCGGGTCTATTACGAAGATACCGATGCGGGCGGCATCGTCTACTACGTCAACTACCTCAAATTCATGGAGCGGGCTCGCACCGAGCGCCTGCGTGAGCTGGGTTATGCCCAGTCGACGCTTGCCGGTGAGGGCCTGTTGTTCGTCGTGCATTCTGCCGAGGCGCGTTATCACGCGCCGGCGCGACTGGATGACGAACTGGTGATCAGCGCCGATGTGATCGAATTGAACCGTGCCAGCCTGCGCTTTCGTCAACAGGTCAGGCGGGCTACGGATGATGCGCTGCTCTGCGAAGGGCAGTTTCTGGTGGCCTGTGTGCGCGCCGACAACTTGAAACCCCGGGCTATCCCCGAAACCCTGCGACACGCGTTCGCCGGGGCGCAGGCGCCGGGTCTAATTGCAGCAGGAGAGTAAGCGTGGAAGCTAACGCCGTTGACCATATGTCGATGTGGAGTCTGATCAGTAGCGCCAGTCTGTTGGTTCAGTTGGTGATGCTGACCCTGGTGGCCGCCTCGGTCATTTCCTGGGTGATGATCTTCCAGCGCAGCAATGCCATCCGCGCCGCCAAGCGTGCGCTGGACAACTTCGAAGATCGCTTCTGGTCCGGCATCGACCTGTCCAAACTGTATCGCCAGGCCGGCAGCAACCCCGATCCGGATTCCGGTCTGGAGCAGATCTTCCGTGCCGGCTTCAAGGAATTCTCCCGTCTGCGTCAGCAGCAGGGCGTCGACCCGGATGCGGTGATGGACGGCGTGGCGCGTGCCATGCGCGTGGCCATTTCCCGCGAGGAAGAGAAGCTGGAAACCGCGCTGCCGTTTCTCGCCACCGTCGGCTCCACCAGCCCGTACATCGGCCTGTTCGGTACCGTATGGGGCATCATGAACTCCTTCCGCGGCTTGGCCCAGGTGCAGCAAGCCACGCTGGCTACCGTGGCACCGGGTATTGCCGAAGCGCTGATCGCTACCGCCATCGGCCTGTTCGCTGCGATTCCGGCGGTCATCGCCTACAACCGTTTCTCTGCCCGCAGCGAGATGCTGATCGGTCGTTACTACACCTTCGCCGACGAGTTCCAGGCCATCCTGCACCGCAAAGTGCACACCTCGGAAGACTAAGGCGAGCGAAGAGGACAGGTTTTAACCATGGCGAGAATTCGCAACAGACGCAAACCGGTCGCCGAGATGAACGTGGTGCCCTACATCGACGTGATGTTGGTGCTGCTGGTCATCTTCATGGTCACCGCGCCGATGCTCAATCAGGGCGTCAAGGTCGATCTGCCCAAGGTCAGCAGTGAAGCGCTGCCGCAGGACAACGACGCGCAGGTACTGACCATCTCCATCAAGGCCGACAAGACCTACTACTGGAACATGGGCAGCGAGGTCGACGTCGACACCGAGCAGGAGCGCGCCTCGACTCTCGAGCAGATGACTCAGGCCGTGTCGGCGATCATTGCCGAGAACCGTCGTCAGGGTAAGCAGGTGCAGGTGTTCGTGCGCGGTGATCGCACGGTCGATTACGGCACCGTGATGTCGGCCATGGGCGGTCTGCAGCAGGCCGACGTGGGCAACGTCGGACTGATTACCGAGGCTCCCTGATGCAGCAAACCGAGCGTTCGCAATCGGAAAGCTACTTCTGGCCCGTGGTTTGGGCGGTGGGTCTGCATGTCCTGATGTTCGCCATGCTGTTCGTCAGCTTCGCCTTCACCCCGGAGCTGCCACCGGCGCGCCCAGTGGTGCAGGCTACGCTGTATCAATTGCAGTCCCAGAGCCAGGCCACTACCCAGACCACGCAAAAGGTTGCAGGCGAGGCGCAGAAGACCTCGGCGCCGCAGTTCGAGACCGAACGGCTGGAACAGAAGAAAGCCGAGGAACAGAAGCAGGCCCAGGCCGAAGCGCAGAAGGTAGCAGCGGCCAAGAAAGCCGAGGAACAAAAGCAGGCTGAAGAAGCTCGAAAGGCCGAGGCGGCGAAGAAAGCCGAGGCCGAGAAGGCCGCCGAGCAGAAGCGTCAGGCGGACATCGCCAAGAAGCGCGCCGAGGATGAGGCGAAGAAGAAAGCCGCTGAAGAGGCCAAGAAGAAGGCCGCTGCAGAAGAGGCCAGGAAAAAAGCGGCAGCCGCCGAAGCTGCGAAGAAGAAAGCCGCCGAGGATGCACGGCGCAAGGCCGCCGAAGATCAGAAAGCGGCAGCGCTGGCCGAACTGCTGTCGGACAATGTGCAGAACCAGCAGGCGCTGGCCGAGACTCATGGTGACCAGGTGGCCGGCAGCCTCGATGATCTGATCATCAAGCTGATTACCGAGAACTGGCAGCGGCCGATGTCGGCGCGCCGTGGCATGAGCGTCGAGTTGCTGATCCAGATGCTGCCCGATGGCACCGTGACCAACGCCAGCGTATCGCGCTCCAGTGGCGATGCACCGTTCGACAACTCGGCCGTTGCAGCTGTACGTAACGTCGGGCGTATTCCCGAGATGCAACAATTGGATCGCGCTACCTTCGACCGTATGTACAGGCAGCGACGCGTTATTTTCAAACCGGAGGATTGAGCTCTGTGAACAACCTGATTCGTATCGCCCTGTTGGGGCTGGTCATGCTGGTCGGTAGCGTCCAGGCGGCCGACCCGCTGGTGATCTCCCAGGGCGCTGACCGCGCCACACCCATTGCTGTCGTGCCGTTCGGCTGGCAGGGTGGTTCGGTGCTGCCTGAAGACATGTCGCAGATCATCGGCAACGACCTGCGCAACTCCGGCTACTTCGAACCGATCCCGCGGCAGAACATGATCAGCCTGCCGACCCAGGCCAGCGAAGTCATCTACCGCGACTGGAAAGCGCTCGGCGCGCAGTACGTGCTGGTCGGCAATATCGTGCCCAATGGTGGCCGCTTGCAGATTCAGTACGCGCTGTTCAACGTCAGTACCGAGCAGCAGGTCATGACCGGCAATGTCGGTGGTGGCACCGATCAGTTGCGCGATATGGCTCACCATATCGCCGACCAGTCGTTCGAGAAGCTCACCGGCGTCAAGGGGGCATTCTCCACGCGCCTGCTGTACGTCACTGCCGAGCGCATGGGCACCAACAACACCCGTTACACCCTGCAGCGCTCCGACTACGACGGTGCCCGTGCGGTGACCCTGCTGCAATCACGCGAGCCGATCCTGTCGCCGTCGTTCGCGCCGGATGGCCGCCGTATCGCTTACGTGTCGTTCGAGCAGCGTCGCCCGCGCATCTTCGTGCAGCACATCGACACCGGGCGTCGTGAGCAGATCACCAACTTCGAAGGCCTCAATGGCGCGCCGGCCTGGTCGCCGGATGGCAATCGCCTGGCCTTCGTGCTGTCGCGCGATGGCAACCCGGAAATCTACGTGATGGATATGGGCAGCCGGCAGATGCGGCGCATTACCAACCATTACGCCATCGATACCGAACCCTTCTGGGGTAAGGATGGTCAGACCCTTTACTTCACCTCGGATCGTGCGGGTCGTCCGCAGATCTACAAGACCAACATCAATAGCGGGGCTGTGGAGCGAGTGACCTTCGTCGGTAACTACAACGCCAACCCGAAATTGTCGGCTGATGAGAAGACCCTGGTGATGATTCATCGTCAGGATGGCTTCACCGTGTTCAAGGTGGCTGCACAGGATCTGGAAACCAACCGTTTGCGCATACTTTCAGACACAAGTTTGGATGAGTCGCCCACTGTTGCGCCCAATGGCACCATGCTAATCTACGCCACCCGCCAGCAGGGCCGGGGAGTCTTGATGTTGGCGTCCACCAATGGACGCGTGAGGCTCCCTCTTCCTACCGCTCAAGGCGAAGTTCGAGAGCCTTCTTGGTCCCCTTACCTGAACTGATGCGGTGCTACACCTTTTTGCTTAACACAACTGGGGTTCATTAGGAGTTACATGATGGAAATGCTGAAATTCGGTAAGTTCGCTGCACTGTCCCTGGCTCTCGCCGTTGCTGTAGGTTGCTCCTCCAAAGGCGGCGATGCTGCTGGTGAAGGCGCAGTTGACCCGAACGCTGGCTACGGTGCCAACACTGGCGCTGTTGATGGCAGCCTGAGCGAAGAAGCTGCTCTGCGCGCTATCACCACCTTCTACTTCGAGTACGACAGCTCCGACCTGAAGGCCGAAGCCATGCGCGCTCTGGACGTACACGCCAAGGACCTGAAAGGCAACGGCGCTCGCGTCGTTCTGGAAGGCCACGCTGACGAGCGCGGTACCCGTGAGTACAACATGGCTCTGGGCGAGCGTCGTGCCAAGGCCGTTCAACGCTACCTGGTTCTGCAGGGCGTTTCCCCGGCTCAGCTGGAACTGGTTTCCTACGGCGAAGAGCGTCCGGTTGCCACTGGCAACGACGAGCAGTCCTGGGCTCAGAACCGTCGCGTAGAGCTGCGTAAGTAAGCTGCCATGCGAGATTGCCGCCGTATCCTGACCCTTCTGGCACTCGCCTTGCCGCTTGCGGCGATGGCGGAGGTTCCCGTACTGGAAAGCAGCTCCATGCAACAGGGCAGCAGCTATCCACCGGCGGGTTATGGTACGGCCGGCACCTACGCCGGAGCGGGTGCGCAAGCACCCGCTTCTGCGCAGGGTATGCTGTTCAATCAGCTCGAGCAGATGCAGCAGGAAATTGCGCAACTGCGTGGCATGGTCGAAGAGCAGCAGAATGAAATCCAGCGCCTCAAGCAGGAAGGCCTGGAGCGTTACCAGGATCTGGACCAACGCATTTCCTCTGGCGCCGCTGCCGGTGGAGCTCCCGCACAGAATTCAGCCGATGGCGCGGTAAACGCCAATGGGACCCCGACGCCACCTGCCGCACAGCAGCAGGCCAGCGCCGAGCCGGGTGATCCGGCCAAGGAAAAACTCTATTACGACGCTGCCTTCGACCTGATCAAGGCCAAGGACTTCGACAAGGCGTCGCAGGCGTTCAGCGCCTTTCTCAATCGTTATCCCAACAGCCAGTACGCGGGTAACGCGCAGTATTGGCTGGGCGAAGTGAATCTGGCCAAGGGTGATCTGCAAGCCGCCGGTCAAGCCTTTGCCAAGGTCAGCCAGGCCTATCCGAGCCACCCCAAGGTGCCGGATTCGCTGTTCAAGCTGGCCGATGTCGAACGTCGCCTGGGTCACAACGACAAGGCCCGTGGCATCCTTCAGCAAGTCATCGCGCAGTATCCGGGGAGCTCGGCCGCACAGCTGGCCCAGCGTGATCTGCAGCGGCTGTAAGCCAGCAATTGACGAAAACCCCGCGCTCGTCGCGGGTTTTTCTTATCTGGCCTCGCGTGATCCATTAGAATGCGCGCTCGCATGCGAGGCGGGGTTTCAGCTCGGCTGATGTCCTTGTCGCCATGCCTTGTCGAATGTCGGCCACTGCCGGCGTTCCTGTCTTTTCACGCAACGGAAGCGGATGGCCTGTTTCGTCATCACGCTCGTGGCTACCATGCAAGAAACTCTGCGTATCACCGAGATTTTCTACTCGTTGCAGGGGGAGACGCGTACCGCCGGCTTGCCGACGGTATTCGTGCGCCTTACCGGCTGCCCCCTGCGCTGTCAGTACTGTGACACTGCCTACGCCTTCAGTGGCGGCGAGATCGTCACGCTGGACAGTATCCTCGACCAGGTGGCCGCCTATCGGCCGCGCTACGTCTGCGTCACCGGCGGCGAGCCGCTGGCTCAACCCAACTGCATCCCTCTGCTTGCGCGCCTGTGCGATGCCGGTTACGAGGTGTCGCTGGAAACCAGTGGTGCGCTCGACGTCTCAGCGGTTGATGCACGGGTCAGCAAGGTGCTCGATCTGAAGACGCCTGGATCTGCCGAAGTGCAGCGCAATCGCTACGAGAACGTCCAGTGGCTGACACGCAACGATCAGGTCAAGTTCGTCATCTGCTCGCGTGAAGACTACGACTGGGCAGTATCCAAATTGATCGAATATAACCTGGCTGCTCGAGCCGGCGAAGTGCTGTTCTCGCCCAGTCACAAACAGGTCGATGCACGTGCCCTGGCCGACTGGATCGTGGCCGACAACCTGCCCGTACGCCTGCAATTGCAGCTGCACAAGATTCTCTGGAACGACGAGCCGGGACACTGAACATGAACGACAAGAAAGCGGTCATCCTCCTTTCCGGTGGCCTGGACTCGGCCACTGTGGTGGCCATGGCCAAGGCAGAGGGCTACGCCTGCTACAGCATGAGTTTCGATTATGGCCAGCGCCATCGCGCCGAGCTGCAGGCGGCCGAGCGCGTCGCCCGGCAACTGGGCGTGGTCGAGCACAAGGTGATCGGCCTGAACCTCAACGGCATCGGCGGTTCGGCGTTGACCGACAGCAGCATCGCCGTGCCCGAATCGCCCACTGAAGGTATTCCCGCGACCTACGTGCCGGCGCGCAATACGGTGTTTCTGGCGCTGGCGTTGGGCTGGGCCGAGGTGCTGGGGGCACGCGATATCTTCATTGGCGTCAACGCGGTGGATTACTCGGGCTACCCGGATTGCCGCCCGGAATTCGTCGAGGCTTTTGAGTGCATGGCCAATCTGGCGACCAAGGCCGGTGTGGAGGGGCAGGGCTTTGCCATCCGTGCGCCGCTGCAGCAGATGAGCAAGGGCGAGATCATCCAGGCCGGTATGCGACTGGGCGTGGATTACGCACTCACGGTCTCCTGCTACCAGGCCGATGATGACGGCCGCGCCTGTGGCAAGTGCGACAGCTGCCGCCTGCGTGCAGCCGGTTTCGTCGCTGCCGGTGTGCCTGATGCGACGCGCTACTGCTGAAAAAGTTTTCGCGAAGTGTTGATTTCCTGAATTAAATCAGTATCATGCGCCTCGCGTTGGGTCGTTAGCTCAGTTGGTAGAGCAGTTGGCTTTTAACCAATTGGTCGTAGGTTCGAATCCTACACGACCCACCAGATCGCAAAAGCCAGTCGTGAGACTGGCTTTTTTTTGCTCTCGGAAAAGCCCTCTGGCCCGATGCTGCCCTGCCTGTGGCGATGGGCAGCCAGGGGGTATACTCGCAGCTCGCTCAAGAGCGCCGCAGGTTCGATGATATGACGCAGATTTCCGAACGCCTTCTGGTTCAAGCCCACCTCGATGCCAAGCAGCCCAAGCCGCTGACCGCCGAGGAGGAGGCCTTCTATCGCCGCGAAATCGCCGCTGAGCTGAAGAAGCAGAACGCGGTGCTGGTGGCGCACTACTACTGCGATCCTGTGATCCAGGCGCTGGCCGAGGAAACCGGCGGTTGCGTTTCCGACTCCCTGGAAATGGCCCGCTTCGGCAATCAACACCCGGCGCAGACCGTGGTGGTGGCCGGGGTCAAGTTCATGGGCGAGACGGCGAAGATCCTCAATCCGGAAAAGCGCGTGCTGATGCCGACGCTGGAGGCGACCTGTTCGCTGGATCTGGGCTGCCCGGTGGATGAGTTCTCGGCTTTCTGCGATCAGCATCCCGAGCGCACCGTGGTGGTGTATGCCAACACCTCGGCGGCGGTGAAGGCGCGTGCCGACTGGGTGGTGACCTCCAGCTGCGCGCTGGAGATCGTCGAGAGCCTGATGGACAACGGCGAGACCATCATCTGGGCGCCGGACAAGCATCTGGGCAACTACATCCAGCGCGAGACTGGCGCCGACATGCTGCTGTGGGACGGCGCCTGCATCGTGCACGAGGAGTTCAAGTCCAAGCAGCTGCTGGACATGAAGGCGCTTTACCCAGACGCTGCCATTCTGGTGCACCCGGAATCGCCGCAGAACGTGGTCGAGCTGGCTGACGCCGTGGGCTCCACCAGCCAACTGATCAAGGCGGCGCAGACCCTGCCGAATTCCACCTTCATCGTCGCCACCGACCGCGGCATCTTCTACAAGATGCAGCAGCTATGCCCGGACAAGACCTTTATCGAGGCGCCAACCGCTGGCAATGGCGCCGCCTGCCGCAGCTGCGCGCACTGCCCGTGGATGGCGATGAATACGCTGGAGCGCGTGCTGACCGGCTTGCGTCAGGGCTCCGGCGAGATTCATGTCGACCCGGCGCTGATTCCCAAGGCGATCAAGCCGCTCAAGCGCATGCTCGATTTCACCCAGGCGGCGCGGATGAAGGTCGCCGGTAACGCCTGATAGGCATGCAGTAAAAAGAAGCCCAGCCAATGCTGGGCTTCTTGCTTTACGTAGCCCGGATGAAATCCGGGAATGGTGAGAGGCCAATACCCCCGGATTGCATCCGGGCTACGGCAACTGATCAGCTCAGGTTGCCCAATTTTCCGGTTCGTTGACCACATTGAGCAGCGCGCGCAGGCGGCCATAGTCGCGACCGTTGAAGGCGAAGGCCAGACGGGTCAGGTGGCACAGTTCCGGTTCGTCGCGCTCCTGCTCGCAGTAGGGTTGCTGGGTAAAGCCACCTTCCTTGCACAGGCTGGCGAAGTCGCTGTCCAGCTTGGCCAGAGCCGCCTCGTTGAGCGGATGATTGAGGCGAATCACGAAGCCATCCTTGAGCCAGCGGCTGGAGTGGAAGTTGCGGTAGAAGCGGGCGATTTCATCCACCGCCTCTTCGGCGCTGTAGACCAGGTGCATCAGGTTGAGATCGGTAGGCAGGATATAGCCGTTATCGCCAAGCTGACGACGGATGAAGCCCAGTGCATCTTCCCAGTAGCTGCCGCCCGGCTGATCGAGCAGTACCACGGGCACCAGCGGGCTCTTGCCGGTCTGGATCAGGGTCAGCACTTCCAGCGCTTCGTCGAGGGTGCCGAAGCCGCCGGGGCACAGCACCAGGCCATCGGCCTCCTTGACGAAGAACAGCTTGCGCAGAAAGAAGAAGTGGAACGACAGCAGGTGATGGCTGCCGCGCATGGTCGCGTTGGCGGTTTGTTCGAAGGGCAGGGTGATATTGAAGCCCAGGCTGCTTTCCGCCCCGGCGCCTTCATGGGCTGCCGCCATGATGCCGCCACCGGCACCCGTGACCACCATCAGATCGCGGTGTGCCAGTAATGCGCCGAGCTCGCGAGCCTGCCTGTACAGGGGATGATCGGGTGGCGTTCGTGCCGAGCCGAACACCGTGACCTTGCGCCGCCGTTTCAGTTGTTCCAGCACGCCGAAGGCATGCTCCATCTCACGCAGGGTCTGCATCATGATCTTGGCGTCCCAGCGGTTACGATCCGCCTGGGCCATATGGATCACCGTAGTGAGCATTTCGCGGTACAACGCCAGGTTGGGGCTGTTGCTCGGGGTTGCCAGAGCGACCAGCTCCTCCACCTTGCTGCTCAGGTCGACCTCGCTGGTTTGCACGTGGCGCGACAGATAGTCGTCCGGTTCAAAGGGCATGGAAACTCTCCTCTTCTTGGCCTGTGAGAGGCGAGTAGCCTCTCGCGGTGGCCGGTTCCTTGATTATGGAGTGTTGAGCAGCTTGCCACAGGCAGTCTGCCGTTTCGTTGCCACCTTTTCGTAAGCGCCGATTACAGGGCGATCTGCTCACCCGGCTCGGGAATGTTGGCGATCCAGTTCAGGCGTTCGCGCAGGGCGGCTTGCAGGGCCTGCATCTTTTCCAGTTCGCCATGCACCAGGTACAGCTCGGGGTGATGCTCGAACCGGCTGGCCCAGTCGAGCAGTTGCGTTTGCCCGGCGTGCGCGGAGAAACCGCCCAGGGTATGCACCTTGGCCTTCACCGCGATGCGCTGGTGCAGCACCTTGACCGTTTCCGCACCATCGACGATCAAACGACCCAGCGTGCCCTTGGCCTGGAAGCCGGGGAACACCAGATGGCAGTTCTCGCGCCAGAGGTTGTGCTTGAAGTGATGAACAATACGCCCGCCATTGCACATGCCGGCACCGGCGATGATGATCGCCCCGCTCTTGATCCGGTTGATCGCCATCGACTCTTCGGCCGTCGCAGTGCAGCGCAGGATGGGCAGCCAGTCCTCGACCCGCTTGACCCCCTTGGCGGCGAGTACGGCGCGATCCTCGGCGGCGAACTGATCGTGAAAGCGGCTGTAGATGGCGTTGGCGCGGATCGCCATGGGACTGTCGAGGAACACGGCCTGTTGTGGCAGACGGCCTTCCTGATAGAAGCGGCCAAGGTAATAGATCAGATCCTGGGTGCGGCCGACGGCGAAGGAGGGGATCAGCACGTTGCCGCCCTCGCTATGGGCTTGTTGCAGGATGTCGGCCAGCTCTTCCAGGGTTTCGTCGCTGGGGCGATGGTCACGGTCGCCGTAGGTCGACTCCATCAGCAGCACGTCCGCCTGATTCAGTTGGGTCGGCGCCTGCATCAGTGGCGAGCAGGTATTGCCCAGGTCGCCGGAGAACACCAGATGACGGTGCAGGTGGTGATCCTCTACCTGCATCTCGACGATCGCCGAGCCGAGGATATGGCCTGCATTGTGGAAGGTGACCTGCACGCCCTTGGCCACCTCGACCGCTGCGCCGTAGGCATGCGCGCGGCGCTGGCTGAGCGCCTGCTCGGCATTGGCGATGGTGTATAGCGGCTTGACCGCCGGCTTGCCCTGGCGTGCGCGCCAGCGGTTTTCCCATTCGGCGTCCTTTTCCTGCAGGAAGGCCGAATCCAGCAGCATCAGCTCGAGCAGTTCGCAACTGGCCTCGGTGGCGTGGATCGGGCCGCGATAGCCTTCGGCGACCAGGCGCGGCAGCAGACCGCTGTGATCGAGGTGGGCGTGGGAGATCACCACCGCATCCAGGCTGCTCGGGTCGAAAGGAAATGCACTGCGGTTCAGATCCTCTTCCTGGCGGCGTCCCTGATGCATGCCGCATTCGAGCAGCACCTTGGCGCCATCGCGGCTTTCCACCAGGTAACAGGAGCCGGTGACCTGTTGAATCGCACCGAGAAAAGTGAGCAGAGCCATGGTTTTTTCCTTGTCGTGATCTTGAGACGAGTCTGCCGCTTCGAACCGGAGCGAGTCTTGATGCAGGTCAGCGGGTGCCTCGTAGCGATACCTAAACTGCAGGAAACATTCAGGAGAGCACTCATGACCCAGCTATTGCCCGACGCTGTCGCCTTGGCTCAGCACGCTCAGCAATACCCCGACTTTGCCCGCTGGCAAGCCGGTCACGGACCTATCCAGCATAGCCCGCAGACCAGCGCCGCCGTCTTTCGTCTGGCCCATCAGCTGGTGCAGAGCGGCCTGCAGCCCGACTTGCCGAGTGTCTACCGCCTGTTTCGCGCCCTCGATTCGCTGACCGCAGCCGGCCTCTGGCTGGTGGTGCACATGACCTATGCCCAGCGCGTTCGGCTCGATGGCCAGCCGCTGCAGGCCGAGGACTTCAAGCCGGTGCCGGAAGGTCATACCGGTGGCGCGCTGAACATGGTGCCGGCCTATGCCGGCTACCTGGCGCTCAATGCCCTGACCGGTGAGACACGTGGCTGGTTGATGGGGCAGGGCCATTGCGTGGCAGCAATCGAGGCGCTGAACCTGCTGACCGGCAACCAGCACCCCGAGCAGGCCGCCCGTTACGCTCGCGACGAGGCGGGCATGAGTCGCCTGGCGGCGGATTTCTACAGCTACGCCCAGGCCGCTGACGGCAGCCCAGGCGTGCCGCTGGGCAGTCACGTCAACCCACACACCGCCGGCGGTATCGCCGAAGGCGGATACCTGGGTTTTGCCGAGCTGCAGTACGCGCATCTGCCATTGCCGGGGGAGAAGCTGGTGGCCTTTCTCTCCGACGGCGCCGCCGAGGAGCAGCGCGGCAGTGACTGGATGCCGCGCTGGTGGCGTGCCGAGGATTGTGGCGTGGCGCTGCCGGTGATGATAGCCAATGGCCGGCGTATCGAGCAGCGTACCGAGTTGGGCACATTGGAGGGCCTGGAAGGGTTTCGTCGGCATCTGCGCGGTTGCGGCTTCGATCCCCTGAGTTTCGATGGGCGTGATCCGGCAGCCTTCGTCTGTGCGCTGTGGGAGATGGAGCAGCGCCTGACGCATCGAGTGGATGAACTCAACCGCGAGCTTATCGGTTATCCCTTGCCGATGCCCTACGGCATTGCCGAAGCCACCAAGGGCTATGGTTTCTTTGGCGCTGGCAGCAACGCCGCTCATAACCTGCCGCTACCGGCCAGCCCGGCTCTCGACGCGCAGGCGCGCGAGCTGTTCAACCAGCATGCGGCGGCCTTGTGGGTAGAGCCGCAGACATTGTCCGACGCCTGCAATCTGTTCGCCAGCCGCAAGGGCCGTGTGCTGGAGCGGGACAACCCGCTGGCCTTGCGTCAGCCGCCTCAGCCGGTAAAGCCGGTGCTGCATTTTTATGATCGGCCCTGTTCGCCCATGAGTGCGCTGGATCGTTATTTCGTCGATCTGGTGCGCGCCAACCCGCAACTGCGGCCGCGTGTGGGTAACCCGGACGAACTGGCCAGCAACCGCCTGGGTGGGGTACTGGCAGCGCTCAGGCATCGCGTCAGCCAACCCGAGAGCGAGCTGGAGTCGCTGCACGGCGCGGTGATCACCGCACTCAACGAGGAGGCCGTGGTGTCTGCCTGTCTGGCCAATCAGGGCGGCCTGAATCTGGTAGCCAGCTACGAGGCGTTTTGCGTGAAGATGCTCGGCGCCGTGCGCCAGAGTCTGATCTTCGCACGTCAGCAGAAGGAGGCGGGACGTCCAGCCGGCTGGCTGGGCTGGCCGCTGGTGGCCACTTCGCACACCTGGGAGAACGGCAAGAACCAGCAATCGCACCAGGACACCACCTTCTGCGAGGCACTGCTGGGCGAAATGCACGATGTCATGCGCGTGCTGTTGCCGGCCGATCACAACTCGCTGTTGGCCCTGCTGCCTGGCATCTATCAGGAGCGCGGTCGGCTCGCGTGCCTGGTGGTGGCCAAGCGTGAACAACCCTGCGCTTTTACAGTCGAACAGGCTAAGCAGCTGGCCCATGATGGAGCGTTGCTGGTCGATGCGCAGGGCGATGGCGAGCCAGTGCTGCTGATTGCCAGTGGCAGCTATCAGTTGAGCGAGATGCGCCGCGCCGCCGTTCGTCTGAGCGAGAAGGGTGTGGCCTGGCGTCTGATTTACTTCCAGGAACCGGGGCGCTTTCGTGTACCGCGCGATGCCTGGGAGGCCGCCAGCGTGGCCAGCGCCGAGCAGCGTGAGAGGCTGTTCCCGGCGGCGTGCCGCCGGCGCGTGCTGCTGACGCACATGCGCCCGGAGGTAGCCGCTGGCCATCTTTGGCCGCTGCTTGGCGACGCCGCCAGCTGTCGGGCGTTGGGCTACCGCAACCGCGGCGGCACCTTCGACGAGGCCGGCATGCTGTTCGCCAATGGCTGTACTTGGGCACACGTGCTGCAGAGTGTGGCCGAGGTGCTGGGCGTATCGCCAGATGGCTGGTTGAGCGCTGAGGAACGCGCGGCTCTGGCAGGCAGGGGGGACCCTCGCTGTCTGCGTTGAGCCCACGAAGTGGAGCAACGGGAAGGGAGGGGCAGGTATGCCCAGGTTGACGCTGGAGATAAACACGGAGCTGTACCGCATGCTGCAACAGGCTGCGCGTACCAATCACATGAGCATCGAGGACGAGTGCCTGCGCCGCCTGGAGGGCGGCGCGCGGCGTTCACGCTATATGGAGGCCTTGCTCGCCGAGTTGCGCGCCGATGATGCGCAGCGCCGAGCGGAACGGGGCTGAGTTTTCGCCTGCTTCAGAGGCCGCAGTCGCTCTTGTCGAAGACTTCGACGGTAACCGGACGGTTGCTGCGGTACTCGCTGAACTGATAACGCAGCTGGGCGCCCTGCGCCAGCAGGCTGCGATAACCCGGGTTGCGGCAGACGCTGGCCGCCAGCTGGCTGCGCACCGTATCGGGGTTGCCGCGCATCTGCGCGGCATGCGCTTCGCGCACGCTGAGATGGTTGATCAGCGTGTGACCTTCCACGGTATAGCCCTGATCGAGAATGTCCTCGTTGATCGCCCGCGGCGTGCCTTCGCTGCTTTGCCGGGCGACCTGCTCCAGGGTGCGAGTCAGCTCCATCTCCTTCAGCGAAGCTGCCTGGGCAGTGGGAAGCATCAGGCTGAGCGCGAGAGCGGGGAGGATGTAACGCAGCATGTCATGTGACTCCTGAAAGCGTGGACGAGGGGTTGGACAGGGCCTCGCAGCGAATGTTCGCGCCGCTGGCCATTTGCCCGCGTGAAACAAAGTGTTACCGATGGGGACATGCTGGCCTTTGGCCGCCGCCCGTCACCACGACCAAAGGCCGGGGATCATCGGCCAAACCTGCACGTCACAGACATTGAGCCGCCGTCGCAGTCGGACGTCGCCAGTACAGACCTGCCTGAAGTCTGCCGCTGGTGCAGGAAGGACTGCGCGGTGTTCAAGCAGCGTGCAGGAGAATAACAATGACAATGCTCTTTCGGCGCTGGCCATCGCGGGTGATGGTCGGCAGTTTACTGGTTTTGCCCGTTGCGCAGGTGCAGGCATCCGGTTATCACTTCGGTTCGCAATCGGTGGCGGCGCAGGGTTCGGCACATGCCAACGGTGCCGAGGCGGCCGACCCTTCGACCATTTTCTACAACCCCGCAGGCCTGGCCCGGCTCAAGGGTACCCAGGTGACTTCCGGTCTGAGCATTCTGCTGCCGGATGGCGATTACGAGGACAAGGGTAGCCGCGACGTGTTCGGCAATCCGGTGTCGGGCGATGCCGGCGAGTTTCTGCCCGATGCCGCCGCTGCGCCCAACTTCTATTTTTCCCACGCGATCAACGACCGGGTGACGGTCGGTCTGGGCATCTTCACCCCGTTCGGCGCCAAGCTCGACTACAAGGAGGACTGGGCCGGGCGCTACGGCATCCAGTCGGCCAGCCTGGAGACGGTGACCTTCAACCCGAGCATTGCCTTTCGCTTCAACGAACACCACAGCATCGGCTTCGGCGTTTCGGCGCAGTACATCAAATCGGTGCAGCGCGGGGCGGCGGATGTCAAAGGCGCGTCGCGGCAATTGGCTGGGCAGTTTGTCACCGCCAATCAGGACCTGACCGAGCTGGCCGCATCACCGCTTGGTCAGTTCGCCATTCCCTTGCTCTATGGCATCGATGTGCCCAGTGAGATCAGCAGTTGCGACGGTCAGGCCGATGATGCTTTCGTCGACTGTGTGGCGAAGAACTTCGCCGACAACGTCCAGGGCGACGGTTACTTCCGGGTCAAGGGCGATGACTGGGGGTTTGGCTGGAATATCGGCTACATGTGGGAGCCGACCGAGTCGACGCGCTTTGGTGTGTCCTATCGTTCCAACATTCGCCACACCCTCGAGGGTGAGACCAAGTGGAGCTTCGCCGGCGTGTCCGGCAGCGTGCCTTCACCCGATACCGATCTGAGCGGTGGCATCGATCTCGGCATCATCACCCTGCCGCCAGCCGATGCATTGGGGCAGGTGCTGGACCCGAGCAACTGGGTCAATCCCGGCGATTTCGCTGGCTCCAGGCTGCACCCCAACTCCAAGGCCAAGACCGCTATCGATACACCGGAGATGCTCTCATTCAACGCCTTTCATCAGCTCAACGACAAGGTGGCGTTGATGGCGGATCTGACCTTCACCCGTCACTCGCGGCTCGACGAAGTGCGTATCGGCATCGATCAGGTGGCCGGCTATCCCTACTTCAATGGCGTTACCGAGGGCGACCTGAGCGTCAAGCAGGACTGGAAGGACAGCTACAAGATCTCCCTGGGCATGAACTACCAGTACAGCGATGACCTGCTGCTGCGTACCGGCGTGGCCTACGACCGCTCTCCGGTCAACTCGCCGCAGCTACGTCATCCGGCGTTTCCCGATGCGGATCGCTACTGGCTTTCGCTCGGCGCCAACTACAAGGTGACCCGCGATACCTCGCTGGACTTCGCCTACAGCTACGTGCAGTTCTCCAGCGGCAAGATGGACTACCAGGACGGCTGCTCCCCGGCCGGCTGGGTGCCGGGCGCCGGCGGTCTGTACCAGGACAGCGGCGTGCGCTGCACCGGCAACGGTGGCAATTACACCGGGGAGTACAACACCCACATCCACTTCATCGGCCTGGCGTTGAACCATACCTTCTGATCCATCTGAGCGGCGAACAGGGGTGGTAGAATCCCGCCCCCATTCGCTGTTGCTCCCGCCATGACCCGTCCAGCCCCACATGCCGTCGCCCGCCTGCGCACAGAGCGCCTGGCGCGTAGCCTCAAACCCTTCGTCGCCCGTGGTTCGCGCGCCGAGCGCTGCCCGCACTGCCGGGTGCAGCCGACCCATTGCCTGTGCGCCTGGCGCCCGCAGGTCGAGGCCAATGCCGCCATGTGCCTGGTGATGCATGACATCGAGGCGTTGAAACCGAGCAATACCGGCTGGCTTATTGCTGATGTGGTGCCTGAAACCCACGCCTTCGGCTGGACGCGTACTGCCGTCGACCCGGCGCTGCTGGAGTTGCTGGCCGATCCGCAGTGGCAGCCTTATCTGGTGTTTCCCGGTGAGTACGTGGCGCCGCAGCGCGTGGTGGAGGAGGTGCGGCTTGCGCCCGGCAAGCGGCCGCTGTTCGTGCTGCTCGATGCCACCTGGACCGAGGCGCGCAAGATGTTTCGCAAGAGCCCCTATCTGGATGCGCTGCCGGTGCTGAGCCTGACGCCGGCGCAACTATCGCGCTATCGCCTGCGTCGCTCCACTCGTGGCGAGCACCTGTGCACCGCCGAGGTGGCCGCCATGTGCCTGGAGCTGGCTGGCGACCTGCGTGCCGGTGAGGCGCTGGACGATTATCTCGATGTGTTCAGCCAGCACTACCTGGCTGCCAAACGGCGTCTGCCGCTGGATCTCAACGACGCTCTGCACCAGCGTTTGCAGACGTACCGCTGAGTTCGCTGGGCAGCGGCTTGGGCCACAGCTGCGCCAGCAGCATGCCGCCAAACATCAGCGCACAACCCAGATAGCCGCGCGGTGCCAGCACTTCGCTCAGCAACAGGGCGCCGGCGATGGCGGCGAACACGGCTTCCAGCGAGAGGATGATCGCCGCATGCGAGGCGATGGCATGCTGCTGCGCCACCACCTGCAGGGTGAAACCGATCGCCACGCCGAACACTCCGCCGTAGAGGATGGCCGGCCCGGCGGCAATGATGCCGTCCAGTGTCGCGGTCTCGAACACCAGCGCCAGGATCAGGCTGATCACCGCGCAGGTGGCGAACTGGATGAAAGCCAGGCGCAGCGGGTCGTGACGGCTGGCGAAGAATCCCACCAGCAACACGTGAATACCCCAGACGAAGGCGCCGGCCAGTTGCAGCCAGTCGCCGGAGGCTACGGTGAAGCCTTCGCCGACGCTGAGCAGGAACATGCCGACCACTGCCAGGCTGGCGCCCAACCAAATGCCGGCGCTGCTGCGCTGGCCGATCAGCAAGCCGAGAATCGGTACCACGATCACGTACAACCCGGTGATGAAGCCTGAGTTGGTCACCGTGGTGAACAGCAGGCCGACCTGCTGCAGATTGATCCCCAGCGACAGCGCCAGGCCCATGATCACGCCACCCACCAGCAGGTTGCGATTCAGCGGCGCAGCGGGGCGCTGCTGGCGACGTTGCAGCAAAGCCAGCACCGGCAACAGAACCAGGCAGGCGAGGGTGAAGCGCAGGCCGGTATAAAGGAAGGGGCCGATGTTATCCATGCCCAGACGCTGGGCGACGAAGGCGCTGCCCCAGATCATCGCGGTAATCAGCATCAACAGGTCAGCGCGCAGGGCTTGGCTTCGCATCAGGGCGTCTCGGCAGGAAAGCTGCGCATCGTGCCGCAAAGCATTGAGCTTGACCACCCCGCCACAGCTCGGCATGCTGAGCGCCGCCGTCGGTCCGAGTGGGGAGTCTGTGATGCTCAATGAGCAGGCTTGAGCGGGTCGTCAGGCGAAAAGCACTGCCATACTCACCTCAGTGCCACTTATAACAAGAACAGGATCTGCCAATGGCCGCCTACGAAATCCTGATTGCCGACGACCATCCGCTGTTTCGCAGCGCGCTACAACAAGCATTGACCCTGGGCCTGGGACCTGAAGTGCGTCTGGTAGAAGCTGCCAGCATCGCCGAGCTTGAAGGCCACCTGGCTGAAAAAAGTGATTGGGAC